>Ga0307513_10005458_pt1 | contig 16795 bp, 12 predicted proteins | sample 15_EM_MG_FD_202174 | JGI IMG/M metagenome (GOLD analysis project Ga0307513, IMG submission 202174) | Populus trichocarpa ectomycorrhiza microbial communities from riparian zone in the Pacific Northwest, United States - 15_EM | ecosystem: Host-associated > Plants > Roots > Unclassified | place... | reverse complement strand
CCCACGCCCGGCGATCGGCATGAGGAAATCCTGGCGGCGCTCGATCGTCTGCAGGCCGGCGGCAGCACCAACGGCGGCGACGGGATACAGCTCGCTTACGCCATGGCCAAGCAGTCTTACCTGAAAGACGGCGTCAACCGGGTGATCCTGGCCACCGACGGCGATTTCAATGTCGGAACCGTCAGCCAGGAAGCGCTTGAAACGCTGGTAGGCGACCAGCGCAAATCCGGCGTAGCGCTGACTACGTTGGGTTTCGGACAGGGCAACTACAACGACAGCATGGCCGAACGCCTGGCCGATGTGGGCGACGGCAACCACGCCTACATCGACACGTCGCAAGAAGCGCGCAAGGTGCTGGTCGAGGAAATGCAGGCGACGCTGCTGACCATCGCTCGTGATGTGAAGATCCAGATCGAGTTCAACCCGGCGCTAGTTTCCGAATACCGCCTGATCGGCTACGAAAACCGCTTGTTGAACCGCGAGGACTTCGCCAACGACAAGATCGATGCCGGCGATATCGGCGCAGGCCATGAAGTCACCGCGCTTTACGAGATCACGCCTACCGGTTCCGCAGCGGATCGCCTGCCTGCGCTTCGCTACGGAAAGGACAAACCGGAGGTCGGCGGGAATGCCAACGAGCTGGCGCACCTTCGCCTGCGCTACAAACTGCCGGGCGCCGACAGCAGCCGCTTGATCGAGACTCCGATCCTGCATTCGTCGCTGACAGCGCAGCCCAGCCAGTCGCTACGCTTCGCCAGCGCCGTGTCGGCTTATGCCGATCTGCTGCGGGGCGGTACTCATGTCGAAAAATGGAGCTGGAACGACGTGGCCGAAGCCGCGCGCGGTGCGCAGGGCGAAGACCGTTACGGACTGCGCAAGGAATTCGTGGAACTGGTCAGCCGGGCGCGCCAGATCGTGGCCAGTGACACCGCCACGCCGACCATCGCAGGCGAATAACAGGCTGGTCCGCACAAGGACGTGCGGCCATCCATGCGACGTAGGAGCGACGTAAGTCGCGAAGGGGCCTGGCGCGAATGCTCGCGACTTACGTCGCTCCTACGTCGTCCTCTACGCACAACCACACGAATTCAGTGCGCTCCTTGCACGCCATGCGCCTTTACACCGCGCAAGCACGGCTCGCGCGCGATCAATCCCAATTGGGCTGCAGCGGCGGCGGCGGTAACCCGCCGATCTGCGCTGCGGGACGGCCCAGCAGATAGCCTTGGCCATGACTGCAGCCCAGCTCGATCAACGCCTGACGCTGCTCCTCGGTCTCCACGCCCTCGGCGATGGTGTCGATGCCCAGCGTGTTGGCCAGGGCAAGGATCGCGCGCACCAGGGCCAGGCTTTCCGGCCTGCCCTCGCCGCCGATGCCGGCGATGAAGCTGCGGTCGATCTTCAATACCGATATCGGGAAACGGTGCAGGTATGAAAGCGCAGAGAAGCCGGTGCCGAAATCATCCAGCTGGGCCAGGATTCCGTGCTGGCGCAGGGTGCGCAGGGTGCGCAAGGTGCGAGGCGCGTCGTCCAGCAGCGCCACCTCGGTGATCTCCACGCGCATGCGCGCGGGATCCGCACCCACCGCATAGAACATGGCCAGCAGCCGGTCGGCGAAGTCCGGCGAACGGAAATGCCGCGGCGATACGTTGACCGATATGTAACCTTCGCCGCCGCGCGCCAGTTGTCCGACCACCTGTTCGTACAACAGCCAGTCCACCTGTTCGATTAACCCGCTGTCCTCGCCCAGGCTGATGAACTCGGCGGGCAGCAACAGACCGCGGCGCTCGTGCTGCCAGCGCAACAGCGCCTCATGACCGATGACGGCGCCGTCTTCCAGTCGTTTGATCGGTTGGTAGAACGGCAGGAAATCGTGATTGTTGATGGCCCGGCGCAGATCGGCTTCCAGATCCAGACTCTGCATCGCCTCTTCGCGCATCGCCTCGTCGAATACCGCATAACGGTCGCGGCCCTGCGCTTTGGCGCGGTACATCGCCGCATCCGCATCGCGCAACAACTCTTCGCCGTTGCGGTAGCGCGGATGCCAGGCGGCAATGCCCAGGCTGGCCGAGGGGAAGAGTTCGCGTCCTGCGACCCACATGGGCCGGCCCAGCACCGACAGGATGCGTTGGGACAGGTCGCGCGCGCTTTCCAGGCCATCGGCGTATTCGATCAGGATCGCGAACTCGTCGCCGCCCAGGCGCGACACCACGTCGTTGCCGCGCACCGTGGAAGTGATGCGCCGCGATACCTCAACCAACAGTTCGTCGCCGGCCGCGTGGCCGATACTGTCGTTGACCAGTTTGAAACGGTCCAAGTCCAGGAACAGAACCGCGAATTCCTGCCCATCGCCATGGCGGGCGCGATCGATGGCCGCGGACAGGCGATCCAGCAGGTGCGGACGGTTGGGTAGGCCCGTGAGTCCGTCATGGGTGGCTTGATGGGTAAGGCGCTGCTCTGCGCGCAAGCGTTCGCCCATCTGCGCCAACAACTTGGCATTCGTTTCGGCCAGCTCGTGAGTGCGATCGTCGACCCGACGTTCCAGTTCGGCATGGGCGGCACGCAAGTGTTGCTGCGCACGTTGCTTGGCCAAGCCATTGCCGATGTTATGGGCGACAAAGGTGAGCAGATTCTGGTCGTGCGGGCTGAAGCTGACGTCCGGCGAATAACTCTGCACCGCGATGACGCCCACCACTTCCTCGTCGCGATACAGCGGCACGCCCAACCAGCTGTAGGCATGCGGACCGTACTCGTGCACCTTGCCTTGCGCACCCAGTTCGGCCAGCTTGGCGCGGTCGGCCAGAAGGGGGCGGCAGCTGGCGATGACGTGCTCGGTCAAACCGTTGGTCAGCTTGCGCGATAGCCGCATCGGATCGCGTTCGTCGATCGAATACGGGAAATCCAGCGTTTCCCCATCGTCGGATAGCAGAGCGATGTAGAAATTGCGCGCGTAGATCAGCTCGTCCACGACCGCATGCACATCGGCGTAGAAGCGTTCCAGATTCTCCGAGTTGATCGCCAGCTCGGCGATGCGGAATAGCGCGCGCTGCAATTTCTCGGCGCGTTTGCGCTCCAGGATTTCGGCCTGCAGCTCGCGGTTGGCGCGCTGCAGTTCGTGGGTGCGCGCCTCGATACGGCGCTCCAGATCCACGTGCGCGTGCTTGCGATCCAGCGCGGTGAGGATGTGCTGGGCCACATAACCCAGCAACGCACGGTCCTCGTCGGCATAACTGCCCGGCATGTCGTAGCTCTGCACCACGATAGCCCCGCAGACGCGGTCCTCGCGGCGCATCGGCACGCCCAGCCAGTCCAGGCTGTCGGGACCGTGCGAGGGGTCGCGCACTACGCCCATTTTCTGCCGCACCGCGGTGGAAGGTCCGCGCACTGGCTGGCCATGGCGCAGCAAAGCGAAGGTCATGCTGTTGGGCATTTCTTCTTCGGTGAATTCCCGTTCGGGATCGGCGACATAAGTATCTTTCTGGTCCGCGAAGTGCAGGAAGCGCACGCTGCGGCGCTGGTCGTCGTAGAGCACGATGTAGCAGTTGTCGGCGGACATCAGCGAGCCGACCACGGCATGGATGCGCCTGAGCATTTCCGGCATTTCCAGATCGGCGCTGGCCAGATCTGCGATCTCGTACAACGCCTGCTGCAGGCGCTTGGATTTTTCCAACGACACGATCCGCGCCTGCGCCCGCGACGAATCCAGCGTGGCCATCACCAAGGTTTTGGCCAGCGTCAACCAGGACTGGCGCTCGCCGCCGGTCAGGGGCGACGGCATTGCGGCCGCTACGGCCATGCGCGCATTGCCGTCCGCATTGTCCCAGGCATGGACCACGCTCTGGGCTTCATCGGTTTCGGCATCCGGGTCGGACAAGACCAGTTCGGCGCTTCGACGCAGGCCAGCGCTTCCTCCGGGGGCCATGGAGCCGCCGCTGCCCAGTGCCCAGTCGCGCCAGCACACCGCAACCGAAGCGCCCGTCGGCAGCAGGTCGCGCAGGATCACTACGATGCGATCCATGGGCGAAACCGCCACCACCGGCGCACGGACGGTCTGGCTCACGGACAAGTCGTTGAGGGAAGCTTCCGCGGCATCGATGGTAGGAAGTTGCACGGATTCCCCGAGAATGGACGTAAGGACGCGATACGCGGTCCTTGCGTCTCTAGCAGGGAAACCCCATCCCCTTCAGGTGGACGTTATCAGGTTCCATGAACAGCGCCATGGTTCCGGCGGTTTCCGCGCCACTTCCCTTCCTATACGGATTGCCCGCCTCCTGGCGGCCAGCCCGCAACCGTGCGCGTGGCTATGCGGATTGTGGCCCAAGCTTTACGCTTGCCAGGGTGAACGACTTCTCAGAACCTGCAGACGAAACGCTGATGCTGGCCTACGCGGGCGGCGATATGACTGCGTTCGAGCAGCTTTATGCGCGCCACCGTACCCGCCTGTACCGGTTCCTGCTGCGTCAGCTGCGGGATCAGGCGCTGGCGGACGAGTTCTTCCAGGACATCTGGCAGCGGGTAATCACCGCGCGCGAGGGCTGGAAACCGGAAGCCGCCTTCACGACCTGGCTATTCCGCATCGCGCACAATCGCCTCACCGACCACTGGCGGGCGCTCAAGCACCGGCCGCCGGCGCCAGCGGATGGAGATGAACGCGCCGCACGGGTAGCGGATCCGGATACGCCCGAACGCGTCCTGTCCGATTTCGAGCAACGGCGGCGCCTGCAGATGGCCCTGGCCGAGCTCCCGGACGACCAGCGCGAGGTGCTGCAGCTGCGCCTGGAGCAGGAACTGACCCTGGAGGAAATCGGCGAGATCACCGGCGTAGGCCGGGAAACAGTCAAATCGCGGTTGCGTTACGCGATGGACAAGCTGCGCGCGAGATTGAGCGAATGAAATTCTATCCCCCCGAACCCTTGACCCAGGAGGAGCGCGAGCTGGCGCAGCTGACCGCGCAGCTGGGACCGCAAGGCGAGCCCTCAACGGCGCTGGATGCTCGGATTCTGGCGGCCGCGCACACCGCGCTGGACCGCAAGCAGGCCTTCCGTCGCAAGCCGCGCTGGCCGGTGGCCATGGGTCTGGCTGCCTCGGTGATCTTCGCCGTGGGCATCGCCTGGCAGCTGCGGCCCTTGCAGCAGGCGCCGGTACCGGTGTCGACGGAAGCACCGATGCCTGCCGCCGCCGAGCAGGAGGCCATGGCCGATAGCGCTGCAAGCGCCCCCAGCAGTCCTTCCTTGCCCGAGGCCACCATCGCGGACAAGGCCGCCGCAGTGGCGCCGGCGCCGGCCTATGAGGAGGCAGCGCAAGCGGCCCCTCCCCCGGCAGTCAAAAATCTGGCCCCACCCCCGGAACAACGAACCTCTCAGCCACGGCAGACCGTCCGCTCCGCAACACGGGCATCCGAGCCTTCCAGACGACAGACACGGATCGCCGGCAATGTCAGCGCGGGCGTACCTTCGCCTCCCGCCCCGCCTGCTCCTGCAGCCATGGCTGCTGCTCCTGCACCCGCTGCCGAACCTACGGTCTCCTTCGCACCGGATCCGCACGACGCTTACTCGGCGCGCGGCGCTGCGGCCGACAGTGCCCCCCCCAACGCTGGATTGCTCGCCGAAAAGCCGCGGGCCGAAGCGCTGGCCGAGGCAAAGGCAGCGCGGGCCAATGCTTATGCACGTCAGAAAGAAAGCGCTTCACTGGACCGTATAGAGGTGACCGGCTCGCGCCTGAAGCGCACCGACTTGCAAGTGCCGGTTTCCGACGACGCCCAACTGCCGGTCAACGAATGGCTGGAGCGCGTGCGCACCCGCTACGGTCTGGGCGACGCCGGCGCGGCGAAGCAAAGCCTGCTGCTGTTCGTGAAGGACCACCCCAGTGAACCCGTGCCGGACGACCTGGAACCCTTGCTGGAAGAATGACCGACACCCTCGCCACGGCAGCAACGCATCTACTCGAGGTCAAGCACAGCCGATTCATCGCCCAGGCCGCACCCGCGACCATTCCGGAAGCCGCGTTGGCTTTCCTCGCCCAGGTCTCCGATCCCGACGCCACGCACAACTGCTGGGCTTACCGCATCGGCACGGAGTACCGCTCCAGCGATGATGGCGAACCTGCCGGCACCGCGGGCCGCCCCATCCTGGCGGCGATCGAGGGCCAAGGCTGCGACCAGGTCGTGGTGGTGGTCACTCGTTGGTACGGCGGAATTAAGCTGGGCGCTGGCGGTCTGGTCCGCGCGTACGGCGGTGCCGCTGCCGAATGCCTGCGTCTGGCCGAGCGCCGATTGCTGGTGCAGATGCGCGAAGTCGGATTCAGCTGCGCCTTCGACGATCTGGGCAGCGTGCATGCCGCCCTGCCGGTCTATGGCGCGGAAAAGCTGACCGAGAATTTCAACGAAACCGGCGCCACGCTGCGCATCAGCTTGCCCGCCGATCGCGCGGACGCCTTGAAAACGCACCTGCGCGACGCCACCCGTAACCGTGTGCGCTTCGCCGAATCGGATCCTGAATGACTGCTCCCGCTGTTGAGTCCGCCGCCGTTGAGTCCGCCGATGAGGGCTCCGTCCCGTCCGTTCCCGTCGCCGCCGTGGCCAAGCCGAAACCACGTCTTGGCAGCTTGCGTGCTCTGTGGCCGTTTGTTCGCCAGCATCTGGGGCTATTCATCGCTTGGCTGATCGCGCTCGCAGTGGCGTCTGCGGCGACTCTGCGTCTGCCCATAGCCGTGAAGCACATCATCGATCAGGGCTTCACCAGCAGCATCAACGTCGACCAGGCATTCCTCGCTCTTTTCGGAGTCACCTTGGTTCTCGCGCTGGCCAGCGCGAGCCGGTTCTACTTTGTTTCCCTTCTCGGCGAGCGGGTCGTCGCCGATTTGCGAAGAAAGTTGTATTCGCACCTGATCTCGCTGGGAGCGGGGTTCCACGACAGGACGAGAAGCGGCGAGCTGGTGTCGCGCCTTTCTGCCGACAGCGAACTTTTGCGCAATGTCGTAAGCACCAGCATGTCGGTCGCACTTCGCAGCACGGTCACGTTCATCGGCGGAATCGTCATGTTGTTCGTGACCAGCCCGCGTCTCGCCTCATTCGCATTGCTGGGAATTCCTGTTGCGGTTCTGCCGATAATCATCGGCAGTCGGCGATTGGGGAAGGCGGCCCGCGCCAGCCAGGACCGTGTTGCGGACGCGAACACGCTTGCAAGCGAAAGCCTGGGCGCTGTGCGAACCGTTCAGGCCCACGCTCGGGAATCCTACGAAAGCGCGCGCTTTGGAAGTGCAGTCGATATTGCGGTCGACACCGCTCGAAAGCGGATACGAGCACAAGCATGGGTGACCGCCGCAGCCATCACGCTCATTTTCGGAGCGCTTGTCCTCATGCTCTGGTCGGGTGCACATGACGTCATCGCAGGTCGTTTGAGCGGCGGCACGCTCGGTCAGTTCGTTTTCTATGCGCTATTCGTCGGCGGCTCGGTCAGTGCGCTGGCCGAGGTCTGGAACGATCTGCAACGCTCAGCTGGAGGCATGGGCCGGATCAGCGAACTGTTGCAGGAAACCTCGGACATAGTCGCGCCTGCCCACCCGCGCGCATTGCCCGCACCGCTACACGGCGACATCCGTTTCGACAATGTGGTCTTCCACTACCCTTCGCGCCCCGATCTGCCCGCGCTGGACGGCTTCGATCTGGAGGTTCGTCCCGGCGAAACCGTCGCGCTGGTCGGTCCCTCCGGCGCAGGCAAGAGCACGGTGTTCTCGATGCTGCTGCGCTTCCACGATGCGCAGTCCGGCGGTATCCGCATCGACGGCGTGGATTTGCGCGAACTGGACCCGGCCGAGCTGCGCGAACACATCGCCCTGGTGCCGCAGCAACCCACGATCTTCGCTGCCAGCGCCGCCGAAAACATCCGCTATGGAAAACTCGACGCCACCGAAGCGCAGCTGCAAGCAGCCGCCGAATCGGCAGAGGCCGACGATTTCATCCGCGAACTACCGGAGGGTTTCGCCAGCGAACTTGGCGAGCGCGGCGCCCGTCTCTCCGGCGGTCAGCAACAACGCATTGCCATCGCCCGTGCCCTGCTGAAGGACGCGCCCATCCTGCTGTTGGACGAAGCGACCAGCGCGTTGGACGCGCAGAGCGAACGCGCCGTGCAAAACGCGCTGGAGCGACTGATGCAAGGCCGCACCACCCTGGTCATCGCCCATCGTCTGGCGACCGTGCTCAAGGCCGACCGCATCGTGGTCATGGACCGCGGCCGCATCGTCGCGCAGGGCACGCATGCCGAGCTCATCGCCCAGGACGGCCTCTACGCCGAATTGGCGCGATTGCAGTTCATCGACTAAGCCGGCCTAAAGCGACAGCTCGCGCCGGGACGGCGCTCCCACCTCGCGCGGAGTTGGTGGGAGCGCCGTCCCGGCGCGAGCTCTTACATCGGCGTCAGTGAATCCCTGCCGAAAGCCAACCAATACTCCTATTCTCCATCGCCTTGGATGACGGAAGAATCTCAGTGATCGAATTCTTCCAAGCAGCGCCCGCATGTCGTCTTCGTCTTGCAAGCTAAGAACAGGCCGTAGTTCCGAGAAGGGAAATTACTACCTACTGACAAGCTGCTGTCGCGATCGAATCCATTTTTTCAGCAATCCGGATTCGGCGCATACCGTATTGAACAGCGCGCGTTGGCTGGATCAACAACGGATAATCGATCTTACAGCAGTCGTGGTGATGCCGGATCACGTGCATCTGGTTCTTGGGCTGGGTGAATTCCCACTTCCCGAAGTTATGCATCGATTCAAAAGCTATACCTCCCACGTCATCGCGAAGGCCACAGGAGCCGACGGGGGGTATCTGGCAACGCGGCTACCATGATCGTGGAATAGGCGATGAGTCCGCTCTGCGGGTGCAGGTGGAGTATTGCCTGTTGAATCCCGTGCGGGCCGGACTTGCGGAGAATTTTCGCGATTACACGTATTGGTGGTGCCGTTGGGAAGTCTGATCGAACCGCTCAAAGAGCAAAGATCAAGAGCTCGCGCCGGGACGGCGCTCCCACCTCACTCGCGAAGCCGTTGGGAGCGCCGTCCCGGCGCGAGCTTTTCTCAGCCGGCCTGGGTCTGCAATGCGGCGGAAGTGCGACGCGGGCGGCTCGGCCACGCATGCCGCAAGATCCGCCATATCACCTGGCCGAACTGTTTCGGCAACGAACCGGTGTTGTAGTGCTGGCCGTAGCGCGCGCAAATGGCCTTCACTTCCGGTGCGACTTCCGCGTAACGATTGGCCGGGATATCCGGATAGAAATGGTGCTCGATCTGGTGGCTCAGGTTGCCCGACATCACGTTGAGCAGCCTGCCGCCGGCCAGGTTGGAAGAGCCGCGCAGCTGGCGCTGGTACCAGTGGCCGCGCGATTCGTTGCGGATGGATTCCTTCGGAAAGGTTTCCGCATCGGCGGTGAAATGCCCGCAGAAGATGATGGTGAAGGTCCACAGGTTGCGCAGCAGGTTGGCCACCACGTTGCCTGCCAGCACAGCCAGGAAGAACGGCCCGGCCAGCAGCGGGAACACCACATAATCCTTCAGGACCTGCCGCAGCATCTTCTTGCCCACCGGCTTGAACGCCTTACGCATCTGCGCATTGCTGGTCTTGCCCGCCCACCAGCGGCCCAGCTTCAGGTCCTGGATCGCCACGCCCCATTCGAACAGCAGCGCGAACACTACCGCGATGAAGGGTTGCAGCAGGAAGAACGGACGCCAGCGCTGTTCCGGGAAGATGCGCAGCAGCCCGTAACCGATGTCGTCGTCCATGCCGCGCACATTGGTGTAAGTGTGATGCTGGAAATTGTGCGTCTTGCGCCAGCTAGCGCTGGTACCGGCGATGTCCCACTCGTAGGTCTTGCCGTTGAGGTGGGGGTCATTCATCCAGTCGTACTGGCCATGGATGACGTTATGGCCCAGTTCCATGTTCTCCAGGATCTTGGACAACGCCAGCATCAATACGCCGGCGATCCACGTCGCCCAGAACAGACCGGCGAAGGCCAGCGGCAACGAGGCGAACAGCAGCACGCGGCCGCCGATTTCGGTATAGCGCACCGCCTTGACGATGCCGCGGATGTAATCGGCATCGAGCTGTCCGAGCGTGGCGATGGTGCGTGCGCGCACGGCATCCAGTTCGGCGGCGAAGCCATCGAGTTCGGTTGCGCTCAGCGATCGGTTGCGGGGGTTCTGGTTCATGGTCTTCATCAAAGGTCGAGCACAAGGTCAGTGCTGGCGCTGCTGATGCAGAGCTTCAGCGCAGAAGCGGGTTCGTGGAACAGTTCGCCGGTATGCAAATGACGGGTGACGCCGGAAGACTTGCCGCAGGCGCAGGTGTTGCAGATGCCCATGCGGCAGCCGGAAGCCGGTTTGAATCCTTCGGCTTCCAGCGCGGTCAACAGCGACTGGCCGCGCGGCAGCGTGAGCGTGCGGCCGCTAGCGGCCAGGGTGACCTGCACGCTGCCCGAGTCTTCGATCACCCGCGGCGGCGGCGAAAAAGCTTCCGCATGGAAGGACTTCGCGGTCGACGACAACAACTCGCGAGCGGTGTCGACGAAACCGCCTGGACCGCAGGCGAACACCTGACGGGAGGACAGGTCTTCCACCAGTGTCCCAATCAATGCTTCGCTGAGGCGACCGGTCGCTTCAGCGCCAGTGTCCGTTTCGCGAGTTGGTACGAAATGCACGGAGAAGTTCGCGTATTCCGCCGCGAGCGCCTTGAGTTCATCGGCGAAGCAGAGCTCGTGACGCGTGCGCGCCCAGTACACCAGGGTCAGCGGCACCGGCATGCCCCGTGCAGCCAGCGCGCGGGTCATGGACATCAACGGAGTGATACCGCTGCCGGCGGCCAGAAACAGCCAATTGCCCTGCGGAGACGGAGGCAGCGTCATTTCGCCGAAGGCGTGGCCGATTTCGAGCACCTCCCCGACGCGCGCGCTTTTGCAAAGATAGCGGCTCAGTTTTCCGCCTTCGATGCCTTTCACCGTGATAGCCAAACGGCCGTCGGTGGCCGAGGCGTTGGTGAGGCTGTAGCTGCGGGTCACGCGCACGCCATCGATCTGTGCGCTGATATTGAGATGCTGTCCGGGCTGGAAACCTGCCCAATGCCGATTGGGCTGCAGCCACAGGGTGACGTTATCGGCCGATTCCGCCTTCCGGCCCGTGATCCGCGCCATCGGGCGCTCCCAGGACCAGGTCGGATTCACCTTGGATGCCCAGAAATCAAAGACTTGAGGGACAATCAGCGGCTGGACCAGACGTTTGAGCCTGTTTCTTGGAAGTGAGGCGGAAGGACGAACGAGAGCATTCATGGCAGGCACTATACAGGTGCAGATACAGTCGTGTATACAACTGTATATTAACAAGACCGATATGATGCTATCTACGCACCGCCTGAGTCCTGTCCCATCGCCGTGATCCCGCACCCCGAAGTACACGCCGACGGCGACCCCAGCACTGGCCGCAAGGCCTCGATTTCGCGCGAAGACCTGCTGGCCGCGGCTTTGAAGCTGATCGGCCCGCACCGCAGCGTGTCCACGCTGAGCTTGCGGGAAGTGGCCCGTGAAGCCGGCATCGCCCCCAATAGTTTCTATCGTCAGTTCCGCGACATGGACGAACTGGCGGTGGCCTTGATCGATCTGGCTGGGCGCTCCCTGCGCAAGGTCATCGGCGAAGCCCGGCAGCGCATCGGCTCCGACAAAAGCATCGTGCGGGGTTCAGTCTCGGCTTTCATCGAACAATTGCGTGCCGACGACAAGCTGCTGCACGTGCTGTTGCGCGAAGGCACGGTGGGCTCCGATGCCTTCAAGCAGGCGGTGGATCGGGAACTGGAGTTCTTCGAGGAAGAACTGCGCATCGACCTGATCCGCCTGGCCGCTGCGGACGGCGCGACCCTGCACGAGCCGGCGCTGGTGTCCAAGGCCATCACCCGCCTCGTATTCGCCATGGGCGCCGCCGCCATGGACTTGCCGCCGGAGAAAGATGCGGAGCTGATCGATCAACTCTCGCAGATGGTGCGCATGATCCTTACTGGCTCGCGTGCCATCTCGGAAGAAAACACGTAGGTCGGGGCTACGCCCCCGACATGCACTGTATTCGGGGCTTCCGTCCGTCGGGGGCGTAGCCCCGACCTACGGGTTGATGCGGACCGGCGTTCCGATCGGCACCGACCGCCATATCTCCTCGATCTGCGACGGCGATACAGCCGCCGGTCCAATCGCGCGTATAACCCGGCGGCGTGCTGCCGTGGATCATGATGTCACCACCGGACTCGCCTAGCCGCTTCACGGCAATGCCCGGCTTATCAGTTCATCGACGCCCTTGTTGGTCGGCAAGGTGCCGAAGGCCAGGCCATGCCTTCCCTGCAGGCGGCTGGCGATGAACAGCGTCGCAGCGGGGCTCCTGGATTTCAGCAGCACGGCCGCCTGCAGCGCCAGCGCCAGGCGCTCGACCAGCATGCGGGCGCCGAATTCGTCGACCGATTGCGATGCGAGCTGCGTACGCAGTTCCGTTACGATTCCGTCGAACGCGGCACCGTGTCCCGTTGCGGTTCCGAGCTCGTCCAGCAGTGCGGCGCCGGTTTCCGGCTCTCGCGACAGCGCGCGCAGCACGTCCAGGCATTGGATATTGCCGCTGCCTTCCCAGATGGAATTGAGCGGCGCCTGCCGATAGAGCCGCGGCAGGATCGACTCTTCCACATAGCCTGCCCCGCCCAGGCATTCCTGCGCTTCGTTGACGAACGCGGGCGCGCGTTTGCACAGCCAGTACTTCCCGATGGCGGTGGCTATGCGCGCGAAAGCGGCTTCTTTCGCGTCGTTAGGCGAAGCGTCGACGGCACGCGCCACGCGCAGGGAGAAGGCGAGCGCCGCTTCCGATTCCAACGCCAGGTCGGCCAGCACATTGCGCATCAATGCGTGTTCGATCAGCGGTTTGCCGAAGCTGGCGCGATGGCGCGCATGGTGGATCGCCTGCGCCAGCGCCATGCGCACCTCCGCCGCTGCGCCCAGCATGCAGTCCAGTCGCGTGAACATGACCATCTCGATGATGGTGGCCACGCCACGGCCTTCGTCGCCGACGCGACGCGCCCATGCGTCACAGAATTCGACTTCGGACGAAGCGTTCGACCAGTCGCCCAGCTTGTCCTTCAGACGCATGATCCGGAAAGCGTTCTTGCTTCCGTCGTCCAGCCGACGCGGCAGCAGAAAGCAGGTCAGTCCGCCAGGCGCTTGCGCCAGCACGAGGAACCCATCGGACATCGGCGCCGAAAAGAACCATTTGTGCCCGACCAGCGCGTATTCGCCTTCCCCTGCAAGCGGCATAGCGACAGTGGCATTGCTGCGCACATCCGAGCCGCCCTGTTTTTCGGTCATGCCCATGCCTAGGGTGACGCCGGATTTCTGCGCGATGGGGAGATCGCGCGGATCGTAGCAAGGCGCTGCCGCCTTGTCGGCCCATTCGCGCAACGCGGGTTCGCGGCGCAATACCGGAACCGCCGCGTGAGTCATGGTCAACGGACAGCTGGTGCCGGCCTCCACCTGGTGATGCAGATAACTGAGCACGGCGCGGGCGACGTGTGCGCCGGGCTGCGGCTCGTGCCAGGAAAGACCGGCGACACCGTGGCTTTTCGCCGCCTCCATCAGCCGATGATAGGCGGGGTGGAATTCCACCGTATCGATGCGATGACCGAAGCGGTCGTGGGTCTGCAGACGCGGTTTGTCGCGGTTGGCGTCGAAACCGATGCGGTAGAGCTCGTCGCCGGCGAGGCGCGCGTACTCCGACAACCGTGGCGCGAACGCGGCTGCGCCTTCAAGCATCACCGCTTCACGCAACACCACGTCGTCCGCCCACAGGTCGCGCGGCTCGAAGGGCGGCGGCTGGTTATCGACGCAATGGGTTTCGAAGGGCCGCAGCTTGTCCATGGGCCGATTCTAACGGCACCTAGGAGCGTGGAGGAGGGTGTAGGAGCGACGTAAGTCGCGAAACCCAATCACGCGGAGAACTAAGTGTTTCGCGACTTACGTCGCTCCTACGCACACTCGACCGTCCGGTGTAGGCCGATGCTTGTCCAACGCGTCGATGAAATCCGGTTGCAGCGCATACTTTCCCAGCCAACCCTGCTGGGTACCGCTGAGGATACGCAGCATATGGCTGCGACCGCCGGGCAGTTTTCCCATAGGAAGGAAACTCACATCGCGAATTCGCGCCACCATGTCGCGGTCCGACTGGAACAGCGGGGTCAACCAATGGCTCCAGAAATGGTAGATGGAGACGTGCTTGCGGCGCACGCGCTGGTATCGCGCCAACGCGTCGTTCAGCCTGGTTTCGTCGCGCAGCGCATCCCGCAATGCCATCGCATCCATCAAGGCCATGTTGACGCCCTGCCCCAGTTGCGGACTCATCGCATGCGCGGCATCGCCGGCCAACACCAGGCGCCCACGATGCCAGTCCTTCTGGATCGCATCACGATAGCTGGCACGGGCCAGTTGGGAACATTCAACGACGCCCTGCAGACGTGCGCTCGCCTGCGGCCAGATACTGGTCACTTCCTCCAACCATGTCGCCATTCCGCGTGACTGCCATGCATCGAAATCCGATCTCGGCAGGCTCCAGAAGAAACTCAAGCGTGGCACATCGTCGCCGGGCCGGGTGCCGACCGGCAGCAGACCGATCATCTTGCGTGCGGCCACGTAGCGCTGGCGCAGTTCGTCGGGCCATGGCCAGTCGCCGCGCGACACCAGGCACCACAATGCGCCCCAGGGATACACACGATCCATGCGGCTCGGCGATACCTGCTGGCGCAATTGGGAAGCCGAACCGTCGGCCGCTACCACCAGATCGAACGGACCATGGTTGCGTCCATGCTCGTCCGACAGTCTGCCGGTGTCGCGATCAACGCTGGTCACGCGAGTGCCGCGATGCATGTCGGCCATTCCATCCCAGGCGTCGGCTAGCAGCGTGAACAAGGCGCCGCGCTGCATGCCCAAGCCGTACATGCGGGGATCGAGACCTTCGTAACGCATGTCCATGACCCCGCGTCCGCATGACGTTTCGCCATACAGCCGCGTGACCGGCGCTCCGTATTGCAGCGCTGCTGGAAGCAGACCCATCTGCCACAGCACCTGCAGCCCTGTCGGTTGCAGCAGGAAGCCGGCGCCGACCGGGCCTGGCTCCGACGCACGTTCGAACACCTCGACCCGGTGCCCATCGCGCGAAAGCAGGATCGCCAAAGCCTGGCCTGCGGTTCCGTAGCCGACGATGGCGACATTCAAAGATGGGGGCATGGCACTCCTATTGCCGACAGTGGTATTTGATGAGCTCATTATAGAAATTGCGGCGACGTCATCGCCGACCAAACCCAAGAGCCTCGTCATCCCAGCGCAAGCTGGGATCCATTTTGACTTTGCTTTTGGTTGGTCGTGATCCTAAGAAGATCAAGATGGATCCCAGCTTGCGCTGGGATGACGGTGACTTTCGCTGGGATGACGATAGAGCTGATGAGCCCACCGGCCGCCCATAAAAAACCCCGCCGCAGCGGGGTTCAAGTGAATCCAGTTTTTCAGATCAGGCTGCAGGTTCGATGTTCGACGCCTGTGCGCCCTTCGGACCCTGGGTCAGCTCGTAGCTGACGCGCTGGCCTTCTTGCAGGCTACGGAAGCCTTTGCTGTTGATCGCGGAGTGGTGGGCAAAGACATCGGCGCTGCCATCTTCCGGCGCGATGAATCCGAAGCCCTTGGCGTCATTGAACCATTTCACGGTACCGTACGGCATAGCTCTGGTATTTCCTTGTTGGATGCGGGTGGTGTGGTCTGTGCGCAACGCGCACCGGCGGAGTATGCAAATACCGGGCCGCGTTGACAATCACCCACGGGCCAATTCGGCAACCAGTTCCGGCAAACCGTTGGATGCCGCTTGCACGTTGGCCAGGACCTCGGCCATGGTGATTTCCTCACCGGTACCGCATCCTGCCGCCCAGTTGGCGACGATGGCCAGGCAGGCGTAGTCCAGTCCCAACTCGCGAGCCAGCGCTGCTTCGGGCATTCCGGTCATTCCCACCAGATCGCAGCCATCGCGTTTCATGCGTGCGATTTCGGCCTTGGTTTCCAGGCGCGGCCCCTGGGTCGCGCCGTAGCAGCCATGGCCCACCAGTGAGACGCCGGTCACACGCGCGGCTGCGATGATCTTGTGCCGCAGCAGGGTTGTGTAGGGATCGCCGAAATCGATGTGCAGCGCATCGCTGCCCTTGCCTCCATCAGGAACTCCTTCCCAGATCGTCGAGACGCGGCCCCACGTGTAATCGATCAACTGGTCCGGGCAGGCCAATACCCGCGGTCCGAAGTCGTTGCCGATGCCGCCAACCGTATTGAGCGCCAGCACGCGCGTGGCGCCTATCTGCTTCAACGCCGCCAGGTTGGCGCGGTAGTTGACCAGATGCGGCGGCACCGAATGGCCTTCGCCATGCCGCGCCAGGAACGCGACCCGCTGACCGAGCAGCATGCCGATGCGGACGGGGCCAGACGGCTTGCCGTAAACGGTATCGATTTCACGCGTGTCCACATCCTGCAGGTCGGCGAGCTTGTACACGCCGGTTCCGCCGATCACCGCCAATGAGATATCCGTCATCACTCACTCCTTCAACGCGTAGATACCCGGCAGATTGCGGCCTTGCTCGTAGTAGTCCATGCCGAAGCCGAACACGTACCGGTCAGGGACTTCCAGACCCACGTAATCGGCACTGATGCCGGCGATCGCACGGGTGTGGCGCTTGGTGGCCAGCGCGGCGATGCGCACGTCGGTTGCGCCC
>Ga0307513_10005457_pt1 | contig 16795 bp, 17 predicted proteins | sample 15_EM_MG_FD_202174 | JGI IMG/M metagenome (GOLD analysis project Ga0307513, IMG submission 202174) | Populus trichocarpa ectomycorrhiza microbial communities from riparian zone in the Pacific Northwest, United States - 15_EM | ecosystem: Host-associated > Plants > Roots > Unclassified | place... | reverse complement strand
AGAAACCGATCCCGTCAAACGTCTTGGCAAGCGTAAATTTTCGCGCGTTTACAGTCCATTCTCGTTCCGCCAAATCTTCGAATTTATCATCTTTCTGCCGATTAGTTTCATTCCTATCGCCGGATTACCAATATTTCTGGTGTTGACTGGGTACAGAGCCGGCCCTTTACAACACTGGAGATACTTCAAGCTACTACATTTAACGAAGGGGGAGCAGGAGAAGAAGATAAAAGATCGCTGGTGGAGGTATACGAAGTAAGCACATATTCTATTATCTCCTAAATCAACGAGTGTATCAGAAAGCATATTTATGCTTATGCTACAGGTTCGGGACCGTTCATCTTGCCTTGCAACTAGTACCGGGATTGAGCATGCTTTTTCTTTTAACGACGGCAGCTGGATCTGGCATGTGGGCCGCAAAGCTCGAAAAGAAGCGAAGGCTGGAAGCCCTTTCCAGTAATCGCGCCCCACACTCCATTCCCACTCCTATCTCAGTATAGAGTCGAAAAAAAAGGTGGACAAATTGTCTTTTGTCAATTATGGCTACAAATAGGTGTGCTTATGCGATACACATCCACTTACTCTGTGAACGCTTCCCGCCGCGCCGTTTATTCTGATCATCAGATTTTAAACGTGGATCGATCGATAAGGCCGAGGGGACCACGCCACTGGGGCAATATAAACGTACGCTCGACTGCACATGTCCTAGGGTTGATGGTTATACCAGTGCATGCCACATTCTCGCTCGGCATGTGGCCCGTTGCCCGAGTGTTTGAACCTTGGGCACATCCACCTTCGCCATGTTTTTCTCAACTATATCCGGTGTTATGTGTTGTGTCTGCCGTACGTAACATCACCCGCCGTCGGGCCTGGTCGTCGACAATCGCGAAGAACTGGAGGCGCTCAGGCCTGGACAGGCGCAAGTGTAATGGAAGGAGACAGAAAGCAAGGAACTTGCGAACGTTGGTAAAGACAGTGGGTACAAGTACGTATGGTACTCAAAGCACCTCCGGCGGAAGGAATGGCCAAATCGTCTCCAGCGAAGGGTTCACACATAGCCTCAAGGAAGGCCGTGGATAGATGAGTCTCGAGGTGAGGTCGAAGTGAATGCGTCGATAGGTGCAGGATAGATCGGTGATCGACGGCCACCTCGGAGGGTGTGATTGGCGGCGTCGTGGTAGAAACAAGGTGCGAATGAGTTGTCAGTCATGTGCAACCAGGCTAAACATGCGATCTCACAGCACCGTGGAATATGGGGCGGTGGAAAGTGGAGAGCGCATTGGAACTGCAAAAAGGGGTCATAGGCCAGCACACCTTGGAGAGTGAGAGCGACGGACCCATAGATAAGCGAGACTGCAGCTAGACCAGGGCAGGTGAGCTGCTCCTGCTGTTTGAGGAAGCGAACGAGTTGGATAGACCCAGTTTATTGCAGTATCGTTCCTCGATGCAATCAGACGGGCATCGAAAGTTGAACACACCTAAGGGCTAGGAGGATTTTGTGGTGCTTACATGCTCTGATAATATTAGCTGCTGGGGAGCTCTGCCATCGACATGCTCGATTCCGACGCTCTGCCTGCAACTAACGTCATTATACGTGAATATGAATTTGATAATAATTCTGTGCAATTTCGAGGGAGCAAGCGGTTGCGCCCTTATGGTCAAATGGTTCAAGCGGTAGGACATGCTAAGAACTAGTCTATGTTACACGAGCGTGTCAATCATATGTATTCTTTCCTCATCCTTTCCTCGGCCTTTTCCTTCTCTTTTCCGGGTTCATTCTTACTCCGAGAATCGGCTCTGCGCCACGGGTACGCGTGTCAACAAGCAATACGGCTGATCTCATCATTTGAACTGCCGCACCGGTGGTGTGGCAGATGACCCTTTGTCGCCAATTTGGGGCGACCTGACACGAACCGAGGGCCACCTCCTTGCAATGGAGGATTGGGGGAAGAGCGTAAAGATCTTCTCGCCTAGCTGCGTATTATATATGCTGCATATGCTATAGTTTCACGTGTTGTGGGAAAGGCCAAAGTAGGGTGATGCGTAACAACAATCAGCAATCAACAAAGTTACCTCACCCAACGTCTTATCGATCTAATCTGTCCAAGGCCCAGGCCTAGTACGATAACTTGTCCAAGGGAGTCAAGCGAGGCATTACACGAACATTAATAATAGATGCTTGTGCCTGGGAGGCCTCTGGCTATAAGCCTTGAATTGGTTATGACAGCAAAGGGGACCACTGACTACTGGAAAATAAATTAATCGAGTCGGTGCCGAATGACAGATCCCCATGGAGCCGGCGACGCGTATTCAAGTGATCGAAAGGGGCTGTACTACTCCTGTTGCCGGTCCGCATTTGTGCGTGCACAACTTTCGATCGCGTGACTAATTGCTTTCTCGGGTCATTTAATAGCCACTCGTGCTTGTGTTTGTGGAATTCATAATGAATTCTCCCACGAAAAGGGTGGTCCTTAGCATTCGTGCAATCTCGTTCAGCTTGGTGGCAATAGAGAATTAAGTATTTCTGCTGCATCAAGGGTGTGTGGTCGACCGCGTGAATGAAGGTATGCGTTAAATGGTCGAGTTGGTACTGGCCTAATAGTCTGCACCCCATTTCGATCTCGTCATTCTCCCACTATGCCCTGTGTCAACGATAAGTCTAGCCATAGCATCCAAGGAGTGGTGCCTATCATTAATATCCGTTCCTCCCGGAACTCGATCAAGGGCGCATTAAATTCTCTTTTGATTCAACTCTTGAAATCAGGTTCGTTCCAACTTGGACCCTGTTTGACCGACTCATCTGTTTGGTTGCTCCGGTTTGCGGGGTGTGCGTGTGTGCGTGTGTGCGTGTGTGCGTGTGCGTGTGTATCTGCACCTGCCATCATATCCGATTATTTGAATTTCGTTCGCGCGTGGACTTCACTGGTCCCACTATCACCCGCTCTCCCAAACCGAAGCCGCGGTCAGGCGGAGTGCGGGAAGGGACGCAGACCGGCAGGTGACAGACAACTCCGATCTTTAGCGACTTCGATGTTCGAGGCATACATATTCTGTCACTACACGGACGTTCGTACCTACCCCGTATATCCCTGGTGACTTTTGCGTTCATCCTTCAACGAGTCGTTTCCTGCAATGGACACCGCAGCCAGTGAACAAGCATTCGCTGTGCTCGATTTATGGTCCAGTAGGCTTATTCAATACCACTCTGCAATGGGTATGGCGCTTGTGCTTTACGACTACCTCCTCACTATCAAGGACGAGGTGTGTATGATCCTTTCGCGCCTCAGGTAAACTCTTTCTATTTACATACTTTTGTCAGATACGCCTTGTTTGGCCAGGGGCCGTGAATGTCCCAAAAGTCTTGTACTACATCAACCGATACCTAACGATCGTTGCGATGATATTTTGCAACTACCGTGAGTGATATGTTTGTGTTAGGAGGTCAGCACATTGAAAGAGTATTGCTAGATGTCGCAGCCCTTCGGCCCGCAGTGTCTATAGGGGTGAGCTTCTCGCGTTTGACCTCTTTCAACTCAAAAGGACTGACTTGTTTCAGTTGTACGTATGAATATTGATTGAAATTCCGCATGTTCACCAGGTCTCAGTTGTCACGCATGGATACTAGTTTCAGGAATATCCTTTACGACAGCTACAACAGCAGCGACAGGTGATTCCTTTGTATCTACTCTTACAGTCAATAATCGCTAAAGGTTTACAGGTTTGCTCACTTTACGCGTAGTAGCGCTTTACCGCGATGTGAGAAGGGTTGTATGGTTTCTGTGGCTTGCATTCGTGCTCTTTCAGGGAATGCGTGTGGCCGTACTTCTCTTTGGTAGCGCTGTGATCTATGGTGAGTTGAATTTTAATCAGCGGTACCAGCAGACCGACTTCGCGTATGCAGATACCATTGAGTACTCTCCAATAAGCAACTTGTGCGGGACTAGGTCTCCCCGCCACCGAATCACCGCTCTCATTGCAGTACCCACCATATTTGACCTTGTCCTTCTTGTCCTCACTGCTCGCAAAGCGATTAGGGGCCCTTCTTCGCTGAGAGCAAATACCATTGTACGTGTAATTTTTCGGTCGAATCTATGCAGAACTCTGAGATGGAACCTCCTAGATGTTCACATTGATCCGGGACGAACTCCTGTACGTGGACCAACGAATGTCATGAGCCGTATCTTACATAACCACGTCACAGATATTTTTCTATCATTGTAAGTGGATTATAACGTCATTAAAGTTTGCAATCCCAACATTGCCCATAGTCGACGCTTCGCATCGCCAACGCGGTCGTATGGCTCGCACTTCCGCCTTGGTGGGTAGGCATCCTTCTTTACGCCGAATGGGGTCTGGAGTCGACGTAAGCGTGCTTTTGTTGGTGGAACCGCGAATCCCGAGTGAATCAACGTTTTCACAGGTTCACAGGCCGCTTCTTTCTTAACTTGCGGTCTATTGCCTCTCAGCAGCGACCGTCCGTGTTCGAAAGCCAAGCTGTACCCTCTGAACCCTTCACTGTTCGCACACACCCCGTTTGGAAACAATCGAGTCAGCTGGCGACAAACGACTTCGAGTTGGAAATGGGCAAGACTGCTTACAGAAGTGGAGCCAATCCAAATAAGGGGGAGATACAGACAGATGTAATCGGCCTGGATGTAACCGTGTCACGGGCTCATCACAAGGAGCAAGAATGACAGCTCTATGTCATATATTCCCAGATTTATTAGTCATCCCGGCACGGGCAAAATGATCGGTCTCCTGTACTAGTTGCTAACCAATTGTCAATTAGAACAGCCTCTTGAACGCGAAGAAGACGGGGTGGGCGCCTCGGTGGTAAAGCAACGCTAGGATATGACGTCCGCTCCCGAGGTGTGAGTGCAAGGATCGCCGAAGGGACGCAGAGAGTTGGAAAACCACGTATCGAGTTGCTTCGTAGTATACCTATCAGGCACGGTTTCAACAAGTCTTGATAAAGCCTCAAGTGTCCGCTGCATGATCTCATGATTTCTTGATCCTCAGCACCCGCGGGTAGAGTCCAGTATCGGTTTTGGTCAAAGACGGCAGGAACTACACTACACGCGCGAGCATCGCCGGGGAGAGTCAGATGTGGTTGGGTCCAACTCATGTAATACCAAATGACCCAGCTAGACGGAACATGCAGCAGTGTACAATTATAGGAAAATCCAGTTGGTATAAATGGAAGACACTGTCGAAGTCCGTGATAGGGAGTGAGACTTTATTGACTAGGCGAGCTTGCTTTGCGTTCTGCGTCCGTCGTCCGTGAGCCAAAGCCATCTGGAAATCGCCAGCAGACATGTTCAATTAGTGCGCGCATGGTATATTCCGATGAGTCATTACCTGTGCAGTGCGTACCACGCCCGCGCTCCCGTCGTGGTTACAAACCACATGGATTCGGGTACTTTGGGAGAAGCTGGAGAATCGATGAATTATTCAGTAAGAAGGCGATCATGTTTGGTTTCTCCAGCCGTCTTTCCTGTGATACGAGTGAGAGTACGGCAGCGGAGCCTGAAAGGACCTCCGGGATCGTTTCGTACAGTCCTCGAGCAAAGAGGGAGGTGAGGACACGGTGCATCTCGATAGTCGAAATCGCAGGGAGAAGCCCTGAATGGGCCGTCATCTATCCTGCATGCGGTTGACAAATCCATTATGGATGCTTTCCGCCCGGCAGAGGGAACGAGTCTACGGCCGGTGCCTAACATCAATTGAGAGGTGTGCCTTACTGTTTCTTTGCTGGGAGAAGCAAATGTGTCCTGAGTCTGGTGGTACAAAAGGGAAGGACGTTGAGGTTTTGGTACATGATATGACCATTCCTATGTTGTGCGTATTCTCCTAGCCGGCCAAACATGTTTACTTTGAATGTCGCTTGCACTTAAAACTTCCGTACTCAATAACCCTGGAGACGTGACACCTTGTCTGGGATGCTGTAAATACTCTCCAAAGCTCCATTGAAAGCGAAGTACATTCGGAAAAGTAGGATTCCACGTCCTTAAACACCTTCCAGTTCGTTCTCATCCCCAACGTTCCGAAATTCCAACCGAGGGGCCTTCGTGAATCCTTTTCATAGCCGCAGATACACCGATTCTCAGTGCTGTTGTCGACCACCGAGCGAGAAGATCGCCCTGGAGTCCATGCGGTCTTTGTTTTTTCCACTTGAACCCCGCCGTGTCTTTGCAATGGCCGTATTTCTCGCTAGTAGATCGTAGACTGATCATCCGCAGTAGCTTTATCCAGACCACCGCTGCATGTCTCAGTTTGGAGCCTACCTTCTGCCCGCGTCGTCCTCTTGATGCCCAATATTAGACCTTCCGCCCTGAATTCACCGCTTCAATTCCTGTGCGCACAGTCTACTTGTCCTCACGACGACCTCGTCTTGTGAAATGCGTAGTACAAGAGCGAGAGGCCATGTCGGGTTCGCAAACCGTCCGCCGGTAAGTACTCGCCGGACTGTCATCCCACCACCCTGACATCAGTTGGCCATTCAGTCACGCTTGAAAGGTGTATTGGAGGTGCGCTAGGTGTTCCCGCGCGAACATTCAATGGCCCCAGTCCAGCATTCCACCGCCGTGGCTCGAGAGCGAACCAAAGAGCTCCAAACCCGGTTGCATTCCGCGGCTCTTCGTCCACGCCGCTTGCTATATATGATGCACGACACGAGGCTCACTCGTCGGTCCGACTTTCCCAAACTAGAACTATGGACCTGCATAATGGTGGTTCGTCCTCAAGTCCCGACTCGAGCCCGGAGTTGCACCCTACCTTGTCGAGCAACATGTATCGGAACTCGCCGTTCGGCATACCACCACTCAAAGATCCACTCCCACTGAAGTCGGATGGCCAACCTGATTTTGTGCAGCGAGTCGTCAAGGTGCGTCGGGCTGTTGGGTAGCAGTAGGCGCTTGAGGCTGTGGCGATCGCAGCGCCACCTTATCCCTTCCTGAAATGTGTTCTTTCCTGCTTTCATATGGGCTCTACTCTATGCGCATATATTAACCCTGCTTGTTACGATGTAGAATGTGCATCACCCGCCCAGGCCGCCATCGGACGAGGAGTTTTGGCTCCGTGACACATTCCCGCGACGTCCAGATGCTGCGTTTCTTCGGAAGCATTTTCATAGAGAAGGCAGGTTGCAGGAGCACCAGGCGCTTTGGATCCTTGAAGAAGGCAGACGACTTATGAAGGAGGAACCGAACGTCTTAGAAGTGGAACCACCTGTAACAAGTATAAAATCCCTCCATCTCTGTTCTGTTGCTTGTCGATTTGACAGTACTCTTCTTTTGTAGTTGTCGGGGATATTCATGGTCAATTTGTGCGCTTTGCCATTCCCCTCTCACTTGTCGATTCACTCAAACTGATGCAGTATGACCTTATGACACTCATGAAACCGGCGATTGGTGGTAGTCCCAGCACCACTCGGTATCTCTTTCTCGGTTCGTGCCCGCTGCCGACTAGACGCACAATCTCACAAATATACAGGGGACTACGTCGATAGAGGGTGCTTTGGAATAGAGGTATGCATTCTGGTGGTTCCTTTGCTATTCCTCTCTGACGATGGCTCACAGTGCCTCCTCTTTCTCATGGCCCTCAAAATTTGCCACCCAGGCAACTACCTGTTCCTACGAGGGAACCACGAATCTGTTCGTCACGCCTCGCTCGCTTATTTACACTTCTTACTGAGCCACCCAAACAGCAACACCTGACAAACTACTTTACCTTCCGGCTTGAATGTGCGTTAATTTCAGTGCCTTGCTCTCTCATCGAAAAGTAGGCCCATAACCTTTGCGTTGTATTGTAGGTCAGAAAAAGTACTCAGAAGCAGTATACAATGCTTCGGTGCTCGCCTTCCAAGCCATGCCCCTCGTGGCGATCGTGAATCAACAGTTCTTCTGTGTGCATGGTGGTCTCTCACCGGAATTACAAACCATCGAGGATCTACAAAAGGTGCACACCAGCTCCAACCCATCCTTCAGTTGTTCGGACAAAGACACTGACGAGTTGGCCGGTTGCGTTTGGTAGCTCAATCGGTTCTGCGAGCCTGGCAGCTTCGGAATGATGTGCGACGTCCTTTGGTCTGACCCTGCCAAAAATTGGAAACCGGGTGGACCGCCGTTCCAGGCGAACCCCACGCGGGGGTGTAGTTATATCTACGGGTGCGCCTCATCGCGTATGTTTGACGTCGATACTGAATTTGGAACGGTAGATACGAAGCCGTCAAGATGTTCCTTGATCGGAACAATCTCAAGTTGATGATTCGTGCGCATGAGGCTCAAGCACTTGGGTATGTCCGCGTTGCAAACCCGAAGGCCGATGTGGAAGCAGACTGATGAGATTGAGCAGGTTTATGCGTCACGACATCCCCGGCACGGCCCCACATCTGATGACCATCTTCAGTGCACCGAACTACTGCGACGTGCACGGTAACCTGGGCGCGATTCTCAAGTACGACGGGAAGACGATCAGCGTGCGGCAGTTTAATCACGTGGAGCATCCGTTTTGGCTGCCGAATTTCCAGGACGTGTTCACATGGAGTCTGCCATTTGTTGCTGAAAGAGGTCCGTCTGGCCTGGCCACAGGAGATGGGAACGTACTGATGGTGATTGGTGCAGCGGTGGAGATGCTCAACGCCCTACTCGATGTCTACCCCGATGTAGACCTCTCAGACTACAGCCCAGACTACAGCCCATCGCCCCAACTCGTCACTCCACCAATGGATGTTGATGACGTGGTCGGTGTTGTACCAGGCAGCCAGCGGCGCAAGGGCCACTATATGGCCCTCCAAGAGGGAGGTAATAGGCTTGCTGAGGTGTATAGGCTGCTTAGGGAGCAGACCGAGGACGCGGGGGAGATAAGGTTGCCAGGTCGTGATTCGGGAGAGGGAAAGCAGGTGCGACGGAGGGACACGCTCGAGGTTTCGGGTGGTGGCAACCTAGATGTGGGCACCTGGGACTATGAACAGATGTGAGTACCCTTTTGTCTCTTTTGCGACAATATGAGCTTACTTGGTTTCGGTTTCACAGTCGTGAACAGGATCTCATCAACGAACACATGCCCCCACCACTTATCGACTACGCCGCGAAGACGTTCTACATCAATAATGAAGTCCGCCCTGCGCCTCCTACACCCGACTCGCCGCGCCACTTTGTTCCAGATTCACTCACGGACTCGCCCTCGTCGAACATGCGAACTCTCACTCTCAGCGACGCGCGAAACTCTTCATACACTTATCACATGGATACTGGGTACGAGGCTGGCGAGGGTATCCGCGCTCCTTCCCCACAGCGCGGAGCTATGGTTCTTGGCCCGACGGCCGGGACGACGCGTACAAGTAGCCCCAGCATGCGCAAGCGCTCGCTTGAGGATACAGACGTGCTTATCAAAAGGATCACGGGCGGGGTTGAGAGGATGGGACTTCGGAAGTAGGTGGATTGTTGGGTATGCTGAAAAAGGATCAAGGCTTGGGGTCTGGATGGATTAAAGCTTGCTATTTACATATTTGGCTGATTGGTGTGTCGGTGGAGTGTGACCCTGGAGCGTGTGTATGACGTTCTCCGTGCTGGGTGAGAGGGTTGTGCTGATGTTGTACAACTGCCCCTTGGGTATGTGTATATCCTGGTTACTTCTGAGCTATCTATTTGTCATATTGTCTTACAAATTTAAATGAACCCCTGCTATTGAGGCTGGGTGGAAAGCCTTTCTATTTCTAGGTCGGGACACTTGGGCAATCACGCGGAACGATAACCAGACAACCCTAACCCAAATCGATGGACATCCCTCTAGGCTTCTCAGCTCTTGGACCGCTCCTCGTCCATCGCTGCCTGCTGTCGTCGTCGTTATCCCCATAGACGTCATTACGAGCGATGAGTTTCATCGCCAATCACGTCGTTCGTGGATCCCAGCAGACAACCACGACGACGTCGGAAGCAACGTCGCGGCATGCCGTCGTCGTTACCCGAGCTTATGAACCGCACCCTGCTATGATCAACCCTTTGGCTTTCGGATGTGTACAACCACAAAACGCGCTTTACTCCCGATCTCCACCGAACTCGCAATGCGATGGACTTTCACTCGACTCTAACAATCAGAGCGACAATAATCAGCGACAATGTATGTTGGATAAATCCCAAAGCCAGCCCAGGTGGGTTCCGCACATCGCGGCGCATTGCGGCACCGTGTATAGCTCACATTTTCGCCTGCTCTAGGACAATTCCCAAGCTCCCTACAGCACAACCCATACTCTCTGGCGCTCGTCCTACCAAGGCCACTCCGCTTTCGATTGACCTCCCCGACCGGTACGCCTTAGACCTGTCTTCAGTCCCAGACCTGTTCCAGTGCGACATTCAAGGCTTCTTACATCTTCTCTTCACCTGCTGGATACCACCTCGGGTAGTGTCACAGTCTCGATTTCTAAACCTCGTGCTGTAGAAGTCGGGCTGGATCACTGTTGGTGGCCGCATGCACCTCTTCTCTCTTCTCTCTCTCAACCATGGAAGAAGTGTGACGAAACTGATATTCTTTCAGATGTCCCACTGAACGAATTGTTATTTCTAACACTAAGTTGATGTCACAAACTGAAGAATTCGACGAATCCCTCAAGGAAACGTTCACAGCGTCCAACTGCATTACACCTTCCACGCCGCTGATTCTCTACCCACCTTCGCCCCAGTCCTCTATTTCATTTGAATTCTCCCCAGTCCGCCGCACCACTGCCATTCCGATACCCGACCGATCCCGTACGCCGCAACCGCAGAGAAGCACAAGCGTCAACTCAGATGCAAGTTTCCACAGTTTTGCTACTGGAATAACTTCTCCGGATCCCGAGGACAGAGTCTTCCATTCGCCGGAGGCGTCTCCCAAGGGAAAGGGCAAAGGAAAGGCCCCCATCGGTGTAGACGAAGGACGTTCATCAAGTCCTGCTGCACCCATGCCGTGGACAAATTTCTCCCGAGCGCCTTCACAGATCCACCTGCCGTCAAGTAATGCCTCGCATCGCGCGTTCGACTGGGCAGAGTTCGAACGTTCTCTTACGGCTTCTCCAGTGGCGGGCCCTTCTTCCCTGGCGAGTAACACGAACACGCTTGGAGCGTTCGAGTCCACTCTCGGACTTGGACTCGAGGGGTTGATTTTGAGTCCAAAGGGGGGAAGCGGGGACGAATTGGAGGATGATGAGCGGACGGAGTACCACCACGCCCACCCTCGGGAACTGACTGAGCCACAAGGAGCCAACCTGACGACCATTACCGATTTCCCGTCCACGAACCTGGTTACCCAGTCTACCTCGTCCGCAGTTGTGCCTATCCCCATACACGACCGTATCTATTCACGTACTCACTCCTCGGTTTCCATTAAAGCCCACTCGGGTGGCAACGGCAGCAGGGGAAAACTGCGCAAGAAGTCCACGCCCACAACTCCAATCGCCCGCAACAGCCGGGGACTGAACAATACACCGGAACCCCAAACTTCTCATTCCGAAGCGGAGAAGGAGAAGAAACGGAAAAGTCTTCATCTCCCACTCCCCAGCTGGCTTGTCAAGGTCAAGGACACAAAGGCGACGCCGCATGTGGCACTCGACACCGATACACCTGTTTTTGGCAAGGGCCGGGCAGGAAGTCAAAGCCGGAGGAGGTCGGGGAGTAAACTACATGGTTGTACAGAGCCGTATCCCTTGGCGTTCCCGCCCGATTGCGAGTGGCCGTTTTATCCTTCTCCACCTGACCTCAAGTCTTCCGACTCCGAGCAGGTAGAGGAAGGAGAGGTGAGGCCGACGGAGGGGTACCAGGTTGATTGGTTTGGGACAGTCTTGCCGTTCGAGATGCGGGTGCGGGTATTGAGGACGCTGGTGGGGTCATATGAAGATGAGCATAAGAGGAGGGTGGCGTGTGGTGGTGACGGGTGGAATGTTGTTGTTGCGTCCCGCGAGAGTGAGCGGTGGGTCGGGCGGGTAAAGGGGATAAGGGCACTCATACGTTTGTCGAGGGTACGTGCGGAACCTTCTTACCTTCTTTCATACTCCATTGGCTGACAGATCGTATCGGACAGGTTTCCAAATCCTGGCAAGTCCTCTGCTTCGACGGCCAACTGTGGGCGAACTTCCCACTCGCCTCCCTCGGCTCTCCCACCCCGCTATCATCCTCTCAGCTTTTGCGTATCACTCGCTCCGTTGGTGCCTTCGCGCGAGTACTCGACCTGCAGGGCTTCAATACGCTCAAACCCACCGAGGTGGTTGAGATTACCTCATCCCTCTCGCTCTGTCTCGATCTCGATCTCTCGCATGCGCCAGAGCCTGGTGAGACACAGCTCAGGGAGGTCAACCTCCGTGGGTGTCGTAGTCTCACCAGCAACGCGCTGCATTACCTTTTGCGACGCTGTCCCGAGCTTCAAGTGCTCAAACTCGCGGGGTTGGACTGTGTGGTCGATGCGACCCTCAGTGAGGCTCTCTCCTCTGCTACGTGCCTGGTTCAGCTCGATGTGGGACGGTGCGCCAACGTCTCTGCGCGGGCGATGGTGAGGTTTGCGAATGCCTGCAGGACGCGTCTCTTAGCTGGAAAATCCGTTCCGCTGAAGGTGCTCAAGATGTCCAGGTTGAAGCATGTCACTAAGGGGACATTGAGTGTGATAGCCCAGGTGTTCCCCGCCCTTGAGGTGCTAGACTTAAGCTGGTGCTCGGGAGTGAATGATGCGGCATTGAGGGAATTTGTAGAGTGGGAGGATGGGGAGCCGTGGACGCAGTGGCATGAACCGATCGTGCTCACCTCTCGGGAGGCTGGCTACTCCCCAGGAGATACGACCAAGTATACGCGCCGACGCAGCAGGTTGCGGCATTTGATTCTCTCGGGATGCAAGAACATTAGTGATTCCGGCGTGGGAGCGCTGGCATATTGCATGGCGAAGCTGGAGTTCCTCGAGCTCGCTAGTGTTGGGTCTGCACTGCGGGACGAAGGACTAGTTAGGCTGTTAAGGACTACACCCTGTATCAGGAAGTTGGACCTTGAGGATGCGACGGATCTCACGGATGCAGTCCTCGAACACATCACGCCTTCCCCTCTCCAACCAGCGAGGAAGGGGCAAGACTCGGACCCGCAACCTGGGGAGAAGCTCGAACACTTGATTATCAGCTCGGCACAGGAGGTCTCGCCTGAGGCGATGTGCCGCCTCATCAAGGGCTGCAGGAACTTGCGCGTGTTCGAGGCAGACAACACGCGTGTTTCCAGTGCTGTCACTAGGGAGTTCGTGAATCGCCGAAGAGCGAGGGAGAGACGCGAGCGCAGCACAAGTAGTGGGTCTGACATGGAGGGAGGTACGGCCATAGCGGTAGGCTCAGAGATCGTCGCGATCGACTCGCGCTGGGTATCTGACGCAGCCATCCGCGACCTCACAAATGTGACCAGACCACGGCGCGGGTTCCGTAGTTGGGAGGCACGGGGTATGGTATACGAGGATTCCGCGGCAGTGAATATGCCAATCGAAGAGGGTGGCGGGGAGCTTATAGGGCAGGACGAGTGTGACGGGACGCGTGTGGTGGTCAAGACGTTCCAGACGTGGTCGAATGTCGATTCTGTTGCCCAGCAGCGGGAGAAGCGGTTCGCGGCACACATTAAATTGCATCCAAACAAGGAGGGTAAGAATGGCAGCCCGTTGTGGAGGCATTCCAATGAGGAAGGAGAGGGCCGGGGTGGATGTGTCATTATGTGAGGGTTGCCATGGACTGGGTTTACGACTTTTAACGACTGTGGTGATGCTGACGGTATACGTATCTGTTTCACCTATTTGTTGTGGTGCTATTTTCTTACTTGGACGTTTCTCTGTCTTCAGCTCTGCCACCTCTCTGCCCGTGTACGATCATGTATATAGGAACGAAACCAAACTTGTATTTCAACCCAACTACAAACATTGTTTATAAACTTTACCCAATAATGGTCCATAGTCGGATCATCCCTCGAGCATCAATGCTGGGACCGACGACGTATTAGAGAGAGAACTGAGAAGGGGAGATAAAGTCGCAATGATATGCAACGGATCTAGAAGGTTGTGAGGAATGAGTAGAATGAGTAGAATCATGCAATACGGGCATGTGATGTAGACACACGGCGCCATCCATGACGTGGTGAAGCGGGGGATAAGGGGCGAAGGCATGGGAGAAAGGAACGTCAAAGAGAACAATGGAGAACAATATAGGGACTATATCTTGGGTGAAGAGTGAAGGGTGTCGCATGACGCAACGGTGATCATATAGCTTCAGAATTCAGTCCACTCCTTTTTCTTGGGACTTCTTCTACTGGACCATGCAAGATACGCTCCAAGTTAAGGTCATGAACCTGTACAGAGCTGGTATCGAATGGCTCCTGAGTTACAGCGAGCCTGACAGTACTCCAGTTCCTTGACATTGCATATGATACCACTCAATCAATATGTGTTATATGACCAATGCAGGGATGATTAATTAAGCATCCACTATTTTTTCCCATTGAAACACCTCAGCTTTCGTGTCTGGTACCCATTTCCGTTTCCTAATCAACACTGCATCCCCACAAGTATACTCAGGGGGTGTCCATGGCCCGGATTATTCTCTTCGGTACGACTAAATAACCCCATACTGTGTCCGGTGATAATCATTGCCCCTATCAGGTAATCAGAACTGGATTACTGGGTGAGAAAATTAGTATAATAAGCCCCATCTGCGCTTCTTAATTATCTGGGGCTTACAGAACCATCACCAATACAACTCAGATTATTTGTGGGATTTGTCAATGATTGTCATCTGACTCGCTAATATTGGGCTATGTTAGGGCACTTTTTGATGCTGAAAAAATAACTCCATACATAAACATCCTTGGATTATCCGTGTATAGAGTAAAACAACTGGATAGGAGGTCCTTATGTGTCTACCTCCATCCTCACTCACAGAGGTAGCTCTCTCAGTACCTATTATCAAATATCTATTACGGTCGATGCCCGCACTTGTTCTTCGACTGAAATCTCCAAACACGCTCAACCGTGAACCGTTGTCATAGCTGAGTGTCACCGTGCCTGAAGCCTCATCATTTACAATAGCCACTATTGAGTTCCTTGATCACATGGGCTCTCTTTATCACCGAATCAGACTCCGAGGACATCACTTTTGTTACATAGGCCTCTCAGTGTTGGAGAGGAGCGTAAAGAATTGACCATTCATTCCTGGGAGTTAGTTATAAAAGCTCACAGTGTACAGTGCCCATTGATAATGGAGAATGATCAGTTTTCGTCTCCAGGACAATGGGCCGGGGAGCCCGAGCAGCCGGTCGGACCTCAGCAGGTTCCGATGACAAGAACATGCGGTATATTGAGAGTATACACCACCGGTGGCCCCTGTGAATACATGTGCGCATCCGCTCCAAGGAAGGGGCTGGTTCTGGCCTACTCTTCAATCTCAAGTACCAGAACGGATTGTTAAGATCAATGCGCACTCTGGATACCAAGGCTTGTGGAGGCGCACACCTTGATGCATTGGAATTCTGTCTAATCTCAGATCGGGTCAAGTATCATACAAGCTATGAAAAACAAAAACGCCATATTTGTTAGGGCCTGCTATATAAAGATGCAAGATCAGGCACAAAGGATTTATATATCCGTTAACAGGCTATACATTTGACATGACGCTCCTGCCTCATTGCCTCCCACGATGCCAAGGAGCGTGCCAAAGGTGCAATCCAGAGGGGCTTCGGGTGTTCGCCTGCCTGTGATCGGGCGGATATCACTTGCTCCCGAATGTAACCGGCGTGTGCGATTGCAAACTTGACCTACACCTTAGCCAGCAGGGTTTCACTTTTTTCTTTTCTCCACATTAATCCCATGAGCACAGGATATTCTGACGCAGCGCCAGCCGGAGTTGTAGCTCCCATCCAGACGGACAGAGTAGCGGAAGGTGAAAAGCCCCTTAACATGGCGGGTATGTTTTTCATGGTACAATCTCAGAGAGCTTCGATTGTAGTTGCAGTCTGGCTAACCTCCTTGCCAGATAAGAAAGTCCCCACTGTCTTCAGAGACCAAGCAGTTTCGACAAATCAAACTGTCTGCCTGGCGCAGGCCTTGGGGAGCGAGGCAGCCATAAACGAGACTATAAAAGCGCACAAGGGCCCAGTCAAGGATGGGAGGTGCTCGGAGGAGGGTCGCGTCCTGGCAAACCGTTTCCCAGCTGGCCCTCAAGCGGAGTCTAGAGTCGAAGTACAACTTGATGGGCTGGAAGCCAAGGTAACAGAGCATGCTGCTATCCTTGACAACTTGTATGCCCGATTTGAGGACCACAAAAGGGTCACGACCGAGCGTTTGCAGGCGCTGGAGGAACTCTTGAAAAAGGCCCTGGCCATTCAGATGGAGAATAACTCCAGCTGAGTCCTCTCGAATAACAACACTGTTGTACCCGCTGTTTGTCGTGTTTAGAACACAATATTTTTTGATCCATTGTGAAAACCGCCTTGTTGATGGCATGATTTGGCATTGCGAACATTCATGGCTGGGATATCAAACTACATCTAGCTCCAGAGGTAGGTGATACAAGCGAAAAGGAGCTTTGAAAGGAGGACAGGATATCAATCCTGTTTAGGAGGGCCATGGCTTCGACCCTGCTGCTCAGGCAGGGCACCATGGACGCAATAAGGCCACATGGATAAAGTGATCATCGTTTGCCTTTTGTGACAAGAGAGAGCATATTGATAGTATCCAAAAATAAACTAGGGTTGCAGTAAACCTGGTGTGCTTGATGCACCCCTCGATACCTTAGTAGAGCCAATAAGGGATTACGTCAACA
>Ga0307513_10005456_pt1 | contig 16798 bp, 16 predicted proteins | sample 15_EM_MG_FD_202174 | JGI IMG/M metagenome (GOLD analysis project Ga0307513, IMG submission 202174) | Populus trichocarpa ectomycorrhiza microbial communities from riparian zone in the Pacific Northwest, United States - 15_EM | ecosystem: Host-associated > Plants > Roots > Unclassified | place... | reverse complement strand
ATGGTCAACTACATGGTCGACAGCTACCTCGAACTGCGCCGCTCGCTCTCGCGCCAGCTCGACCAGCTGCAGCAGGAGCTGTTCAGCCCGAGCGCGAGCTACGCCAGCTGGAAGCTGCTGCTCGATTCGCGCAACAGCCTGCATCTGCTCGAAGACACCTGCGAAGACCAGCGCGCCGCGATCACCGAATGGATCGACGCCTATGACGAGCTGCCGCTCGACGGCGACCCGAAGGTGCTGCGCGAACGCGAGCTGCTGCGCGTGCGTGCGCGCGACGTGCTCGAGCACATCGAGCGCGTGCTGGCGCACGTGCGCCGGCTCGAGTCGTCGGCCGAGAATGCGGTGCAGATGCATTTCTCGGCGCAAAGCAACCGCACCAACGAGATCATGCGCACGCTGACGGTGCTGACCGCGATCTTCCTGCCGCTGAACCTCGTGACCGGCTTCTTCGGCATGAACTTCGACACGCTGCCGGGCATCCACAGCCCGCGCGCGTTCTGGATCACGTTCGGTGTGTTGCTGGTGCTCGGCGTCGGCCTGAGCCTGTACTTCTGGCGCAAGCGCTACCTCGGGCGTCCCCGGTGAGCCGAGCCTGAACACGAACGCCCTGCCCGCGCGCGGCTTCGCGCTGAGCCCGCGGCAGACGCTGCTGCTGGCGGCGCTGACCCTCGCCTGGGGCCTGAACTGGCCGGTGATGAAGGCGGCGATCGGCGGCTTCCCGCCGCTGAGCTTTCGCAGCCTGTCGATGTGGCTGGGGCTGCCGCTGCTGTATGCCGCGACCGTCGCGCTCAAGGTGCCGCTGCGCATCGAGCGCCGCCACTGGCGCGAGCTCGGCGTGCTGACTTTCACGAACATGATCGTCTGGTACGTGCTCGCGATCGTCGCGCTGCAGGCGCTGTCATCCGGGCGCGCGGCGATCCTCGGCTACACGATGCCGATCTTCTCGGCCGTCATCGGCGTGGCGCTGTTCGGCCAGCGCCTGAGCGTGCGCCAATGGGCCGGCGTCGCCGCGGCGGCGCTCGGCGTGGCGCTGTTGCTGTGGCACGAACTCGGCGCGATGGCCGGCAAGCCCTGGGCTGCGCTGGGCATGCTGGTTTCGGCCGCGGTCTGGGCACTCGGCACCCAGCAGCTGCGCCGCACCCGCATCGCCGCGCCGACGATGGCACTGGTGTTCTGGATGACGCTGGCGACGACGCTCGCGATGAGCGTGCTCGCGGTCGCGTTCGAACACGATCGCTGGATTGCACCGCCACCGGCGACCTGGTTCGGCATCGCCTACAACGCGCTGCTGATCATCGGCTTCGCGCAGCCGATCTGGCTGGTGCTGGCGCGCAACCTGCCGCCGATCGCGTCAACCTTGTCGGTGATGCTGATCCCGGTGCTCGGCACCGCGTCGGGCGCGTGGTGGCTGGCGGAGCGGCTGCACTGGCAGGACGTGGCCGCGATGCTGCTGATGCTGGCCGCGATCGCGTCGGTGCTGTGGCCGACGCGATCGCGTCTGGACCCGGGCCGCTAGCGCGGCGCGTCGTCGTCGAGGTCGAAGGTCGGCAGCTGCCAGGCATTGCGGATCGCCAGCAAACGCAGCCCGAAGCCGATGGCCATCGCGCCGAGCAGCGCCGCCTCGTGCGGCACGCCGAGCGCCTGACCGGCCAGGTACAGGCCGCCGGTCAGCAGCGCCACCGTCGCATACAGCTCGCCGCGCAGCACCAGCGGCACGTCGCCACACAGCAGGTCGCGCAGCACGCCGCCGGTGCAGCCGGTGGCCATGCCGCCCACCATCGCGACGATCGCGCCGTGGCCGAGCGCGCGCGCGACATCGCAGCCGATCACGGTGAAGACGACGAGGCCGAGCGCGTCCAGCACCAGGAAGGTCCGCGGCAGCCGGCGCAGCGCGCGCACCAGGCCGATCGCGGCCAGTGCCGAGCCCGCCGCGAGCAGCAGCAGCCATGGCTGCGCGACCCACGATAGCGGGTAGTGGCCAAGCACCACGTCGCGCACCGAGCCGCCGCCGAGCGCGGTCACGCAGCCCAGCGATGCGACGCCGAACCAGTCCAGCCGACGCTTGCCGGCGGCCAGCGCCGCGCTCATCGCCTGGGCGACGATGGCCACGGCGTTGGCGATGTCGAGCAGCACGAGGGCGTTCTCCGCGCGCCGCTAGGTCGCGTAGGGGTCTTTGAACCCGAGCCCGTGCAGCAGCGCGGTCTCGCGGGCCTCCATCACGCGGGCCTCGGCGTCGACCTCGTGGTCGTAGCCCTGTGCGTGCAGCGCGCCGTGCACCAGCAGGTGCGCGTAGTGGGCCTCGAGCGCGACGCCTGTCTCGCGCGCCTCGCGCCGCAGCACCGGTGCGCACAACACCAGATCGGCGACGACGACCGGTTCGCGCGCGTAGTCGAAGGTCAGCACATTGGTCGCGTAGTCTCTCGCGCGGTAGTCGCGGTTCAGCGCGCGCGCCTCGTCCTCGCCGACGATGCGTACGGTGATCTCGCCGGGCGCCTCGAGCGCGGCGCGAATCCAGCGCGCGACCCGATGCCGCGGCAGCAGCGCGCGGTCGCTAGCGTCGGCGAACTGCAGCGACAGGCTCAGCTCGGGGTGCTTCGATTCACGCATCGTCGAGTCGCGCCGCGTCATAGGCCTCGACGATGCGCGCCACCAGCGGGTGCCGCACCACGTCGGACGAGGTGAAGTGCGTGGTCGCGATGCCCTTGACGCGGCGCAGCACGCGCTCGGCATCGATCAGGCCGCTCTCGGTGCCGCGCGGCAGGTCGATCTGACTCACGTCGCCGGTGACCACCGCCTTCGAGCCGAAGCCGATGCGCGTCAGGAACATCTTCATCTGCTCGGCGGTGCTGTTCTGCGCCTCGTCGAGGATCACGAACGCGTGGTTCAGCGTGCGCCCGCGCATGAACGCGAGCGGCGCGATCTCGAGCGTGCCCTTCTCGAAGGCGCGGCCGACCTTGTCGGCGCCCATCAGGTCGTACAGCGCGTCGTAGAGCGGGCGCAGGTACGGGTCGACCTTCTGCGCCAGGTCGCCGGGCAGGAAGCCCAGGCGCTCGCCGGCCTCGACCGCCGGGCGCGTCAGGATGATGCGCTGCACCGCGCTGCGCTCCAGTGCGTCGACCGCGCACGCGACCGCGAGAAAGGTCTTGCCGGTGCCGGCCGGGCCGATGCCGAAGGTGATGTCGTGCGCCAGGATGTTGCGCAGGTAGGTGAGCTGGTTCGGCGTGCGGCCGGCGAGGTCGGCGCGCCGGGTGCGCAGCGCGATCGCGCCGGGCTCGCCGGCCTCGGGTGCCGCCTCGGCCGCCGCTGCGGTCGCGCGTTTCGCGCGGCCACGGCGCGTGCCTTCCTGCGCCGCGTCGGCGCCGACCTGCACCAACGCGAGCTGCAGCTGTTCGGCGGCTATCGGCCGCTGCGATTGCTCGTACAAGGCCTGCAGCAGATGCATCGCGTGCGCGGCGTTCGCCTTCGGCCCCTCGACGCGGAAGAACTCGTTGCGGCGCGAGACGTTCACGTCGAGCAGGCGTTCGATGCTGCGCAGGTGCTCGTCGACGCTGCCGCAGAGGTGGGCGAGCCGGGTGTTGTCGCGCGGTTCGAAGGAGTGGCGAAGGATCAAGGCGGGTGGTTCGTCGAGTGCAGCCTCGATTGTCGCCTGCCGAACGTGGCGTTGTCGGCAGCGGCGGCCGCTTCGGCGCGGCCGCAAGGCCCGCGGCGCGGGGTGGCTACTGCACAATGCGCGTCGATGCCCAACACGCCATTCGCCTTCGCCGCCGCGGCCCGAACGCTGGCGCGCTGCGGCATCGTCGCGGCGCTCGCCTGGGCGGCCGGCGCGTTGCCGGCGCACGCGGCCGACGATCACGTGCTCGTGATCGACAGGGCCTTGTCGGTGCAGAGCGTCGGCAGCCCGGGCGCCTACACCGAAGTCGCGCTGCCGGTGCGGCTGCCGGACGACTGGGCCGTGACGCGCCCGCGCTTCGAGGGCAGCGTCTGGTACCGCACCGGCTTCGACCGGCCGGCCGGCGCCGATTCGCACGAGCTGATGGCGCTGTACATCGAGCGCGCCTGCAGCAACCTCGAGGTCTACCTGAACGGCAACCACATCTTCAGCGGCGGGCGCATGAGCGAGCCGGTGACGCGCAACTGCCACTACCCCCAGCTGATCACGCTGCCGGCCGCGCTGCTGCAGGACAAGGGCAACCTGCTCGACGTGCAGCTGCAGGGCCACGCGCTGCAGCGCGTCGCGTCGCGCCAGCGCGCGGGCGGCATCTCGGCGCTGAGGATCGGCCCGCACGCGCTACTCGCGCGCGAGTACGACGCGCGCCGGTTCTGGCGCGTCACCTCGGTGCAGTTCGCGAACCTCGCGCTCGGGGTGCTGGGCTGCGTGATGATCGGGCTGGGCTGGACGAACCGGCGCGAGGCCTACCTCGGCTACTTCGGCTGGTTCTGCGTGGTCTGGGGTCTCTTGTCGGCGCGCCTGTGGTGGCGCGACATGCCCTGGGACACCGGCGTGATGGAGTTCCTGTTCTGCACCGGCTTCGCACCGCTGGTCGCGCTCGCGGTGCAGTTCCTGCTCAGCTTCGCCGGCCTGCGCTCGCGCTGGATCGAGAATGCGCTGGTCGCGCAGTGGGTGCTGCTGCCGGCGACCTTGCTGCTGGCCGGGCCCGGGCGCCTGTTCGCGACGGCCAGCCTCTGGTACGCGCTGCTCGCGGCCGAGGTCGTGGCGGCAGCCGGGCTGTACCTGGTCGTGACCTGGCGCCGCAACGGCCAGGATTTCTGGTCGATGTCGGCGATGCTCGGCGCGGTGATCGCGCTGCTCGGGTTCGAGTTCGCACGCCAGTACAACCTGCTGCCGAGCCCGAACCTGCCGCTGCTGCAGATTGCGCTGCCGCTGATGTTCATCGCTGTGGCGATGCGCTTGCTGCAGGTCTTCGCGCGCGCGCTGCGCACGGCCGAAGCCGGGCGCGAGAACCTCGAGGGCCGGGTCCACGAGATCACCGCCGAGATCGAACGCAACTTCGCGCAGCTCGCCGAACTGCGCGTCGAGCAGGTCACCGAGAAGGAGCGCAAGCGCATCGCCGCCGACCTGCACGACGACCTCGGCGCGAAGCTGCTGACGATCGTGCACACCAGCGAGTCGGAGCGCATCTCGACGCTGGCGCGCGAGGCGCTCGAAGAGATGCGCCTGTCGGTGCGCGGCCTGACCGGCAAGCCGATGCGCCTGGCCGACGCGCTCGCCGACTGGCGCGCCGAAACCGTCTTGCGCCTCGGCCAGGCCAACATCGAGGCCGACTGGCGCGGCCCGACGGAAGAGGTCGAGCAGCTGCTGCCGGCGCGCGGCTTCGTGCAGACCACGCGCATCCTGCGCGAGGCCGTCAGCAACATCATCAAGCACAGCGGCGCGTCGCACTGCAAGGTGCGCTGCGCGATCAGCGAGCGCCAGTTCGGCCTGACGGTGCAGGACAACGGCAAGGGCATCCCGATGGAGCTCGACGGCAAGCTCGATCGCGGCCACGGCATGTCGAGCATGAAGCACCGCGCCAAGCAGATGCAGGGCCAGTGCCTGGTCGAATCGGGCGCCGGCTATGGCACCGTGATAAGGCTCACGCTTCCGTTGTGAGCCGGGCTACAGTGCGCGCGGGCGCGACCGATAGCCCCGCTACGATGACCCAGAGCGCGACTTTCGCGCGGCGCCATGCCGGCGCGTTGACCGTGAGGTGTCCCGATGGACAACATCCTGCTGCTCGAAGACCTGCCCGAGATCCGCTCCTGGCTCAAGGTGCTGATCACCCAAGTGTTCCCGAACGCGCAGATTCACGAGGCCGCGCGCGTGCACGACGCGCTCGCGCTGGTGACGGCGGTCAAGTTCAAGCTCGCGCTGGTTGACCTCGGCCTGCCCGACGGTTCGGGCGTCGACGTGGTGGCGGCGTTGCGCGAGGCGCAATCCGAATGCCAGTCGGTGGTCGTGACGATCCACGACGACGACGATCACCTGTTCCCCGCGCTGCAGGCCGGCGCGTTCGGCTATCTGCTGAAGGAGCAGGCGCGCGAGCTGATCGCCGAGCAGCTGAACCGAATGAGCCAGGGCGAGCCGCCGCTGTCGCCGTCGATCGCGCGCCGCGTGATCTCGCACTTCGCGTCGCAGACACGCCCGCAGGAGCGGCCGCAGAACATGCCGCACGTGGCGCTGACCGAGCGCGAGAGCGAGGTGCTGCTGCGCGTCGCGAAGGGTTTCACCTTGCCCGAGATCGGCGTGCAGCTGAACCTGTCGCGCCACACGATCGCCGACTACGTGAAGCAGATCTACCGCAAGCTCAACGTCAGCTCGCGCGCCGAGGCTGCGCTCGAGGCGCAGCGCCTCGGATTGTTCCGCCGCGCCTGAGCCCGATGACGCCGCAGATAATGCGGTGATGATTGGAAGACTCACCGGAACGCTCGCGGAAAAATCTCCGCCGCACCTGCTCATCGACGTGAACGGCGTCGGCTACGAAGTCGACGTGCCGATGAGCAGCTTCTACAACCTGCCCGGGCTCGGCGAGCGCGTCACCTTGCTGACGCACTTCGTCGTGCGCGAGGACGCGCAGGTGCTGTTCGGCTTTCTCACGCACGACGAGCGCGCGACCTTCCGGCTGCTCGTGAAGATCTCCGGCGTCGGCCCGCGCACCGCGCTGTCCATTCTCTCGGGGCTGAGCGTCAACGAGCTCGCGCAGGCCGTCAGCCTGCAGGAGAGCGCGCGCCTCGTGAAGGTGCCCGGCATCGGCAAGAAGACCGCCGAGCGGCTGCTGCTCGAACTGAAGGGCAAGCTCGGCGACGCGATCGCCGCGCCGGCCAGTGTCGCCAGCCACGCGCAGGGCGACATCCTGCAGGCGCTGCTGGCGCTCGGCTACAGCGACCGCGAGGCCGCGGCCGCGCTGAAGGCCTTGCCGGCCGACGTCGGCGTCAGCGACGGCATCAAGCTCGCGTTGCGCGCCCTCGCGAAATAGCGCGGTTCGAACTCAGTGCTTGTGTTCGGCCATGTCGTCGGGCCGCGCCTTCGGGACCTGCACGACGACCTTGACCTCGGCCTTGCCGCCGCGCTCGAACTCCAGCGTCAGCGGGAAGCTGTCGCCCTCCTTCAGCGGCTGCTTCAGCCCCATCAGCATGAAGTGGTAGCCCTCGCCCGGGCGCATCTTGACCGGCACGCCGGGCAGCAGTGCGATCTCGCCGACCTCGCGCATGCGCATCACGCCGCCGGCGTCGACCGCCATCGTGTGGATCTCGGCGCGTTGCGCCACCGGCGTGCTGACGCGCAGCAGCCGGTCGGGCCGCTTGCCGGTGTTCTCGAGCGTCACGACATAGGCGGCGCCGTTGCTCGCGCCGGTGGGCGTCGGCGTGGCGAAGGGGTGGGTGATCTCTACGTCGCCGGCACGGCCGCCGTGCGCGTGCGCGCCGATCGAGAACAGGGCAAAGAGGGCGACGCACGCGGTGCGCTTGAGAAGGTCGGAAATCATGGTGGGTTCGGGTGTGGGTTGGTGGAAAGGGTTCAAAGGTCGAATTTCAACTCGGCGCTGTAGCTGCGCTGCGGGTAGGGGTGGAAGTTCCAGTACTGATAATTGTTCAGGTTGTCGATGCCGACCGCCGCCGACCACTGCCGGTTGATCTGCCAGCGCACGCGCAGGTCGGTCGTGAAGTATTTGCTGACGCCCATGTAGGTGCTGCCGTTCACGTCGGCATTGTTCAGCGTGCGGTACTGCGTGCCGCTGTAGCGCGCACCGCAGGCCACCGACCATCGCGCGTCGAAACGATAGCTGACGAGCGCGGTCGCGCGCCATTTCGGGATGTTCGGCTGGCGTTTGCCGATCGTGTCGCCCGGCGTGACGACGAAGCCGTCGTTGGCCTTGATGACCGAATCCGCGTAGGTCACGCTGCCGCTCAGGTCCAGGCCCTTTCGAAGCACATCGCTGCCGTTGAACGCGAGCTCCAGCCCGTTGGTCTGGATGCGCCCGACGTTCTGCACGCGGCTGATGTTCTTGTTGGCGACCGGATCGAAGGTGGTCTGCGAGTACAGCGAGTCGTGCGTGTTCTCGCTGAAGAAGGTCAGGCGCAGCAGCGCGTTGCCCAGGTCCTGCTCCGCCGTCAACTCGGTGGTCCACGACTTCTCGGGCCTCAGGTTCGGGTCGTTGATGTACTGCGAGTTCGTCGTCGAGGTGGCGCCGTACAGCTCGCTGACCGTGGGCATGCGCACCGCGCGGCCGGTGGACGCCTTCAGCACCAGATCGGACAGCGCCTGGAACGACAGCGCGGCCTTCGGCGACAGGTAGCGTTCGTTGCGCGCCGGGTAGCTCAGTGTGCTGGTGGCGGAGAACGCGGTCGTGCCGTCGTCGGCGCGCCAGTCTTCGGCGCGCAGGCCGAGCACGGCCTTCCAGCGCGGCGCGAAGGCCCAGGCGTCTTGCGCGTACAGGCTGCGCAGCTGGGTCTTGCCGGCCACGTTGCTGGCCAGCGCTGCGGCGCCGTCGGCGAGCCAGTTGCGGGCGATGCTCGACGTGAGGTACTGGAGCGTGTAGCGATCCTGCTGCACCCCGAAGTCGACGATGTGCTCGCCGTCGATTCCATTCGGGCGCCAGGTGCCCTTGGCCGCGAGGTTGTTCCAGCCCGTGCCGCTGCCGTCGGCCAGCGTGCCGGCGCCGCCCGACAGGGCGTCCGGCAGCGTGTTGCCGGCGGCGTTCTGGCGCTTGGCGTCCTTGCGGTAGTCGTACCGGCTCGCGTCGACCTCCCAGTCCCACACGCCCCCGGTGTGGCTCTTGACGGTGAGGCCCTGCATCACATGGGTCAGGTTCTCCTTCGTCGCCGCGAAGTCGCCGCCGGTCAGCGCCGCGAACGACTGGCCGTTGATGTTGATCTCGCCGCTGTAGACCGGCTGGCCGGCGGCGTTGCGCAGGTACGAGACGGGCGTGTTCCGCGAGCTGTTCTGCCACACGCCGAGCACATAGTTCGCGCGGATCGTCGGCGTGATGTCGTAGGCCAGCTTCGCCTTGAACTGATCCTGCCGGCTGCGGTATTCGGTGCCGGTGCCGAGCACGTACCAGGGCTGGTTGGCGTTGTTCGCGTCGAGCACCGCGCCGGTCACGGGCGTGCCCGCGCTGCCGGTCGTGCCGGTGCTCGGCAGGCGGGTCGCGAAGGTCAGCGGCTGGCCGTGGCTGTCGGCGTGATCGAAGCCCAGCAGCCAGGAGAAGGCGCCCGCTCGGTTGCCGACCGAGGCGCTGGTCTCCCAGGCGCGGTAGTTGGCGTGGGTGGCGTAGAGCTCGAAGGGCTGGCTGCTGTAGCCGACCTTCGCGTGCACCTCGAAGGCCTTCGGCATGCGCGTCGTGAACGCGACCACCGCGCCGACCGAATTGCCCGGGTACGCGGCCGAGAACGGGCCGTACATCACGTCGACGCGCTCGATCTCTTCGGGCGTGACCATGCTCCAGCGCGGCGGGAAGCTCAAGCCCCCGACGCCGTTGCCGAGGTAGTTGGACAGCAGGATGCCGTCGGCGTACACCGCCGAGCGCGCGCTGTTGCCGGTGCCCGAGGCGCGGCTGGACAGGATCGCGTGGTTGTAGTCGCCGATGTAGCGCTTGCGCACCAACAGGCTCGGCAGGTATTTGAGCGCATCCTCGCTGTCGCTGGCGTTGACCGTGCGCGCGATCTGCGCGCGGGTCACACCCTCCATCGTCGCCGGGATCTGGGTCGGCAGCGAGGTCGGCTGGGCGCCGACGACGGTGACGACGCCGAGCGACCTGACGGGGACGTTGTCGCCGGGCGCGGGAACGGTCTGCGCGTGCAGGCCGATCGCTGCAGGCAGCGCCGCGGCGCAGGCGAGCAGGCGGCTCGGGCCCGCGCGGCTCGGCACAGGGGCGAAGGGGTCGAACATGATGGTCCATCCTGAACGGGCTTCGAGGCGAGGCTCGCAAGCCGACACACGGGCCGGCAAGGCGCACGCCCGCTCAGGCGGGCGTCGACGATCCGGCGACGCTGGGGTTCAGGCGAACGCGGGCGGCCCGTGCTTGAGGCGCGCGACCCAGGCTGCACACGCGTCGGGCGCCTGCGACGACGCATGCGCGCGCCGCGGCGACGCGTCGCGCGCCAGCATCGGCGCCGGTGCGAGCACCGGCGGACCGGCACTGGCGAGCAGCGTCAAGGCGCTCAGCGCGCAGTGCTCGCTGCCGTGATCCGACGGATGATCGGGCGCGTGGCCATCGCCGCCCTGCGGCAGCAGCGAGACGCCGTAGACCGTGCAGACCTCGACCAGCGTCTTGCCCTGGATCTGCGCCGACGCGCTCGCCAGCCAGGGCATCGCCGACTTCAGCAGCAATACCGCGGCGAAGACCCACAGGGCCCAGCGCGACGACGACTTGCGCAAGTTCATGGCAGGCCATTGTGGCAGACGGGGCGCGCCGCGAGCCGCTGGATCTGGCAGGCCGCGATCGCCCATTCGTCATTCCGCGATGTCGGCGGGCCGCGGTCGATAATGAGGCATGGCGATCCAGACCGATGATTTCGAGCCGGCGCGACGCGCCGGTCGTGCCGAGGCGGCCGACGCCCGCGTCGTGAGCGCGGCGCCGGGCTCGCCGAACGAAGAGGCCATCGAACGCGCGCTGCGCCCGAAGGGCCTGGCCGAGTACGTGGGCCAGGCGAAGGCGCGCGAGCAGCTCGAGATCTTCATCGGCGCGGCCAAGATGCGCAGCGAGGCGATGGACCACGTGCTGCTGTTCGGCCCGCCCGGGCTGGGCAAGACGACCTTGTCGCACATCATCGCCAACGAGCTCGGCGTGAACCTGCGCCAGACCTCCGGGCCGGTGCTCGAGAAGCCGAAGGATCTGGCCGCGATCCTGACGAATCTGGAGCGCAACGACGTGCTCTTCATCGACGAGATCCATCGCCTGAGCCCGGTCGTCGAGGAAATTCTCTACCCGGCGCTGGAGGACTACCAGATCGACATCATGATCGGCGAGGGCCCGGCCGCGCGCTCGATCAAGCTCGACCTGCAGCCCTTCACGCTGATCGGCGCGACCACCCGCGCCGGCATGCTGACAAACCCGTTGCGCGACCGCTTCGGCATCGTCGCGCGGCTCGAGTTCTACACGCCGGAGGAACTCGCACGCATCGTGCGCCGCTCGGCCGGCCTGTTGAATGTGCCGACCGACGACGAGGGCGCGTTCGAGATCGCACGCCGCGCGCGCGGCACGCCGCGCATCGCGAACCGGCTGCTGCGCCGCGTGCGCGACTACGCCGACGTGAAGGCCGACGGCCGCATCGGCCGGCTGCTCGCCGACAAGGCGCTGAAGATGCTCGATGTCGATGCGCACGGGCTGGACGTGATGGACCGCAAGCTGCTCGAAGCGGTCGTGCACCGCTTCGACGGCGGGCCGGTCGGTCTCGACAACGTCGCCGCCGCGATCGGCGAAGAGCGCGACACGATCGAGGACGTGATCGAGCCCTACCTGATCCAGCAGGGCTACCTGCAGCGCACGCCGCGTGGGCGCGTGGCCACGCCCGCGGCGTACCGGCATCTGGGCGTCACGCCGCCGAAGGTGAGCGGCGCGGACCTGTTCGATGTCTGAGCGGCGGGCCGAGCGCCGGGCCGCTCCATGGGCCGCGAAGAGGCCCACTTCGTGGACCTTGCCGGCCCGCATCCCCACGGGGGATCGCTCGACGTACTCGTCGGGCGAGGGGCACCAATTCGTCAGATCATGTCTTCGGTCGCCAGGCGGTGGTAGCGCACCGCGCACAGCGCGCGCAAGCGCGTCGCGACCTCGGTGAGGCGCGCGACCGCGGCGTCGTTCGGCGCATAGACGATCAGCCAGCCGGCGCCTTCTTCGGCGAGCGCGAGGTAGCGGCGCATCAGCGTGATCTCGTAGCCGAAGCCCGACGCCTCGCTCGCCGTGCGCACCCGCTCGCGCAGGCGCGGCGTCGCCTCGAGGGCCAGGTAGGCGAGGATGTCGTCGTCGCTGAAACCGGCGCCGTGCAGCGCCGCGACCGCTTCGGCGCCGACCGCATCGTCCTTGAACGCGAGCACGACGTGCCCGACCGGGTTCAGGATGCCGCTGGTCTTGCGGATGTCTTCCTTCGTCAGGCGCTTGATGCTCATCTCGATGTCTCCTGAATTGACCCGCAGGCCAGTCTAGACACCGTGACGCGGCGTTGACAAGCCCCCGCTCAGGGCCTCTTGCGGCGTTGTTGCCAGGCCAGCAGTTCGCCGACAAAGCCGCGCCGGAACGCGACCACGCAGACGACGAAGATCGCGCCGATGATGACGTTGATCCACGAGCCGACCTGGTCGGCGAGAAAATCCTGCAGCCCGATGATCGTGAACGCACCGATCACCGGCCCGGCGAAGGTGCCCATGCCGCCGAGCAAGGTCATCAGCACGACCTCGCCCGACAACGACCAGTGCGCGTCGGTCAGCGACGCGAAGCCGAGCACCAGTGTCTTCATCGAGCCGGCCAGGCCGGCCAGCGCGGTCGACAGCACGAACGCGAGCAGCTTGTAGCGGTCGACGTCGTAGCCGAGCGAGACGGCGCGCGGCTCGTTTTCGCGGATCGCCTTCAGCACCTGGCCGTAAGGCGAGTGCACGATGCGGATGATGAACAGGAACACCGCGACGAACACGGCGAGCACGACGTAGTACAGCACCTTGTCGTTCTCCAGCGGGATCAGGCCGAACAGCTTGCCGCGCGGCACGCCCTGCAGGCCGTCCTCGCCGCCGGTGAACGGCGCCTGCAGGAACACGAAGTACAGCATCTGCGCCATCGCCAGCGTCACCATCGCGAAGTAGATGCCCTGGCGGCGGATCGCGATCAGCCCGATGACCAGCCCGCACAGCGCCGCCACGCCGGTCCCGGCGAGCACGCCGAGCTCGGGCGGCAGATGCGCCGAGCGCACCAGCCAGCCGGTCGCGTAGGCGGCGGCGCCCAGGTACGCGGCGTGGCCGAACGACAGCAGGCCGGTGTAGCCGAGCAGCAGGTTGAACGCGCAGGCGAAGATCGCGTAGCACAGCGCCTTCATCATGAACACCGGGTACAGGCCGATGAAGGGCGCGGCGAGCAGCAGCGCGAGGCCGACCCACAGCGCGATCCGGCTGCGCCGCGCGATGGTGTTGTTGGTGTCGGGCGCGCTCATCACTTTTCCTTGCCGAACAGCCCGGCCGGCCGGATCATCAGCACGATCGCCATGATCACGAACACGACGATGCTCGAGGCTTCGGGGTAGAACACCTTGGTCAGGCCCTCGATGATGCCCAGCCCCAGGCCGGTCAGGATCGAGCCCAGGATCGAGCCCATGCCGCCGATGACGACGACCGCGAACACGACGATGATCAGGTTGCTGCCCATCAGCGGCGTGACCTGGATCACCGGCGCGGCGAGCACGCCGGCGAGTGCCGCCAGGCCGCAGCCGCCTCCGTAGGTCAGCATCACCATCACCGGCACGTTGATGCCGAAGGCCTGCACCAGCGCCGGGTTCTCGGTGCCGGCGCGCAGGTAGGCGCCCAGGCGCGTGCGCTCGATCAGGAACCAGGTGCCCAGGCACACCGTCAGCGACGCGACGACGACCCAGGCGCGGTAGTTCGGCAGCACCATGAAGCCGAGGTTGGTCGCGCCCTCGAGCAGCGCCGGCACCGGGTAGGACTGGCCCGAGACGTCGAACCAGTAGCGGAACAGCCCTTCGGCGATCAGCGCCAGGCCGAAGGTCAGCAGCAGGCCGTAGATCGGATCGATCCGGTACAGGCGCTTGAGCAGCGTGCGCTCGATCACGACGCCGAGCGCACCGACGACCAGCGGGGACAGAACCAGCGCGAACCAGTAGTTGATGCCGAAGCGGTCGAGCGCGACGAACGCGACGTAGGCGCCGATCATGTACAGCGCGCCGTGCGCGAAGTTGACGATGCCCAGCAGGCCGAAGATCACCGCGAGGCCCAGGCTCAGCATCGCGTAGAACGAGCCGTTCACCAGGCCGAGCAGCAGCTGACCGAGAAAGGCCTGGATCGGGATGCCGAAGATGTCCATGGGCGCGTGCGGAGGGTTCGGTGGGCACAGAGGGCGCGGCGCGACGGCATTGACCGCCGCGGCCCGCGCTTCAGCGCGTCGCTGTTACTTCCAGAGGGCGCACTTCGATTCGGCCTTCGTCAGGAAGGCGTCCTCGCCCTTGGTCGTCGCGACCACGTTGTAGTAGTCCCAGGGCGTGGTCGACTGGGCCGGCGTCTTGACCTGCATCAGGAACATGTCGTGCATCATCGTGCCGTCGGCGCGGATGTAGCCACCCTTGGCGTACATGTCGTTGACCTTGCTCTTGCGCATCTGCTCGTTGACCTTGTCACCGTCGTCGGTGCCCGCGGCCTTGACGGCGTTCAGGTAGAACTGGGTCACCGAGTAGTCGGCCGCCTGCAGCGACGACGGCATGCGCTTGAACTTGTCGAAGAAGCGCTTGCTCCAGGCGCGGGTTTCGGCGTTCTGATTCCAGTACCAGCTGTCGGTCAGGTACATGCCCTGCGTCGCCTTCAGGCCGAGCGAGTGCACGTCGTTGATGAACATCAGCAAGCCCGCCAGCTTCATCGTCTTGGTGATGCCGAACTCGTTCGCGGCCTTGATCGCGTTGATCGTGTCGCCTCCGGCGTTCGCCAGGCCCAGGATCTCGGCCTTGCTCGACTGCGCCTGCAGCAGGAACGACGAGAAGTCGCTCGCCGCCAGCGGGTGCCGCACCGAGCCGACGACCGTGCCGCCGGCCGCCTTCACCGCGTTGGTCGCGTCGGTCTGCAGCGCCGTGCCGAACGCGTAGTCGGCGGTCAGGAAGTACCAGCTCTTGCCACCCGACTTGACGACCGCGGGCGCCTCGCCCTTGGCCAGCGCGGTGGTGTCGTAGGCGTAGTGGATGGTGTACGGCGAACACTGCTCGTTGGTCAGCGCCGAACTGCCGGCGCCGACCACGAGATAGGGCTTCTTCTTCTCGGCCGCGACCTTGGCCATCGCCAGCGCGGTGCCGGAGTTGGTGCCGCCGATCAGCATGTCCAAGCCCTGCTGGTCGAACCATTCGCGCGCCTTCGAGGCGGCCACGTCGGGCTTGTTCTGGTGATCGGCCACCAGCACCTCGACCTTCTTGCCCGCGACCGCGCCGCCCATGTCCGCTACCGCCATGCGGATCATCTCGGCACCGGCCGGGCCGTCGATGTCGGCGTACAGACCGGACAGGTCGGTGATGAAACCGATCTTGATCACGTCGCCCGAGACCTGGGCCTGGGCCGAGGCGGCGAACAAGGTGCTCGCGGCGAGCGCGCAGGCGGCGGAAATTTTCGTCAGTTTCATCGGGGTCTCCTGTGGGAACTGGAAGTCAATCGTGTGGGACGAAAGGCAGGCGTGCTCAGACGCCCAGGTACTCGTGCAGCCGCTCCAGACGCGACGGCAACTCGGCTTGGGTGAATTCCTGGATCACCTGGCCGTGCTCCATCACCATGAAGCGGTCGGCCAGCGGCGCGGCGAAGCGGAAGTTCTGCTCCACCATCAGCACCGTGTAGCCCTGCTGGCGCAGCGCGATCACCATCTCGGCGAGCTTTTGCACGATCACCGGGGCCAGGCCCTCGGAGATCTCGTCGAGCAGCAGCAGCCGCGCACCGGTGCGCAGGATGCGCGCGACCGCGAGCATCTGCTGCTCGCCGCCCGACAGCCGCGTGCCCTGGCTGCTCGCGCGCTCCTTCAGGTTCGGGAACATCGCGTAGATCTGCTCGACGCTCATGCCGCCGGGCGCAAGCTGCGGCGGCAGCATCAGGTTCTCCTGCGCCGACAGGCTCGAGAAGATGCCGCGCTCCTCGGGGCAGTAGCCCAGGCCGAGGCGCGCGATCCGGTGCGTGGCCAGCGCGACGGTCTCGACGCCGCGCACCTTGATCGACCCCTTGCGCGTGCCGATCAGGCCCATGATCGCGCGCATCGTGCTCGTGCGGCCCGCTCCGTTGCGGCCGAGCAGGGTCACGACCTCGCCCTCGTCGACGTGGAAGTTCACGCCGTGCAGCACGTGCGATTCGCCGTACCAGCCGTGCAGGTCCTTGACCTCGATGAACGGTGTGCTCATTTCAGTGCGCACCTTTCAGCTCGACGTTGGCGCTGCCCATGTAGGCCTCGATCACCGCCGGGTTCTTCGAGACCTGCTCGTACGGGCCCTCGGCGAGCGTGGCGCCGCGCTGCAGCACCGTGATCGTGTCGGCGATGCTGGCCACGACGCTCATGTTGTGCTCGACCATCAGCACCGTGCGACTCGCCGCGACCTTCTTGATCAGCTGGCGGATGCGGTCCACGTCTTCCAGGCCCATGCCCTGGGTCGGCTCGTCGAGCAGCATCAGTTTCGGGTCCATCGCCAGCGTGGTCGCGATCTCGAGCGCGCGCTTGCGGCCGTAGCTGAGTTCGACCGCCGGGATGCCGGCATAGGCCTCGAGGTCGACCTCGCGCAGCAACGCGATCGCGTGCGCGTCGAGCGTCTCGAGCGAGCGCTCGGGCTTCCAGAAGTGAAACGAGGTGCCGAGCTTGCGCTGCAGCGCGACGCGCACGTTCTCGAGCACCGACAGGTGCGGGAACACCGCCGAGATCTGGAACGAGCGGATCACGCCGCGGCGCGCGATGTGCGCCGGCGACTCGCCGGTGATGTCGGTGCCGTCGAAGACGATCTGCCCGCTGGTGGGCGTCAGGAACTTGGTCAGCAGGTTGAAGCAGGTCGTTTTGCCGGCGCCGTTCGGCCCGATCAGCGCGTGGATGCTGCCGCGCCGCACCTTCAGGTCGACCTTGCTGACGGCGACGAAGCCCTTGAA
>Ga0307513_10005455_pt1 | contig 16800 bp, 18 predicted proteins | sample 15_EM_MG_FD_202174 | JGI IMG/M metagenome (GOLD analysis project Ga0307513, IMG submission 202174) | Populus trichocarpa ectomycorrhiza microbial communities from riparian zone in the Pacific Northwest, United States - 15_EM | ecosystem: Host-associated > Plants > Roots > Unclassified | place... | reverse complement strand
TAGGTGACGCAAAGTCAGGACGCGACGTCGATCCGACGTTACGTCCTGATTCGCGATTAGCATTCCGACGTCCCGGGCGTCAGACGCACGGGGCGCACAGGACGCAAGGTATTATTTTTGCTGATGTCATCATTCCACCACCTGCATCGATCTCTGCCGTGCGAAAGCCTAGGAATGGAATCAACGATAGCCCTTGCTGACTGCCATATATTCGCCTCCGAGGGAAGGATGTTGCATAAGGCCTCCTCTATCTTGTCCCATCTAGCCCTCTTGTAAGCCGGCTTAGGCGCGGGAAGGATGTCAGTGTCGACTGGGATCTTGATAATCTGCGCCGCATGAGGTAGCCCGGCCCTGGGTGAGGTCCTGTACTTGCGGGGAGGCCATCGAAAGGCGCACAAGTCAATAACCGACACCTGGTCGTGTGTAGGAGTAGAAGGAACCATAAAGTGCATATCCTCCAATACTCTCGAAACCGCCCTGCCTTGGGATTTATGTCCACAGACATCCGCAACATATCCCCACCTGTCATGTCGGGCATTAAAGTCCCCAACCAAAATATCACAAGCCCTATACGGGGCCAGATACTCAACAACCGTGTCCACCCTCAACTCCGGCCGAAGATAAACACCACCAATCCTGCGACAAACACCATCACTAACAACACTCAACACCACCCCACCCGCGTCAACCCATACAACATCAAATAAACCAACAAAACCATGCCGGATATACACCGCTACATCGCACCGTGCCAAACCAGAAATACAAGTAAAACCACCAACATCACCTTCAACATAATCACCCCTCCCGTCAACAGGCGGGTCAATAACAAAAATAACATCAACAAAGGAAAACACATCACACACAATTGCACGATTACCAACGCTCGCGCCCACGTTCATGGCACATATGTTGAGCAACATATTTACCACTCTGATAGGAAACGCATACCACCAACCCGAGAAACATCAGCCGGAGCCGACGGAGAACGCGCAATACCTTTACCTTTGTCGAGAGCCGGAACAACAACCTCACGACCATGACCAGCACGATCCGGATTGATATCAGATCGCTGTAAAACCTTCGTAATACCATGACCGGAAACGCCCTTATCCACCATGTGGGGGGCTAAGGGGGTCCCTGGTCGCCCCGCGGCCTGTCTTCTCAGACGACCTCTAGAATGGTCACTCACGCCAACCACCGAAGTATGATCAGCAACAACCGGCGTAGCCGGGCTCAAAACAATGGGGGAAGACGAGGAACCATGAACAGCTGCACACTCGCGATGACCAGTAAAATGTGCATCACTATGGCACAGGATGCACTGCCTGTTCACATGGGGGCAAGCTGTACCAACCTTTCCGCAAGACAAAACCGGGCACTTGTGCATATTCGTCAAATGGGAGCCAGAGCAAAATGCGCCAACCGGTGTATTCCGGCACTCGCCTGGCCGGTGGCCGACTGTCTGGCAACGGCTGCAGACAATCGAGGGGTTGTCCTCCCGCCATGTACGGCACACCCGGGGCCTACCAGCCACATTAATTCTTGGCTGTGCTGCTCCCATCATGGCTCGAACCTCCGCCGTTAGTTCCAGTACCAGAATCAGACCTGCATTGTTAACATGTCTTTCCTTAAGCTTATGTAAGCGTCCTGCCCACGATGGGCGAGCAGCCACAATAATGCCTGGGTTGCTGTTCTCAATGTCAGCAGCCAAGCAGTCAAACGCAGCACTGCCTTCCCAATCAGAGGGATTCCAGCCACCACCAAATGGTGAAAGGGGAACCATTCCCACAAAAACCTTGACCTTCTCAGTGTCCCTGACAAACGTAAAGGTACCAAGACCAAAGACGTCCAAAGCCTCCCTCATAGCCGGATAATAACCGGTAATCTGTTCTACCTCCGTAGCTGCCAACGTAAGCAACACATCACCCCACTTACTGAGCGATGCCTGGGAGAAATAAGCCCGACAATTCAGGGCAATCAACGCCGCGTTCAAGGACTCGCGGATCTTCCCAACAGTAGCACCCGCCGGGAGCGAATATTTGGTGTCCTTTGCCCTGTCAAACTTGATCGTTAAGTGACGAGCACGTGCGGGGATGGACGTAGCCGGGGCCGGTGTTTTCTCCTTCTTGGAAATGTACCGCTTTCGCCCACTAACGATCTTGTAACCGTCGGCAGACGCATTATTAGCAGCAACAGCCGCAAAGCTCTTCGTAGCCCTAGCCTTATCGCTACTGGCATACGTGGGGATTCTGGGGACAGCGGCTGGGGTGGCCGATGGGCCAACTGCAGGCTTAACAGCAGCGGTCGTGGGAGCAGCTGGGCGGGGGAGAGCCGGACGGGAAGAAGCCGGGCGGGGGATAGCCGGACGGGAAGAAGCCGGGCGGGGGATAGCCGGACGGGAAGAAGCCGGGCGGGGACCCGTAGGTGCCGAAGGAAGGGTGCCTTTCTACGGGCCAGCAACAGAAACCGGGACCGTGGATGTGCCAGCATCACCAGCACGACCCAAATTCCTATTCTTACTGTTCCGATCAGTGTGATTAGAACCAGACATACGATGACAACGTGAACACCCGTTATCCATGACATCCTGCTTCCACTTGGTAAGGTCACCGATGTGAACCTCCAAGTCTTCAACGACATCCCGTAGCCGATCGAAAAGGTCCCTTTCCTCCTCAACTGCCTTTTCTAACCGAACAATCCTATCATGATCAGATATCGAATTGTCAGCAGTAACCTGAGCCGAATGCTCAATATCATCCATGAAATCAAGACTCCCATCACAAGAGTCCAGTTCAGCCGGTCGCGGTGCAATAGTGCCCGCCTCGTATTCCGCGAGCGCACCCAAAATGTCCTGTGTAGCCGACAGGGAATAAGGGACCGAGGACGGGAGCTTTTCATCACCCCCATGCTTGTCCGATGCGCAGGGTCCAGTGTGTTTGCTGTCACCTAAACCATTAACTTCGGTGGTCTTATTGTCTCCGAGAGACATAGCCACATCATCAACCACAATCGAAGAAGGAACATAATCTGCATCACTGGACCTGTCCAACTTCATATTCTTGTACAAGTCCTGCTCCGAAGAGCCAAGACCAGACAAGCCCGGAGGCCACGAACTTGTAAATTGCGAGACGCACCCAACGCGTAGTGCCTGCTCACCCGACGGAGTACCCTGTACCCCTTCAATCAGCCTTTCACCAACAAGCGAACCCGTACCTGTACTGTGTCCGACAGAAGTGCCAGACGAAGCCACAAAAGGCGAATCTTGAGAATGGTCCTGAAACAGAATACCACCCGAACAGTCTTTGCTAACATGGCACCCTGGAGGGCACCCCATCATCATCATAGCAGCCTTAGCCGCCGCCACCATCTCCAGAATAACCTTGGGGTTAGCACCCCCAATGCAACGAAGTAACTCATCATCCCGAGCTCCATTTAAACAGTTCCCAACATGGGTAACCGCAATAGAAAAACCTTCAGGAACAGCATACGAAGCCGTCCTGACACGCACAAGTAGTCTACCGTCCCCCATAGTCTCACAAGGTGTCCTGGCCCACTCTCTGCTCACAAGAATGCACAGGATCACTAGGTATACCTAGATATCTCGCCTGCAAGTTCTCAATAAACAAAACCGTGAAACAAAAAACACAATGTGTAAACTATCGCAGGTGTCGTGTCGAAAAGTGATTGGTCAAAAATAAAAAATCCACGGAAAAAACTTCCTTGAGAGGCAGTGTAGTGCTCAGAATGGAGCTGAATCAACAGAACTCAGCATGCCCATGATGGATACAAGATTATCCGGGTATATTTGCTCCTAATCACTTGAATAAGTTTGGGTCTACAATTTTAAGCCTGAGTGGGTGCCAGAGATTTAGGGAATAATGGCCAATGACATAGTTAGCCATACTCTCATTGGTATCGCGCTCACCTAAGTGTCGTTGCCACACCGCTAGGGGCAAGCCGCGAAATCAGACTAAGGGATCAAAAAAAACTGAAGGCGCCAAGGTAGCAACGGGAAAACCCCTTACCACCCTAACAGCCAGTGCTCCTTGCAAGTTGCTTATCTAATTCTAATAGTTACCCTGGGGTGTTCAGTTACTTTTGATATGCAACAATACACGCACCTAATTTTGGCCATTGAAACTCGAATTGGCCTCATTTCCCTATGCTCCCTCAACACTCAGTAAGTTACCGCACACAAAAGGCTTTAACTCTGTATTCTATGGGCTAGTGAGACCTGCATTTTCCAGACACTCCTGTTTTATGCATGCCAAGTATGCAGATCTTCAGCAACTTCAGAATTATTGAGTGAGTGATGTGCCATGATGCTGACCATTTGCAAGGGTTTAAGAATAGGCTTGCTTTCAACAAATACTTAGAGGCAAGTTTAATATTAGCGAAGTGACAGCCCGTGGCTGTGGTTGCAGCATATATATCAATGTCACCATCCAAAAAAAATTATTTGCGCCAAAGTATTCCTCTCTCAATAATTCCGAATCTGGAAAATACAGGTCTCACCAGCTCATGAGATAGGACAGCAGCCCCCCACAGTCCGTCCAGTTCTCGCATTCTCGGGGGTAGTCCTTCCTGGCACCTCCAAAAAGACGGAATATTAGCTGTAGTCCAGCTCTCAGTTGAGACGAATACAACAGTCCTTACCAGGAGAGGAAATTCTAACGTCCTAGCTAGATTCTCCACTATTTCAGTTCATACGGTATTGCGATTTCGTCTTTCTGCAATTCTTATATACACAGTGCATATCGAGGGCATACCGGTTAGTTTTCACCAAACCCGCTAGGCAGATATAAGAAGTGTAGTGCAGAGACTCCCATTGCTCTGCTCGAATATTCGGGGCAAGATTTTGGGGAGACGGGTTGGGGGTAAAAATTTGCCTCCATGATCAAACCCGGTATATCGCCATCATATGCAATGCTGAATCTGCATTAAAAGTATCGTGGTGAAATCACCTGAACCTGACAAGATCGGTTAATCTCAACCTTCAGGATTGGCAAGGATTGGTGGCGAATGCCTAAGTGGAGATTCCCTAAGTGTGCGAATCCCCTTTGTCTACTGATGACAGGCCCGAGGACTAGGACAAACACAAGGGCTCGATATTGTTCTTCGCTGAGCTTTACTATCATACCATCATTTTCACGAACCAGTTAATGTTTTAAAAGAGGAGAATATTGAAGAAGGGAATTATCCAATATATATATACCTAGACTTTTAGATATAAATTAGACTTATTTAAAATAATAACAGTTCCACTAATTCCTTAGCCCCGCGCCACACCTCGTCAAGTCATACCCAGCCAACATAACCCACAGGAACAATCTCAAGCCCATCCGCTACACCACTAATTGTTCTTTGTCCATCCCATCAATCTAAGATAGCCTTCCGTGTAAACCAAACCCCCAAAAAACCCCACCCCTCTTCACAGTCGAAATGTCGTGCGCTTTCGGAACGGCGGAAATCCGGGAAAGTTGGAACCTGCTTTACAGCCCAAAGCCACCCTTGGTTGACCCCCCTGCGAGCTCGGGATAGTACCATAACTAACGGGGCCCCCTAGGGCTTTGTCCAAAGTGCTCTCGAATTCCTCCCCAGTCATTGTAGTCCCATCGTCAATATTGTTCAACACCGGCTTCAGTAACTCGGCAGTAGATAGGTGCCTATCCTCGGGAACAAACACATTCCGGCAGTAATACAGAACAGCCACGATCACCAGTATCTGGCTGGCAACTATGGCGCCCGCTGCGATAGCAACCCTACCCCATTCCACCTCCAGCGTTGTTGCTACAGATTTAGTTGGGCCTGGTTTAGGACCGCCCGGCACATGGGGGAATACCCTGTTTCCATAGGCTATTGCGGCAACGGGAAGACGAGCCACCAAAGCGGCGACGTAAAGGTTGTAATACTGCTTTTGATCGGCGTAGTCTAGTTGGCCATACCTGTAAAAGTTGAGTTCTTGTACACCGACGGAGGGGCTCGATTTGCTTTGAAGCTTTGAGAACGACCGGTATACCACCGAGGCGGTCCTACCCATCTTAACAGGCCGGATAGTGACCGTCACGGCCCTATACCTTGTGGATAACGACACGCTAGTTTCTGTCCAGCGCTTGGTGGTTTGGGCTCCCGTGGTGATTTGGACTCCATTAGAGCTTTGGACTCCTTGGGACTGTGGACTGCGAACGCCTATGGTGGGAGTCACCCGAGGGAGATCGCCTTTGTTCTCGCCCCTCGCACGAGCGGGGACCTTGAGCTTAGACACAGAGGCTCTTGTATACGTTCTCGTGTATCCAGTAACCTCTTTTGTTGTTTTGGTGAGCATTGTTGCTGAAGACAATTGGCCAGGTTCCACACCACTCGTAATGGGTAAGAGAAAAAGCGAGGCGGAATCAAACAGCGGTCCCCGCAAGAGGCCTTCTTCCTGTTTCTCACGAACCTCAAGAAGGGTCGATTCGCATTCCCAAACTGTTTGGTGATATACCACATCTAGGGAATAGCGCATTAGTTAAATGTAACTAAAACGTTGATGATCGACTGCTTACAAGTTACCGAGGGCCCAGCCCGCCTTCTGGCCAGTGGTGCTGCCCAAGTAACCCATCCTGCATTCAGCCCAGGCCAGGCTTTTCTACTGTACAGCACCCTTAACACTTCGGCGATAGGCTCCGTGTTCCCCTCATGTGTCCAATCTATGTTTCCAAAACCAATGTGAGCTTCATAACACTCCCCACTGGCCAAACATCTATGAGGTTTGTATCACATACCCCTAGAGGTTTGGTTGTCACTACCACTGTCTTTCCAGTACTTGTGGCCGTCAAGGCGGAAAATAGTACAGCTGGCCGAGGAATTGACAATATGGCCCCACGAAATTGGCTGTGTTCCATTGAAATAGTTTATATCGTATGAGAATTCCACATTGTTATCAGTTATTCTCATAGTCGAGCCCCTAACCCCGAGATTGTAAACTGCACTCTTGGTCAAGTTCCCGGATACGCTGGGACCAAGCAGAACGTCCGGTAGTTCAGTAAGCTCAAACAATCCACGTTGAGCCAGTTTTAAGTAACATCCTGCATGAGCCAATTAGAGCTGCCGTAAAATGAGATATTCTCAGGGAGAGTGAAGCTCTTACCATTCCCCTCCTCGGCTGCCCTGAGATCCTTAGCGTCCTTGGAAAGCAATACTGGCACAGAGGTCCAATTCGTGGTATAGGTACCAGGTGTCTCATTAGGGTCATCTAGCAAGTTGTAAGTTAACCCAAAGAGGGCAACACTAAATCTTCCAGTAATATTAACAAAAAGATATAACATGACAATGAAAGTTGTCAAGGACAATCTCCGTTCTCGAAAATGCGTATAAAGGAGCGCTGCTGAGCCGCTGGGGGATGGCATGGCTAGCAGTAATTCAACCTATATCTCAGCCATTAAAATTTAGCCAGGACTTCAGTCACAAATAGGTGTCGCATACATCTTGCATTTTATACTTTTTCCTAGCAAGCAGACGCCATCTCAGAATTGACCCTAAATATCCTAGCACAGATCCAAGCCCCAAACTCGCCAAAGCACTGAGTAGAATTGTAAGCGCATTGAATCCGTACTGCTCCTTCTGCGACAATACGCCCATCCGTGAAAATATTAGGAGGCCTAAAATAAGAAACGATAGGGAGAGAGCGGTGGTTAAGGATCTCCCCGAGAGAGAGATCAGGTGCCACTCAAACTGTTCCCAACTATCGAACGATATCGGCCGCCCGGCCGGCCTTTCCGGTTTCGATATCAAAGGGTCGTCTGGGCCGTCGTATGGAGGGTTGTGGGAGTCGTGGTGCATCGATAACATTTTGAAGAGGGTTTGTATAATTGATGTTCTTGAGTCTACCAGAGTTTAAGGAAATAAGGAGAAGGCTTTTTTTGAATATCCTAGGTATAACAACCCCTAGTGTCATATATTGGATGGTGGAGCATCAATACCACCCACTAGTTCGAGGGGGCTGGTAGGAAGCGGGGCACTGCAGTATCCTATCGGATACCGAAAGACTCGTAAAAATTATGATAAGATAGTGCACTTTGTTTAAATGCTCATCTCTAGCGAGGAAGGCTCGACGTATATCCACTTGGGGCTTCGTAACAGAGCCCTTCTCGGTCCCAACCTGCCGAGTCGACCTGCGAAAACCTTAGGGGCTGTTTTGCGAGACAAAATTTGAAAATTTCGCAAGCTAAAGTACAAACTATGGTTATGGAAGCCCGGTTGGGGTAGTCACCAACCATGGTTTCAAAATCCACTGAGCCAAACCGTCCAAGATTTTTAAAGAAAAAAAATTGAAAAAATTGAAAGTTCCAAGGCCGCAAACCACGGTTGGAAAATTCATGTCTGCCAAACAGGGCGGTGGTCAGAATCTATGGCTTGCCTCGTAACCATGGTTTGAAAGCCAAACTACGTCTAAACAGCCCCTTAGTTCTACAGCCTGTACCTCTACATCCAAACAAAAGTCACTTTCGGCATGACGAATACCCTCTGCGCATACCCTTGGTGCATCTCATGTTTGGCTCAAGGTGTCGGATGAATAACTCCAAACTACCGACCACGTCGGTGTTCATAGATGGGCTAGGTGTAAACACTTGCATAGTGAAAAACTTACACTTCTGGTATCCCTTAGGCGGTCCGAGAATGTCAAATTCGCGACCAAGCACACTAACCCTGTTTTGGAGTCATTCGGGGACTGTGATTCGTTCGCGATTCGTGGTTAAGATGAGGAACCTTTTTAGTTTCGAAAAGCCAAATTCCGAACCCTAAATAGCCAGCTACTACTCGAGCAGCACTGACTGGGCCCGGCATTCCCGGCAGCGAACTCTACTGTCTCAGACAATCAGAGACAGACAATCAGAGACAGACGAACGCTTCTATTCGCCGAACCCTCCTTCATAAGCGACCAAGCGAAAATTGCGCGTAAGGAAGTTCCCTATTACCGTACCGGTATTTATTTCATCTTCGCTTGGGTGGGGGGCTCTTTTTGGGGGGGAGGTTTCACAAACTCACACCAGCTTACTACAAGTAACAAGTGCCGGAACATTCGGGTATCATACTTGTGCCAATCCAGTATGAGGGCTCAGACATTGCGCGCACAGATAACTAGCTATATACTACGCCGGTCTCTTTCTAATCCCTACGTGCAGCCACTTCTTACCCATTACTTGCGGAGGGGACCGCCGATCTGGCACCAACTTTAAGCTTAAGCTATGGTGTTACAATATGGTAAGGCAACCCTCCCCCCCTACCAGTGAACATTATGTACGATTAGAGTTTGGTATGATAGGTCGGGTGGACGTGGGACGTGGCGGATGAGGATTTGGGATGTGGTTGTTGAGCGGGGGGGGTCCAACGCGGGTGAGTTTGTCAAAATTAGGTGGGTGTGATGCGAGTTAGGCGCCGAATATTCCTTTCCCTCTAACCTTTACACAGTTCCCAAGAGCCTGTTTGGATGGAATGGTTCCGTTCTGTTGGCCCATACAAACAACCATTTCCTGCCATTTTGAAACGGAGTAAACAAAACAGCTGGTTGACGTTGGCAACAACCTTTTCTACGGGTCAAACCATTTGACAACGGAAAGGTGGCCAGATCTTCCATTCTTCCATTTCTACCAATCAGGCTCTAAGCAGTCGAGAAGGCCCCAAGTCGAAGGCAGGGAGTCCGACAGACATAGCGATGCCCGAAAGATTTAATCAGATTTGCTAAAAGAAAATAAGAAGAGGGAGGTCAGCATTGAAAATCCCTCAAAAGCAGAAACATCACGAGTGAGACCAAGACCTTCTTTTGAAGCTTCACCACCTCATCCCGCACGCCACCACCTACTCAAACAACACAATCCCGATCGCCTCTCGACCCCTTCTATATAAATTTCCTTCTTACTAAATATGCTGCCGATACTACCCTATTTCCCTCCGCCTATCCAAAAAAAACAATCTTACAACTTACTCCTCAGCACTGCATGAATATCTCAGAGATTCTTCCAATACTATTAGAATAGAGGAAAGAGCACTAATGGTATCGCTCCAACTTATATAATTTGAATCAAAAATCTAGGTATAATACAGTAGAATAACTACTTAAATTAGTGTATACCAAGGAGTTCCCCACCGAAGCTTGGGAGGGCCATGCGAGACTCGGTTTAATGAGTTTGATCGATGCAAGATCAAAAGAAAATAACATAATTCATTCATTAGATCTCCGCTTTGCCACTTGGCGACTGGGAGTATTTTTTCTTTTTTGGAAAAAAAATAATTATTCCATTGTTTACCGCTCAAGGATGTCAGATACAAGTAGAAGCTATAGCGTGAACCAAACCTCGCATCCCCCCGAACCCTGAGCACTATTCCATCCCAATACCTGCAACCGGCCATGAGATGCCAATACTTTCTTGATGTCTTTAGATAAGTATACCCAAAGCCATTCCGTAAATAGTGTAAATCAATGTCTTTAACCCTCCAAAACCGTATCCAAGCCTCAAACTATATATTTGAGAACAATACATGCTATTTAGTAGAAAATAATAGTTCCCAGTCGGGGCACATACAATATCTATCCAGAAGACAAATGACGAAATGTCACCCCATCACTATAGTCCACCTCTGATTTTTGCGTTTATTGAACCCGGGCCGCCTGGAGTTACCACTGTGAACCCCCTTTGCCCTCCGAATTTGAAGTTTTAGTGTTACCCGAATATTGATCTTGTTAGATAGGGGATAAGTTTGGTCACATTCTAGATATTTGCAAGGCGATGCAGGAATCAGGGTTGCCCTATGGTGTGGCACCATTTTTGCACACTCCTGTCAATACACGATACAACACCCAGGGCTGTGCCGTAAGTTATGTCAGGTGTTATTCAAGGGTCCGATAATCCTATGCTCAGGGTTTCGGGAGGCAATCCCCATGCCAATATATTATGATACAAATACTTTCTAGTTCCCCAACAACTCTGTGACTTGCCCATCACTAGCATCGGTACAAAAAAGTCTGGTCATACCCCACAACAAGCCTCCCCCACCAAGTATATAGAACTCCGCATGGCTCCAGCTTGAGCAGCTCTGAGATATAGAAATGCTAGAGTAGCACATAACTATTGTTAATCGCCGGCGCTCGCATACCTCAACCACTCGACCACTCCTTCTCCTTAGAATATGCTAGAACGTTAGCGGAGACAACACCGGTGAGTCTGGAACTCGGTGAACAGTCGGAATGCGGGGTAGTAGGGGTCGGTGAAGAAAGGCGGGGTAAGCGGTGAAGAAAGGCGGGGTAAGCGGTGAGGAAAAGAGGGGTAACGTGGTCAGTAACCAGTGAGGAGAAGAAGCACGAAAATGAGGGGTTATTGGATAGTGTCACAAGTGCGACAGATGGAGTAGTCGTAGTAGGGTCTTTGGGCACGCAAAGTGTTTTGTTTTTTGTACTTAAGGGTCGTGTTCGCACGCAACTGTAGAAGTTAAGTCAGTGAAGAAGTACACATCCAATTTATCGAGTTTCCCCTGCATACCTTTATACATACGATCGGTGTTTGCCCAAAAAAGAATTATAAGAATAACCCCCGAACAACAACCTATGACTTTGGGGGGGCAGATACTAAACAGAATCCTAAACGGCACTATACATTCAGAAAGAAAGAATGTCCCGCCTACTAATATGGATAAACAATCCAAGTATTGCCCGCCCTGGGGGTATTTCGCGTGAGAAAGACATTTAACCCATTCAGGTTAGTAACTGGGTCTAGTACAGCACACAGTTACCCAACTCCGGCATTTTCAAAATTAATGCAGAATAACTATGATACTCACCGGGCCAGGGCGGAAGGCTGGACTGTCGGTGCCAGTGAGATTCCATGATTATAACAAGAATCTTTCAACAGAACAATCCAACCACCCCAGACCCCACACCACAAATCAAAACCCTACTGCTAAAAACATATCTTCATGGACCTGCACATAAGTAATAGAAACGCCGTGCTAAAATACGGTATCCCTCTGGATCCCAATGCACCACTGTCGATGTGGCAGGGTAGAGGTTTCCCCAATCAGGGAAAAGGCTTATGGCAAGCGGGCCCTGCTGTTTGGCGGATAATAGATGCCAGAAAAAGGAGGATTAGATAGAGTATATAATTCAATGGGATAAAAAAATTTAAGATATACATTGCAGAAGATGCCGGTGGATATTGGGGTATAGATCAACAATGAGAAGAGAAAAGAGAAAGAGAAGAATGTGTTCCGGTTCAGCCAAGTACCCGCAAGGTTTAAAGTTTTTACGGAATCTAATAGAACATTGCCTAGCACTCGGCTAATACAATGGTCAGTTCAGCGTTCTATAATGACAAGCAAAACCTCTAGCGGTAGTACCTCCCTTAGGCCAAACAAGACGATCCCGAGCTACCATTAGCACTTTCCCCCGAGGCGGAGACATGACTACCGACGTCTATTTTATCAAAAATCGGATGACTCATATCTGCTATTGGTATCGGTACCGCCAGCCCAGGATTCCTGCCTTGGGTCTATTTGTAGCCTACTGCTAGATGGCATGCCTCTTGTCCGACATTTCACCAGAACAGGTGTTGTATCAATGCTCTAAGAATTTCCCCCCTCCCACTTCCTGAAAACCTTCGCACACTTGGTGCCAGATGAAGTGAGTCCAAATAACTCTTTCAATTGCTTTCTTCTTCTTTTCCCTCCCCTTCTCTCTCCCCCTATTTCCTAATGTGTATATACACTCTCCAGCACTCCGATGGCAGAATCTAACTGAGAACAATTCATTCGAAATTTAGAGAGAGAAATCAGTCATAAGTTCAGACAAGGCTTGAGACGGCACCACTGAAGCTCACTTCCCGGACAGACTGAGCCAACTAGCGAAAAAGGCTAGCTAGTAAATGGATCTCTTATGGGTATCTCCTCTCCCCATTCAATCATCCCCCTCAGGGCTACGACAACTAAGAAGTACCCAACCAAGATAGGCGTTAGATGGGACCAACCCCCCAGAGAATCCAGATACCTTGAACCCCGGGGATCTCATATTCATACCCCTTGGGACTTTACAGAGTAATGCCGGGAGCTCCGGGAGCTATCCCCAACATAACGCAAACCAGCATCAGAAAGCACTCTTCATCATAGACCATCACTCGTATCGCCAGATTCCTTCATGTTCGATGTTAACCCCAATGCCTCTGGAAGAGAGCAAGCAATAATGCAGTCGCCTTTATGTGCTCAGGGCGGGCTATCTCACGGAATATGATGCCCTGGAGTAAGCAACTGCCCCCTGGGCAATAAGCAACAAGTATTCTTTATAAGGTGCCTCCCCCAGGGCACCAACCCAGAATTAGGCGAAACCCACCCCACAGTTAGGAGTAAGATAAAAGCCCTAAGTCCCTCATGGTGGGTCACTACGGCGTCCCAACAGGGCAGCATGCTACCATCCCAAATCTCCCAGGCGAGTATTTGCTTCTCTTCGGCTCCCTCCCTCGCTCTCTCCTCCGCCCTCATACAGCCACTACCCACCCCCCCCCCCCTGCGAATCCCTCCCCGACTCCAAGAATCTCCCAAAAACAGACATGGCGTTTCTGGAGCGGGTAGAGATAATAGTCAGGAAACCCGCGCCAATCGAGGCTCGGGAGGAGGCAAGGATGAAGTCCAATCGCCCTTCCCATCCTCCGGTTCGTCCGACAAAAAACGGACTCAGTAAATCCGTTGTTGGTAAGACAGCTAAGACGAGAGAACCCATCGAAATCTCTAGTCCGGAATCCCCTCCACCCAAACAGTCCAAAAAGGCGAAAACAAAGTCCTCTGTCCAAGCCAACAAACCAAACAAGAGGAAGGCTGCGGCACTGGAAAGCTCGGAAGAGGAACGCAGGCCAGCAAAGACTTTGGCAATTCCCTTCAAGTTACCCACGAAGAAGTCTGCTCCTTCCAGCCTTCAAAACGACAAGAAGATCCATTCTCCTGAAGCTGCCCAGAAGAAGTCCCGCTCCTCTTTGGCCTCCAGGAAGCTGGTTCTGTCAAGCCCCGATTCCCCTCATTCCATCCAACACGATGGAACTAGAAAGGTCGTGCAACCAAAGGCCTTCCCCGACCCAGCCCGGTCGGCCAAGGAAAAACCCGGTTCTCCTACTCATCCCAGTAAAAAGGTCAGTACTCCCAACCTGAAAATGGTTTTTTTCAGAAGTCTTATTCATCTCCAATCTATCAGGACAAAGAAAAGTTATCAAGTTCTTCCACCAACCTCACCAGGCCCAAGAAGAAGGCGAAGACCGAGCCAGAAGACACTGGAACCCTTAAACCCTCTAAAATTAGAAAGGGCGTTAAGAAGAATGTTCCAGAAGATGAGGATTCCGATGTTCCTCCTCGCACCAGACGAAAGGAACAAGCTTCTCTCCCTATAGTTATCAATGGCAAAGTCCACCTTCCACCCAAACTTGGAGAAGGCAGTAAGTTCTTGCTCCCAGTCCATAAAAACCTTTCATCCACACACCCTCTCTCTATCTCTATCTCTCTTGTACACACCACTGACAATCAAAAACAGCCGCACAAAGGCCCACCAAGGAAGCTATGAGAAAAGAAGCCCTGGCCAGATTCGCTTCGAGACTCAAACTGGCAAAGTCCGACTTCCTCGCACTCTGTCGTTCCCGTGGCGCATACCCCACCCGCAAAGAGCTCGAGATGCGCGCTTTCCCGAAGGACTTCCAGTTCGAACCATTCAACCAAACTCCCCCTATTCCACCTTCCCCAAAGGAGGACAGGAAGAGTGTCAACCAAGCTGAGGCCGCATACGCTCTCCTTACAGGGAATTGGAGCCCCGGGGGAGGTGATATCGAAAATATGCGCAAGAGTTCTTCTAAGAAGAAAAAGAAGGATTCCACCGCGAAAACTCGTCAATCCCTTGGTAAGGAAGAACCTAAGGTCAGAAAAGAGCCTAAGGTCAGAAAAGAGTCCACAGACGGTAGCTCTTCCTAACGGCCTAGAAGTTCGCCATCGAGATCTCGGTCTTTCTCTAAGTTTTTATAGAGATCCGAGCATATCTCTCCATCTAAGCAAGCCTTTGTATGCAAATTTATGTCTTGAATAACCTATTAAACTATATACCCTCACCACCTAGTGGGGAAAAGTGACCGGAACTCCCCAACAGACAAAATATCCTACTGTCGGAGAAGGCGGCTCCAGTTTCAATTTTTTCTCCAATACTAACGGAGAAATGCGTTTTTCCTTTCGTTTCCCCTCGGGTCCGTCGCTGCTGTCCATGTTCTGCCAGGTGCTTTGTTTAAGTTTTGTTTGTTTTTTCCTCCCACTTCTGCGGCCCATCTCCCCAAAACCCGTACCAATACTCATTTTCCCCACCCTTCATTGTCTTCTGTTCTTTTTTGTTTACCCAGCTCCCCTCAAGCACCAAAAGGTTCTATCAACTTTCAGCAATTAGGTGGATCCGATGTATCCTGTCTTATTTGTATCTCTAGTCGATAAATACCCACTAGCACTATTTCCAAGAGCTCCTGTTCCACTGAGTCTGCCCGGTTTCACCAATACCCAAAACCATGGCTTCATAATAACTTAGGAGCTGAACCACCAAATAAGCTTGCCTTGGAAATTCTTCCGGCAGCGTGCCCGATTTCATCATACGCTCTCGGTCATCGCTGCTCAAGGCTTTAGCCATCTTCGCTCGGGCAATCTACCCTCCTCCCACTTGTTCCCTTGCAAGCACTCTATTTTTTTCAGCAAACCGTGGTACAAGTACCTATTGGCTAGCAAGGCCCCATTAGAGACCTCAAGGCTTCACACTCATTTCTATGCATCGGCTCGCCGTCCCCTTACACCCCGCTCCGGATGATGGCTAAATTTAAGGAATTTCAACTCAGATAATGAAGTGTAAGGCATGATAGAGAGAAAAATCATATCAAATGAAGAAAGAAAAATAAAGTGCATTCCCACCCCCGGTATAAGTTTTAGTTCTACCAATATCTATAGGGAGTATCAAAATCTCTATTAATCTATTCAGTGGGCACCCATGCAGCGCGCTCCTTAGGATCGCCCCCCACTTCCGAAGCTCCCTACCCAAACAGCCCCACCTTAACATATTTATCCCTACCAGGAAATGCTCCCAAGCTGCGAACCCCCACCGCTCCCCACGATATTCCAATCCATGTTGTCTGATCTCCACCTTTCTCCTCTAACATTGCGAATGTAAGGGTCAAAGATAACACTTAATGCCGGGATCCGAGAGATAATAATAGAAATATCCAACGCGCCCTCACGGGAGGGGGGGCGGAAAGGCGGGGGTCGGCTTAGACATAGGACCCGGCACAAAAATCCAAGCTCCGGATTCTTGTCTACCCCCATCTCTCATACCCGGTCCCCTCAATGGAGGCGCGGTAAGCCTAAAGAAGGACCTAGAGTGGGAGACTTGTGAGTCGTTTCTTCATCTAGATAGTTCTGAGCGGCGTTTTCGAGTGGCAACCTACAGCAGTGTCTAGGGATCCTGGGGCTTGGCTAACCCAGCCGGTATGCTAAACCTCCAGTGCAGCGGGGATGAGCCATGCAGGAATTGGGCACCTTAGGGGATTTATGAGGAATGGCCAGCACGGCTCAAACCGATCCTGCCTCCCAATATACGGGTATTCGACAAACCCCTCAACAAGTATATATCGGTAATATACAAAGCCTTCTAGTTCTTTACCAATAGATGGCATAATACATATTCCTCCTCCTCGCTATACCAATTCCTCGCCGGGCGGGGCCCGGCGGGGGGGGGGGGGGAGGGCGGGGGGGGGGGGGGGGGGGGGGGGGGGA
>Ga0307513_10005454_pt1 | contig 16800 bp, 9 predicted proteins | sample 15_EM_MG_FD_202174 | JGI IMG/M metagenome (GOLD analysis project Ga0307513, IMG submission 202174) | Populus trichocarpa ectomycorrhiza microbial communities from riparian zone in the Pacific Northwest, United States - 15_EM | ecosystem: Host-associated > Plants > Roots > Unclassified | place... | reverse complement strand
CAATTCTATTCCTTCAAAATGACAAGAACCATTACATCATGGTACACTTGATCTTTAACTTCCAGAACGAAACTACTGATTTATAGATATTTGGTACGCAAAAGGAGCAAATAATTTTCTGTAACACCATCATAAGCCTAACTTACGTTTGGGACAATGAAAGCTTCTTAAGCATGGAACAGTACTTCTGCTGAGATACAAAAAAAAAAAACTGCAACATATCTGATTAAAATTTGGAATAGGAAAGGCCTAGACCAAATCATCAAAAATCTCTCTAGAAATAGATAAGATAAGATTGAGTTTTCAGTAGTCTAAACACTCACGAGACGTTGCCCATTGAAGCGCTGCCAAATAACTTTCTGTAGGAAATCAGGAAGTGAAAAAAATTAGCTCTTACACAAATTGCAAGTGAATATATGGGAATGAGGGATTGATGGATAGAAAAGAAGTGGAGAGGATAAAACTTCACTTTCTTACAGTTTGCGCTGTAGACATAAGCTTTCATTTCTGAAATTGTTGTAGGAAAGATCACTACTAGAAGAAAGGTAGATGTTCAGTTCAAAATGTAAATCAATCAAACAATTTGTTGATCGTATATTTGGTAAGTGTGCCTAATTAGTCTTAGTGGCTATGAACCCTTCTACTATTCTCATTATCCCTTAAATGCATGGAAATTTTAGTTTTAGGCATCAAATCTAGAAAAAGTCGCTAGATGACTTGGTTTTCCAAATGCAATAGATCATCCGTGAGCTGCAATCGAAACCCAAAACCAAGTTTATTATCTTCTGAACACAATCTAAGGATGGTATGGAATTGTGTTCCTCAAATGACTGCTCTATCAAGAGAACAATAGGTAAATTCTGTAGCATATTTGTAAAACTAAATATATAACTTTTAGACGTATCAGAAATAAATCTAGACAGGAAAAGAAACCTTACACAGATTCTCCATCCATAGTTATCCAGTCCGGTACGGTTCCATTTAGCTGATTCCCCGTTAAATATCTATAAAGAAGTAGTGCATCAATAAAAGTGGATTTCAAGCAAAGGTAACAAAACCGTATAGAACAATTGTTCCTATAGCTAATAGAACAATTGCAAGACTTGGTTTGAAATATAAGAACTGCTTGGGATCTTCAAGCTGAATGTAAGAAGGAACAAATATAAAGCCATTTGCTTACATGTAATCAGCTTTTCTTAGACCACTAAAGCTGCTTGGAATTTCTCCAATGAGTTTGTTAAAGCTGAGGTTTCTGTAAAGAAACCATAAAGAGAGCTCAGCATATTACTATAGAATGAAGAAAAATGGTCAAATAACTAAGAGAACATCAGGTGTATCACCGCCAAGTAGGCAAATATAAGACAGGGTAAATGCTAACAAAGTCCAAAACGGTATATAAAGAAGCTGATAGAAGGAACTGACAAGGTTGTCAATTTAGGTAATTCTCCAACAAAGTCAGGCAGTGGTCCAATAATATTGCAACTCCTCAGTATCCTGCAACATAAACATTAATTTTAAGAATCATATAAAGAAGAAACAACAACGCAAAACAATCATCACATGATGATTGATAAGAAAACATCTAGCTCACAGTGTCTTTAGGTTTTTCATATTAGTTAATGGTGGGAATGGGGCTTCAGCTCCATTTCCCTGCAGATCACTGATTCTCCTGCATATATGCACGGTTAAGGATTAAATTTTTTTTATTATTGTTCTTATGAAAGTTATCAAACAACAGAGGTTGACTTACAGATCAGCCATCTTTTCCAGAAGAGCAATGCCTGATGGAATTGGCCCGTTTAGACCACTGCCTTGTATCACTCTATCATGCAGTCAAATATTGGTTCGAATAAATAATTTGATAGGCCACATAAACTGTAAAATAATCCATACAATTACGAACCACATAAAATCTTACAGTTTCTCCAGGTTTGTCCATTTCTGAATAAGATTCAGTATCTGACCTGTGAAGCTGTTATCACCAATTCGGCTGCAAAAAATAATAAAATCATGCCGGTTGATTCAAAACTGAACATTTAATTTGTGTCATAATTATAATAATACTTCAAAAACTTATAAATCCTTCAGTGTGGTAAGCTTTTCAAATGTTGTTGGCAATTGTCCAGTAAAGTTGTTAGAGGATAGATGCCTATAACATCAAAGCAAAAACAATTATAACTAAATAAATTTTCGTAGGTTTTTCAAGCAAAGCTCTAACAAGTAACTTAAAAATTGCATAGCGCACAAACTTGTAGCGAAAAGTCTTACATTTTTTCAAAGCGAGTCAAATTTCCAAGCTATGGTGGCAGAACTCCTGAAAGCTTATTAAACTCGACAGTGCTGCATGATTGTTTCACTCAAAACATCACATCCACCAAAAACTATTACTTAGTAAATAGATTGAAGGAGAAAAGTGTTAAAATAATTAAGATCAAACACAAAAAGAAGGCTAGAATTCTCAATAATCTGTTTATTATGAGTGCTTAGTGTTAACCTAAATACAAAGAAAGTATATATAGGTTAAACTGAAAATACTATTCTACCCTTAATAAATAAGATTACATAAATATTATTTAACATCTCCCCTCAAACTCACGATGCGGTAGCTACAAGCATCGAGAGTTTGCCAACTAGAAAACGAAAACGAGAGATGGAATGTGCCTTGGTAAAAAAATCTGCAATCTGCAAGGAAGAAGGAACAAAAAGCAAAGTAACTGTGTCATGCTTGAGATGATGACGAGTAAGATGACAATCGATCTCAATGTGTTTAGTTTGCTAATGAAAAATTGAATAGAACTCTAGTTGTAACAATACATAGGAGTAGGATGAAAAAAGAAAACTCTCATATCAGCAAGTAACCAACGTAAACAAACAATCTTTTTGGTAGTAAATGTCGTGGCACGATATTCTGCTTCGGTGGATGATTGAGAAACAATAGATTGTTTCTTGCTCTTCTAAGAAATAAGAGAATCACCTGAAAAGATACAGAACCCGGTAACAGACTTGCAATCTATAGGATCACTACCATGATCAGCATCGGAGTATGCACGTAGCTCCAAGGAAGAGGTGGATGAAAGTAAAAGACTATGAAAAACTGTACCCCGAAGATATCACAAAATACGAAGAACAGTGCCTAGTGAATAGTAGTAGGAGAAGCAACAAACTGACTAACAGCATGAACAACATATGCAATATCTGGACGAGTAATGGTGAGATATACCAAGCTCCCAATAATAGTATGGTATAAAGTAGGATCTATCAAAGGTAAACCATCAGAAGAAAAGTATCTTGCGTTAACCTTAATAAGAGTATCTACATTCTTGTTATCAGTAAGTCTAGCCCACTCAAGAATATCTGCAACATATTTTGAATAAGAAAGAAGGTAACCTCTAGGTGAGTATGCTACCTCAATACCCAGGAAATATCGAAGATAACCCAAATCCTTCATTTCAAATCGTCTAGCCAACTCTGTCTTCAAAACTGAAATACCATCAATGTCATCACTAGTAATAATCATGTCAACAACATATAAAGACAGAATGATACGACCTTTATCAGTGCACTTAATAAAAAGAGCAAAATCATGAGTATTAGAAACAAAGCTAAGAGACGATATCACAATAGAGAATTTCTCAAACCAAGCACGAGGTGTTTGTTTGAGACCATATAATGCTTTCTTAAGCTTGCAAACATATCCAGAGTCATGTGAAATACGAGAAAGGGGTGCCATATAAACTTGTTCTTGAAGATCTTTATTTAAGAAGGCATTTTTAACATCAAGCTGAGAAATATGCCACTAACGAATCGAAGCTACGAAAATAAAAGTACAAATAGTAGTCATTTTTGCAACAGGGGCAAATGTCTCCTCATAGTCCATACCATATTGTTGAGAGTATCCTTTTGCAACCAACCTAGCTTTATATCACTCAATAGACCCATCAAAATTAGTCTTGATCTTATACACCCAATGACAAACAACAACACTCTTACTAGGAGGTAGAGAAACCAGATCCTAAGTATCTGTCTTATACAAAGCAGAAAGTTTCTCATCCATAGTTTGTTGCCAAAACAGATCAAGAATTGCCTCTTTATAGGAAGAGGGCTCAAAGAGACAATGAATAGAAGCTAAAAAGGAAGTAAATGATGAAGAATAACAAGAATAAGCAAATTTTGGTAGTTTTGTTGACGTATGAATGCGAATGGACTAACATAGAGGTGGATCCACAATCTCAGATGAAGCTTGAGGGGCTGTAGATGAGAATGGAGCTTCAAGTGTGCCAGAGAGTAAAGTATCAGTACCTGCAAAGTTATGAGTACAAATTGATCGAACATGGGGAGAGGTATCATTATCAGAATCCTCAGAAAAGGGGTCTATATGAATAAGATCTGGTTTAGTCAGGCTATAGTAGTGGATGGAATAGAAAAGAAAGATATATGCTCAAGAAAGACAACATGACGAGACACATAAAGTTTCTGAGTTATTGGATCAAAACAACGATACCCCTTTTTACCTTCACCATAACCTAAAAGGACACAAATAGTGGATCGAAAGGATAGTTTACTGCGTTCTACATGAGGACGAAGAATGAAACAAGTACAACCAAAAACTCTAAATGAAGAATAATCAAGGGCATACCCATATAACTTTTCAAAAGGAGATAGACCCGAACTATGAGAAGATGGAATTGTATCAATTAAACTTACAGCAGTAAGAACAACTTCTCCCCAAAACTTGCTAAAAACAAAAGCAGATAACAAGAGAGAACGAGCAGTTTCGACATGTGCCTATGCTTTCTTTCAGCAACACCATTTTGCTCAAAAGTATTTGTACATGAAGTTTGGTGGATAGTTTCATCTAAGGCAAACAATTGAAAAAATTTATTAGAGGTGTATTCCCCACCAAAATCACACCTAAAACATTTGATCACAGCAGAATGTTGAGTTTTGATAAGAGCTCGAAAAGCTGCATATATCTCAAAGAATTCAGAATGATGTTTTCATTAAATAAACCCAACAATAACAAGTATGATCATCAATAAAAGAGACATAATATCGAGACTTTTGTGGCAACAGGAGAAGGTCCCTATACATTAGAATGAATCAAGTCAAATGGTGAAGAAGAAACAGAAATACTTTGATTAAAAGGTAAAGCGGGAAATTTTATCAGTTTACATCCACTACAATAAGAAATGTCACAAGTTTTCAAATTTCCTAAAGCTCCTATAGATGCCAAAAATCTCAAACGAGAAGACGAAACATGTCGTAGACGAGAAGGCCATAATAAAAACTAGAAGATGAAGAACTCAAACGAAAAGAAGACAAATCAACAGTAGTAGTAGCAGCAGCGGGAACTGGCACTTTTAACTCATCCAAAATGTATAGTCCATTCTCCCTACGGCCTGTCCCAATCAGCTTCTAAGACTGCAGATCCTGTACACAATAAAAAGAAGAGGAAAAAAATAACTAAATAATCACTAGAATCACATAATTGACCAACAAAAGCAAGATTCAATTTGAGGTTCAGAATAAGATAGACATTAGGAAGAGACAAGTGAGGTGTGACAACAGAACCAACACCTGCTAAGGGCATGAGAGTGCCATCAACAGTCATAACAGGAATGGAGGGCGAAGGGGAAACAGAGGTAAAAGATGAAGAATCTGGAGACATATGATGTGAAGCATCAGAATCCAAAACCCATTCAGAATGTGACATACCTGAGGAACTATGAGGCAACTGACTTATAAAAGAAGAATCGGACATTGTTCGTGGCTGCAAGGAGAGAAATTTCTGAAATTGTTCAGCCAAAGTACTAGGATCGATAATAGAGCCTAAGAAAGCTACTCCTGCAGTATTGTGGTGTGGTGGTTTATAACCTTGAGGTGGTCTATGAGCATTAGATTATGACTGACTGTCAGGCTTCTAAGCTTGATTCTGTTGTCTCAACTTAGGACACTGAGTCTTCCAATAACCTTTCTGCTTACAGAAACTGCATTCGTCGAAGCCAACCCTTGTGTGAGGCTTATGGTGGTGATTGGAGAATTGCTTAGAGGGTACTGCTAGTACAGAAGGATTCGAAGCAGAAAGAATACTCTTTTTAGAATACGACTGAAGACGTATTCTTCAGCTAATAACTCACCGACAACTGAGTCAACAGAAGGTAATGGAGAGCGATGCAGTATTGGACCTCTAAGTCCTTTGAAATCACTGTGAAGTGCTGTTAAAAACTGTACCAATCGTTGTTGCTCTCTATGCTCAATATAAGCACCACATGCCTTTAATTCTACCGATTCTGTAAAAGCCAATTGATCCCAAAGATCTGTCATGGCATAATAGAACTCCTGAATACTCATATTCTTCTGGTGAAGAGCTCGTATGTCATTCTCTAACTGATACTGTTTTGCAAAATTTGATTGCGTGAATAACCGTTGCAGATGATCTCAAACATCCTTTGTTGTCTCATACTTCGTCAACTGCGTACCTATAGAATGCTCAACATAATTGTTAATCCAAGTAATAATCTTTGCATTGTTTGCTTCCCATGCATATATCGAAGCAGCATGCATCTCCTTCTTCACTATTCTTAGGTACTACATAAGTTCCATTGACATATCCCCGCATCTTCTTACCCTTAAGAAAATTTCTCATTACATAGCTCCAATACGAATAGTTCTTCCCATCCAACCTCACACTCACAGACTGAAGTGAATCATCTCTTTCGGTAACCATAATCAACAATCATAGAGAACCAGAATGCAAAAGTAGCGAAAAATAAAATATCAAATTGTAGAAACTGAACAAAGATTACAAAAACTAAACAAATATCTTCTCGAAATTATACGATTACTCCAAAACATAAAACAAATTTGCAGAAACTGAACGCAAATACTAAATTGCAAAAGCTGAAAGGAAGACAAAATACCAAAATAATTGCAGAAACTGAACGCAAATATCAAATTGCAGAAGCTGAAGGAAAGACGAAATACCAAATTTTACAAAAACGGAAGACAAAATATCACTCCAAAAACAAAATTTGCGTAATAATTTGTGTTCGGAATTAAGTCTCGTTCCATAAAACCAGCTCTGATACCATGTTAAAATAATTAAGATCAAATGCAAAAAAGAGGTTAAAATTCTCAATAATCTGTTTATTATGAGTGTTTAGTGTTAACCTAAATACAAAGAAAATATATATAGGTTAAACTGAAAATATTATTCTACCTTTAATAAATAAGATTATATAAATATTATTTAATAAAAACGATCGATTTTGTTTATCTTACAAGTTTGCAAGAGTGCTGATGTTTCCAATTTTCTTTTGGGATTGGACCGGTTAAACGATTTCCTATAATAGAACTGCATATGATATGTATAAACTCATTTTTTCAGTTAATTTCTTGTACAACTAAACATTATTCAAGAACTCATGCATGTATATGAGTGAAAAAGTATCGTACATGGTAACCAGTGGCGTGGCTCCCCATTCTGCAGGGATGGTACCGTTGAGGTAGTTACGTGACAAGTTACTGTAAAGGTTGGAGTTTGGGCTAAATTTGGGCTATCATATCATATGTTTAACAATGATTTTGGGCTAAATTTGGTAAAGAACTTAAAAGTCAATGCTTACATTTCTTGGAGGTAAGGGAACCTGCCCAAATCTCGTGGAAGACTGCCTTCAAGATTCTGGGTCTTCAGAACACTGTGCTTCAACAATATTTAAAGATTTTAACCTTCAAAAGGTTCACCCAGGTCTTTACATTGTCATTATTTTATTTTATTTGAGAATTGAAACTGTAACAACGATTTTCAAACTCGTTGCAATTTTTTGGAACTCCATTCATAATGTCTCCCATCCAATGTGCTACTAGCTATGACTTTTAATTTACACCAAAAATATTGTTGAAGGTGACCAACATATAATTTCTCAATAATTTATATACATTTTTACACACAAACACACATGCATGATGATTGGTGTTATATCCATTATCAAATTTGGTTTTTTTTTTCTTATCATTAATTCATGACCTAAATTGACTCAACTATTTATCATTAATTGTTTGATTGTAAGTACCGAATCACTTATGAAATTGTATCGAGAAATCAATCTAAAATAATTAAAATACAATGATGATAAGACAATTAAAAATTAAAAATTGAAATAAACAATTGTGAGGGTAGTGGTGGTTTGACTATGGGGAACATGAAGATAAGGTGGTTGTTATGATTGGTGATGATGAAAAAAATAGTAGTAGAGGAGAAGATTGTAAACCCCCGTTATAATTTTTCCAGGCTATTAAAATAAGAGAAATTTAACCGATAGTAAAATAAGTTAAATTAAATTTAAAAAACCTAAATCAAGATAAAAATGGTGAAATTAAGGAAATGAAAAGTGAATATAGTGCTAAATTGTTAGAAAGAAAAAATTATTGAGACAAAATAAATACGTAAGACCAAGAGGGGTCAATGTTCAAATAACAGAAAGTTAAGAGTTTATGTACAAATGATAAAATGACCCCTAATGTGAAACCCCAAAAATTTATAATTTAGATATGGAGATGACTCAGTGGAAATTCTGTAAAACCCTAACAAAAGATTTCACCATGATGAATTGAATAATGAGAAGTAAAATAAAAATGGTGGTAAATTGTAAACTCCCAATCAAATTTTATGACATTAATAAAATTATTGATAATTTAGAACCGAGAATGGAATGAGTTGGTTAAAATAAAATAAAAGCGGATCGAGAAAAGGCATTTGGTTGAATGAAAATATACCTAAACTTGATATAAGGGTGTTTTAATAAATGTAGATATATTTGCTATATAAATAGCAAAATTGTGCAGAAATTAACTAGGAGGGCCGAATGAAAGAAAAAAAAAAAGAGAAAGGGAGAGAGAGAGTACCTTGAGAGCAGACATTCAAACAGTTATATCTCTGTATTACACCGTTGGATTTGTCTGGTGTTTGGATATATTATGGTTCTCACTACCCTCTAATATCTTACCGTTGGGATCAGAATGTTTTGGTTTGGTGTGAGAGATATAGCCCTCGCAACATTTCAAGAAAAATCTACCTGCAGGTCAGTCATGGTTGCTAGCCATTCCCGCATTCGTCCACCGTTGGATCCTGCTCAATTTTGGATATGTGAGTCATACTGACGAGCTCTTCATTATGAACGATGGAGATCTGGATTAGAGACTCCGACAAGAAGTTATTTGTCATAGAACAGTATATTATCAATTTTCAGGTCTGTTTTGGTTTTGTCTTGATTTAGGAAGATCTAACCGTTAACATGCTATGAGTTTTTGGTATGTGTTTCATAGTATAATGGTGGTTAACTTAACCGTTTGGATTGTATTTATTCAGATTTAGTTGGGAGAAACTTGAACCTTAATGAAACATTTGTTTAAATTAGATTAGCAGAAATAAAATGAATGGAAAGTATGGTGGCTTGATTTGTGTCTAACCATCAAAAGCGTTGCACGTCCCCCGTGTGGCGATTCGGCGATTTTTCGTTTTGTTTTGCTAGATTGGTTTTTTAAAAGTTACCACCTAGTATTTCATTGAGGGTTACTAGGAAACCCGGATTTACTAGTCGTTGTCAAAGATTCGAGGGTAAGAGACTGGTTGTGACTAGGGAAGGTATTAGCACCCCTAACACACCCTACCTGAGGTAAGCTGCTTTGTGATTTGATGTGATTTGAAAATTTAAAATACTCATTAAATTCTAAAATTTTAATAAATCAGTTATTAAATCCCCGAATATATGTAGAAACATATTCTTACACTTTCATGAAAAATATAACATGATTTTATTTGTCCTTGAGATATTTAACTATATTCAAATTAGACACTTACTTCTTTTCGTCTTTTTAATTTTTACAATTCAATAACATAAATAAAAATACAAACACACAAACACACATATCTTTTTATTATGATTTTCTCATTCACATCTTTTACATGTAAAAAAAACAAAAACTCATATTAAATCAAATACAATTCAAAAATTACACAATAAAACCCCAAAACTCGCCGCCGCCGGAAAATCCAAACAAACAGGGGGGGTCTGTAACGACCTCCTCCCCTCTTCCCTTTTGCACCGGCGGTGAGAAGCAACGTCACCTGCGAAGCAACAAAATCGCAACAACAATCAGTTTTAGTTTTCCTTTTCTTTCATCTGTTCCCAGTCTTCTTTCTCTTTCAGGTCTGAGTTTAGTTCTTCCTCTTCATGACGGCTGACGACTCCGAGGTGAGGGTGGAGGTTGCTGTGCTAGACCAAGGTGGGTTCTGCCGGGCTTGGATTGCTGGCGGTGGCCTCGGCAATACTGGAGCTGACGGGGGCGCTGGGGTGTTGCTGTTGTCGCCGTGGGACTGAGAGAAGACGGCGGGGGCTGCCGCTGTGTTCGGCTTGAGGAAGAAAGGAGCCGCTGTTCACGGTGGCGGAGGGAAGGGTCGGTCAGAGCTGGAGAAAACGGCGATGAGGAAGAGAGCCGGGGCTGTCTTGTGGATCTGCAGGGGATGCAGCGGCTGACGGCGAAGACCGGCTGAGAGGAGAGTGAAGGGGTGGCCTTGGCTGGTCCGTGTAGAAAACCAGAGGAAGAGGGGGAGCAGGGGCGGCTGTGGCTCTTTTGGTTCTCTGGTTTTTTGTTGCCAAATGAGAGGGGGACCTCTTGTGCTCTGGTTCGGTGCTGGGAGAAGGAAGATGGATCCATGTGCAAGCAAGGGGGGGTGGCGGCTTTGGTTCTGGCCGAAAAACAAGAGGGGGCGGCGCCGAGAAGATAGATTTTTAGGGGTTCTTTGGGTTTTAGGGTTTTTCTTTTGTGGTATTTATAGGAAACGTAGGTATTTATAGGAAACGTTTTGCTAGGTTTTCAAACTAGTCCCTCAACTTTTTCTTTCCTTTTCTTTTCCTTTTTTTTTTTGTAAATTTCAATTTTGATATTTTTTTGTATTTTTTTAAAATGAGCAATATCAACGTTTACTTCAACAAGAAAAATTAGTGATTGTAAAATTAACGCGTTAAAAGTTGAACGCGTTTCAAATACATTTGAAAATTTAAATTCTTTTGAGATGACGTTGAAAATGCTAAAAATGATGCAAATATATCAAAAATGCAAATTTTGGGGTTTTCATTGTTTTTTTTGCCTTTTTTTGATTTTTTCTGAAAATTCATCAAAAACATGAGTAAAAAATTGGGTAGCAACAAAAAGCATGCTAATTATAATTTAAATTGAAGAAAATCCTTAGTGTCTTCCCTTAGGCATGTTCGGCCATGTTATCGATAGTAGGAAAAGGAGGATATTGGTTGTCCCAATTTATGTATTGAGACTTAATAGTTTTATCACCCACCTTTCGGCTGTGGTTTGGGAACTAAAATGATAAAATTCCAGATTGGGTTCTTCACAAAGGTTGTAGGTATGGATGTTATCTTTTAAACATAACTGACCTCACATAATTTAGAGTTATAGAACTCCAGTTATGGGTCACCAACCGAGATTGGGTCATGATAGACCCTATAGGGCAGTAAGTCTGATTTGTTGACGAATAATTTTGAGTGTCTTGGGGGCACAACTGGGTTCTCCTCCCTTCATGGGACTTGTAGCCCTGTGTCTTAGATTTCCTATAAGACCAACCTCGCTTGAAATGGAATCCTAGAACTCCAAATATAGTCACAAATCTAAGGAGAGGTCAAAATATGACCTCTGCTGGCAGATTCAGAAAGTCGCTAAAGCGACTATATAGACGCGTTAAAGGGTGAAAATATAGGTCCTTTCCCTTTGGGGAACATGTGATATTATATCTTAGCTTCGAAAGGAAACAATCCATGTTCGAAATGAAAATTTGTAATAATAACTATATGGTAAGACAAAGAATGACAATATTAATGGGTGAAGTTAGCATGGACTAGCATACATTTAGTGTATGTTAGGATCCCGGGTAAGGGGAACACCATTCTTCGATGCCTATGGGGCATGGACTAGCATACATTTAGTGTATGTTAGGATCCCGGGTAAGGGGAACACCATTCTTCGATGCCTATGGGGCATGGACTAGCATACATTTAGTGTATGTTAGGATCCTGGGTAAGGGGATCACCATGCATCGACTAGCATACATTTAGTGTATGTTAGGGTCCCGGGTAAAAGCATCACTAAGCATCGACGCATACGAGGTGATGATGATACCGGTGAAATTGGTATTGATAATGAGTTAGGCTGAAATAGTTGTGGTTAATCTTATGGAATCTTGAATGGAAGTTGAAAATGAAAGATGAAATGGTTTTAGTAGTTGAATGAGAAAGAGTTTCAATGGTAACAAAAATAGAGAAGTGAATAGAATATGAATACATGTTTGTCTTTTTAAATTATTGGATATTTGTGTTACTATACTTACTGTGATATTCATGTTTCAATAATATGTATTTTTTTCCAGGACCATCGCATGCATGACAGGAGTACATCCTAGCTTTTGTTCACTTTTTGTTATGTAGTTCTAAGGAGTATATCCTTGTATTTTGAAATATTAAACATTTATATAACTTAATTTATATAATTGATGTTTAAACTTGAATAGATGAACTTAACTCTGAAATTCATATAATCATGTTTCATGTATACGTGTTTATCTCATTTATTATTCTATAATTATATTTATTGTTCAATATGTATGTTATAAATATTATGGTTGAGATGATGATGATGTTTGTGGGATTGAGATCCAGGACGATTGAGTCGTGATTGAGTTATGAGATATTAGAAGTGTAAACATGGTATATGTCAATAACTTGGGATCTCCCGGTGTAGGGGAGACTCTGCCAAAATTTCGGTGGAAATTTCGGTAGACTTTTATATGAGAACTGTAAAAAAAAAAAATCACTCGTATTTTTACGTACCAAATTATAAGAAAATAATTATAAATGCATATGAAAGTATGGGGTGTTTCAAGATGATGATGATGGTTTAAATAGTTAGATTATATTATAAATGGATTATTATTTGTAAAATATTACATGAAACTTCATGAGTTGAAAATATTTTTTAGCAAATGAACCAAGATTAAATGTTGATTATAAGATGTTTTTCATTAATGATTTTTTGTGTAAAATAATTTATGAGATATTAACACACAAAAATATTCTTTGGAAATAAATATAGAATTTTAAAAAAATATTTTTCTATAAAATATTTTATACAGACCCAAAACAGAGTGATTTTTTTCTATAAAAAACCAAAATAATTAATCGTATTAATAATAATAAAAAAGACTAAGTTGAGAGAAGCTGGAACGTTAATACTATATATTGTAAGGAAGATGTAGGAAAATAAATTCTTATTTTGAACCCTAAAACGCCATCATAACAACCCCCCACATTTGTCTTTGTAGAAAAACAATACTTTTATCTAGAGATTTTCCAAAAAAGGTAAACACTTTATATATAAATCAATAAATTGAAAACATGATTTATTTGCAAATCATTAAAATTAGGTTGGTTTCTATGCTCATTAAATTAGGGAAAATCAGCTCTTATTCTTATATTTTATTCTAGTTGAAATCTACCCTTACAAGTCTAAATTATTTTCTAATCAAATTTTATTTTAGATGTTTTCATCCATATAGAAGAAAATGATCTTACATGAAAAACTCAAACCTAATCTAATTTACTAAAAAAATAGCCACTAAAAAGGAAAATTTTTTAACCAATATGAAAATATAGTTTTTGCTTTTTCAAAATTATTTCTTAATAAATTAGACGGAAGTGTAATTCTCAAGTAAGAGTAAGGGTAATGATATCAATTTTCACATAAATATTAACTAGAAGAATATATTGAAGAATGGTGTAAAATACGAGGATATAATATTGAAATCAATTAGATTTATATAAACTAACTAGATCTAAAACACAAGGATAAGTTAAGCTAATTCCCTTTAAGTTTGATAGTGTATTAAAAAGAATACTATTATGACCTGAATCTCGGGTTCATTACCGGTAAATGTAGGAGAGGTGCCAACGGGACACCCCACTTATACTAAACCTCAGAATGGACATATCAAAAGAACAAGTTATTTAAAAATACACAATATTTCAAAACTTCTCATCGATAATTGAAATAAAAACAAGAATTCATAATACTCATTACATTGTCAAAATCCAAACTTAATTAACACAGAATAATAGTGGAGTGTTTAATATATTAAATCAAAACTAAAAGGAAAGTCTTGCGAAACATGCAAAGCATACTGACCAAAATTGAAGAAGTAGGAACACTGAACAAAATCCACATGCTAACATAAACTAAGAACTTGAAATAATATAAAAAATAAGAGGTGAGTTCAACAAATTAAGTGGGGGAATAATATTTAATATACATTTTAGATATTAATAGTTTGCAAGTTGATTTATCTTGATATACATATATATACTAAGCATATTATCATAAAATAGTGGAATACATGTCTGAGATCAGATGACACCTGAAGGTGACCACAATGGGAGGATAAGTTGCCACAAGCTAATGTCTCTCTCACCAGCTAGGTATACAAAATACTATATATGTGCATATAGAATAACTACTCTTTGTTAGCATGAAGTTACTAACAAGTCCTATATTAAGACATAATAGATATTCGTATAATTATCAAAGCAATCCTTCTCTTAATCTTAGATACCATAGTCGGTCTAGGCCACTGCTTAACTGTCTCTACCTTCTTTGGATCAACCTCTATCCCATTCTTGAACACCACATGTCCTAAAATCCAACACTCTCTAACCAAAACTCACTTTTCAAGAACTTTCCTATAAAACTGATGATCTCTCATAGTTTGAGGCACTAATCTTAAATTCCTTTCATGTTTCTCGTCACTCCTTGAATACACCAAGATATCATTAATTAACACTATAACAAACCTATCAATAAACAACCTAAAAACCTTGTTCATCATGTCTATAAAGGTCATTGGTGTATTCGTTACTCAAAAAACAACACTAAGAACTCGTAGTGCTCATAATGAGTTCTAAAAGCAGTTTTATGAATATCCTCCTTCCTAATCATTAATTGGTGATACCTCAATTGTAAATCAATCTTTTAGAAACACTGAGCTCTTTGTAACTAAAAAAAAAGTTCATCAATGCGAGGGGGTGGGTATCTATTCTTAATGGTGACCTTCTCCAACTGCCTATAGTTTATACACATCCTCATCAAATCATCCTTCTTTCTTATAAATAAAACAGGTGCTCCCCATGGAAACATGCTTGGACAGATAAACCCTTTATCCAACAAATCTTAAATCTACTCCTTCAACTCTTTTAATTCCACTAATGTTATCCTATACGATGCCATCAAAATTAATTTTGTACTAGAAACTAGATCAATACATAATTCTATATCCCTATTGGGAAGTAGTCTAGTTAAGTCATTAGGTAAAGCATCGATGAATTCCTTAACTATCGATACTTGTTCCATCTTCAGAACCTCCATGTTCATATCCTTCACATAAGCCAAAAACCTTGTATACCCTTTTGTACCATCTTTCTCGTGATGGCTGAGAGGATACGCGACGAAGATGATAACCCATCTCCATGAAAAGCAAACTCTATCTCCTCATCAGGCTTGAAAACCATTGTTTTATTCCAGAAATCAATTATGGCAAGGAACCTTGACAACCAATCCATATCTAGTATCACATTAAAACCTATTATTTCTAAAATCACCTAAAAGCTTTCTACCTTAAACCTTAACCTTATAATCAATATAAACATATTCCTCAAACAAAACCTCATTCGAAGGGGTAGCCACACACAAAGGTCTCTCTAACAAATTAGGTTGTTTACTAAATTTCAAAGTAAATTATGATGAAATGAAAAAATGAGTTGCTCTTGTGTGAAACAAAACTTTAGCTTTAAAAGAACATATAAAGAGTGTACCTGAGACAATAATGTTGGATGCCTGGGCATCTTGCTGAGTAAGGGCAAAAACTCGCGTCTGTCTTTGACTCGCTGGCACAAAACCTCTACCACCTGCTCCATGGTCCCATTGGTCACGACCACCCTGAAACACATTATCATAGTTTTGAAACCCGGCCTGGCGGGTCTACCTTGGACTCGGCCGACCCGGGGCTGGAATCGGGTCGAGTTTAAGAAAAAATAGGAAAAGGAAAAGCCTAGGGTGACCCGACGGGTTGACCCAGCGACCTGGTTGACCCGACAAGACCTGGTTGCGACCCGTTGACTTTTGTTTTTTTACTAAAACGATGTCGTTTTGATTTTTTTTAAAGAATTGACCCGGACGACCTGGTGACCCGGTCAAAACCCAGAACCAGGGCCTTGGACCGAGCCGGGTTTAAAAACTATGCACAAAATGACTAGCTAACTTAAGGATCGTTTGGAAATGCGGTGCAACCCGCGTTTCCCAAAAATTCAATATTTTTTTGCTAAAAATTAATTTTTTTATTTTTCGAATTGTTTTAATGTGCTGATTTTAAAAATGATTTTTTTTTAAAAAAAATATCATTTTAATATATTTATAAGTGTAAAGCACTTTGAATCACAACTGTAACCACAATTCCAAACAGACTAACTAAGCAGGAGATGCAACCGCTTCAAATGCATCAGGTGTGGACAAATGTCTGTTTGAAAAATCCCTCAATAAATAATCAGTCTATCCGCAACTAAATAGACTTACGTCTGCCTATAACAAACCATGCTATAATGCCTAGATCCACAAGACTAACACAAAGGCCTCCCATATGAACCTTATGGTGTTGACTGAATAGCATCCTGACTCCACTCATACTATGTC
>Ga0307513_10005453_pt1 | contig 16807 bp, 16 predicted proteins | sample 15_EM_MG_FD_202174 | JGI IMG/M metagenome (GOLD analysis project Ga0307513, IMG submission 202174) | Populus trichocarpa ectomycorrhiza microbial communities from riparian zone in the Pacific Northwest, United States - 15_EM | ecosystem: Host-associated > Plants > Roots > Unclassified | place... | reverse complement strand
TTCACTCGCCAGGCCCCGCGCTTACAACGGGCCGGGGGGGTTATTTTGGGGGTGATCCCCGCCCCGCCCCCGTCCGGGGCGAGTCCCCGCTCATTCCCTAGATGGGGCCCCGTTTCTCCCCACCTGTTTTAACAGGGACCCGTCTGGGGAACGGGCGGGGCCGGGGGCAGGGGCAGGGAACCGTAAAATAACACGCCTCGCCCCGGGCCGTTCAGCGGGGCGGGGCGGGGAATTGGGCCGGGGGCCCGCGTTTTTCGGGGCCCCGGAGGCCCCGTAACGAACACTAATGAGAGATACTTGAGAAACGCCCCCCCAAGCGCCTACTTCCTGAACCTTTTCCACAAGATAAATCAGGACCAGGAAATCGGGGCTACCACCGCCAGCAAAGAGAATGTGGTCATGATAGAGATGATTTATCAGATCCATAAAGACTACAGGACGGCCATCGATGCGTTAAGCGAACAGATCGAAGCCCTTACCGAGGAAGTTAGCACGCTCAAGGATGCTACACCCCGGCCTGACACCCCCACCCCAATACCCTTCACACTCCCGGCAACGGCCCCTTCACGGCCCTCTGCCCCCGACGCCAACCCTTTAAACCTCCCCGCGGCTGCCCAACCCAAATCGTGGGCAACGGTGGCTAGAAGAGGCAGGAAAGAGAAAACTACCATGGCTGCTAGGGCTGCCCAAGCCCCAGCGAAACCGAATACCAACAACAGGCCCCAACTCAAAAAGGGCCTCACCGCCAGAGAACGCCGCCTCATCATCAAACGAGAAGGCGAGCCACTCCCCACCTCTGCACTAGACCTAAGAGACGATATCAACTTAGCACTAGCTGCGACCTACATACAGACTGTCTCCATCAAAGGAAACACGGTCACCCTCACAACGATGGAATCGATCAAGGCCACCTCGCTTAACAGCAAGGTGGGGTCGTTCCTCCACCTGATACCAGGGACGGTTAGCGTTCTTTTGGATACCCCTGTATCACATGTCCTGGTGCACGGCATCCCCACCTCGAAGTCTCTAGTAGAGATAGCTACGGAGCTCACGACTTTCAACACTGGATTGTCCCTCACCGGTCAGCCCAGGTGGCTCACTACCGACGACGCTAGAGCTGGAAAATCCGCCTCCACAGTTGTAATCACCATTACTGGTCCCAGGGCCTCTGACTATGTCGGGAAACGCCTGGCTGCCTTCTCGTCCACCTATAGAACCGAGCGCCGATTGCGTTTCAACTCTCATACCCAATGTTCCAACTGCCATGGCTACGGACACCATAATAACAAGTGCACCAATCCGGCCACCTGCCGGTGGTGTGCCTCCCCACACCCTACAGGTAATCACACCTGTCCTACCGCTACCTGTCGAATACGCGGCCGACCATGCAACCACACCGTGCTTAGGTGTGTGAACTGCAAAGGCCCACACGACGCCCACACTACTCGATGCCCCTCCCGCCCTTTGAGTGCCCAGGATAAGCCGGATGAAGGCGAGGAGGAGATGACCACTTGATGGCTATGATTTATGTTATGGTTATTGCGTAGACTTTGGTTCTACATTTTATATTGTAGTTGAGACAGTGTTGAAGTTTCTTTTGTTATATTAAGGTTTTTCTAGGCCATACTTAAGGGTGCATGCCGGAGTTTTCCTGTAGTTAAATACGAAATAAACTCACAGGATTTTACAAAAAAAAAAATACCAAGGGGTACACCAACTCAACTCGCCACGTCCGCAGCTCCGAATTTCTTTACGACAAATCCTGACCTTTTGTCCTGGACCACTCGCTATGCCGGATAGATTCTCAGGATTTTGGCCGTCCAGTACAGTCTCCACCGTACCCACGGCGAAACTGGACTGGTGGCGAACAGGGATTAATTACCAGTAATTTTTCGTAACCCTAACCTCGATGATTTACTTTTTGCCCAGGTCGGTGCGGCAACATGTTGCTATGTTTTCCAAGGCAACGAACTTTACGGTGCGTCTGGTTGCCATTGCTTTTTGAAAGTGGTACAATCGCAAAACAGGAGTTGAACCCTGCAACTGTAGTTTTCCCAAGCTAGTATAATCTGTTCAAGCGAAAGCTATTGTAGCGTGTCTGGTTGACACAAAAATAACAGCCAAGAAATACACTAGATATAATCTGTATAAGCATCAGATGACACATAGCTATCACATCTATCTCCTGCACAACACCTACCGTGAACCTTAGCAGCCCAACCGATACGGGCAAATTCCTTTTACTTTTCAGTCCAAATTCAGATGAGAATGGGGAAGACAAAATGGACAGAAGCGATGGTTGGAACTATGCTGGGGGTTCTCCATGAACAGGTACTTCGTGGTGAGCGAGCTGAAAATGGATTCAAAAAGAAGGCCTGGATAGCAGCAAAGGAGAGTCTCAGAGAGGCTTACCAAATCAACCTCGAAGCTACACAGCTAAAGACCAAGTGGTCAAATGTATGTTAGTAAATTTTCTAAATTGTATTAATATCAGCTTTTAAGATAGAGAAGGAGAACTTACAAAACAATTGGAAAATAAATTAGTTGAAAAAGGATTACGAAATCTATTCCGCAATCAAAAATAACTCGGGATTTGGATGGGATGATCAGCGGGGGATTCCAACAGCACCAGAAAGTGTTTGGTGCGCCTACCTTACTGCCCATCCGGAAGCCGAAAGGTTTCGGGGGAGAGCCCTCATTCACTATTCGATTCTTCATGTGCTTTGTACGAATTTATCTACTACAGGTGAATTTACACTTACCTACAGCCTTTCAAATTACCCCCACTCCGCTACATCATCTCAAGCCAGCCAGCCACCCAAAAATCTGACTGTTCTGTATCCTACAACTCAGATGTTAGCCAATTCCGAGAGTAAGGAGGTGAGACAGGGTGGAGGAAGGGACAGCAGTGAAGAGGAGGGGCAAGCGGAGAGGCAAGAGGAACAAGGTATTGAATGCAGAGAGAGGCGCACTGCAGAGGAAGAGCGAAGCCAGCAATCAGGAGGGGGTATAGAGGTTGCTTATGGAGGAGGTCGGGAGGGAGAAAGCAGAACCGTAGAAGGGAGGAAAAGGAATCAACAATGTATGCTAGATGGAATGAGCAATGCAGAGGAGGGAAAGAGAGTGAAGGAAGACTTACAAGTTGGGAAGAAGGTTAAGGCTGAGCTGGGGGAGCAATTGCACAGGCACTTGATCGTCTTGGAGCGACAGCACAAACGATTCAGCAGTCCAAAACGACAATTGCGGTTGAAAGACTTCAAAAAGACTACGAATCGAGATTGAGTATTGATGAAATGGTAAAGGGATTTTGTGTTATGGAAAATGAGATTAAGGCTGCAGTTTTTGCTGCTCTTCAGCCAGGAGAAGCATGCGATCATTGGCTAATGAGTGCTATTAATTCTTTATAAGTTGCTTTTTTTGTAATTTCTTGCTCGTATACTTTGATTATATTCAGTTTTTGATTATTCTTATTTACTTTATTTCTCTTATTCTTTTCATTTAATTCTTATTTCAAATATTGTTTATTTATCTTATCTCTTACACTCTGTATTTACTATTCGTTTATTTTTTTTAATTTATTTTGTTATTATTGTTGAAATATAAGTGAAAAGTTCAACGATGTACATAGGTCGAATAGTCTGACCACATCTGCTCTGCTAATCCATCCCTAAATTCTTTCATCCCGCTATCATCTGCAGCAGATTCAAACTCTATTTGAATCTCATCGGTTCCCAATCTCTCCTCCTGTTCCCTCCTCTCCTTTTCAATTTGATATTCCCATTCACGATACTCTTTCTTACCATTTTTCTGTAAAATAAAGTTATGTACAGCCATGAGTGCGAGAACTAGTTTAACTTGAGATTCATAAGGATACTCATTTGCTGATACAAAAATAGGAAACCTTTTTTTCAATACCCCAAAGGCTCGCTCAATGCAGTTTCGAGCTTGGGCATGCCGTAGGTTGAATAATTCCTCTTTATTTTTTGGCCTATATTATTTTTATATATTATGTACAATTAGCATGTAAAATATATATTAAGTATTAATTATAAATTATTAATATGTACATAGGAAATAAATCTTAGTTTAAAGAGAAATAGTTATAAAAGTGCATACCGAAGTCGAGATATAGCTTGTTCTCTTAGATGATATCGTACTCCACGATATGGGGCCAGAAATCCCTTTCGTAGTGCATACCCAGCATCAACCAGGTAGTACTTCCCCTCCTGTACCAAAAATCCATGCTGCAATGCCCATTGTAAGACTCGCCCATCATGGGCTGAACCCTCCCACCCCGGAACCACACAGGAAAAACTTAGGTCAAAGGTACAAATTGCCAACACGTTTTGGCTAATATCACCTTTTCGGTTCCTGAATCGAGGAATATCGTGAGTTGGTACATGGGCTGGTATGTGGGTTCCATCAGCTGCTCCGATTGCATTCTGGAAATACGGATACAGAGTGTCCTTTTTTTTCCATATTTCGTATGCAACATTGGCAGGATTAGGAGGTATGATGTTTTCTCTGGACAATTCTACCAATCCATTTAGAATTGTATTAAATACTCTATTAATTAATTAGTTTGTATTTTATGTACATTTAGATTATTATTATTATTATTATTATTATTATTATTTATTTATTTATTTATCAAGAGTACTTACTTTGTAACTGTAAAACCACTAACTTGATACTGCTCTTGTACCTCCTTGTTCGTACACCTATGTCCAACCACAGCAAGAAACATTGATAGTTGCTGCTCAGTTGACATTTTCCTACCCTCTACCAAATTCCCATGCCGTATTAGCCATTCCTGTAGATCAAGAAATGTGCTCTTTGGCATGCGAAGAACTTCGTGAATTCGGCGTGCGTTGGAGGAAAGCAACTTGGCGACGTATTGCTTTCCACTAAGCGGCGAGGTTCGACAAGGCTCTTTTTCAAACTGTTGGCTTGCATATCTGCCAACAAGTTCACCGATCGCACATAAATTTGATGGGTTCAAAAGGTTCTGATGTTGGTTCATTCTGGTCTGCCCTATTCTAAAAAAACCTATTTTATTTGATACTTATATTACACTTCATACCTATCTATTAGCTTAGTTGACGTGGTTTAGGGTTTTTTTTATTTTACCATTTTCCGAAAAACAGGTATTTCCTGTTTTTTTTTTTTTTTCTCATACCTTCATTTTGACCTCATTATGACAACTTCAGTGTGGCTGACTTTCGTCAACCAGACACGTCATCCTACCTCAAAATGGAGTTTTCCCCCAAAACTCCATAATCGGTGTCATTATTGAGGTTTTGCGTTGCAACCAGACGCGCCGTTAATGTCTTAGACATCCCTGCTATCCACACTTTGTACGAAATCATCTTGCCTGGCACTCGAACAGTATTCTCTCAACACAACTGTAAATATACAAGAATTCCGACAATCTTTCTGCCCCGCGAAACGAGGCCAGCTTGAGCCTACGCAACCCGGCACGAGGCAGACCACCTGTCAAACCAGAGCCCGCCCCCATCCCGTGAGCCCAAATCGACCATTGGTCTAACAGAAAGTCCAGACGGTTTTAATTTTGGGTGCTTGACCAGTTGTAGGGGATATGCTTATCAGGAGGCTGGAAAAAAAAGAGACATTACGCCTATATTTCACCTCGTTGCTTTTTCCTCGCTAGCCACTGTTTGCGTACCGGTACCGTATCTCTACGGTACATGTGAGAAAAAAAAATTCTCCCTATGAATTACAGTGGCGTTGATCTGCCGGAAAAAATGTGCTTTTCCTTCTTTGCTCAGTACAAGTACCGACTTGAGCACTCGGGGATGTTTTTTGTGTCGCAATGAAAAAAATTCATCTTGCGCCATTCTGGCTCTATCTTAACCCACAGGCCCTTTACCAGATTTTTGCTTTTATCGTAGCTACTAGTACCAAGGTAACTGATATGTAGATATGGTCTGCCCCTACAAGCTTTTTGTCCAAGAGAAGTCTAGCCATATCAAAGATTGAATTTCGCAGGAAAAGTGTGTTTTTTTCTTAATGTACGGGATCAGACACACAAACGCTCTGCATTATGCTATGACCAACCCTAGGAGAGAGGGAGGGGCTGGGCAAACAAAGTAACGACCAGTTAATTTTGGGTTCCAACAGGTGGAATCTGAATAAGAAAAACGTGCTGGGACGTTGGAGTTTCGCTTCCCCGCTACCCCGGGGAAAATACCTCAAACTCAGCTCTCAGTTGAAACAAAACAAAAGGAATACAAGTATACACTACGCCATACTAGGAGAGGCAACCACAACCTCCTTGAAAAATTTTCTTCTCATTGAGTTTTTCCCGGACTTAAACAACAGCACAGGCTCGGGCCGAACTGGTACAAAAGCTTCCCAATAGTCTACCCGCACCGTATACCGGTAATACAGTACTACGTTTCCCTAACCTTGAAAAAAAAAAGTACAAAGGCGAAAATACGGTATACGGTATTACATTCCCGCCGTGTGCCCATAGCGGAGATTACTCCCGGCCTAGACTCCGAGGGCTTCCAATCGGGGGAGGGGTCCACCCGAGGTCGCTAAAAACAACACCGTGGGATGTACTGGGCGGTACAGTACAGCCATCCGAGCGTGGTGGAGGCAGCCCATCATTGGTGTGACCCGGCTGCTGTGGAACATCACACTCCGCCTGATATATTTCTCTTCAATCAGTTCAATTCCTTTCCCGCTCCGGATGCCCCTCATTTCCTAATCCTGTATCCTATTTGACAAATTCGCAGTTCAATTCACTGCCAATGGACCTGCCATGCAGGAAGAATGCAACCCCGGCGACCTAGGATTGTCTTCTAACTTAGGCTCCAGTCAAAAAAAAAACCATAAGCCTCCAGCTCCGGGATCTGTGGATGGATACGCGAATCTCGCCTGAAACAGGAAATACAAGTTACAGGCATAGAGAACCTAAACACAGCGATAAATAATTTGTATGGCAATTGTCTGTGCGTATCTGACTGTCCAAACAAAATTCGGACTCGCTTTCGGGTTCCACCGTATCTGCCTGTAACTCGCTCACAACTTCACCTCGAATTGAAATCTTACATGCGCAAAGAAGAGCTAATGTCGGTGTATAACCGGATACTTTAGGTTGTCTAACAAAGGCATCTAGAGTCCCATCAAGGGCTGCACCAATTCGCCACATCCTCAATTAATGGTTAGGGGATGCGCAGAAGAGATACCGGTAAGCAGGAACTCCGATGCTCCAACACAGCCCCTTCTCCATAGGCTCCGGAAACATACACTAGTGTTCACTAAGTTCTCGCACCCCTACATGTATTTGTGGCAGTGTTGTGGCTGGTGAAAATGTAGCATTGCAACCAAAGATCACCAAAGATCTGCTCCAGAGAGCGATCCTACAACGAAGACCGGCATGGCTCCCTCACAGATTAAAGAATCACGGTATGACACAAACCACGATATCGCTCTCCTCTCAGACCTCGGCATGGGATATAAGAAAATAGCCAAATACAAAAATGTCCCAGTATCTACGGTGCGTGGTGTTGTCAAACGCTATCGAATGCGGGGTAATGTCCATGATGCCCCCCGGCCTGGCCGCCCTACCAGCAAAAGAACTCCTGAGCTTCAGCAGCGAATTGAGTCCACTATAGAGGAAAATCCTTGGAGTTCTCTACGAGAAATAACTGAAACCTTGCAAGATCTGAATATTGGCCAGACAACAGTCAATAAGGTGATAAAAGATCTGGGTTTTAAGTTAAGAATACCACGGAAGAAGCCATACCTTGATAATTTCACCAAAATCAGACGAAAATACTGGTGCAGATCACGCACTCGGTGGACTACTGCACGCTGGCAGACGGGGGTCTGGCTGGATGAAGCTCGGGTAGAGTTTACTGGCCGATATCAGCCTGGAAAGAAGGTACGCATACGGGATGGTGAAGAAGTCTTGGAAAAGAACCTTGTTCCAAGCTTCAAGTCGGGGAGAATAAGTGTGAATTGCTGGGCTGCAATAGCATATGGGAGTCGAACGCCTCTAGTGTGAGTGAGAAAACGCAAGCCTTCCGAACGCACATCCGAACGAGACCGCCTGGGTCTAAATTCAGCTCAGTACGCTACTGAGATATATGATTCCCACCTTATACCCTTTCTTTTTTTCTTTGGATAAGCCAATCAAAAGGCTTAGGGTCATCGAAGACGGTGCAAAATACCATCTCGCTGGGCTAAATCGCGAAATTTCATCAGCTTTTGAGATTCAAAAACTTCCTCTTCCAGCCAACTCCCCCGACCTTAGCCCCATTGAAAATGTTTGGCACATTTTCAAGCAGCGACTCCGGAAGCGATTTTCCAAGATCGAACGGCCACACTCGGAGGATCAGCTCTGGGAGATGATGGAAGCAGAATGGGATGCGATTGATCAGAGGGTCATAGATAGGCTTATAGATAGTATGCCATCGAGGGTACAGGCAATTGTCAATGCTGGAGGAAGTCATATCAAGTGGTAAATTCATTAGGTTAAGTTCAAGTTCATGTGGCTATTCAAACTATTCATAAGACATATGGGTCTTCGTTGTGGAATGACTTGGTATAATCGTACTATCACCGATCTCCTGTGATCTTCGGTTGGAATGCTACATTTTCACCAGCCACAACACTGCCACAAATACATGTAGGGGTGCGAGAACTTAGTGAACAGTAGTGTACAAAATTCCCAATTCCCAATTCCCTCTCATATCTTTACGCTATGAGCAATCATGACACATCACTCGCTTTGAAATAAGGCTCAAACGGTAAGATACGATACGGTACTTTGCGGTAACGCTTTAAGCAGATTAGCGGAGCGACGGCGACGGCAACCAAACGACTACCCTGAAACGAAACACGACGAGTCACAATGGAAATGCGGTCTCCATCGTGCAACTCAGGAGAGGGGAAGTTCTCTCATTTAACGCTAATCCCCCTTGACAAACTAACGGTAAAGCCAGGAGTATATATAAACCACAAAGAAGTCATTCTCCTACCCATTCCTCGGTCTCTGTCCATCCTCTTCGCCGTATGTCCCCCTTTCCCTTTTCCATACTCTCATGATGGCAAAGGAAAGACAGAGACTCTCACTGTCCGCAGCCCCCTCGCATCCATCCCCTCGCCCGCCCGGCCCCGCCCTCGTCCGACTTCCTCTCACTTTCTTCCAACTCTTCCTCCCGCCTTCCGCGTTCCTTCCGGCGGATGGGCCAAACGCATTCCCGAAGTCAAAACGCCCTCCTAAAGTCGGGCAATGAAACAACTATCGCGAGAGCATGCCGAGTAGTATCTCACGATTTCCAACGAGAGTACGGTAAACTTTCCAGGTATCATCTGCCCACCGTGGTCGTGCTTTGGATTATGATAATAGGTCTAGATCTTAGTGTGATACTCATGTGGTTCTAAGAATACCTAACCTAACAGATATTTTGCGGGGGTTGTCGTCATTTCATCAGTTTTTCAGTGCCTCCCATCCTTTTTCTCTTCGCGAGGTTAGGTTCGCAGAAGCATTTACACAAAAGATACCATAGAGAAATATCATCACTGAGGGCCTTTGTGAAATGTTTATATACAGTGTACCTCAACTTTGTATGAGCTGTTTTTAAGCATGCTAAATGCGAAATATTTGTCAAGCGGGGGTAGAGGAAGGCTTGAGGCCAGATTAATTTCACTTAACGTAAGCATATAGGATGGAGGACGGGATTCCCTAGCACTAGAATTTAAGGTACGAGATATCGTTTTCCGGTATTTTATCTTCCTAGTGTGGTTTACTGTAACTTGTCGTATGGTACCAATCGCGAAAGGTGCGGTAATGCACCGTATTATTCAAACACTGTCCAGGGCCCTAAGTGAGTTTGAACCGTACTACGAAGCTACATCGCCTACGATATCATATTCTATGATGTGGTATGGTGCCGGGCATTTGAAATCAGCCCTCATGGGTAATTCATTTTGCTTACATAATACACATAAATAGTGGGGCTTGGCAAAAGTAACTTCGAAAATGACCACACATGGGTAATTCGGATTTTTACTATCTCCACTAATATTGCTTTGATTGAAAATTGGAAAACATAGAATTAAAGAGGAGTGTCTTCTGAACACCTCTATGAAGCCACATCTTCTCAAAGATGTGGTGGTGGTTGAAAATTTTCGAGAATTATTCTTGTGTTAGTTTTCGGTGATTCCAAGTGCCCAGCACCATACGGCAACTCTTTGAACGGATTAATAGATCCACCGTGGCAACCAAACGAAACGCCAAGAGTTGACACAACAAAATCTGATCGCCAGTGAACTTACTGGTAAGAGTGGGGAAGTTCGCTCGCCCCCTTCTTCAGCTTCACTATCTATCGCTCATTCTATCGCAACCAACTAACGGCAAAGATAGGAGCGTATATAAACCACGATGAAGTCCTCCCACCCTTCCACGGATCACAACACATACCCATTTTCTGCATCCTATGTCCCCCTGTCCCTTTTCCATATTCCCGTGCTGCCCAAGGAATTACAAACCCCCCCTACTAGTCATAGTCTACGAGCATCTCTCGCACACTCCTTCCCAGCTATCTAGCTTTCTCGGTGGATGCGTCGATCCCAAACCTAAGCGCACCCCCGAAACCCTAGCGCGTTCCCGGAAACTATGCGAACAATGAAACAATAGCGCGAGCCTACCAAGCAGCATCTCACGATTTCCAACACAACTTATCGTTAACTCGCCAGACGCTGTAACTCGGGCCAGGATGAAAAGACACCTTGGCTAGCAATGGAGATGCTGGGGGGGGGGTTGCACCTGGGTATGGGAAAGGAAGCGAAACCCCAATTTAAATTTTCAGGAACATAATTATCCGCATCAGGTCGGAGCAGAGAATATTGATCCCGCTTCAGTCTTCTTTAGTACCGGTAGTATGCTCCTGCACACAGCCGTCTTCACATGTTACCAAACCCTCTTAGTTAATTCCCCCGGGGAATCATCATCCCCCAATCTGGCTTCGATTGCTATCCCAAACCGACTCGAATTAAGGAGCTTACATAATCAGCCCTTCCTGAGACCTGGGCCCCTACACCAGAGAGTGCAATCCCCGATATCAAACCCTATAGATGTTACCGCCCTAGAGATTGCGCCATACTGTGATTTCCGGTATCAGTGGTATATGGTTCCGGCCGTCTATACTGTCAACCAAATCTTTTGCAACAGGGGACGCCTTGGCATAAAAAGTTAGGTGGACATGTTCAACTCCTGCCAAGTTCATAGTTTCTATAATACTTTCCAGGCAACAAAACATATGAAAAATTACTATGCCATGTTGGAGAATTGAACTTATCTACACTTTCTGAATGCCAAGGCGTCCCCCGTTGCAAAAGATTTGGTTGACAGTATAGACGGCCGGAACCATACAATATGGTATGGATAACCCCTCCCCTCATTCGCACTCCATGTGGAGTTTGTCCAGAGCTATAAATGCACTCCTTGTGACTGATGACACCTTAATATAATATTGGTACAATTCTTCAACATTAAGTTTTAGGATGGCGTTGGGGCGCTAAGGGAGTGTTGACGGGAAGGGAGGTATATCTCACAAAGGGGTGAACGGATGGGTGGGCAGGGACAAGTGGCGCGGAGGAGAAGAACACAATGTGAGAGAAAGGGGGAACTTCTTCTCATTCCGCTACTTGCTTTCTCTTTCACGACTCACAATGCCTAACCAACTAAACGAGCTCACAGAAGAGACAGGAGTATAGATAAACCACAAGTTATCCTCCCATCCCTCCAGAGATGGAGACACATGTCGATTCCCTTCCATGAATGTCCCCCTTTCCCTGCTGCAGACCCCCGTGCTAACAAAAGACAAACACTGCAAAGACCTTCCGCTTTCAATAGTCTCCGCATTCCTTCCAATGCTGGATCTATCCTAAGCGTATATCTGAAAGCTTTGTCTGAACGATAAAGAGATAGGTTGTCCATAGGCTGTGCATGTCAAGCAGCATCAAAAACCTCCAGTAACAAGTGGTAATTCCAGTGGCGATTTTATTTGGTCTACTCGGTCGGCCCCCCGTGTCCGTTTACCTCCCTCCGATGTTACAGCAGAAGTCTTTGGATTTTGTCATAATCACATCTTATCACTCGAACCCCTGCAGATATCTGTAGTCCGGCCCGGCCACCCCCGAAAAAATCCCAGGCCGCCCGTCCTGGACCTCAAGCCCGACCTGGCTTGCCGCTTGCGAACACTGGCCAACCGTTCTCCATGAACTCGGCTCTGTTGGTCCCTGCCATGCGCCCAAGGGAAAGCACAAAAGATGAAGCGAACGAAAGTGCGAGCACAGTAGACTCTAAGCGGAGCGGTCAAGGATGGAGAAACGGTGGACTAGATAGCTGCTCCCTCTCTAGCTAAGGACAAACCAGGAGATATCTCTCTCCGTCTAACTAACAACAACAAAACACTCCCGAAACCCAACACACTCTAAAGAAACACATGTAGCTAACAAAACCTAATCTCTAATGATCACAAAAAAACTAGGCCCATTCTGATATCCCATGATTATCCGTGATCCTAAGACCTATGCCCTGCCGGTGTGCCAACTCCCATATGCTTAGTGACATAGGGTATGAAAGAAACAATGAAACCAAATACCCGATACTCCTACACTATGCCTAGTAGCATCAACAAAACCATGAAAGAAATATCCTATGCCTAGCCTCATAGAATGTGAGGACAACAACCCACGAGAGAATACCCAACAGCCGAAAATCTGAAAAGTCGCATGCCCCTATAACCGTATCTCTCCTGGCCGCATATCCGCATACATGCATATCAGCACAACGTCCTACCATATACCCTATAGGCAATCCAACAATTTTCGGTGGAGATCAAGATAGCTTGGAGAGCTCCGGGGACAAGGGCTCTATTGATTGTGGCCTTTCTGGATATTTGGGAATGAAATTCGTCGGCTCCACCTATCCGCCACATGGGGATTGAGGCTGTTGAGCATCCCCGGGGCCCCGCGGTGCCCACCAGAGAAGGTTTCGATGCCACCTACCCGGTTTGTGGGGCTTGACCCCGCTCCGCTCTAACAATATTTTTATGACATCCTCATGCTCACTCCGGGAAGCACGCGAGAGCGGTGTTCTACCCAAAAAATCCAGTTTATGGGGATTGACGTCGTCCCGCCCCAGCAGCATTCTTACGGTCCCCTCGCGCCCACTCTTGGAAGCCCACGAGAGTGGTGTTCGACGCCACATATCCGGTTCGTCGGCATTAATATCGTTCCGTTCTAGCAACATCCTTACGAGCCCCTCATTACCATTCTCGGAAGCCCATGAAAGTGGTGTTCGATACCACCTATCTGGTTTGTTGGGGTTGACGTCGTTCCGTGCCAGCAACATCCTCACGGCCCCCTCATTCTTACTCCAGGTGGCCCATAAGAGTGGTGTCCGACCCGACCTATCCGGTTCGTCTGGATTGACATCGTTGCGTTCCAGCAGCATCCCTACGACGCCCTCATGCCCACTCCTGGAAGCCCACAAGAGTGGTGTTCGGCGCCACATATCCGGTTTGTCGGGATGGACCTCGTTGCGTTCCAGCAGCAGCCTTACGATGTCCTCATGCCCACTCCTAGAAGCCCACGAGAGTGGTGTTCGATGCCACTGATCCGGCTTCTCGGGATTGACGTCGCTCCGCTCCAGCAGCATCCGTACAATGCCCTCATGCCCACTCCAGGAAGCCAACGAGAGTGGCGTTCGGCGCCACATATCCGGTTTGTCGGGATGGACCTCGTTGCGTTCCAGCAGCAGCCTTACGATGTCCTCATGCCCACTCCTGGACGCCCACGAGAGTGGTGTTCGATGCCACCGATCCGGTTTCTCGGGTTTGACGTCGCTCCGCTCCAGCAGCATCCTTACGATGCCCTCGTGCCCACGCCAGGAAGCCAACGAGAGTGGCGTTCGGCGCCACTTATCTGATTTGTTGGGATTGACGTCGTTCCGTTCCAGTAACATCCTTCCAACCTCCGTATTCCCAATCTCAGAAGCCAACGAGAGTGGCGTTCGACGCCACTTATCTGATTTGTTGGGATTGACGTCCTTCCGTTCCAGTAACATCCTTACGACGCCCTCATGACCTCCCGCAGAAGCCCACGATAGCGGTGTTCGACGCCACCTATCCTGTTTGTCGGGATCGACATCGTCCCGTTCGAGCAGCATCCTTACAACCCCCTCATGCCCACGTCCGGAAGCCCACAAAAGAGGTGTTCGACGTTGCCCATCCAGTTGGTCGGGATTGACGTCGTTCCGCTCCAGAAGTATCCTCACCACCCCTTCATGCCCATTCTCAGCACCCCACAAGAGCGGCGTTGAGCCATATTCGGTGCCAGGTGTATCAGAATTAGTGTCACTCTCCTCCAGCAGCGCCCTCACCACCCCTTCATGTCCCCTCCTTGAAGCCCAAGCAATTGCTGTGTTACCGTGGAAATCGGTGGCCTGCACATCACATATATTTGCCTCCAGTAAGGCAACTGTTAGCTCAAGGCACCCGAAGTATGCGGCACCGTGAAGCCCCGTAAATCCTGTAGGGATGTCGTCTGGATCAAATAGCTGCTCCTCAGCTCCCACACTGTGCAATAAGAGCATCTTCGAAGATATGTGCTTGTCGTATCCATCGAGTAGTTCCAATGCAAGAGTTTTCACACTTCCAGTAGTCTCCCGCCCAGCATGTGTGCCCCAGTAGCAAGAAGCATATTCGACAAAGGGGGCGGTTAGTGGGACGGAACGAAGGGTAGGCGAAAAGCTCCTCACGTGAGGAAAATTGAGGTAAGTTAAACAGACCTCCGCAATTATCGAGTGGGGGTTAGGAAACAAATTGGTGTTATTGGACAGGTGTTCTTGAAGCGTGTAGTGGACAAGCCGGACGGTAGATGATGACTCCTCGACCGTAACTAGCCCTAGAGAACATGCTAATAGCGTTTCTATCGCAGGAATATTCCCAGTATCCAAGTCGATAGACCCTTCTACCCCTAGTGCGTGGCATAACTCGTCAACATGTAATGGCCGTTCTGCATGCGATACCCACATTAGAACATTCATTCCGAGTTTTAATCTGCTTTCGGGCTGCGTCTGCATTCGTGATATTGTTTCCATGTATGCGTCTCCTAGGCCCTCCCCTTTGGTCATCTCCTCAAGCTTCTTTCTTCTCCGGGTAAGAGTAATCTCACCCAGGATTGCATCCATGTTTAGAGAAACCAGGAGAAAGCTAGGTGCCACTGTTAGCGAATCACACCTTGCACCTGGCTTGGGACATCACTTGATATTCTTACATTTCCGAGATCTTCTCGGGGATGACCTTCATAATATCCTCTCGCAATTCGTTGTCCATTGCACTAGGAGTAGAGTCACCATTTAGCCTCATCTCCAGGTAACTCTTAATATCGCCATGGGTCGGAGTGAGAGGTATCCGGAGGGGACTGCTAAAACATCCTACAATCTCGTCGTCGATATGGGGCCTCCCAGTAAGGAATATCCGCGTGCCCGGTGATATTCGAACGATTTGTCGCAGCGACTCCATGAGCTCCCGTCGATGCTTCGGAGCACATTCGTCTAATGCATCGATGCATATAAAAAGCCGCGGTAGTGATGTAATGGCCTTCTTTAACACATCCACCATGTCCGGAAGTCGGAGACCCCGGCCACCAAACTCTTTTTTAGCCTCCTGAAAGGCCTCCCGTGTATGCTCGGGGATTCCTCCTCTGCTGGCAAGTTGCTTAAGCATAGCGCCCAGCATATTTGTGGTTGACTGTTCTTGTTGGGCATGGAAATCGCAGTATAGTCCCACGACAGCAACGTCTCTCCCTCCGGCCTGGTCGCACAGACTATCAACAACCAGAGAACTGTTATTTGCTGATTGTCAGCAACATCGGTGTTATTTTGCTCCAGTTCACTTCGTACCTGACATAGGTTTTCCCCACCCCGGGATTCCCGTAACAAAACAACACCGGCTCAACACAGCCATCTTCCGCGTCACGCCATTTTTTGAACTCGCTAGTTTCTAGTACCCAGTTTCCCACGCCGTCGAGTCGATCGGTCCGCACACCTTGGTGCCGTTTCTGTGGTTCAAGTGGCGATAGCCACTGCAGAATTTGATGCCCCTCCTCGTCTATTTCTGTAACGAAGTTGACAATATTGTTGAACGAATTTATATTACCGGCGAACTGCTGGTGTCCTGGCGACATCTGCGCTATGGGCGGTGGTCTGAATTTCTTATGAGAGGTAGAGAGGGGCCGTGTGCAGGGAGAATATGACTTCTCTCAGAAGGATAGCGGATCTCTTAGACTTGAAGAAAGAGGGGGTTGTAACTTATATGGCTCTGGCATTGCCCAACTGTGCGCTGGCCCAATGACTATTAGCAGTGCTCACAAGATGCACTAACGACGGACTAGGCTTCACCGACCAATTTTTCCACGAGAGCTGCCTTGGATCTCAAATATCAATACCTTTAGGTGGAAAAAAAAGAAGAAAAAACTCCAACTACCCGCACCACACCTAGCTCTCCTCATTTACAGTTCTGTAGAGGGAGGTATCTTTTGACAATCATGTACCCGTGGCAAGAGTAGAGTATTGGAACAAGCCGGGGCGGCAGGGGGCATGTGCAGAGTAGCATATTCGAACTGATCAAAACGATGTCGAGAGCGCCTTGTACTTGTCCCAGGCCATAAGTACCCGAAAACAGGGATTAAAGAAATATATGGCAAAACATCCGTGCGTGTCTGTGCCCCCATAGGAATGATCCCCCTCCATTTTCGGGTACTT
>Ga0307513_10005452_pt1 | contig 16808 bp, 17 predicted proteins | sample 15_EM_MG_FD_202174 | JGI IMG/M metagenome (GOLD analysis project Ga0307513, IMG submission 202174) | Populus trichocarpa ectomycorrhiza microbial communities from riparian zone in the Pacific Northwest, United States - 15_EM | ecosystem: Host-associated > Plants > Roots > Unclassified | place... | reverse complement strand
CTAAAGAACCCACCTCGGACGCCAGCAAATAACAGTGGTAAACGTAACCTCGTGGTCATGCAAGAGGCTTATGAGCCATACAGTTCGGATGAAGGTCCGGAACCCCAGAGGAAGGTGGCCCGCCAGGTGGGTGCAATGGATGCCGGCATTGAGGTTGAACCGGACACACTCGATGGGGCGCTTAATCTGAGTCCGCTACCTGCTAACAGGCCTGGTCTGCCAAACAGTCCTCTGCCGTTGACTCCCAATCCTGGCCATCCGTCGTCCCCCTCTGAGCATGCAGAGACCAGAAGGTCCACCGAGCATCTTTTGATGCTGGCCTCAGGGGGCGAGCAGCCTGTCAACACATTGGCAACCCAAGTTGGTACGCCCGGCAGAATCCATTCCCCCTCCGATCCGGCTACAAGCGATGTGTCTGCGGATATTCCAGCAGCTGGAGAAGCCGGACGAGAATTAAGCCTGGCCGCTGACTCCCCAACTGACCCAAGTGCATACTCTACACTTGGTAACTTCCGGTTACAACTACCAGGTTTGTCATCCATTCTGTTGGTAAGGTCTACCGGTGTTCCGCCGGCAGAAACGGGGGTTGGGAGCCCGCTCAAGTCCGTTTCTGTCCTGGCTCACTAGCTCTGCCAACAAAGCTCTCCTGCCCCCACCAATGTGTCTAATGTCTAGCTAGCAGAGGGTGCAGGTCCATTTCATGCAATTTACAGGTTCTAGGCCGCGATGGACCCTTCGACCTTTCTTTTTCGTGTTTTCTTTTTGGTGTTTTCATTTTTGTTTCTAGTGTTTGTGTTTTTATCGCTGTTTCCTGACTATTTCTGTTTAGATTAGCCCGCTACGTCTGGGCTCACCTGCTCAGTACACTTAATTTAGACCTGCGACTATGTCCTGCGAACATTTCCTTGGGTGTTTTTCATTTGGAGTTTACCCTTTAGAGTTTTGCGAGCTATCCTTGCATTTTTTCCCGCACATTTCTTGTTTGGATTAGCCCGCTGCGGTTGCCCCAACCCAATGTAGTCTACGGACACTGGCTGTTTTTCGTTTACCGGGTCCACTCCCGGGACCTGCTCTTGGAATCTTCGCAGATCATTCTTGTTCTTTTCCAGCTCTTTTTCGTCTGGAATATGTTTTCTCTTCACGCTTTAGAGATTTGCTCTTTGGATTTGTGCGGATCTTTCTCATTGTTTTCTAGCTCGTTTTTCATTCGGGGTTGCCCCTTTCATAGCTGTTCCTATCCTAGCTTTACACCTTATATCCCATATGTTGTGCCTTAGCGGCAGCTTTCACTTTCTGAGATTACCGTCCGGGCTCCGAGCCCTAGCCTTACCCACATTTGTTACCGTCCGCTTGGCAGACCTACTCAAACTAGATTAGTCCGTAAATACTGAGAAACCTTTTTTCATCACCCTCAACAATATCAAGTACCAAACACTCGTGTTGCCCCAGTGCAATAGCGGCGCGGCCAAGTTGAAGCTGGACGCTTCGGGTGCAAATTCCTATATCAGTTATGAAGTTGCAATTTGGACGCGCAGGTGTCTGCCGACACCAGCAAACATAAAAGCCAGTGATGAACTATGAACGTTCTTTGTTCTTAAGGAAGCCGGACGGACCATTTCTATCTTCTAAGTTCACACCCCATATTGTGCCTTAGCTACATACTAATAGAGGCTTCCTGACACTACCTACTCCCCAACATCATACACAACAATTCCATTCTATCACTATCCACCTGCATACTATGTCACAACAACAGCAGCGGGTTATGCCGGACCGAACGCCTTCATCGAGGCAGGAAAGGCAAAGGCGAAGAGAGGTTCTCCGCGGACGTTTACGGAGATCTGGGTCCAGGGATAGATTAACTATAATACCATCACCTAGTGTTGAGGCTGTTACGGCTGGGTCCGCTGTAGGTAGGAGGAGGGATGGCGTGCTGGAGCTGGCTTCTTCACGACTCCAGGTACCAGAGCCTGTCCTTAATCACCGGCAGCAGGTGTTGGAGTCGGCGAATGAGAGTCTGGACTCTAATGATGGGGAATATGAGGGCAATGATGGCCAGAGTGAGGAGAGCGAGAAGAGCCAGCAGGAGAACGAGTTAAGCCGGCATGGGGACGATACAGATCATCAATCGGCCTGGGGAGCGCAGAGACCAATTGGGCGTGAGTTCCTTAGCTCGCAGCGCTCGATACTGACAATCACCCCTGGGGATACGCACAGTTCCAGCTGGACGATTAGTTACCCCGGACGGAGAACACCTGCCCCAGTACGTGTTAGCCAAAACGGTTATACATCTGCAATTCCCTCCCGTTCAAGTTCGCCCACAGTCTTAAATCTACTTGCGACGCCGGCGATAACCCCAAGTCACCCAGATCCAACAATGCTGGAATTGGATAGCGGAGGAGGACAGCAGGCCAGCAGCAGGGGAAATATGGCCACAGGGCTTGAGCGTGGCATTCTGGCCAGCGCCCGTGATCTGATGTGGGACTGGACGATCTTTGTCAATCCGTTTCCGGACCTAATTACCCTGACCGAAGAAGTCCGCACATGTTGGAGCGAGGCCCGGACCCAATTAGGCTTTGCCGACTTTGCTGATGCTACTCCGGCCTCAAATGACCAGGTAAGTTACCCTTAATCGATAACTGGTATCCCATCCCAGACTAAATGGAGTGGCCACTGGTCACGGATTTGCAGATGCGGGCAAAGCACAGCGGATGCCGATCGCAGTATCTGCATACAGTAAAGAAGGCAATAACAGAACTCTATAAGCTCAATAGTGAGGATCCTACAGCCTGCGCACGAAGAATGGAATACCTACTGGAGGAGGATAGGTTCATTTGCCCGCCTGGCAGCTAAGAGGTATCTTTTTTACATTTGTCGGGATTGTTTCTAATCGCAGTGAGACTAAATCAATCTGATCCAGCGGACAGCCAATCTCTATTAAATTCGTAGCACCGCAGATTCCGGCAGCTATATTTGCTCAATATTACGCCGGCCCGAAAAGGAAAGGCATAACAGATGAGAGTTTCCTAGATAAGATCGATGGCCCGTTTATCTGTCTTACAGCGGCCATATTATGTCATTCACTGAGATGTTGGCGGACTGGCATCTTCATCGATAATGTGGCTTTCACACGGGCCAGTTCCCGGGGTAAGATAAACTATGCGTACTGGCAGGTTTCAAAAGAGTCCGGATCCCCGACTGCCTCGGCATCCGGATACTTTTAAAAACCGCCTGTACTCGAATGGTGTGAAAGGTGAGCTAATGGATAGATAGCCCTGCTTGAATGTCATACACGATCGTGGGGCAAAACAGGAAGAGCTTGGCAGAGTCGAATAATCCGGCGGATAAGGACGACATTGGAGGCTAAAATCGCAAAGCAGCGGGGAAAGCGGGTCGAGAGGACTGTGGGATATGACAATGATGAGTACGCATTGAGGCGCGGGTTTGGTAGTGATACGGAGCTGGATGAATTAGAGACGGCTGGCGGCCACACGGATTCAGGAAGACCCAGTCAGCGCGTGCTGCAGCGAGAACATGGGGCGAATCCGGGAGCACTGGTTGGTGCAGCGCAGTTCGGAGAACCTAGGGACACGGAATCGCAGGTTGAAGAAACCGATCGAGAGGATAGTGAGAATGGTTTTATCACCACTCGCTGATCGTGTATATATATGTAATATAACCAAGTTGGATTACCTGTGCTAAAAGGGTCAGGAATGATCAAACAATAGTAGTGTACGGGCCAGGCCGGTGTGCAGGAAAGGAATGAGGACGAACTGGGCGGATAGTTATAAGCCGGGCAAGCATGAGTAAGTCATCTAGCGGGCAATTGTAGGTTCGGTAGGCATGGGAATGTGTCGGGGGATGGTTATAAACTGGGCAGGCTTGGTTAAGTCATCTAGCGGGCAGTTGTGGGTGAAGAGGCACGGGACTGTGTCTGGAGGACTGTTAGAAGCCAGGGAAGACGGTGGGAGCACGCCAGCGGACAGCAAGAGTCCGGGGGCGGACGGCGAGAGGAGCGGGGCGAACCAGATAGGATGTGGAGAGCTGAGGAACGAGCCTAGCGAAAGGGCAAGGGGGTGGGGGACGTCCGCCGGATATGGGAGAATACAGGGTGGGATCAGAGCGAGGAGCAAGGGCTGAGGGCGTTGGGAGGAAATAGGGTGAAAAAATGAAGACTGGACAACGTCCGCCGGATATGCGAGAAGACGGAAGGAATCCGGCGGTGGGGGACAAACAGATGTGATGTTGGACGGCTTCAGGGTGAGAAACGGATTCAGAGAGAGGCTAGTGACGAACTTAAAGAAGAGAGGGTATCATGGGAGGAAAGCTGGCGGGCCGGGGTGTCTGGGGGGGGCCGGGATGTGAGAGGTTGCGGTTGAAAGGCGTCCGCAGAACGGCAGCATGGGAACGTGGACTTTAGGCACGAAGGGAGGAAGAGGCTGGGCGCTGGAGGGAGGGTTTCTGGGGGGGGGGTCTAAGGCGTCTGGATGCAACAGGGCCGCGTCCAATGCATCCAGACGCTGCCTGTGGCGTGCGGACGCATTGGAGGCGGCCCTTTCACTTCCGGACGGAATGAACCCGGGCGGACGCGGCCAGAACTCGAGTTTACGTTATAAGCGCCTGGAACGTCCGGCGCACAGGGTGAGCGGGGAGAGATGGGGCGCAAGATGATTTTTTTGCTGATGAACACCATGTAGTTCCAATAATGACGTGAAATACTGGGTCTGGGCAAACCGGAACCACTCTGGAGATAGATACAGTGAACCCAAGCGTCCAGTCCGTCCGTCTTCGGGACCGGACGTGACGGACGGCGTACCTGAAAGAACGCCCTGGACGGACGGGTATCTTGGCGTCCGTCCAGAAGACTGCCTGGGGCGGACGGACGGGGACTGCCGGTGTCTCTCAGGTTGCGGAATCTACCGTGCGCCTCCACGTGACGGGTGGGCCCTGAAGGTGACGGGACAGGAGGTCCCCAGAGAGTATTGGCGTAGACAACAGGTAACAGCTGATGACCGAGGAGTGAGATAAGGCTACTAACATCCGAGGCAATGGTTTAAGTTCTTACGAAATTGTTCATATGGGACTATAAGTTATGTGTGTATATATTGTGTATCGGGAGAATTTGTAGTTTTGAGAGATGGATATAAGGTGGATGTAAGGTGGATACACCTGGCGGTTACAAACAAACCAGCTACCATTAACGAAGAAGCTATTGACTCAGATAGAGTTACAACCTTTCTTCTACTACCGCAATAAAATTTGTCGTATATTCCAGAAGAATACATAACTTGAATTTATTCCTAAAGCTATATAGAACAACCTATACCCGCCATCCTACTCACACCAGTCCTGCGCATGCATATGGAGTATTTAATTAGGAATCAAAGTCTGAGACGAAAGGTGCTAGCAATTTATAGGCCTGACAGAAAATTGGCAGGGACTATAGGTGACGGCCGGGCCCTGCAGATGATGCCAGGGCCCTGTAGGGGACGTCAATCCATCAAGATGACTGCCGGGCCCTACCGGCAGATCCCGTTCCCAATAAGACTGCAGGGCCCGGCCGTCAACTCACAGGACTGCCGTCTTTATGAAAGACAGACGCCTTGCCCGGCCGTCCGTACCCACCCTGCCCGGGACGCCCGGGACTATAGCCCCTCCAGGGCCCTGTCTTCCGCCCGGGACGGTTGGGAACACTGGATAGAGACTATTAGTAAGGGAAAGGTAGGTAAAATTCGCCTTGGGCTATACTGTATACATAACAAAAAGACAAAAAACATCAAAGCGGACTGGGAATCCAAGCTGCTTTCGCCTCCTAGAGAACTGAGTTGTCTGTCCAGATAATCCAAATTGGTACTGAAAGTGGAATATCCTTGAGAGCCACCCCCTTGGCAATGGTCGCTATCTCCAGAGCGGTTAGAGCAGTAGGTTCCCACTTCCCACATTGCCTAGCGAAAACTGGCCGGAGCTGTGAAACTATTACAGACCACCACTGAGTATGTATCATTTAGTTATTTCATCCTATTCCAAGTGCCAGAAACCCTGCTAAAAACATGTATGAAAACTGTCTGGAAGGACACCCTGGTCCCCCTAGTTTAATCCTATTAGGCAGGTACACAACCAAGGTCCCTGATATAGACGGCGGCTACATTGCGGAGGATTTCAAGGTCTAGTGGAACCTCCGTGTCTGGGTTCATTGTAGCGGGGCAATCATCAGCATAGAATTCCCTGAACGTAATCGTTGGGTTTGGCTGAGGGTTCGGAGCAGCCGGAAAGATGCTCTACACTCGCAACTCAGTGATTAGCAAAGAAAACTGAAGTCGGGACATGGGGTAGAGGAACAAAGCTTACATAATATGTAGGGGAAATAGTACATCCAAGTCCATCTGGGTGAGCGCGGGAGACTGACAAGCCAAGATGGATACGGCCACTTTCATTTGCCTCATGGAACTTGGCCTGAAGCACAACCCTGACGGCATTTCCCGACCCCTCTTGCCAAAGTCTTGCATCATCAAAATGGCGAGTAGTAGACTCCTGCCAGCCAGATTCGACAACAACTGAGGGGAATGGGGCCCTCCTTCCCCTACCAGGACCAATACGCGGTATAAAAGCCATGTCTGGTTCCTTGAATGAGCCTGCATGTCGGCCAATGAAATTCTGACAGGCTGGGAAAGTGGATTAGCGAGACTGGATTGGAAGGTAGAACCATTATCAACCTACCGGGAGAACCCATGAGGTCCATTGTGTCATCCCAAGCACTGGGTAGGAGCCCACTCCTACAGGCTCTTGCCATTGCCTTCCGAATCCAGGACCCGACACACTCGTGCAGGTAGGAAGGCATTACAACCTTCAACCTATTCTCAGTAGAAAACCAGTGGATGCTGCATATCATATTTGGTTAAAAAAAGTAAGATCAACAAGGTGGAAGAATTAACTTACCGGATGGAATATGTCTTCGCGCGATGGCGTAAGCATTTGAGGATGTGTTCGAAACCTTCCTGATTGACGTGATCACGAACCCAGAGGTCAAGCTGATGGGTTTTGATTGCTTGCTCAACTTCGCGAAAGATATCTTCGGCCGACATGACTGAGCTATCAAGCACTGCGCTTCCCAAGAGTTGACTGAGAGCCAAGTGAGGGAGAGAATACAGGCGGGTTGCAGGTGATGTAGCCAGGTTGCAGGTAAGTTATTGGCTAAGGTGTCGGTAACCGTGCCTCACAACCGAGTCACAACCTTGGCATTATTGGATTGCCTATTACGCGGTTACAGGGTTGTGCGGTGGGAGGGTTGTGCGGATATGCACGTTTGCGCATACGCGGCTAGAAACCAGTCACTCCTCTCGTAATCAAAAGGAGGGTCCCGGTTCCTATGGCTCCTCTAGGCGTAACAATGATAGATACGGCACCGTCACCGGAAACTATGGATCCAATACCCAAGACTCAAACGGCTCCTCCTCTAGACGTGGTAATAATGACGGAAGTACACCTGATCCTTATGGGCGCGTTGGGGTGTCTTACGGCAGGGATAGTTGCGCTGGGCGTAGCAAATACGATAACAAACCATCATCTTATCCTTGCGGCACGGGGGAAAATACTTCTTCCTATGGTAGTGAGCAACAAACACTTTCCTACAGGAGCCCAGGATGTGATGGAGGAGGTGACCTCTTCCTCCTACGGAAGAGCCGGTCGCACTGAGGAAGGCAGTTCTTACAGAGCATCCGGCCGTGACCAGGGTACCTTTTCATACGAAAGTCCTGGCCGGGGCAAGCAAATTTCATCCTAGGGAAAGTCTAGCCAAGATAAAGATAATAGTGGTTCTTATGGAGGCAACACAGGCTCATACGATAACGATAATAATACATCTTCCTACGGAACATCAGGGCGCGGCAAGGGTACCACCACCCCCACTTACGGGCGCTCAGGTCGTGGCGATGATAACGAAGAGTCTTCCTACAAATCCTCTAGCCGGTCGCACGGCAGCGGCGATAATGACAGATCCAGATATGGGTCTTCTTACACGACTGGCGGCGATGAGGGGCAGAGCTATGGTCGCAAGGGTGGAAACAGCAGAGGGAATGAGACAGAATCCGGCGGATATGGATACTAACCTGAACGTTTGGCCCTCTTCTCTTCAAGCAGTGAGCGCATGTGACCGTGGTGGTGTATTAGGTTAATTCGTGGTGTGTATTAAGAAATTCAACGTTGAGACTTAATGGAATTTGAAGTATACGATTTTCTGAGTGGGGTTGGCGCTGTGGTCACCGGATGTGCTTGTGGTACAGTGCCGTCATAGATTACGATACCCTTCTACATTCGCGCTTTGGCCCTGCTCACTGGATATCACCTTCCACACTCGCCACTCCTTAAAGTAATGACTATTCATATCCCAACTGATAGACAACAGGTTATCGAGGTTGTGACCGCCCGCCGCGCCCGCTCTAACCGCGAATATCATACCCTATAGGATGCGGTAGGCCCCTCTCGACTCCTCTTTCAACAAGTCCATACTAAGTTTACCTCGGATTTTGCAGCCCCCTACGGGGAGGGGTCTTTTTAGGAGGGGTTGAGGGATATAATATATTACTCGGATGAGTCGGGTGTCAGAGTACAGCCGCTAAAGATCGACGCGAATCTGCAAGGAACCCTAATCTGTCTTGTGTCTTGGGTGACAAAAGCTTAAGGCAACGACCGACCAATCCGCATGGTTTAGGGTTGGGGGGTGCTTCTAGTGGGGTGAGGGAAAATCGAGGCTTGGCATTGGCGGCTCTATGCGAACCTCCCACAGATAGCGACCTCTAAAGCTGGCGAACCATGCCATGCTCGTGCGGTCAAAATAGGGTCGTCGAATCTCAATATCGAAAATATTCCTTCAATAAGGACACCGTTAGCCGTCTCCAAGAACCTGTTCCGGTCGGCAAGGAGGATTCAGTGCCCGATCGATCCGCTCTACCCTTGGAGAGCACCTCCGGGCTCATCCTCGAGCTCCTCGGTGCGACTCACTCGACAATGGCAGAGCCTACTCGAGCGACCCGAATCACATCAGGCCCTTCCGACACGTCCCTCCCGCGACCTCTAAGGCCGCCCTTCCCCGAACATTCTTCTCTGTGCTGGGGAATCCGCGCAAAAATGGGACCTCTCAGATCGGGCGAGATTGCTTGTGTTGAAGTAGCTGGACGACTACAATAGTCAGCTATCCTCCCAAAACCTCCCGGCAGACCGTAAGGTGTATATGCGCGCTGTTTATTTGGATAGACCTTCCCTTCCCTGTGGCCTACGTTGTATGCATTTCTTTAGAACCGCTGAGATCCTGGCTAGCTTGGCATGGGTGGGGCGTTGCGGTACCAACAAGATTGTTACTAATGCACCTAGCTGCTTGGGATGAGGACAAAGGAGCTCTAAAAATACGACTCGAGCGGGCTGGAAAGATTAGGCCCAACACTATCCTACCATTTTCGGCCGGTAAGCGTTGCCTCCCGGGAGTGTAAGAGCTACCACTAATATGATACAGCCCCCAGCATTAGCTACCGCCAGCACGCCCCAAGGCCGATGAGGAATCACCCTCTTTAACACATTCCGACATGGGCAGCTTACGTGGTATTTCTCCCTATCCGCTCTCAAACCCGTCCTCACCAACCCCCCCGAGCATAACCAAACCCCTTGACAAAAGCATTCCTTTTCGAAAAGTCTTTACTACCCTATAGCGAAAGAAAAATCAAAAAATCAAAAAATCCCCCGCCCCGCCCCATCCACCTTTCAAAAAAAAAAAACTCAAAAAAAAACTTTTATATCTGCCTTTAATTTACCATATCCACCCGCAACAACGCCAATCTCCATGACTTCGCTGCAGTGCCCACCACGCCATCCATGTTCATGCAAATCTTGTGTCTGTGGCCGTCCACAGTGATTTGGTTCTTCCCCGTTTATCGTCATGCTTGCCTTCCGCGGTCGCCGAGTTCAGCTATCCTATCATCGCCATGAGCGGTAGCTCCCGCCGCAGATTCTACACGGGTATGAAGACTTCCGAATTGTCTTTTTTGAGCTTCTTGCCCTCCTCTCCCATCCCGCGCATTATAGATTCTTATTCTATTCCTTATCACGCGGATGTCTTGAAGGGTGGATTTCCGCTTGCCTTTTACGATGGTATTTATGATGCCATCGATCGTTAGTTCTAGCTGAAGCTTGCCAATTGTTTCTTGATCGAGGCGTATGCTGCTGTAGTTGTCGTCTCAGGAGGAACTGTCTTTGCTGAATGCGACTATCATATGAGGTTTAGCTAGTAGGGGGTGGTGGTGGGGAGGGGGGCGAGTGATCTTGTATGAATGCAGAGAGGGAGTGAAACCGACTGCTTCCAAATAATTCTTTTCAATCCTACCCTTGACAATTTTCGCAGCTTGCTCATAGCCCTGTGTTACCGGCGTGCAGGTGATGATAGGCGTGTTGATAACCTTTGAAGCGTCGATTATTTTCCGGATAAGGGGATCTCCAAGAGTAACTTTCATGGAGGCAATACTTGAGAAATGGTAATTTTTCAGAGCCATCTGGGTTCCCCGCTCAGCAATCAACTAGGTGCTGGCGGCATCCACCGTGGACAAGAGCTCTGTCTTCGCCTGGAGGTATCTCAATAGACAGTGCCGGAGGAATTCGCGAAGATTTTTTTCTGGGATATTCATTATGCTGGTTATCGCGGTTACTCGGTACGGTTTGGTGTGCTAGTGAAGGGCTTACTAGAGTGGAGGAGAGGGGTATACTTGAGAAGTAGGAGTCGTCCACGTTTATGTAATCTACGTGCAGGGGTTCTTTGTTTGATGGTAGGTTGTATCGTAGCCGCAATGTGCCAAGTTCGTATGCCCCCCCGACCATGTAGTACCGGACGGGGTTATTGAATACCTTCCTGATCCCCTGAAAATCGAGGGTTCTGTCCGTTAGATGTTTTTTTTTTACTGAGTTTCTTTTCCGAGTGGATCAATTCTGGATAGCTTTTGCTGATGTGGATTTAAAAACTTCATCACAGAATGATACTATGCCTTATGCGAGGAGAACATTGTTGGGGTTGCTAAAGGTAACGTTCTTTGAACCAAGGCGGCGAGATAAGGCAGCAAATGTATTGAGGAGAACAGCGGACTTACCTCAGAGTGGTAGAATGTTGTGTTGAAGATCGCGCTCTGTGCATTTCCCTCCAGAGTGACAGGATCCAAATTGTCACCCCAGTATGGACTAGACCTTCAGGTGTACATAGAGCCTGGAAGAGAGATTCTGTCATGGTTAGCCCGGAGTACGAGTACACAACGAATAACATAAATTCCACTATCGGACACTCTTTCATCGCATTATACTATTTTTCCAACAGGATGCCGCAAACCACCCCCACGAGTTGTGTCTGTATCTCGCAGCATGACATCTGGAAGAGATTTTTTGATCTGTTCAAGGGACGTGTTTATCCCAGCTATAACAATCCAGGCAAATAAGCGGTACCGCTCGGCCCCCCCCCCCCTGCCGTTTTACTCGTATTCACCTCGATTTTCAACAGAGAGGGCTCGAACAGGTAAAATTGTATAGCGCACGACACCTGGCGCCCTTGGGCGAATCCGTACGAAAGAACCAAACTACTTTATATGTTTCAGTGGAAAGTGTCAGGGGGCTGGTTGTGTACCGGCCTGTTCCTATTGGCTCCCCGCTACTGCGAGTAACTAGAAGACTGGACAGGAGTCTTGGATATGGCCCAATATAGTACAATGTCATTATACATCCCTGTCCGTTCTCCTTGATAGAATCAAATAGCGGTAGTATGACAATGTTTTCCCTCCTCGGAGGAAGGCCTTCTTTTGTAGGTACCGGAAATCTTGTCAACAGACGGTACTGGTGAAGGTCACCAGCAAGCGAAATGAAATGAAAGTAAAGCTGATAATTAAAGAGAAGAAACAAATACTGGTGGCTTCAATAAGCCCCAGTGCTCTGCTCACGAAAAGAAGATGACTGACGAACGAAAACAAACAGTTCCCTGTGACAAAGGAAAATCAACGGACAGCTTCCATCCTCCAGCAAAGCTTTCCACATACCCTGTGACTGTGTTTCCATGCCACCATGAAACAAGCTACTCGGCCTACGAGAATCATGGAAAATTACAAGCGAGCTATAGAAGGGCGTGACAACAATCAGATGACATTTAACTACCACTTATTGTATTATCGGTAAGGGGGTGGTTAGGTATATTCTTTGCGGGATCTCAAATTTCAAGTCGCCGCCCGATAGACATTATGTCGGTGTACGCCAAGAAGCGAGAAATTTCAACCTAGAATTAGGTCCCTTCGAGTGAGAACAAAATAACTCTAGTGCCAATGGCAGCCAACTTAGACATGTTCGCTTGGGTTAGGATCGGGCGATTGGGATTGGTAATTTTCTTCAAGAACAATTTTGACTTTAGACCTACTCGGGCGCAAATTAAAGATCTGGAAAAAGAGACAAACAAAATGTATAGTGGCAACACAGATGTTTCAAGTCACTGTTTCCGGGTCTTTAATTTGCGCCCGAGTATTGCATCTGTGGCATCCTCAGCGAGATTTGCGATAATAAGCTGATGCTGATGAGGCTGATCGGTGGTTGCGAACCAATCTCGCCGAGTGCAACTGGTCTAATATTAGTAAGCACTACTTTGAAGTTAACCGGGAGGGTAACATAACTTATTCCCCATCATCGCATCACGTCCTGTATGGTACGAATATTATGATATTAAACGTCTCTGACCATTTTTCGCACTCACCCTCCGCCCATGGAAGAAAAGATATCTATCTATCACCCGCCAATGCCGACCGCTAGTATTCCCCTCTAGTCTGGTCTTCGCTCCCGACCTAGCAGTGTCCGCAGCCAACATCCCGCCTGAATGCGCCGCATTGACAACAACCCACTCCCGCCACACCCACTTTAGCCCAATCACTACATTCATGCTACGGACCTCCCTAGCTTTAACCTGTTGGCTCCTCTCCCCAACTCGACATCTCCCAAGGCCTGCTAACCTCAGGGCAGCTTTCCCATGACCCAAAAAATGTTGTCTGGAGCCCCGCAGGCTATTTAAACGCGCACGATTCCAAACAGCAGACTGCTACGGTACCCGGTAATCTTCAGTATCGAGCGGGTGTTCCTACAAGAAATAACGAGCGGAGTACTATAACGTGAAGAACTACATCTTCATCAAATCGACGCTGGCAACGGATTGAAAGAAGGAACTGCTGTTTGTGGAGGGTGAGTGGCACCAGGCGCAGGGGAGATTCTTGCTCCCTGCCCCTTCGTATGCTCATACTAGGGGATTGGTGCCTGGGGTTTGGTCTAAGGGAGTAGAAATGGCCTGGAAAGTGGTGCGCGCCTCCCGGGACGGCGCTGGTAGTGGCAGGGAGAGGGGGAGGGGTGGTGGAGGTGGGAAAGTGGTTCTCATTGGGGACGCGGGATACAGTCGGCTCTTCCGGCCTCGGCTGTGAATTCCGCACACTAGGGAATGCTTCCATAAGCAGTAGCAGCAATGTCGAAGAAAAGTAGTAAACGACGACGGGAAAACGAAACGAAGCGCCAAGATTAAGCAACAATAGCCTTCGATCGCCAACGCACAACTCAGAATTAGAGAACATCTCTTCATTCAACTGCTCGCCCAACTAACTAGCTGATAGTAAAGGTAGGAGGATATATAACCCTGTGAAGTCCTTGCATTTTTCCAGAGATCGCGACCCATGTCCATTCCCCCCCCACTCATGTCCCCCGGGCCCTTCCTCCTCCGCAGACTTCCGTACTAATAAAGCAAACATCAAAGAACTCCCGCTTTTCATTACCTCTTCGCATCTGACTCTTTCATGCCGTATTGCTTCCTCCGCTGCCTCGATCCTAAGCGTATATCTGAAACATTAGCAAATACGATAGCGAACCATTATCTTATCCTCGCGGCTCGGGGAAAATACTTCTTCCTATCGTAGTGAGGAACAAACACTTTCCTACGGGAGCGCCAGCCGTGATGAGGGGGTGACCTCTTCCTCCTACGGGAGAGCTGGTCGCACTGAGGAAGGCAGTTCTTACAGAGCATCCGGCCGTGACCAGGGTACCTTTTCATACGCAAGATACGGCCACGGCGAGGAAACTTCATCCTACGGAATGTATAGCCATGGCAAAGATAATAGCTGTTCTTATCGAGGCAACACAAGCTCATTACGTTACGATAACGATAATAGTACATCTTCCTAGGGGAGATCGGGGCGTAGAGATGGTACCACTGCCTCCACTTATGGGCGCTCAGGTCGTGGCGATGATAACGAAGAGTCTTCCTACGAATCTTCTGGTCAGTCGTACGGCAGCCGTGATAATGACACTTGCGAATATGGGTCTCGTCATGGGACCGGCGGCGATGAGGGGCAGAGCCATGGTTGCAGGGGTGGAAACAGAAGAGGGAATGAGGAAAAATCCGGCGGATATGGATACTAACGTTTGGCGTTCTTCTCTTCCAGCAGTGAGCGCATGTGACTGAGGTGGTGTATTAGGTTAATCCGTGGTGTGTATTCAGAAATTAAACTTGAAAATTATTGGAATTTGAAGTGTAGTATTTTCAGAGTGGGTTTGGCGCTGTGGTCACTGGATGTGCTTGTAGTAAACAGTGCCGTCGCAGATTACGATACCCATCCACATTCGTGCTTTGGCCTCTGCTTACTGGATCTCACCTGCCACACTCGCTACTCTTTAACGTAATGAATTTTTAACTTAAAGGGGGGGAATCTTTCTTGTAGTCTCCTGTAACTTAGAGAGATGCACTCTGCAGCATAGCCGGTGAGCCATTCCCCCCCAACACTAACTACTCAGGCTATCCATTTCCCAACTGATAGACAACAGGTTATCGAGGTTGCGACCCTAGAGGATGCGGTAGGCCCCTCTCGACTCCCCTTCCAACAAGTCCATACCACTTTTACCCAGATAATATCCGAGGCAGAGGGGAAACAGAAACCATTCCGAAGCCGGTGACGGCAATGCCGCGAATGAAGCTGAAAAGGGCTAGAACCCACAATTGACCTCCCCGGGCCTTTTCTTCGACACCCGCGTGCTCAGCCAAGCCTCCATAGGGCTTATGCTGAGTGCTATCTTAAGCTGCCGCCAAGTATACCCCCGCCCGTGGCAGTTGGAATCTATCAGACCACCCCCTCATTCTAGCAATCCCACTAGAAATCCTTTGAAAGCCGGCATTTCCCCTACTTTTGCCATCCCGAAAGCCCGGATACTTCTTCACTGTGCTCCCCGAATAGACGTATGATATCATAGCTGCATAGTGTGGGAGGACTGACTGGGGGTGTGGTAGCCTGCCCTCTGTACACTCATTCTACCAATGCAATAAAAGAGGCGGTGATCCGATCGCGCTGGAGGATGGGAGGGGAATAAAATAATTGGTGAGGGGTGGAAGGGTGGATGCAATACTATTGAGGTTTAATGGAAGCGGGAGAGGCGGTTTGAGTGGCTCGATGGCGTCCAAGACCCTGTATTGTGCACAATAGCAATAAAAGAGCCGTAATTCTTTTTCTTCTTCACCGGATCGGATGATGATAAAAAAAAATGGGGAAATGGGGTGTTTGCTGCCCTGGGGTTTGGAATAGTTGTGGGAGATGAAAGCGTTTGGTGGTGGAGGTTGTATCTGGGGTTGGAACTTGAAAACTCGTGCCTAGGTCATGAACCCGGTTTTTTCTTTCTTTTTCGTTGAGATGGAGGTCTGGAGAGATCCCACTACGGTAACAGCAAAAAATGTGTCAGATTTTTCAGCCCCCTACGGGGAGGGCATTTTCTAGTAGGGGGTTGAGGGACATAATATATCACTGGGATGAGTTGGGGGGGTATGAGCAGAGCCGCTAAAGATCGACGCGCGACTCTGCAGGGAACCCCAATCTGTCTTAGGCGACAAAAGCTTAGCGCAACGACCAACCTGCATGGTTTAAGGTTGGGTGCGTCTGGTGGAACGCTAAGCCGGCTAATGGAACACGGGGGAAAACTGAGGCTTGGCATTGGCGGCTCTGTGTGAATCTCCCACGTAGCGACCTCTGAACCTGGCGAACCATGCCCTGCTCTTGCGGTCGAAATAGGGTCGTCGAATCTCAACATCGAAAATATTCCTTCAATAAGGACACCGTTAGCCGTCTCCGAGAACATGTTCCGGTCGGTGGGGAGGATTCACTGCCCGATCGATCCGCTCTACCCTTGGAGAGCACCTCCGGGCTCATTCCTGGGCTCCACGGTGCGACTCACTCGACAACGGCAGCAGAGCCTACTTGAGCGACCCGAATCCTTAGCACATCAGGTCCTTCCGACATGTCCCTCCCACGACCTCCAAGGCCATCCTTCCCCGAACATTCTTCTCTGTGCTGGGGAATCCGCGCAAAATTGGGACCTCTTAGTGTGGGCGAGATTGCTTGCGTTGAAGTAGCTGGACGACTACAATAGTCAGCTATCCTCCCAAAACCTCCCGGCAGAACGTAAGGTGTATATGCGCGCTGTTTATTTAGATAGACCTTCCATTCCCTGTGGCCTACGTTGTATGCGTTTCTTTAGAACCGCTGAGATCGTGGCTAGCTTGACATGGGTGGGGGGTTGCGGTTCCAACAAGATTGTTACTAATGCGCCGAGCTGCTTGGAATGAGGACAAAGGAGCTCTAAAAATACGACTCGATCTGCCTATTTACTGTTGGAGAATTCTTATTTTAAGCTGCTCACCACATACATACTTTCGTTCCTGCATAAGGCGAAACACATTTACGCTATTGTTAACACAATGGTTGCTTCGACAGCGTTCCACCATTGTTAGC
>Ga0307513_10005451_pt1 | contig 16809 bp, 9 predicted proteins | sample 15_EM_MG_FD_202174 | JGI IMG/M metagenome (GOLD analysis project Ga0307513, IMG submission 202174) | Populus trichocarpa ectomycorrhiza microbial communities from riparian zone in the Pacific Northwest, United States - 15_EM | ecosystem: Host-associated > Plants > Roots > Unclassified | place... | reverse complement strand
CTTGTTTAAGATGCCTAGTTACATGGAGTTACAAGGTTAAGTTTTCCAGACATTGTGATCGCTCGATCGTTTTGGCCCTGATTCAGCACGGGTAGTTTCCGATTTTTAAGGACACCCCCGAGTACAGTGTTTGGCCATAGTGCATAGCCGTTATTGGTAACAAAGTTGAATTCACGCATCAGACATAGCTTCAATTCTCGTCCACTCGCGTCCCCCGGCAGATTCCATCCACCACCGCATTAAGAAAGGGTTAGGGTTTAACTGCATACCAGCAGCCAGTAGCTGAGCTCTCAAAACACTTTTATGCAGCAAGTTTAATTTCTCCTTCTAGGAAAATTGAATTAAGTCTAGTTATCTCTTAAAAGGCTAGAATTACAAGGGGGGACTTGTTATCCCGAGAATTGAGATTTATTCGGTAGGGTACGAGTAGAGCTGGATACCAACCTCGGAACCCGAAACGTGTTAGGAACCTACTGTAGCCGTTGAGCTCCCCTAAGAGGCTCAAGCTTAAGGTGTCCTTTTTTTTTGTGCTGTGACTTGACGCTACTCGTATCCTTGGGCTCCACAACAATCATAACTCACCACCAATTGAGCCTTAGAGTTGGTCTCTGTCTCTCTGAAAAAAAAAAAAAATATGCGAAGAGGAAGTATTCTCCTGTTATTATCCAGCGCGTCTATAGCCACCGCCTCATCAACACCTCGAGGTGTTTCACCGGAAGGTACGAACGGCTTCCAATCCCCGAACTCTCGACTCAGGAGAGAGCGACAAGAGGAGAAGGGGGAGGAGGGATAACGCTAATTTAGAGAACAGATGCAAAGCTCTATGTCACATCTAATGAGAAAACCTTTACCTGCCTCACAAACCCACACGTTACCATCCCCTACGAAAACGTGAACGACGACTTCTGCGATTGCCCGGACGGCAGCGATGAGCCCGGAACCTCCGCGTGCTCGCACCTTCCCCACAAATCTCTTGCGATCCGCGGTTTCTACTGCAAGAACGAGAAGCACACACCGGCGTTCCTGCCACTCGGCCGAGTAAACGACGGGATCTGCGACTACGAGATCTGCTGCGATGGGTCAGATGAATGGGCTAGTGTGGGGGGAGTCAAGTGCGAGAACAAATGTGGAGAGATCGGGAAAGCCGCTGGGAAATTGGCAGCTGAGAGGGAGAGGTTGAAGAGTGAGGGCCTTAGGAAGAAGAAGGAGTTGCTTGACAAGGCGAATACTATGAGGATTGAGTTGGAGGGTAATGTTAAGACTACTCGGGTCAAGATTGAGGCCTTAGGGGAGAAGGTCAAGTGGCTGGAGGTTCAACTTGAGGAGACAGAGGAGGCGGAGAGGTTGAAGGTGGTTAACCAGCCGAAGGAGGGATCAAAGTTAGGGGTCTTGGTTTCTCTTGCTAGGGAGAGAATGCAGGAACTTAAGAATTCATTGGAGAAGGTTCGGGGTGATAGGGACTCTGCTAGAATCAGATTGGAGAAGGCCGAGGGGATTTTGAAGGCACTTAAGGAGGGGTATAATCCTAACTTTAATGACGAAGGAGTTAAGACTGCTGTTAGGGCTTGGGAAGAGTATCTCGCACAAGAGGAAGAGCATCCAGAGAACAAGGCAGAGGAGCGAGATCTCGATAGTCTTCTTGGCGAAGACGAAATTGACTGGGAAGGATTCACTGAAGTCGATGGTGTTGCCGAATGTACCCCCTCCCTCCCCCTTCAATATCCCGCTACAAACATTTACTAATTCACTGATAGTATATAGATTCGAAGCATACTTACCGGGGAGCGTAAGATCTTGGGTCCGCAATAAGCTCGCAGACTTCAGACAGATGCTTGTAGAAAACGGCCTCTTAGCAGCCAAGTCCGACGATGGCATACCAGAGTCTAGGGGTAGACTCTTCCCTTTTCCCTCTATTGTTTTGCTGTCTATCATATCTGACCCCTATCTTCATTAGCCCTAACCTCAGCCCGTCAAGCCCTCCAAACCGGCAAAACTGAAGAATCGGACGCAAAATCGCACCTAGAAAACCTTCTCTCAGACCTCACCTACCCCTACGGCCAAGATGATCTCTTCCGCCCTTTAAAGGGCGAATGTATATCCTCCCAATTCGGGGAATACACCTACGAATACTGCTTCCTCGGGACCGCCTACCAAAAAAGCCTCAAGGACTCCTCTTCCGTCTCCCTGGGAGAGTATTCCCGAATCGAAGTGGAGAAGTCCGTCAACGACGCCTCCGTCCGCGGTATCTTTGAGAGCGGGTGGGAGGAGGCGCATGATGAGGGGCTTAGTGGGATCAGCCTTATTCACGAGAATGGGCAGCAGTGCTGGAATGGGCCGAGGAGGAGTGTGAAAGTGGATTTATACTGTAGTGCTATTGATGAGCTTAGGAGTGTTAGGGAAGAGGAGAAGTGTGTTTATCGGTTTGAGGTTGGTACCGCAGCGGCTTGTGGAGGGGAGCATGAACGTGGGGAGAATGTTGAGGAGAATGTTAAGGATGAGTTGTAGACTTTTTCTTTCCTTTTTCCCTCTTCTCTTGCCGGTTTCGGAGAGATTTTTTTGTATTTTTCAGATTTTTGCGTTGGTTAGTCCTCTGTGCTGGTATCTGCTGTAAGTGTCTAGCGGTCTATTGAAAGGAAGGATGAAAAGTTATACTGTATGTTACCCCTCTCTTCAGTTATGATACACTTTTCTCTCTTTTCTACAGCATCTGCCGTATCAGCGAGTCCTGCTGGTATGATAGGGTGATCTCTAAAAACATGTTCACTCAATGGGTAGTGCACTTTTCATCTCGATTGACCGTAATCACCTTCAACGGCCTGTCCGACCTGAGTCACGTGAAATTATCTACAGTAATGCAAACACCAAGCCGGCGACGCAAGCGGCGAGCACGAACCCGGGAAGCTCACCCCTAGAATGCGTTATCATTGGCACTCGTAATTGTTCTGTAGGATCAGTGACGGGTCGATAAGCTCGGCCTTGTGTTCCACGCATGGCTTATATCCCGATAGCTTACTGTAGGCATGATAGATCCAACTCCCTCTATACTTGCTCGCTGTGAACTTCTACTGGTAGTATTCAACCTCAATGAGAGGAAGCCAATCAGATGATAGGCAGAAATGACTAAACCCCGATTCAAATTGAGAAATGCCCGCCTACCCGCCCACCGTACTGTACCCCCCCAAAGCAAGGTACCCTCTTCTCTGAATACAAAGTCTTGCCTAAATTCCGGAAATTATCCCTTTGTGTGAAAAACGGAGCAATTGACGTGAGATAATTCGGTACTATACATGACCATTCCCCCACAGGGGGCTTCGCACGCTCCTCATGACAGCGCAAGGAGCACCGGCAGCCTAGCAGCAGATACAGCTTTGTTTTCCCTCTCTTAGTGTTACCCGGGCCGGCTTGCGCACTGCTGCTGCTGTCGTATCATATTACTAGTACATACGAAATTAATCTTGGACAGATATGGAGGAACTCAGCCCAATGGGCGCGTTAAAGACAAATTAAAAGGGCAAACATATAGAGGAGGGGTGTGTGCAAGAGTGGTACAAGTAACGGGCTGGGTGTATGCGGAATTGGTTAAACGGGATGCTAAATAGTAGAATAAAGAGTGTGGAGGGGGATAGTGGTTGGGGGGCTAATGAGATAACGAGAAATTCCAGGTGAGTGATCCAACCCGGGGGGGTTGGCATCTGTGATGGCCTGTCAGCCCGCGTGAGAACCGTCTGTAGTGGGTTTAGGATTGCGTTTTGTCAGGTTTTTTGCATTGTCGAGAGGAGAATTTAGGTGGGATTTATCATTGGGCGTTAAAACCTGCGGATCCTTTTGGAAGGGGTTTCAGATGACTCGGACAGCTCGGGGGGATGGGAGTCTGTTGGTTGAGGGCTTGCTGCATATCCGGGAGTGAAATCTGCCCGGTCCCGTAGTAACTTTGCAATTCTGTCAGACCCATACTGGGCAGCCCACCAGGCCACTGTTTGGCCATCGTGATCGCTTGTGTCGAGATTGATGTCGTTCCGTTCTAGCAGCATCCACATGACTTCCTCATTCCCAGACTCGGCAGCTAGGGAGAGTGGTGTTCGGCCATCTTCGTCAGCTATGTTGAGATTGAGGTCGTTCCGTTCTAGCAGCATCCTCACGACTTCCTCATCCCCATTACTGACAGCCCAGGAGAGGGGTGTTCGACCATATTGGTCAACTGTGTTGGGGTTGACGTCGTTCCGTTCGAGCAGCATTCTCACAGCTTCCTCATTCCCAGTCCGCACAGCCAGTAAGAGCGGTGTTTGGCCCAATCCGTCAGCTGTGTTGGGATTGACGTCGTTCCGTCCCAATAATATCCTCACAACTCCCTCATGCCCCCGCAGGGCAGCCTGATAGAGCGGTGTTCGGCCGTAGTTGTTAGCTCTTTCGGGATCGACGTCGTTCCGTTCGAGCAGTACCCTCACGACTTCCTCATGTCCATTCCATGCGGCCCAGAAGAGCGGCGTTTGGCCATGCATGACGCAAGTGTGTTGGGATTGGAGTCGTTCTGCTCCACAGGCTCCTTACGATCTCTGAATGTGACCTATGTGACATTCCAGCGGCCCTGGCGGTCAGCCTGCACGTCCCGTTTACCCATCTCCCAGAAAGCAATCACTTTCCTTGTACACCCGGAGTATTGAAGGAACGGTGTGGGGTTGGGGGGGCGAAGGAACTGCTAGCCAAGCTTCCCTTACCGGCAGTTACCAACATGAAATGTAGGGAATCGAGACCTTCGCACGCGATCAGGTGGGTGGTTCGAATAGTAGAAAGAAAGGAAAGAGAAGGAAGAAAAAGAAATCAATTAACGCGGTGGTCGTGTTCGTTGTCAGCTCTCGTCTGTTCTTGTCCTTAGGCAGGGCAGGTGCTTGAAACCACCCTTTTATATTCGCCCGTTTTTGCCAAGGTCTCCAGTGTTGGGTGATGGCCCACGCTTCTTGGCGGGGGCGCGCGATCGTGGTGCTGTTCCGGAAACATTTCTCCCTACTCGAGTAGACACTTTCGGAGACAGTCACCTAGTCTAACCCCGTAGGGTGCTAACCACCACTGTATCGACAATCTCAATTGATATCATCTTGTTTGATCTAATTTGGTTAGGAATTGGTTGAGTTGTTGCCTTTTTTGACTATAGTTGCCATGTGTTCCGCTTCCCGGTCGTGTCCCGCTTCCCCATCCTTGACGTCAGATTGATGAACGGAAACGACTACTCGAGTAAACCCCAATTCAAATCGAGGAATTCCCGTCTATTATACCACCCACGATCCTGTACCCCCCCAATGCAAGATAGCCTTTTCTCTGAATACAAAGTCTTGCACAAATTCCGGAAGTTATCTATTTGTGTGAAAAACAGAGCAATTGACGTGAGATAATTCGGTACTATACAAGACCATTCCTCCACAGGAGACTTCGCACGCTCCCCATGGCAGCGCAAGGAGCACCGATAGCCTAACTGTACAAACAGTTTTGTTTTTCCTCTCTGTTACCCGGGCTGGCTTGTGCACTGCTGCTGTCGTATCATATTACTAGCAAATACAAAATTAATCGTAGACAGACATGGAGCAACTTAGCCCAATAGGCATGTTAAAGACGAAATAAAAGGGTGAGCATATAGAGAAGGGGGTGTGCAAGAGTGGTAACGGGCTAGGTGTATGCGGAATTGGTTAAACGGGATGCTTATGGTGGAATAAGGAGCGTGGAGGGGATGAGTGGTCGAGGGGCCAATGGGATAACGAGAAATTCCAGGTGAGTGATCCAATCCGAGGGGTTTGGCATCTGTGATGGTCTGTTAGTGGGCGTGAGGAGAACTGTCTGTAGCGGGTTTAGGATTACGCTTCGTCAAGGGTTTTTGCATTGTCGAGAGGGGAATTTAGGCGGGATTTGACTTTGCAATTCTGTCAGACCTATTCTGGGTAGCCTACAAGGCTGCTGTTTGGCTATCGTGATCGCTTGTGTTAAGATTGGCGTCGATCCGTTCCAGCGGGATCCTCATGATTTCCTCATTCCCGACAGCCAAGGAGAGCGGTGTTCGACCATCTTCGTCTACTGTGTTGGGATTGACGTCGTTCCGTTCTAGAAGCATCCTCACTACTTCCTCATGCCCACAACTGACAGCCCGGGTGAGGGGTGTTTGGCCAAATCTGTCAGCCAGGTCGGGATCGACATCGTTCCGTTCGAGCAGTATCCTCAAGATCCCCACATTCCCATACTCGGCAGCCCGGGCGAGGGGTGTTTTGCCAAATTTGTCAGCCAGGTCGGGATCGGCATCGCTCCGTTCCAGCAGCATCCTCACGACTTCCTCATCCTCGCTAGTGACGGCCCAGGAGAGCGGTGTTTGGCTAAATCGGTCAGCCAGGTCGGGATCGACATCGCTCCGTTCCAGCAGCATCCTCAAGATCCCCTCATGCCTATTCTCGGCAGCCAGGGAGAGGGGTGTTCGGTCATCTTGGTCAGTTGTGTTGGGATTGACGTCGTTCCGTTCGAGCAGTACCCTCAAGATCCCCTCATGCCCACTCTCGGCAGCTCGTGAGAGCGGTGTTCGGCCATCTTCGTCAGTTACGTCGGGATCGACGTCGTTCCGTTCGAGCAGTACCCTCACGATTCCCTCATGCCCACTCTCGGCAGCTCGTGAGAGCGGTGTTCGGCCATCTTCGTCAGCTATGTTTGGATCAACGTCGTTCCGTTCGAGCAGTACCCTCACGACTTCCTCACGTCCATTCCATGCGGCCCAGAAGAGCGGCGTTTGGCCATGCATGATGCAAGTGGGTTGGGATTGGAGTCGTTCTGCTCCACAGGCTCCTTACGATCTCTGAATGTGACCTTCCAGCAGCCCAGGCGATTGCTGTACTACCCTGGCGATCAGCCTGCACGTCCCATTTACCCATCTCCAATAAAGCAACCACTTTCCCCACACGCCCGGAGTAATGAGGAACGATGTGGGGTTGGGGAGCGAAGGAACGCTAGCTAAGCTTCACTTACCGGCAGTTACCAACATGAAATGTAGGGAATCGAGACCTTCGCACGCGAACAGGTGGGTACGCGAGGTTCGAATAGTAGAAAGAAAGGAAAGAGAAGGAAGAAAAAGAAATCGATTAACGCGGTGGTCGTGTTCGTTGTCAGCTCTCGTCTGTTCTTGTCCTTAGGCAGGGCAGGTGCTTGAAACCACCCTTTTATATTCGCCCGTTTTTGCCAAGGTCTCCAGTATTGGGTGATGGCCCACGCTTCTTGGCGGGGGCGCGCGGGTGCCATCGTGGTGCTGTTCCGGAAACATTTCTCCCTACTCGAGTAGACACTTTCGGAGACAGTCACCAGTCTAACCCCGTAGGGTGCTAACCGCCACTACAATACTCGAGTACAAAGTGAGGGGATCGACAATCTCAATTGATATCATCTTGTTTGGTCCAATTTGATTAAGAATTGATTGAGTTGTTGCCTTTTTTGGCTACAGTTGCCATGTGCCCCGCTGCCCGGTCGTGTCCCGCTTCCCCATCTTTGACGTTAGGTGATAAACAGAAACGACTAAACCCCGATTCAAATCGAGAAATTCCCGTCTATTATACAAGTACCACCCACGATCCTGTACCCCCCCCAATGCAAGAAACCCTTTCTCTGAATACAAAGTCTTGCCCAAATTCCGGAAATTATCCCTTTGTGTGAAAAACGGAGCAATTGACGTGAGATAATTCGGTACTATACATGACCATTCCCCCACAGGGGGCTTCGCATGCTCCTCATGACAGCGCAAGGAGCACCGGTAGCATAGCAGCAGGCACAGCTTTGTTTTTCCTCTCAGTGTTACCCGGGCTGGTTTGTGCACTGCTGCTGCTGTATCATATTACAGTACATACGAAATTAATCGTGGACAGACATGGAGCAACTTAGCCCAATAGGCATGTTAAAGACGAAATAAAGGGGTGGACATAGAGGAGGGTGTGCAAGAGTGGTAACGGGCTGGGTGTATGTGGAATTGGTTAAACGGGATGCTTATGGCAGAATGAGGAATATGGAGGGGTATGAGTGGTTGAGGGGCCAATGGGATAACGAAATATTCCAGGTGAGTGATCCAATCCGGGGGGTGTGGCATCTATGATGGCCTATCAGTCCGCGTGAGAACTGTCTCTGGCGGGTTTAGGATTACGCTTCGTCAGGTTTTTTGCAAGAGGAGAATTTAGGTGGGATTGATCGTTGGGCGTTAAAACCTGCGGATCCGTTTGGAAGGGATTTCAGATGACTCGGGCGGCGGCTTGGGGGGACAGGAGGCTATTGGGTGGGGGCTTGCTGCATACCCGGGAGTGAAATCTCCCCGGCCCCGTAGTAATTTTGCAATTCTGTCGACTTTATGGGCAGCCCACCAGTCCACTGTTTGGTCATCGTGATCGCTTATGTCGAGATTGATGTCGTTCCGTTCCAGCAGCATCCTAACGACTTCCTCATTCACCCCCCCAATAGCCAAGGAGAGTGGTGTTCGGCCATCTTGGTTTACGGTGTTGGGGTTGATGTCCTTCCGTTCCAGCAACATCCTCACGACTTCCTCATACCCACTCTCAATGGCCAGTGAGAGCGGTGTTTGGCCAAATCGGTGAGCCAGGTCGGGATCGACATCGCTCCGTTCCAGCAGCATCCTCACGACTTCCTCATCCCCACGACTGACAGCCCAGAAGAGGGGTGTTCCGCTATTTTCGTTAGTTATGTTGGGATCGACGTCGTTCCGTTCGAGCAGTACCCTCACGATTCCCTCATGCCCGCTCTCGGCAGCCCGTGAGAGCGGTGTTTGGCCATCTTCGTCAGCTATGTTGGGATCGACGTCGTTCCGTTCGAGCAGTACCCTCACGACTTCCTCATGCCCATTCCATACAGCCCAGAAGAGCGGCGTTTGGCCATACATGGTGCAAGTGTGTTGAGATTGGAGTCGTTCTGCTCCACCGGCTCCTTGCGATCTCTGAACGTGACCTTCCAGCGGCCCAGGCGATTGCTGTACTACCCTGGCGATCAGCCTGCACGTCCCATTTACCCATCTCCAATAAAGCAACAACTTTCCCCACACATCCGGAGTATTGAGGAACGATGTGGGGTTGGGGAGCGAAGGAACGCAAGCCAAGCTTCACTTACCAGCAGTTACCGACAGGAAAGGTAGGTAATTAAGGCCTTCGTATGCGATCAAGTGGGTATGCGAGGTTTGAGCAGTAGAAAGAAAGAGAAGTAAGAAAAAGAAATCATTAACGTTGTGGTCGTGTTAGTTGTGGCTCTCGTCTGTCCCTGTTATTAGGAGCGGCGCTGGAAACCACCCTTTTATACTCGCCCGTCTTTGCCAAGAAAGTCCCCAGGAGCCGAATATTTGGTGATGGCCGGGCTCCTTGGCGTGGGTGCGATCGAGGTGCTGTTCCGGGAACATTTCTCCCTACAAGTACTCGTCTCCCGAAAGATGTACCCGAAAACAGGGATTAAAAAAAATATCGTATCATAAAACGTCTGTGCGCGTCTGAGGGCCCATACAAAAAACTCCCCCCTGTTTTCGGGTACTTCTTTCGGGGGACGAGTAGACACTTTCGGAGACAGTCACCTAGTCCAACCCCGTAGGGTGCTAACCGCCACTACAATATAAAGTGAGGGTATCGACAATCTCAATGGATATCATCTTGTTTGGTCCAATTTGGTTAAGAATTGGTTGAGTTGTTGTCTTTTTTGACTACAGTTACCATGTGTCCCGCTTCCTCATCCTTGGTGTTACGGAGGTATGATACTAATAAGTTTTGTAGGTTACACAGGGGGTGAGGGTGGCAGTCCTGGTTTGTGGAACCTACAAAACTTACACGCTGTACCTCCGTAGATGATAAACAGAAACGAGGAGCTAATTCTATTTGTTGTTTGAACGAGGAGTTGATTGTATAATCCATCCTTCATTTTGTAAAGTGACTCATTTTTCTGTATCCATATTATTTTTTATCCTTACTCGTACTCATCTTACTTTACTAAACCCCAATTCAAATCAAGGAATTCCCGTCTATTATACCGGTACCACCCACGATTCTGTACGGCCCCAAAGCAAGGTACCCTCTTCTTTGAATACAAAATCTTGCCCAAATTCCGGAAATTATCTATTTGTGTGAAAAACGGAGCAATTGACGTGAGATAATTTGGTACTATACATGACCATTCCCCCATAGGAGACTTTGCACGCTCCCTATGGCCGCGCAAGGAGCACCGATAGCCTAACTGCACACACACAGTTTTGTTTTTTCTCTCAGTGTTACCCGAGCTGGCTTGTGCACTGCTGCTGTCGTATCATATTACTAGCACATACAAAATTAATCGTAGACAGAGATGGAGCAACTTAGCCCAATGGGGGCGTTAAAGACGAAATAAAAGGGTGAACATATAGAGAAGGGGGTGTGCAAGAGTGGTAACGGGCTGGGTGTATGCGGAATTGGTTAAACGGGATGCTTATGGCAGAATGAGGAATATGGAGGGGGATGAGTGGTTGAGAGGTCAATGAGATAACGAGAAGTTCCAGGTGAGTGATCCAATCCGGGGGGTGTGGCATCTGTGATGGCCTGTCAGTCCGCGTGCGTGAGGAGAACTGTCTCTGGCAGGTTTAGGATTGCGCTTCGTCAGGTTTTTTTGCATAATCGAGAGGAGAATTTAGGTGGGATTTATCATTGGGTGTTAAAACCTGCGGATCCTTTTGGAAGGGGTTTCAGATGACTCGGACAGCTCGGGGGGATAGGAGTCTACTGGGTGGGGGCTTGCTGCATACCCGGGAGTGAAATCTGCCCGGTCCCGTAGTAACTTTGCAATTCTGTCAGACCCATTCTGGGCAGCCCACGAGGCCACTGTTTGGCCATCTTGATCGTCTATGTCGAGATTGACGTCGTTCCGTTCTAGCAGCATCCTCACGACTTCCTCATTCCCACGCTCAATGGCCAAGGAGAGCGGTGTTTGGCCATACTCGTCAGCCGCGTTGGGATCGACGTCGTTCCGCCCCAGTAGGATCCTCACCACTCCCTCACGCCCAAAATCGGCAGCCAGGAACAGCGGTGTTTGGTCAGAGGAGTCAACTACGTTGGGATCGGCATCGCTCCGTCCGAGTAGCATCCCCACCACTCCCTCATGCCCATTCATGGCAGCCAGACAGAGTGGTGTTAAGCCATCGTAGTCAACTGCGTTGGGGTTGGTGTCGTTCCGTTCTAGCAGCATCCTCACTACTCTCTCATGCCCACGGCTGGCAGCCAAGGACAGTGGTGTTCGGCTATCTTCGCCAACTGTGTTGGGATTGACGTCGTTCCATTCTAGCAGCATCCTCACAACTTCCTCATTTTCGCCCTCGACAGCCAAGAAGAGTGGTGTTCGACCATATTTGTCTATTGTGTTGGGATTGAGGTCGTTCCGTTCTAGAAGCATCCTCACGATTCCCTCATGCCCACTACTGACAGCAAAGTAGAGCGGTGTTTGGCCAAATTGGTTAGCTAGGTTGGGATCGACATCGCTCCGTTCCAGCAGCATCCTCACGACTCCCTCACCCCCACCACTGACAGCCCAGGAGAGGGGTGTTCGGCGACTTTGGTCTAGTGTGTTGGGGTTGACGTCATCCTGTTCTAGCAGTATCCTCAAGATCCCCTCATGCCCATTCTCGGCAGCCAGGGAGAGCGGTGTTTGGTCATATCCGTTAGCCAGGTCGGGATCGACATCGTTCCGTTCGAGCAGTATCCTTACGACTCCCTCATACCCATACTCGGCAGCTAGGGAGAGTGGTGTTTTGCCATCTCCGTCAGCTCTGTTGGGATCGACGTCGTTCCATTCGAGCAGTGCCCTCACGATTCCCTCATGCCTACCCTCGGCAGCTCGTGAGAGCGGTGTTTGGCCCAATGCGTCGGGTATGTTGGGATCGAGGTCGTTCCGTTCGAGCAGTACCCTCACGACTTCCTCGTGTCCATTCCATGCAGCCCAGAAGAGCGGCGTTTGGCGATACATGATGCAAGTGTTTGGAGTTGCTTTGCTCCACCGGCTTCTTACGATCTCTGAATGTGACCTACGCGATTGCTGTATTACCCTGGCGATTAGCCTGCACGCCCCGTTTACCCATCTCCAATAAAGCAACCACTTTCCCCACACATCCGGAGTATTGAAGGAATGATGTGGGGTTGGGGGAGCGAAGGAACTGCTAGCCGAGCATCACTTACCGGTAGATACCAACATGAAAGGTGGGTAATTGAGGCCTTGGTACGCGATCAGGTGGGTATGTGAGGTTCGAGCAGTAGAAAGAAAGAGAAGGAAGATAAAGAAATCATCAACGTTGTGGTCGTGTTCGTTGTGGCTCTCGTCCGTTCCTGTCATTAGGAGAGGCAGGCGCTGGAAACCACCCTTTTATACTCGCCCGTCTTTGCCAAGAAAGCCCACAGGAGCCGAATGTTTACTCGAGTAGTGAGGGCCCGGGCTTCTTGGCGGGGGCGCGGGTGCCATCGTGGTGCTGTTCCGGGAACATTTCTCCCTAGACACCATCGGAGACGGTCACCTAGTCTAACCCCGTAGGGTGCTGACCGCCACTACTCAGGGGATAAATGATGAGACGGACCGGGTTTATGGGTCTAGGCACTTGGTACTCGGATACCGTATAATCTGGTGAAAGTCGGATTGACGCTATAAATTCAAATTTCGTATACATACTGGAAGCATTCCCTATAAGGCTCTCTATCCAACGGCATTATGTTCCATGGGATAAGCCACCCCAACTCAAAAATAACCACCCATAAAACAAATCAAAAACCAAAATAAAATAAAATAAAATAAAATAAAACAATCAACCTCCCGAACCAGTCGGGTCTTCCAACATCATCTCCTCCAATCTCTTATAACACGTCTCTTCCATTCTAATATGCTTTCTCAGTCCGTTCACCACCTTAAATACCTTCTCACACCTCCAGCATTTCAACACCCCTTTGCAATTTAACTCACTCCATTTAATCACCATGCCCACTTTGTAGTCTTCCTCCAACTCGCCACCCATCCACCTCTGCGCCATCTCCTCCCAGTACTCACTCAATCTCCCATTTCCTCCCACATGTCTTCTTGTTGACCGTTAGGTGGTTTCTCAGCCCTGAACCCCCTGGCCTTGAAGTGCTCCCACCTCCATATTTGCCACCACAAATTCGGCACTCCAATAGGCTACCGTCCACAAAAAACCACCTCCCTTTCAAGTCCGCCACCTCTTTCAGGCACTTTCCACCTCTATGTGCTTTCCCACACGAGTCGCAGGCACCCCTAGTCACCTGCTGTACTATCGTCGCACAGTTCTTCTCGATCGTGATTGTGTTGTCGAACGGGTTACCAAACATAACCCTAACTGACATCTGTTCCGGAAGTGTCGATGGTATACCCATCCCAAGGTACTCGTGGTAGGTCCACCACTTTTTCCAATCATCCACTTTCTGGTCCTGGTATAGTGTTTCCAGCTCCGGTCTCAAGTGGCTGTACTTCGCGCACATGGCCAAGTGGTGTCGATATTCGTAGTTCGTACAGGCCTCGTGACCCCTCTTGTCCGTACCTGATCTCAGTCTTATCAGAACGTATGCGTCCAACCTCGTGAGGCCCTTTTGGTGTTTTCCTTTGGTTGGTTCTCTTTTGTAGTACTTGTGCCCTTCCCTTACTTGCCACTCCTTCCACTCCTTAACCATCTGTTCCCTCATCCAACCACTCCCATCTTTCCCATAGTCCATCTTTTGCCACCTCCCTTGAAGTGCTACAATGTACTTCCTGTTCTTTTTTGCCCACCCATCCGCAGTCTCGTTACCATATATACCTGCATGTCCCGGTATCCAATGCATTTCCACCTCTTCCCATTCATTCAAGATCCCGCACATGCATTCCCACAACCCTGCGCTCGCCCCCTCACTCCTCATGTCCCTTATCTTTATTAGAGCAGGTTGACAGTCCGTAAATATAACTGCCTTCCTGCAATTCTTCCTCCTTAGGTCTGCCAGGGCTAAACCTATCGCCATGATTTCCGCCTTGACTATGCTATATCTCCCGGGTACAGGCATCCCTTTGGTATCCTCGATCATTCCCGAGCTCGACATCGTAATCCAAGCAACTGCTGTCTCGTCATTACGCTTAGAGCCGTCTGTGAACATCCACACGTCCGAGTCGTCATATCGTTCTTCGCACATATCGCTATACGCTCGAACCGCTAACTCTTTGCTCGGTTTTATCGTGATATCCGGAACGGTTCAGAGGACCTTATCCGAAACCTCTATCGATGCATTTATACGGTCGTCCTTCCATCTATTCCCAAAACAGCCGTACCACGGTAGATGCGCCATAATACCCAGGTTGATATGTCTCCCATAGCCTCTTCTTTCCATATAACGTCCGGTAATGGCTGCAAGTGGGATACCCGTTTCTGCAAGCATGATACTGTTCGCGAGGCCGAATGGTGCCCTTATCAGTGACCGTATCGTGTCGTTAACGTGTACTTGCACCTTCTTCATCAGCTTCTCGTCGTGCCTGATGAATTCCAAACCATAGTATATCGTCGGCAGATAAGCTCCCTTTATGAGTCTCAGGCATTCCCAGCTCCCTATACCACCCTCGCTCCCATACCTTCTCCCTATCGCCGCAATTCTCCTTCTAACGTCTACCCCTCTTTCCGCCCAGTACTCCACGTGCTTGCCCATTTTACCTTCACAATCTAACCTGTAGCCCAGCACTCTAATTTCTTTTACCATCTTTTTAACGTTCCCATTGACCGTTAAATCTCCCCACTCTCCTATCCCTATCCCCATCCAATCCACCTTAGCGGGGCTAAACCCCATCCCCCTATTTCTTGCCACCATACTGCACTCATTGTAACCCTTTACTAGCTCGTCCTTGGTCGATTCCAGGCTGCTGGTTGCCGCCAAAACAGTTCCGTCGTCATCGTAGCTCATTGTGATGCTAGCCACTGCCATCCTCGTAGATATTCTTGGTCGAAATACGTCGGACACGTATATACCGAACAGGTACGGGGACAGTGGAGACCCTTGGGGTACACCCTGGTTCGTCCAGTATTGTCGGCTGACTCTTCTGTTAAACCGGAATCTCACCGACCTCCGACCCGCCCATCTTCTTATCCACAAGTTCACATCCCGGGGACAACCTCTCGCCGTCAATATGTCACTCAGGATATCGATGTTGACCTTGTCAAATCCGCCCTCAACATCCATCGTAATCATCCCGCATTTCTTGCCTTTGTGGTATTCCATGAAGTCCAGTATCACTTTCATGGCATCACCGGTGGACCTTCGTTTTCTCGATCCGAACTGGCTTTCTTCCAGGGTTACTGTTTTCGCCAACTTTGCCAGGATAACCCTTTCCGTCACCTTGGCCATACACGGTAGTAGATGGATTATCCTCCACGATTTCGCAACATCGTATCGGTCCTTGTCCCCCTTCTTGATCAACACACAGCTAGATTTGTGCCAGTCCTCCGTATCCGTCCTCACCAGGCTTTTTACCATTCCCATCATTGAACTCTTATGTTTCTCCCAGAAGAACCTTAGCAGCGGATATGACATCCCATCAATCCCACCCGCAGTGTTCCCCGGTGAAGTCCTCAGGGCATACCCCAACTCGGCGTCATCCACATCCAAGTCCACATCCTGCCTAGTCCACTTCTCTTCTGGCACCGGGTTTAACTGACTTCCAAAGCAGTCGGCCATAGCTTTGTGACTCGATAGTTTGGTTCCATCTTCGGTTATGAGGGGTGGTACCGTCCGTCGTGCTTCCAAGGTTACGATCATCTTGTATATATCTGGATCCTTCGCTTTACTTAACTTTTCTTTCATCCAGTCGTATCGTGCTTGAATGACGCTGTTCCGGAACACCGCTCTTGCCACCTTCCACATATCCTTCTCACCCCGTCTCCGAAGGCACTTGACATCCTTCGCCATCCTCTCCAGCTTCTCCGTCCACCATGTACATTTCCCTCTCGCCACTCCGGCTTTGGGCAACTTATCCACAATTCTTCTCATCTCTGCCCATATCTCCTCTCCTGTCCCTCCGATCTTTCCCATTGCGTCAGATAACTTATTCCAGTCCACTTTTCGGTAGGCTATTTTCGGAGATTCGACGTTCGCGTCAGCCGAAATTCGCAGTTTTATCATCTGGCCACTGTGTTCCAGACCAGTTTTGTCCATCACCGTGTGTTACGGGGTAGCCAACACGGTAGGATTCCGGGCTAACTAGGCCGAGGATATTCGAGTCAACGGAATATAAGTCAGGAAGGCTCGAGAAGAATTGTTCGATAAAGTAATAGAAGAATATCGTAATAACTTATAATATTGTTAAGGTCTCTTCTCCGTTGCTTGATGTTGTTCTCAACCATCGGGGAGAGCCCTACTATTTATACTAATGTTCATGCTACTTTGACTTCTCTAGTAAAGATGTATCTTTCTAAGAATTCAGTTCGTCAGAACAAAGTGTGAACACTGTTTGACCCTGAATCTTGCCCAGCTTGACTTTGAGAATCTCCCGACTGCTATTTCTTCTGAGGGTGTCCCCACTCCACCAGTAGCCAGTCTTCGATCTCTTCGTCCTGATAGACTATAATGGAATATGCCGTCTAAATGCCTACATACCAATAGTATCATGAGTATGGAGTGAACAAGTCCGATACTCATCTATCAATGCATAATACATATGCATTAGTAAGAGTAGAGAACTGGTTCTCTAATCATCGTTCCAATCAGTTAGCCATATCTTGAAACGTGAACTCTTTGAGGTTCCTGAGTAGTCTCCCAGATGCCTCCGGGAAGTCCCTACTCA
>Ga0307513_10005450_pt1 | contig 16810 bp, 16 predicted proteins | sample 15_EM_MG_FD_202174 | JGI IMG/M metagenome (GOLD analysis project Ga0307513, IMG submission 202174) | Populus trichocarpa ectomycorrhiza microbial communities from riparian zone in the Pacific Northwest, United States - 15_EM | ecosystem: Host-associated > Plants > Roots > Unclassified | place... | reverse complement strand
GCTCGGCGCGGTCTGCACGCCGGCTGCGCCGCGCCTGCACCACCGGGTGGTTGATGAGGGCAGGAGGTCTGAATGACAGTGGCACGTGAAGCATTTCCAGTTCCGCGCGGGTGGTCGATCGCGATGGCCGCGGCCGGGCCCGTCGCGATCGGCGGCATCCTCGCCGCCCGCGCGCACGACGCGAGCCCGATGCTCGCGGCGCCCGCGATCGTGTTCGGCGTCGTCGCGGCCACCGGGCCGGCGCTCTACATCGCGATGGCCGCGGCCGGCCACGCGCCGCCGCTCGCCGCCGTGGTCCGCGCGTTCGGCGTCGCGCTCGGCGCGTTCGGCGTCGCGCTCGCCGGGCTGATCCTGCCGGTCGCGTTCGCCGCGGCGTCGTCGGTGGCGTCGAGCACGACGGTCGTCGCGACGACCTCGGCGGTCGCCGGGGCCGGCTACCTCGGGCTGCGCCGGCTGGCCGCCGAGCTCAAGACCGGGCGCACGTCGACGCCCGGCGCGGCGCTCGCCGGTAGCGCGGTGTTCGCGATCTGGGCGATCGCCACGGCGACGATCGCCGGCCGGCTGTGGTGGGACCTCGCGGTCGAGGTCGCGTCGTGATCGCCGCGCCCGACTTCGGCACCGCCGCGCCGCGCCCCGCGCTCGGCATGATCGATCTGCTGCTGCGCGATCGCACCAGCATGCTCGTGCGGATCCACAATGGCACCGATCTCCCGGCGATCCTGCGCACGATGATCGTGACGATCGCGATCACCATGGCGATCGTCGGCGCCGCGCTCGGCAGTTACCGCGGCGGGCTGCAGATCGCGTACGCCGCGATCAAGCTGCCGGTCGTGCTGCTCGGCACCGCGGCGCTGTCCGCGCCCGCGCTGTCGGCGATCGGCGCCGCGCTCGGCCGGCGATCGCGGCTCGCCGCCGACCTCGCGCTCGTCATGGCGGCGCTCGCGTTCGGCGCGCTGCTGCTCGTCGCGTGCACGCCGCTGGTGCTGCTCGGCCGCTCGGTCGATCTCGACTACCACCGGATGATCCTCGCGACCGTGGCGATGTTCGCGATCGCCGGGTGCGCCGCGCTGCACATGATCTGGCGCGGCGTCGCGCTCGAGGCGGCGCCCGGCTGGCGCACCGCGGTCGCCGGCCTGTGCGTGGTGTTCTCGCTGGTCGGCGGCCAGCTCGCGTGGGCGCTGCGCCCGTACCTGATGCGGCCGCGCGGGCCCGAGGTCGTGTTCCTGCGCGACGTCGAGGGCAGCCTGTTCGACGCGGTGGCCGGGGCGCAGCGCTCGGCGCGCGGGATCTACGACCGCGACGCCGCGCCGCTGATCACGCCATCCCGGGAGCGCGCGCCGTGAGCCTGGGCGCGCTGGGCGTCGCGTACATCGCGATCGGCGCGGTGGTCGCGCTCGCGATCGCCGCGATCAAGCGCCGGCTCGCGCTCGCCGACGCGCTGCTCGTCGTCGGGTTGTGGCCGCTCTACGCGCCGCTGGCGTTCACCCGCGACGGCGACCGCGGCCGCGAGGACGAGCTGCTCGCGGCGCTCGCCCGCGCGCAGGCCTCGCCGCTCGCGGCCATCCTGCCCGACGCCGAGACCGCGCGCATCCTCGGCGGCCGGCTGCGCGAGGCCGGCGCGCGGCTCGCCGAGCTCGACGAGGTCCTCGCGCGCCCCGACTTCGATCCGCGCGCCGTCGAGCTGCGCGCCGCCGAGCTGTCCGCGCGCGGCGCCAGCGCGGCCGCCGCCACCGCCGGGCTGCGCGTCAAGACGCTCGGCCAGCTCCACGGCCTGCGCGCGCGCTACCACCGCGAGCTCGACGAGGTCGGCGAGCTGATCGCCCAGCTCGTGACCCAGGCGGAGCTGGTCCGCCTGCAGCCCGCGATCGCCGAGGCATCCGGCGAGCTGGTCCGCGAGCTGGTCTCGCGCGTCGAGGGCCTCGGCGAGCTGTTCACCTACCAGGCCACGCTCGAGACCGGCGACGCCACGGAATACCTCCACGGCGCGGGGCGTTCGTCCTGACATGGCCGCCGTGCTCGTGGTCGACGACGACGCCCACATCCGCGAGGTCGCACGCTTCGCGCTCGCGCGCGCCGGCCACCGCGTCGAGCTCGCCGGCGACGGCGCCGCGGCGGCCGAGCGCCTCGACCCCGCCGCATCGGGGCGCGGTCCGATCGAGCTCGTCGTGCTCGATGTCCTGATGCCCGAGCTCGACGGCCTCAGCCTGTGCCGCCAGCTGCGCGGCCGGGTGCCCATCGTGTTCCTGTCCTCGCGCGCCGAGGAGGCCGATCGCGTGCTCGGCCTCGACCTCGGCGCCGACGACTACCTCACCAAGCCGTTCTCGCCGCGCGAGCTCGTCGCCCGCGTCGCCGCCGTGCTGCGCCGCACCGCCGCCGAGGCCGTGCCGGCGGCCCGCCCGACGCTCGCGATCGGCGCGCTGGTCATCGATCGCGATCGCCACGCCGTCCACGTCGCCGGCGTCGAGCTCGTGGTCACCGCGACCGAGCTGCGCCTGCTCGCGACGCTGGCGCTCCACCCGGGCCGCGTGCTGTCGCGCGGCCAGCTGATCGCCACGGTCTACGGCGACGATCACCACGTCAGCGCGCGCACGATCGACACCCACATTCGCAACCTGCGCGCCAAGCTCGCCGCGGCCGGCGCGCCGGTGATCGAGACGGTGCATGGCGTCGGCTACCGCGCCGGGTAGGCTGCGTCGCGGCCTCGCGCAGCTCGCGCGCATCCGCTATCGCCTGCTGCTGGTCAACGCGCTCGTCGCCGCCGTGCCGCTGGTCGGCATCTCGTTCGCCGAGCTGCACGAGACCCAGCTGCTCGGCGCGCTCGAGGACGACATGGTCCACCAGGCCGAGCTGGTGCGCGCCGTGGTGCGCGCCTCGCCCGACGCGGACCTCGCGAGCTTCGAGCCGATCCTGACCGCCGCGGCGTCCGACACCCGGACGCGCGTCCGCCTGCTCGACCGCACCGGCGCGGTGCGCGCCGACTCGCACCGCGCCGGTCCGCCCGAGGGCGAGGAGGCTCCGGTGCCGCACCTGCTGCGCGGCGAGGCGCCGCGCCACGCCGTCGGTCCGCCCGCGCCGCTCGACACCGCGAGCCGTCGCGAGGTCCGGGCCGCCCTCGCCGGCCGCTACGGCTCGGCCACGCGCCTGTGGGGCAACCAGGAGCGCGTCTTCCTGTTCTCGGCCCTCCCGATCCAGCGCGCTGGCCTCGTAGATGCCGTCGTCTACGTCACGCGCTCGACCCACGACGTCAAGCTGCAGCTCTACCGCCTGCGCACCTGGTTGTTCCGCGTGCTCGCCGCGACCCTCGCCCTGACGTCGCTCGTCACGCTCGTCCTCGCGACGACGATCGCCCGCCCGCTCGGTCGCCTCACGCGGCGGGCCGAGCGCATCGCCGCGCGCCAGCCCGCCCTGCCCGATCGCCTGGTCGAGCGCGCCGACGAGATCGGCCAGCTCGCGCGCGCCGTCGAAGCGATGACCGTCGAGCTCGAGCGCCGCGCCCACGACGCGCGGACGCTCGCTGCCGATCTGTCGCACGAGTTCAAGACGCCGCTGACCGCGATCCGCGGCGCCGCCGAGCTGCTGCGCGACGGCGCGAGCGACGAGCCCGCCGACCGCGATCGCTTCCTCGCGATGATCCTCGACGACGCCGCTCGCCTCGACCGCCTGGTCTCGCGCCTGCTCGAGCTCGCCCGGGTCGACGACGACCGCGCCGTCGAGCTCCCCGTCGACCTCGTCGGCCTCGCCCGCGCCTGCGCCGCCCGGCCGTGGCCGGTGGCCGTCGAGCTCGCCATCGCGCCTGCCGGCACTGCCGGCCCCGCTGCGGAGCCTCCGGTCGGCGAGCTGCGCGTGTCCGGCCGCCGGACACAGCTCGCCGCCGCGCTCGAGAACCTCGTCGCCAACGCGACCCAGTTCGCCACCCCCGGCACGCCCGTCCGCATCATCCTCGGTCACCGCCCCGCGCTCGGTCGCAAGCCCGCCGCCGTCCGCATCACCGTCACCAACCACGGCCCTGCGCTGTCACCCGCCGCGCGCACCCGCGTCTGGGATCGCTTCTACTCGACCCGCACCGCCTCGGGCGGCTCCGGCCTCGGCCTCGCGATCGTCCGCTCCGTCGCCCTCGCCCACGGCGGCGCCGTCGGCCTGTCCTGCACCGCCGGCCTCACGTCATTCTGGCTCGAGCTCCGCGCCATCCACTGAGCGTCGAGCCTCGCTCCATCTCTCCCCGCCCGCTCACACCGGCTCGGTATGCCTCTGCCATGGTACTGTTCACCCATGGCGGCACTGGTCCTCCACGCACCGCAGACGCTCGCCGTGCTCATCGCGAACCTCTCGCCCGAAGTGCGCGATGCGATCGCCGACGTGGATCGCACGCTGATCACCATCTCACTCCAGCAGTCGCCCTGGGACCGCCTGCGATCCGCTTCGCGCATGGCGCAAGCACTCGCAAGGATCGGCGATGCCGCGGCATCCCAGAGCCGCTGACCTTCCGGCGCTGCTTGCTCGGTAGTGCTTGCCCGGAAATTCGGGACCCTCGACGAGCCATCCGACCGTTGACGTGGTCGTACGTGGTCGTGGACCTTGACGGCGACGGCGGCGTGGACGTCGGCGTCTCACGTCTGGGCTCACAGCATCTTCGTGAGCATCGCGACAACGCCCTCCGACAACTGGATGCCTCGGTCGTGGCGTCGGATTCGACTCGACGGTCAACGAGCCCCGACCAGGTCCACGTCGCCGACGCCGTCAAGGTCCACGTCCACGACCAGGTCGACGATCACGTCAACGATCGGATGTCTCGTCGAGGTTCCGGAATTTCCGGGCAGGCTCTAGGTAGAGATCAGGTCGGCGACGGCGGCGGGATCGTGCCGCGACGGCGCTTGCCGTCGGCGTCGGCGGGCTCGGCCGGCGCAGCCGCAGTGACGGCGGGAGCCGGCTTGCCCTTGGCGTCGGCCGACTTGCCGTCGGGCTTGGTCTCGGCGGGCTTGGCGTCGAGAGCCTTCGCCTCGACAGGCTTGAGCTCGACCGTCTTCGCCTCGAGCGCGCTGGCGACCGCGGCTTCCTTGTTGGGCTCGTCGCCGACCGCGAGCTCGCACTCGCCGAACACGACCTGCATGCCGCCCTTGGTGGTCGACAGCGAGACCTCGAGCGAGCGCGCGCGGATCACGGTGCGGTCGCGGACGCGGCCCGAGATCTCGACGGTGTCGGCCTCGACCTCGCCGGCGAGCTCGCCGTCGGAGCGCAGCTGCTTGACCCTGACCACGCCGGACACCACGCCGCTCGGCGTGATGTGAATGACCGGGCCGGTGATGTCGCCCTCGACCTTGCCCATCACGACGATCGGGCAGCTCGACGACATCTTGCCGGTGAACTCGGTGCCCTCCTCGACGAGGGTATGCTTGCCGGTCGGTAGTCCTTGCTTGTCGCTCATCACTTACCTCGTTCCTGGCTCGGTCTGGACTCGGTCTTCGTGGCCGGCACGGCGCCGGCCGGGATGATCTTGACGCGCAGCTGACAGCCGCTCTCGAACGCGAAGCCGGTCGGCTCGCCACTCTGCGCCACGGCCGAGACCACGGCGCCGCGCGCGCTGACCATCAGCTTGCGCGCCCCGACGATGCCCGGGCTGTGCCTCTCGAAGAACTTACCGTGCACGGTGATGCAGCCGGCTCCGACGATCTCGCAGTCGGCGAGCACGCCGGACGGGCCGATCACCAGCTCGGTCTCGACCCCGACGTTGATCGTGCAGTTCTGAAACAGGCTGTCGATCTCGACCTGCGCGCCGGCGTCGAACTGCAGGGTCGCGTTGCGCAGCACGTCGCCGCGCCCGAAGTAGCGCCGGCGCGAGTCGTCGGCGACCACGTGGGTCACCGCGCCGACCATCAGCACCGACGGGATGACGCCGTTCTCGACCCGCTGCGTGCCGTCGCCGGCCGGGCTGAGATCGAGCCAGGCCACGTCGATCGTCCCGAGCGGCAGGCCGGTGCCGACCAGGCCGGCGACCTTGGCGCCGGTCAGCGACGCGCCGGCGAGCTGCGCGCGCGCGAACGTCGCGTGGCGGATATCGGCGCCGGCGAGCTTGGCGCTCGTGAGATCGGCGCCCGAGAAGTTGGTCTTGACCAGCGACGCGCCGGTGAAGTCGGCGCTGCGCGCGATCGCGCGATGCAGCACCGCCTCGTCGAGCACCGCGCCGCGCAGGTTGGCGTCCTCGAGGTTCGCGCCGGCGAGGCTGGCGTTGCTCAGCCGCGCGCCCGCCGCCGAGACGCCGCCGAGGTAGGCCTCGTCGAGCTCGGCGTGGGTCAGCTGCGCGTCGCTGAGGTTGGCGCCGCCGAGCTTGGCGCCGGTGAGCTGCGCGTAGCTCAGCACCGCGCCGGTCAGGTTCGCGCCGGTCAGGATCGCGCCCTCGAGGTTCGCGCGCGTCAGGTTCGCGCCGACCAGGTTCGCGCGCTCGAGCTTGGCGCCCTCGAGGTCGGCGTTCTCGAGGTTGGCGCCGCTCAGGTTGGCGCCGACCAGGTACGCCTCGCGCAGGCTCGATCGCCGCAGCTGGGCGCCGCTCAGGTCCGCGGCCTCGAGGTTGGCGCCGTCGAGGTCGGCGCGCTCGAGCGCCGCCTTGACCAGCTTGGCCTGCGAGAGATCGATGCCCTTCAGATCGGCGCGATCGAGCTTCTCTCCGCGCTGGATCCGCTTGAGTGCTTCGTCGCGAGCTAGACTTGCCATCAGTGGTGCTCCTCAGGGCTTTCCCGGTTGTGCGCGCGCCGCGACGGCAGCGGACAGGTAGCGATCGAGCGTGGCGATGCGTTCGTGGAACGGCATCTTCTCGAGCCGCGCCAGCTGGTCGCGCTCGCCGAGCCGGGCCAGCGCGACCTTGATGCGCTGGAACGTCTGCTCGCGCTGCTTGCGCGCCTCGTTCTTGCGCGCCTTGGCGTCGTCGGACCACTTGGTGCCAGCGTGGGTGTACTCGTCGTTCGCCACGCTCAGCATGATCAGCAGATCGCCGAGCTGGCGGCGCTCGGCGAGCGGATCGGGCGCTGACAGCGCCGAGCTCGCGGCCGCGCGGTAGCCCTGGAACTGCGCGACGATCGCGTCGGCGATCTCGGGGCGCAGCCCGGCGACGACCGAGATCTCGTCGGAGGTCGCGCGCATCAGCGCGTCGAGCCGGTGCAGCCCGACCGCGAACAGCTTCTCGATCGTGCGGCGCTCGACGCCTTCGATCTGATAGAGCAGCGACTCGACGATGATCGGCTCGCGGCGGTCGCGCTCGGCGTCGAGCTCGAAGGCCTGCGGGATCAGCTCGATCAGGCGCTCGTAGCGGCGCAGCAGCTCGGCCTTGCTGGCCTCGTCGATCCGGGCGCGCCCGCTGGTGGCGGCGTCGACCGCGACGCAGAAGTCGTCGAGCGCGGCGCACAGATCGGCCAGGTCCATCTGGCCGGCCATCGTGCGCAGCGAGCGCAGCGCCGGCTGGGTCGACTCGATCCACGACGGCTGGGCCTCGCCGTAGCGCAGCTCGAGCATGACGTCGCGGACCTGCGCGACGTGGATCGCCGCGACCTCGTTGAACACGCGGCGGACCTCGGCGAGATCCGCGACGGTCGAGACGCCGTCGGACTCCGACGACGCGCCGCTCGCGCTCGGCTCCATCGCCTGATCGAACGCGGCGCCGACCGAGTCAGAGTGCGCGCGTCGCGCCGGACGACCGGCGGGCGGCGCGGCCGACGGCTGCGATGGCAGCGACGGTGGCGACGGCGCGGCGGCGGCTGGCGGCGTGACCGGCGCGGGCATGCCAGCCCCTCGCACCGTGGGGCGCGGCGCGGGCGGGGTCGGCGCGGCCGGCGCGGGCGGGGTCGGCGCGGCCACCGCGGGCGGCGGCGTCGCGAGCGGCGCGGCTGCGACCGCCTTCGCGACGCTCGATCGACTCGCAGTCTTGGCGGGCGCGGGCGTCGGGACCGGCGCAGGCGGAGGCGACAAGATCATCGTGCCGTCGTGGTCCTTCGCAGGATCGCTGCGCAATCCGGACGTCGCGGGCGTGACCTTGGGCAGGCTCGGCAAGCCGCCGCCACGCGCCGGCGCGCGCGGCTCGCCGCCCTGCGCCTCGTCGGACGGCGGCGCGCTCGAGGGAGCTCCGCTCGACGAGCTTCCACCGCTCGACGAGCTTCCGCCTCCGCTCGCCGACGACGCTGACGACACCACCCCGCCAGGTCGACGCGGCTCGCGCTGCGGCCCCGGCCAGTCCCAGATCGATCGCGCGGGCTCCGCCGGCGCGGGCCCGCCGGCAAACGCCGGCGTCATGCCCGCGGGCGCCGACAACACCGGCGGCTGCGCGTGATCCGATGATGATGATGACGATGGCGGCGCCGACGATGACGGCGCCGCGCCGACTCCCGACGCCGGCGTCGGTGACGAGCCGATCGCCGTCCCCGGCGTCAGCGTGATCTCCGGCTCGTCTTCGTCACTCAGCTCGGCGAGCGCGCCGTTCACGCGATCCATGACATCGCCATCCTCGCTGCCCGGTGAGGCATCGGTCGGATTGCCATCCTGGCCACGTTGAAAAAGCCGCGAGAAAATCCCCATCGAGCCTTCCGGAGCGATCACCACGACGAGATCGCAGGGTGCCGGTCACCCTATCAGAGTCGCGCGCACGCTCCGATGTGTTCCTTCGGCGCCAATGTGAGGCGGCGAGTGAGGACGCCGACGATCCGTGCGCCCCACGTCGGCAAACGAAACGCCCGCGAGAATCTTGTGCGAGCCCTTCCGTCTTCGCAGCGCCGTGATTCGCGCGATCGCGAGCACGCGTGATCGCGATCGCGATCCACGTCGCGCCGAACGCCGTGCGCGCGTTACTGTGTAGGATCGTCTCGACCGGTGGGCTTGCCACCGCCGAGCTTGTCCCACGTATTGACGTTGCCCGGCGTCGCGGCCGGCACGCCAGACGGCGACCCCGACGGACCGTGCGGCCGTCCCGCCGGGCGCGTCCCCGGCGCCTCGTCCTGCGGCTTGATCACCGTCGCGAACTCGCGTGGCGGACCACCATCGGCCTGGACCTTGAGGCGCAACGTTCCGCCCCGCTCCGTCAGCGCCTCGACCTCATCGGTCGCGAGCTTGGCGAACACCGCGGCGTCGTCGACCTCGCGGCCACCGACGCCGAGCACGATGTATTGATCCGCGAGCCCGAGGTCCTGCAGCACGCCGGGCTCGAGGCCGACGATCACCGCGCCGTGCTCGAGCTTGGGGTAGCGCCAGCCGATCAGCGGGAACAGATCGACCGCGGTCGCGCCGAGCGCGCTCGCCGTCTCGCCATACGCCTCGACCAGCTTCGCGAGCTCGGCGCCGCCGAGCGCCACCTGCGCGTAGGCGCGATAGCGCTTGCCGTCCGCGCCCTGCATCTCCTCCCAGTAGCGCCCGGTCGGCGCCGCCGGGACCGCGCCGCCACCGGTCGCGCGCAGCGCTTGCGCGACGGCATGCCGCGCCTCGCGCACATCGCGCCGCGCGCTGGTGCTGCTCGGATCGCGATCGAACGCCGCGAGCTTGGCGTCGCGCGCCGCCGCGTAGATCGGCAGCACCGCCGCCTTCCACCGGGCGTCGGTGATGCGGACGGCCAGCGCGTTGGCCACCGCGTCGAGCGCGGCGTCCGCCGCCTCGTCCTCGGCGTCATCCTGGCGCGCCGACTCCGACGACACGCCGACGCACGAGATCGCCTTGCCGCCCGCCTCGCTGCACGCCGCGGCGGCCGGCACGTTGCCCGCGATCCACGCCGGTCGCGGCCCCGAGCTGCCGATCACCGCGCGCGGATCGACCGCCGGCTTGGTCATCCGCTGGTACCCGAGGTAGCCGCCCGCGGCGACGACAATTGCGAGCAGCGCCGACAGGATCGGCACCAGCGCCGACGACCGCGCCGCCGGCTGGGTCCCCGGCTGCAGCGCCGACGCGCCGGTCGTGCCCTGCGCGCGGCGCGGCGATCCGGCCTGCAGCGCGCGCTCGCGCAGGATGCCGATCGACTTCACCAGCTCGGGCCCCGAGGTCGGCCGCGGCATCGTCGGCAGCAGCGTCATCACCGTCTCGCCCGCGTGGCACACCATCGCGTGCTTGCACTGCGGACAGCGCAGCTCGGGCGCGGTCGCGAACTTCAGCACGTCGTAGTGCGCGGCGACGTCGACGTTGTGCGCGCTCGTCGTGCCGCAGCTCCCGCAGGTGTACGGCATCAGCACCGTGACGAGCTGGACCTTGGGGTTCAGATCGTCGCGCGTGCACAGCTTCTCGATGAACGTCGGCGGCGCCGACGCCAGGTACACCTTGTCGGCGACCGGCGCGACCGCCGCGATGAAGCCCCGCCACTCGACCGCGCCGATCGGCTCGATCTTGCCGATCGCGCCGAGGTCGACGATCACCGTGCCCTCGAGCCCCTCGGCCAGCTTGTCGCGCGGAAACGTCCCGTCGAGATCGCCGTTGAGCCGCAGGTACGTCGTGCGGCCCTCGATCACCTTGTCGACCCGCAGCTTGCGGTTCAGATCGGTCACCGCGTAGTTGAGCTTGGTCGCGAGGAACGCCTCGACCGCGGGCTCGAGCTGGAACCGGTCCTGGCCGATCAGGTACGAGAAGTACGTCGCGCCGTCCTCGTCGAAGTACATCGACTCTTTGCACGACCCGCACGGCCGCTCGGCCAGCTTCATCGCCTTGATCGCTTCGTGATCGCGATCGATCTGCAGCAGCACGCGCTGCTCGCGATCGCAGTAGTCGCAGCGGAACGGCGCGTAGAAGCTGAACACCCGACCGCCGCCCGCGAAGTTCGCGACCATGTTGAGCTGGTCGACGACCTTGGGCGTGCACTCGATCAGCACGATCGAGCGGCAGACCTTCGCCGCGGTGGTCACGAAGTCGACCCACTCGCGGATCCCGAACGAGCTGATCTTCTTCACGCCGCCAAGGTCGAGCACCAGCGTGTCCGCCGCCGCCGTCATCCCGAGCTTCTTGCCCTCGAAGCCCTCGTCGATCGTGCCGACGAACCTCAGGCAGGCGACGGTACCGTCGGCAAACTTCTCGATCACCAGCTTGGGCACCGGTCCCGACGCGATGATCGGCTGCGATGGACGCTGGATGGGCCGATCGGCGGATTGCATCAGTGACTCCAGAAGTGCAACGACTTGGCCTGCGTCCGGAACTCTCGCAGATTCATGTCGAGCTCGAACAGGGCTGTCACCTCAGTATGACGATTTGCCGCCACATCGAAGAACATCGCGGTTGACGCGTTGTGGCAAACCATCATGCCCAGACCGGCTCCACCATGAGAGGTATCCATCTCACCGCCGAGCCCGCGCGCCAGCCCATCGAACACGTGGCGGCGCTCGAGCCGGCCGAACGGATCGCGGATCTGGAGCGCGAGCCGCGTGCCATCGGTCGCGATGCGCAGGATCGGCCGCTCGTGATCGGCGAGCACGATGCTGGCCTTGCGGTCGGCGGCGTACTTCGGCTTGCCGAACGCGTCGATCGGCGCGTCGTACATCGCGTTCATGATCAGCTCGTGGCCGAGCTCGGAGAACATCTCCGCGACCCGGTTGGGGACGTGGAGCCGGGTGACAAAGTCCTGGATCTGCGTCGCCGCGGCGTCGCGATCCGCCGTCGAGCGGACCGCGATGTCTGCCGAGCTGAAGCCCCAGTCGAGGTAGGCCGCGAGCGGCGGCACCGACGCGCTCTGCAGCCGGCGCGCGAGCATCGTCAGCTCCCACGCCCGCGGCGGGGTCTCGAAGTCGCGGCGGCCGAGCACGTGGTCGATGTTCCGGTTCTCGATCATGTGGCGCAGCGAGCGGCGCAACGGCTCGGCGGTCCATAACACGCCGCGCAAGCCGGGCCGCTGGCGGACCTGCTCGGCGACCAGATCACCGTCGAAGGTATCGGCGCACAGCAGGTCCGCGCCGTCGAGCACCGCCGCGACCTCGACCGGATCCTCGACGGTGGTGGCCGAGGCGCCGGTCGCCATGAACAGACGAGCGACCTTGCGGCCGACGAGCTTGTTACGTTCCAGGATGACGACTTGCATCACGTAGGCCTGCCCTCGACGCTGCCCTCCCCCTGCTGTCTGCCGGCCTTCACAGAACGTATCACACGGTCGCTCGACGCTCGACGGTAAGACCTGTGGTCCGTGCTACGGTGGTCGCGTGAGGGTACGACCTGGTGCGACAGCTACCGTCGCGCTGATCGCAGCGCTGCATGTCCACGCGTCCGCAGATCCGACCCCTGCGCCGGAACGCTGCAGCGACAGGGGCGACAGGCCCGGCGAGTGCAAACCCTCGGGCGCACTCTACGCGACGGTCGCGACCAAGAAGTCACGCGCGCAGCTCTCCGAGTTCCTCGTCGCGCCCGCGGCGCGCGCCGCCCGCGCGCGCGACTGGGCCAAGGCGATCCCGCTGTACCAGGCGATCGTCGTCGCGCGCGGCCCGGCCAGCGCCGAGGCCAAGCAGCTCGCGACGCTGTGGACGCTCGCCGGCCAGAACGAGCGCGCCGCCGAGGCCTGGGCTGACTACGCTGCCGCCGTCGACGATCCAGGGGAGCGCAGCTCGGCCGCGGCCGAGGCGACCCGGCTCGGCAGCGTCGCCGATCCGTTCGCCGACAAGCTCGCGCTCGCCGATCAAGCGGTCGACGCGCGGCGCGCGTTCGCGCTCGGCCGCACCGCGTTCGCCGCCAAGCAGTACGGCGACGCGCTGGTCTACTTCCACATTGGCTACGCGCTCGCGCCCGAGCTGCCCGGCTTCCTCCGCGAGCTCGGCTCGACCTACGACAAGCTCGGCGCCGCGGCGCAGAAGCGCGAGTTCTACCGGCGCTACCTCGTCCAGCGTCCGATCGGCGGCAACGCCGACCTCGTGCGCGCCGAGCTGGCGCGCGACAAGGACGTGCTCGGCACGCTGCAGGTCTCGACCAGCCTGCCGTGCACCGAGCTGTGGATCAACCGCCAGCGCCTGACCGGCAAGCCGCCCGACAAGGGCATCGTCGTCGCGCCCGGTAGTTATAAAGGCCTGTGCTTCAATCCCAAGCTCGAGATGGCGCTGTTCGAGTACGCCACCGTCGAGCCCGGCAAGCCGGCGATCATGGCGTTTCGCTGGGGCATCATCGAGAATCGCCTCGAGCGCCCGTTCGGCCGGATCGCGCTCGAGAACCCCAAGGCGCCCGGCGTGATGATCGATCTCGGCATCTCGTCGCCCGAGATCGGCGTCGCCGCGCCGAGCGACGGCCGCAAGCTCAAGATGGTCATCAAGGATGATTCCGGCGCGCGGACCGAGGTGCGCTCGGTGCAGGTCGAGCCCGGGCAGCGCCTCGTGGTGAAGTGGTAGCCCGGCGATGGTCTCCGATCGCCCCTCGCAAGAAGGCAAGCTGTCGGCGGGCGCGCCCGGCGAGCCGGTGCCGTTCGGTCGCTACTACCTGCTCGGCCTGATCGCGCGCGGCGGCATGGCCGAGGTCTATCGCGCCAAGGCCCAGGTCGGCTCGCGCCGCTTGCTCGCGGTCAAGGTCATGCGGCCGCAGCTCGCGCGCGAGGCGCGCTTCGTCGACATGTTCCACCGCGAGGGCAAGCTCGCGATGATGCTGTCGAGCAACCGCTGCATCGTCGAGACCATCGAGCTCGGCCAGCACGACGGCCGGCACTTCATCACGATGGAGTACATCGGCGGCCGCGATCTGACCCAGGTCCTGCGGCGCTGCCAGGAGACCCAGCAGCGCATCCCGGTGCCCCACGCGGTGTACATCGCGGCGCGCATCGCCGAGGGCCTGCACTTCGCGCACACGCTCGGCGGGCCCGACGGCCGGCCGCTCAACATCGTCAATCGCGACGTGTCGCCGTCGAATGTCCGGTTGTCGTACGACGGCGACGTCAAGCTGCTCGACTTCGGCATCGCGCAGGCGCTGATGAAGTTCACCAGCGAGATCGGGATCCTCAAGGGCAAGTTCAGCTACATGTCGCCCGAGCAGATCCGCGGCATGCCGCTCGACGCGCGCACCGACGTGTTCTCCGCCGGGATCATCCTCCACGAGATGCTGACCACCGAGAAGCTGTTCCGCGGCGACACCGAGTTCGCGCTGATGGAGAAGGTCCGCAAGGCCGAGGTCCCGCTGCCGTCGGAGTTCAACCGCCGGGTCACCAGCGAGCTCGACGCGATCGTGGTCAAGGCGCTCGCGCGCGACGTCGCCGATCGCTACCAGAGCGCGGCCCAGCTCGCGGCGGCGCTCGACGCGCTGATCGGCAGCTACCGGTTCGATCCCAAGGAGCTGCGCCAGCTCATGCGCCAGCTGTTCCGCAAGGAGTACGCCAAGGAGGTCGAGGACACCCAGCTGTCCCTCGAGGCGTCGACCGTGCCCGGCCTGTCGATGTCCATGGCGATGGCGACCGGGCCGCGCCTCCAGGCGGCGACCACGCCGCCGCCGGTCGCCGGCACGCCGCCCGATCCTGTGCCGCAGCTCGCACCGCCCGCCGAGGAGCCGCGTGATCCAGCCGACAAACGGCGCGGGTTCTGGGGCAACTTGTTCAAGAAGCGCAAGTAGCGCATGCTCTCGCCGATGCCAGCCGCCTCATTGGATCTCAAGCGGATGGCGATCATCTGCGCCGCCTGCCTCGCCGTCGTGAACATCGCGTTCTACCTGATGGCCGGGAGCTACTTCGAGTCGCACCACGAGATCATCACCGGGGTCGGCTCGGCCTCGACGTACACGCCCGAGCAGATCCGCCACATCCACGTGATGTTCGCGGTGTTCAGCGGCGTGGTCGGCGCGTTCGGCCTGGCCGCCAGCGTCGATCCGCGCCGCGTCGGGCACCTGATCCCCTTGCTGTTCGGGCTCGGTGACCTCGGCGGCGCGGTCGCCGCGTTCACGCACGGCGCGCCGGCCGTCGTCGGCATGACGCTGCTGGTCGCCGGCGTGTTGCTGCCCACGCTGGCGCACTTCTCGTTTCGCGGCTCGCGCGCCGCCTGGGCGTTCCTCGTCGCGATGTGCGGCGTGTTCGCGGTCATCGAGCTGTTCGGCGCGCCCAAGATCGCCCGCGCCCTCGACATCGGCCTGTGGACCGCGATGATCCTGCCCGGCCTCAACCTCGTCGCGGCCGCGGCGCTGTCGTCGCTGCGCGGGCAGTACGTCGAGCGGTCTGCCGGCTAGAAGCAGTACCCGCTCACTTAACTTGAGCTTGACCGCAGGCGGAAACTGCGTTCGGGTCGACGGGGCCTGGGTCGCGGCGATGGCGGCGACGTGCCCATCTGCGTCGCGCCCACGTGGGCGCGATTGCGCAAGGTGCGCCACCTCGATGATGGCCCAGCGCGGTGCGGGTGGGGGCTGCGGCCGCCGCGGTTGCTCCGCTGTGGTCGACCAGCAGTGTACCGCCAGGAGTGCCGCAAGCATCCGGCGACGCGGTCATCCATCGGATGCTACTTGGCGTGCGTCTCGCGCACGGGCACGGGGGACGGAACACGCGTGTTCTGCTCGTTGCGCCCTGTGGAGGCGGCCGCAGCCGAGGACAAAACGCGGCAGCGTCGCGATGGTGCGAAGGCGCGCCGACTCGTTTTGTCCTCCGCTGCTTGGAGAACTGCGGTCGGGCGACAAGTTCGACGAGGACCGCAGTTCTCCACCGTTCCACAGGGCCTGCCGCTGTTTCCGGAGATCCCTTCGGGATTTGGCAGAGGAAGAGCAGAGGACCAGCGCCAGAACTTCGGCATCGGGGTTCGGCGTTCGGCGTTCGGCGTTCGGCGTTCGGCATCGACGTCGGCGTCGGCGTTCGGCATCGACGTCGGCATCGGCATCGGCATCGGCATCGGCGTTCGGTGTTCGGTGTTCGGTGTTCGGTGTTCGGTGTTCGGTGTTCGGTGTTCGGTGTTCGGTGTTCCGTGTTCCGTGTTCCGTGTTCCGTGTTCCGTGTTCCGTGTTCCGTGTTCCGTGTTCCGTGTTCGGCGTTCGGCGTTCGGCGTTCGGTATTCGGCACGCCGCGCGACCACATCCAGGCGACCGGCCGGCCGCAGCGACACGTCACCGGCAGCAGCCAACTGGCCGCAGCCGACGCGTCCACCGCCACCGCGCGCAGCCAACCTGCATCGCGAGTCACGAGCCAAACTGCCAAGCTGAGTTTCGTCCTCGTACCCCACAACGATCGACCTCGGTCTCCGGATTCACGTGTTCCGGATCCGCTCCGGAACAAGACCGAAAAACTCTTCCCGGTAGTAGCAAGGCTGTGGGCGCAGTGAATAACTGCGCACCTCGTCCCCTGGCCAGACACGCGCAGTTATTCAAGCATCGGAGGGCAATCACGCGCACGAGTGCCCCACCAACAGACGCCGTCGTCACTGCGCGTGATTGTCCTCGGATGCGGCGGCGTCCACAGGCCACGCCCTTCCCCGGTGACCTGCCGCGACTCCAGATCATCCATGATGAAGACATCATAAATCGACACCTCATCAACAATTTGCTTGACGCATTTTGCAGCACACGGCACTCGCCCTCCGCGATAGGCACACAAACCTGCACCACAACGCGCCCACATGCGATCTGCGCGTGATTCCGCTCCCGCGTCTCGTTTTTTTGCCACGGACCCCGAATCGTCGCCCAGCGAGCACCTCACAGCGCCGAAAACGAGCGTGCTAGAAAGTCCCCACGATATCGAGAGGAGTGAGGCACATGCTACGACAGGCAGCGAGCGAGGCGGCGCCCACGTGGGCGCTCGAGGCAGCAACAACGTGCCAGCCGTCCCCGGCGGCAGACTGGCAAATTGTAGATCGGGCCTTGCGGTCGATCGCGAATCGCATCGCCGGGCTGAACGCCGAGGAAGCGCGCTGGCTGCGCGAGGCGGAGGCACTCAAGATCTGGC
>Ga0307513_10005449_pt1 | contig 16810 bp, 13 predicted proteins | sample 15_EM_MG_FD_202174 | JGI IMG/M metagenome (GOLD analysis project Ga0307513, IMG submission 202174) | Populus trichocarpa ectomycorrhiza microbial communities from riparian zone in the Pacific Northwest, United States - 15_EM | ecosystem: Host-associated > Plants > Roots > Unclassified | place... | reverse complement strand
TCGATCTCAGGGGGAACCATTTTTAACGCATTCACGACTTGCTTGGTGAGGGCACCGACCATGTTGGCAGCGGTTTGTCTCTCGTGGTCTTGGAAATCGCAATAGACGCATGCGACAGCGATATTCTCTCCCCGAAAGTGCTCAAGCAACCTATCAATTACCAGAGAGCTAAGTGTTTTATCCAGTTAGCTATATCTCTCCCTCTGAAGTAATCATTTTTCCTACCTAAGAAAGGTCTTTCCAACCCCGGGATTACCGGAACAAAACAAAGTAGCTTTGCCGGATTCACCTCCCCCGTCACGCCATCTGAGAAACTCATCGGTTTGCAGAAACCATTCCCCTAAGCCATCCTGTCTTCGATCCCTCACATCGTTGTGGCGTACATGAGGTTGTAGGGGTGATAGCCAATTCAAGACTTTGGCCTTTTCATCCGCATATGTTATATTGGTAGTGATGTTGTTACTATGTATCTGGTTAAAACAGTTTTGATTGCCTGTAACGGTAGCATTCGGTTCGGGGCCCATATCCCTTTGTGGTGAAGGTGCTATTAAGGTTGCGAAAAGCGATAGAGTATCCCGAAGTTGAGAAAGCGATAGAATACCTTAAAGTTGAAGCTCAGCAAGAGCGGGGTAGTGGTAAGCGTGCTTGAGCGAGGCTGGCGCCAAAAATGATGAGCCATGTGAGGGTTTTCCACGGAGAACGGCCATATTCACAACCTTCTAGCCATGATACCGATATAGTAAAGCAATTAGGGCCAAAATATCATCTATATGTGCAGAAATCCCTAGTTTTTAGTTTCCAACCCTTTAAAACTCTGTATTTAGAGTGGCTGAGGAATTGTCAAGAGAGCTATGGTGGATACCTTGGTCTTGGCGCAGTTTCTGACCATTTTGTCTGGGAAGTGGCGAACCCTGGCGCTGTTTTTCAACTTTAACTCTATGATATGGCATGCCAAAGTAGCCAACAATTCCTGCAGTGCTTAGAGAGATATTTGAAAGCAAATTAGACTATAATATTGATTTTTTAATTTTCTTTTTCAGCTTCAGCTTCAGAATGTCTTGAATGGAAAGCATGAAGTAAAGTTAGCATGATTTGGGCTGTTAGTATCCTACTCACAGGTCGGGCACCAACCGCGCTAGTGACAATCGGGCTCGGCAATCGATTGTGTCCCCCTTCACACTCCCCTCTTCTCACAATCTACGGTATTCAGTAGTACTCATGCGGCCGCGTGCTAAGCAAATTACGTGATCTTCATTCAGGTTTGCCAAAGATTTTTATTCATAATCTGGTCTTTGTCTTTTTCTTTTTTTCCCTTTTGGCTCAGAAGGACCAGGAGATAGGAAGGGGACAAGGCCTGCCTTTGAACATTTTACTCACTTCCATTGTCGAGTACGGCAATTAGAGGAATTAAAAATCACGTGATTTACTTAGCACTCGGGCGCATGAGTAGCAGTAGACTACGGTATGCGGGCTGGTAGATACGTGATACCCGACCAGCGTGGCTGGGAATCCGAATTCGAGGGTGAAACGGATTTTGGGGCGCCGCGATGTTTACATGCCACTCCGCCCTCCCTATTTTGTGACCAGCCTCGCACAGCTGGTTACGGTTCGTCATGCCTTGCGATCCTACCATTAATTTACTAACCAACCATTCCCGAGACAACTGTCTTGGCGACAGCAGCCACGGCTCCAACTACTTGCGTGTTTTGCATCAAAAGTTTCTAGTTTCAAAAAAAACACATGACAATAATTGGACCGACCTTAGAAGAGAGCTTTCCTCAGCTCACAACTATGCTGGAAGCCGCCAGATGCTGCTCGGCATGCTTACATTATTGTTTCACTATTCGGATAGCTTTCGGGAATGCATATAGGCTTTGGGAAAGGGCTTGGGATCGATGCATCCACTGGAAAGCGGAAGATCCAGAAGGGAGAGTGAAAGAGTAGAATGCCCGGGAGCTAGAAACAGTGAGAGTCTTTACCTTTCCCCAGCCAGCAAGGGAGTGCGTAGAGGGGAAAGAGGGACATACACGGGAGAGAATGGACATGTGAGGTAATCTATGGAAGGATAGGAGAACAACGTTGTTATGATTTATATATATTTTTGCCTTTAAGGGTAATTGAGTGAGAGGGAGCGCTGAATGAGAAAGTGCGAACTTCCCCACTGACCCCAAAGTCGTGCGTAGGCGATCGTATTTTTGTTGCTTGAATTCCTGGTATTTGGCGGTCCCAGTTAATTCTTTTATATGTTTGCTGTTTGATATAAATACTAGGTCACACTAGCCCTCTCAAATAGAATAATGTTCCTAGAATCTCCCGCTCTCTCATATCTCCTGCGCCATCCCCCCCTTCTTTTTTCTGGTGTAATTGTTGGGAGTGGCAGTTTAAGGGGTGCACTTGGTGCGGGATGTGCCCGCACTCCCCCTGTTTTTCTTTCCTTCTCACATTTGCTCGCTTCACACCTTCCTTCTTGTATACAACTTTCCTCAAGCATTTCCTTTCCATCAAGTCATCACAATCAATCATGGTCTTCATACCCACTTAAGAGGTTTCACTCCACTGCGTAAAATCCTCACCGTAAATCATTGCCTCGGCAGCCCACATTTCCAACAGTCCCTGACCGTCCCCCACTGTCCCCCACTGTGCCCGACCGTCTCCTACAGTCCCTGGTCGTCCACCCCCTACCCTCAACACATGTCTCACCTTGTAGGACCCGCCGTCTTGCCCAAGGGCAACCGTCCTGCACTTTGGCCGCCTGGGACGGACCACGTCTAGCTGTCCTATCCCGTCCGGGCTCTTGAAAGTCCCCCCGCGGGGCCCCGCCTGGCCCCTGGACGCTTGGGAACACTGCTCACTCATAGCCGCCAAATCACTACCCCCTGCCCTCGGACCCACCCACGTCCCTTAACTAACCAACGATCCTGCTAGGGAGCCGTATTTTCCAGTTTCCTGATGGTGAAAAGCAAATAGGGCCCGCGGAAAGAGAAACAAGTGAAACGGAGGAACCCATAGAGGCCCCAAATTGAGATCTCGGAGCTCAACGAACCCTTGGAGCGGAGAAAGCACTACTTGAGATACTAGTTAAAAAAACTAGGAGTGGGAACGGGGGTACGACCAAATGAGGAAAGCTGAGGAAAACACCAGGACGAAAACCAAATGCGAGCAGGAGAGGGTGGAGGAGCACACTACGAAGGAGTTTGAATTGTGCCGGAGATTCGAGATAGCGATAGGTACACTGGTTCAGATTGTTGCGGCCATCGTTATGAAGGCCGTGTATAAAAGGGCTGCCGAGATCTCTCATCAAGATCAAAATATCGGTGGTGTATGGCTATCCCACAACTTATACCGGTCAACGAGGGTTCCCGGAGAATGCGCTGTTGGGCGGTGCCCCATGGCAGTGTTCCTATGGCATGCCCTGGCGGCATGGCGGGCGACATCCAAATTCCCCCACTTCTTATTTTGCCCTCCGTGAATCTATAAACACTTAGGTTACGCCACCTTTGTGTAAGCGCAGAACCCATTGGCGAAGAAAAGCCCGGATCGGCCAGCGATCTCTTAATACCCTGCTCAGTAATTTCTGTCAACTAGGGCAACGGCTGTTGGGAGCCGAGGCCTGCCGGAATTGATCCCATCCTACTACTCACCTTTAGTAGCAACTGGTCACTTGAATCTGGAGGTCTAGTAGGGTACTATGGCCATGATGTGGATCCGGTTTTGGTGGCCAGCGCCATCCTCCATCTCTTAGTTGATTCTGGATCCTGTGGTGGGGCATGGTTACCATAGGTGGGAGGAGATAGGGTTAGGGGCATTTTGGGACCGGAATGTTTGAAAGGTATGCATTGCCGAATACACGGGGTCGATTGTCACCCGGGAGGCGAAAAAGGTGGAAGATTTCAAAGAAGCTGCTGAGGTTAAGTTTGAACTAACTCAATGTGATGTGATGGTAGGATGCGAGGGGAAAGGGGTGAAGGGGGAAAGAAGGATATGGCCTTATTCAGTAAGGTTAGGGCTAGCAATCTCATTAAAGAGAGGAATAGGGACAATATACTCCATACCATTCTCTGTCTTTCCCGTAGAGTGTACATGCCGATAACCCATTTTCTTTTTTGAATATTTGCTTGAACAGATGGATTGATGGATCTGGTTTTCCCCGCTGCTTTACTAGGAATATCTTAGAGCAGTGGGTGATATTTTATATTGGGTCTACTCATCACAATAGAATGGGTGCTGCAGGGCGGTCTTGGAGCCTCCTTTCCTCCTAAGGTCATGGGGGACACCGGGTTGGATTTATAGAGTTTTTTGATACCATCACTTGTGTATTATACCGGTGGTGAGTATTCTATAAAGTCATTTCAGGTAGCTCTCGCTTGGAGCATTTATGTGAGAAAAGGCAAGAAGTGTCCGGAAATATAAGTGGTTAGTTTGCGATACCCAGGGATTTTCTGCCATATATTTTGCGAATCCCTTCTTTCCGTATATTTCTTGCCTGCGACAAGTAAATCCGGGTGCGTGGGTTGAGAGCAGGTGAACGGTGCAGCGTTGGAAGGGATAGGGCCGCAGGGAGGAAATGAACCCAGTGTTCCCAAGCGTCCAGTCCGTCCGTCTTTTGCGTAGGACGGGACGGACGCCAAATTTGCGGCCCTTGGACAAGACGGACGCCAAATTGCAGTTCGTCCTAACCCATGCCCGGGACGGACGGCCGGGCCCTACTGGTGTCTTAGTTGAACCGCTATTTTTAAATTTCCGAGCCGGGAGTCTGTGCTTGAAGAAACGAGACATCTTTATTACAACGCTATCATCATATTTGGATATCAGGTATCAAATTTTCTCATCAATCAACCAAGCTGTGCACTCATATCCGATCCCAGTTCTGGGCACCCGGAACCTGCCCTAGTTCCCCGCATAATATTACCGCTCTGTCCTCCAAATCCCCAACCATATTTTCTTCTCTTATCAAATGTATGAAGCAACAGCTAAGCGGAAAGAGCAATCACACATTATGAATACCGTAAAAACTCCCGTCGTTTGCTATCTCCGAATCTACTGCCTAGAAGTCTTTAAAAGGGTTAGTGCTTTCCTATGCGGGATAAGATCAGCCATCAGGACTTTATTAAATCTCATTAACCGACACACGCAATTCTATTAACCTGCCAAACTAAACCTATTATAAGCTGACGGAGATAGCGAATCGAAAGTATTTTTACGGTATTTTTACGAAATACCTGTAGGTGACGCCCGTCCTGACTCAGGACGGCCGGGCCCTGCAGATGACGCCCGTCAATTCCAAAGATGGCCAGGCCCTACCGGAACTTACCATTTCCAGAAAGACTGCAGGGCCCGGCCGTCAACCTACAGTCCTGCAGTTAATATCGAGGACGGACGCCCGGGCCCTGCAGTCCGGACGGGACGGTTGGGAACACTGAATGAACCACGCATTAATGGTCATCTGATGTGGATTTCTCATAGTCAAAAGTATTCTGTACGGCACCTAGTTTTATACAATTAAACCTGCGTATCGATGAATAAATCTCACAATAGTCTGGGCAAAAAATATATTCTTTTGTATAATATTTCCTTCATCTAATGTTTAGATATTTTGTTGGCGCTTGGGGTAGACATTTTTTGGGGTATGATGATCAACCACTCATTGGCACCTCCAAGAGCTGATACGGTAGTTGGTCCATTCTGCTACGAGCCTTCTTGGGTTGACATGTACGAGTACTTTAATTTGCTTTATCTGCTCGGGCGCAGAGCGTAGGGTACTCGCTAAGTTAGCACGACCACGCCGACCCTGCGGACCCCACTGTTTCTCTCCACTTGGTCGCCTTAACTATTTACCTGTATTAAAAATGTATCATATCATACATAAGTTACAAATAGTATGCAGTGAGTGAGGGTTAGGGTTTTATACCACTGATTTGCGGCAGAAGTAGTTAGCATCACCCCATAAGGCATAGTGCCCAAAACAAAGCACCTAGTGGCCTCGAGAGCCAGGCGGGACCAGATGGCTATCCGTAGTCTGTCTGTGGGCCGGGCGGAGGGCCCACAGGGTGGGTCATGTGTGTCCAAAGTAGGGGGGGTAACAGCAGGAGACTGTTGGAATTTGCCCCAATCTGCGGAAGCGAAATGGTAAAGAAATGGTAAAGACTTTTGTGCAACTTCAACACGTGGTGATATTCTTCTGCTTGCTTCCTTGCTTGCTTAACCAAAACGGGAGGGGGGGGCAAATGGCCGAGCATTTATAGAGAACTTCAGTGACCTCATCGCTCATGAGAAAGAACCTGTTCCCGTCATCAGCCCACAACGCATGATGACTTTCAGCCCAGTATACGCCTCCAACCCTGGAGAGCGCAATGAAGCCTAGCCGATACGAAATAGCCGCAGTATAATCAAGAACCAACCAAGTATGTCTCACCACCACACAAGAGACAACCCCATAGGACGGAATGACATAGGAAAGAAGCGCTTGTGACAGAGCTGTTGTGTGAGGACAATGGAAGACTCGGACACTAACAAGAAATTCAACAGACTGTAGGAGACGGTGTTGATGTATGTGTTCCCCGGAACCAGAAAAAGAAGCTTGATTTTCTAAGGAAGCGGAGAGCGTGCTATTTATGCTTCGCAACAAGAACACATATCCACTTCAAGAAAAACAAAAGAAGATAAAAGAAAAATCTAATGCGCATAGAGTTACATCAATGATTGACTGATTGAGCAGAGAAATAAATGAAAAGATCCAAAACAGATGAATGGAGCTTAAACTCTGACGGCATTGAAGTGAAACTAGTATGAACTAGGAAGTACTGTCGTACTCAAGAAGATAGAGAGTACATATCCGAAAGTATAAGTTCAATAATGCGCAGCTTAGAAATTGAGGAAGCAAAAGGAAGACTAAGGAAGCGAAGAAGAGTAAGTAAAAGAAGAACTACTCCTGTACGGCGGATAAAACCAAGTCCAACAAACAGCACGAGTGATGTCTCATGATGTGATAACGATTCCTTCGGCGGCCAATTATTGCAACTTGGGTTATTGCTGGAGACCCAAGCACTAGGGCTATAGTCCCTTCCAATTCATCCTGTCCTCACCCTCTCAGGAGTAGTCATCCCAGCGCCCAAAAGACTGACTATGAGCCATGGCCCCTCCTGCCATACCACCCGAAGACGGAGAGACTGGACCGCTGGGAACACTGATTGAGAGAAATTACTGGAAGGAGGTAAGCCTGCTGCTTACAAAATTAAAAGGGGTTGTCAGAGTGCAGCACCGACTTCTATTATACATATTTCCCATCCATTGGCTGTATTGCACACTACTGCTCACAAAGCATAGGACAAACGCTATATTAACTTGACCAATAGAAAGAATGAAAACCAAGAAAGGTGATTATATGGAGGAAGCCTAACCAGAACTCCGAGGAAGGTGAAGGAGCAAGAAATAAAACCAGAAAAATGGAAGCGTGAAAAGTCGATGAATAGTAAATAGCCGGTTAAAATCAGGCAGAACACCCTCCATCAAAGTCTATTTATATCTGAATCGACAAAGGCCTTGCCTTCACTGATCCTACATTTGGCGACTATCTAGGGAAGGAGAATATGTGTGGCAACAGCGGAGGAGAGAGGTAAACGAGAAAAACCAAGAAGCAAAGGAAAGAGGCAATGATGAAATACCGGTTGAGTGCGAACAAGGGAGTTGACCGGGTGCTGTTGGGATGAATTTCGGTTTGCCAGAGAGGGCGGGAGAGCTTGAGGCGCGACGTGAAAGGGGGTTGAGGCAGGAGTGGTGGTTCAGTTGCGGAGAGATTGCGATCTGCGGACTTGGGAACACGGTCCTTGAAGTGCCATATCCGTTCCCGGTAATGGAGGCGAGCTGGTGGGGCTGCGGGTGGACTGTTTTTGATATTAGTATTGGGATCATGACTACTTGATTGGATATCTATAGTATACTCGTCCTTATTCCCATGGAAGGACGGAAGGGACACCTGGCCACCACGATCTCTTGGGTGGGAAATGACATCGTTCCGTAAGATCCCCACAACCCTATCATGTCCCGTGGAGAAGGCCAATGATGGTGGGTTTTTGTTCCTGCGATCTAGTGTGGTGGTGGTGGTGGTGGTGGTGGTGGTGGTGGTGGTGTGGACGTCTTGGCGTTCTGAAGGTATCTTTACTACCCCGCTATGCCCATTGACAGCCGCCCCTGCGAGTGGCGTTCGGCCATCTTCAGTGTCTGCTTGGCCGGAATTGACGTCCTCTCGTGCCAAAAGCATCTTTACTATCCCCTCTTGCCCGTTCTCAGCAGCCAGCGAGAGTGGCGTTTGGCCAGACCTGGTGTCTGCCCGGTGTGGATTGACTCCTTCTTGTTGCAAAAGGATCTTTACTACGCCTTCACACCCGCTCTGAGCCGCCCATGCAAGCGGCGTTCGGCCATAAAAGGTGTCAGCCTGGTCGGGGTTGACGTCCCCTCGTTCCAAAAAGACCCGCACAATCCCCTCCCGTCCATTCTCAGCCGCCCATGAGAGCGGTGTTTGGCCATAAAGGGTGTCAGCCTGGTTGGGATCGACACGTCCATTTTCTAAAAGAGTCTTTACTACCCTCTCATGCCCGTTCTCAGCCGCCAGCGAGAGTGCCGTTCGGCCATATCTAGGGTCTGCGTAGTTTGGATTGACTTTGTCTCGTTCCAAAAGGATCTTTACTACACCCTCGTGCCCGCTCAGAGCCGCCCACTCGAGTGGTGTTCGGCAATAAAAGGTGCCTGCCTGGTCGGGATCGAGGTCCTCTCGCTCTAAAAGAATCTTTACTACCCCCTCAGTCCCGTTCAGAGCCGCCCACAAGAGTGGTGTTCCGCCGTATTTGGGGTCTGCCTTGTTGGGATCGACGTCCTGTCGTTCCAAAAGGATCTTGACCACCCCCTCATGCCCTTTCGCAGCTGCCCAGTCCAGTGGCGTTCGGCCATCTTCGGTGTCAGCCCGGTTGGGATCGACTTGCTCTCGTTCCAAAAGGACCCTTACAACTCCCTCATGTCTTTTTCTAGCTGCCCATATGAGAGCCGTACTGCCCGTGCAATCGACCGCGTTGACGTCCCATTCTTTGATCCCCAGTAGATCAGGAAATACCTCCACTATCCCGAGAAATGATGCTCCGTGCAGTCCGGTAAAACCCGTAGGTCCTCCGATCCCGTCAAAATATGGGCCCGAGTCGGTATCTTTACTATTGCTCAATAACAGTAGCTGAGCAGATATATGTTCATCAAATCTAGCCAGAAGCCTCAGAGCGAGTGTTTTGACATTTTCTGTCATTCCCATTCTTGTATGCTTGCCCCAGTAACAAGAAGCATATTCCAGAAGGAGCAGTGTTGAGGGGGCCGAGTGAAGGGTAGGCGAAAGTTCCATAACCGATTCGAAATTCAGGTATGTCAAGCAAACCTCTGCAATTGTCGCGTGGGGACTAGAGAATAGGCTCGGATCGCTTAAGAGATACTCGTGCAGGGTGAAATGTACCAGTCGGACTATGGACGAAGATGCTTCAACCGTGACAAGACCCAGACATGGTGCTAGAAGCGTCCGTAACGCAGGGATATTTTCCGGATCCAGATCTGCCGACCCAATCTCCACTCCCAAGGCGTGACAGAGCTCCCCGGCCCGTAATGGCCGTTCCGAATACGACACCCACATCAAGACTTTCAGCCCGAGTGCTGATTTATTTCCCTTTTGCGCCCTCAGTCGGGTCAGAGTTGCCGTGTAGGCATCGTCCAGTCCATTGCCTTGCGACATATCTTCAAGTTTCTTTCTTCTCTGACGTATTGTCACCTCTGCCAGAATGGCGTCCATGTTTAGCGCAACAAGGAGGAACCTTCACACGGTCATTGGTAAGTATGCATCGGTATAGGATGAAAGTACAAAATGCTCATACGTACATATCGGACATCTTCTCCAACATAATCCTGATAATCCCCGCCCGCAAATCATTGCTCATCGCCTCTGGCTCGGTGTCCCGGTCTAACCTCATCTCGAGATAATTCCTGATATCATCCATGTTAGGGCTGATGGGTATCACAACCACCTTGGGGAAATATCTCCGGATATCATCGTTGACATGGGGCCTGGCGGTGAGGAATATTCTCGTCGTAGGAGACTCCCGGACAATGTCTCTTAGCAACTCGAGTAGCTCTGGGATATTCTTTGATAGGCATTCATCGACCGCATCGATACAGATGAAAACTTGTGGTAGAGAGGCGATAGCGGTCTTTAACATGCGCATTAAATCCGCACGCAGCGGCCTTCGACCACCAACCGCCCTTTTCCCATCCTGAAATGCCTTGCGTAAATCGTCCGGAATGCCACTCCTGCTGACCAGTTGTCTCAAAATCGCCCCTATCATGTTGGTGGTGGTCTGCTCTTGATGCGCAAGGAAGTCGTAGTACAGTCATGCAACGGTGATATCTCCCTTCCCGGCCTGATCGCACAGGCTGTCGATCACCAGAGAACTGTTATTTCTGGCTGTTAGTAACACTCGCTTCTTTCAAAGAATCCCGCTACATGCCTCAAATATGTCTTCCCCACTCCGGGATTCCCGGAGCAAAATAAGACGGCCGTATCTGTTCCACCCTCACCTCCCCTCCAATCCCGAAACTCCCTTGTATCCAAAAGCCAACCCCCGACACCGTCGAATCGGTCGGTGCGCACACCATGGTGTCTGCCTTCCGGCTCCAATATGGAGAGCCAGCGCATTATCTGCGCATCCTCATCGGATTTATAAACCGTCTCGTTGTAGCTCACGAATACATTGCCGCTGTTGATATTGCCGCTGTTGATATTGCTGTTTCTGAGTTTAATCGATTGTGGATACGTAGTCTGGGCCATGATGCTCTGTCCAAAGTATTGGATGTGTGTAGAAGTAGTGAAGAAATATGAATGGTTAATGGGGGGGTATACCGAAGCGTTCTATGCGCAATGCTGAAGAATAGCGGAGTGATTTGGCTCCTTTTGTAACAATCACGGTGCAACCTTTTAGATGCTAAGGAAATGGGAGGAATTGATTGAATTTCTGGAGCCCGACTTTGCCTCACATGTCAGCGCAAAACACGGTCCTATGCAGTGCGACCATACCGGTAGAACACATCTGAAAGATACAGCGAATCGACCGGTGTATTTGTGATAATAAAACAAGCTCCTGGAATAGTTGGGTGTCAGCGAGTGCGAATAATAAAACGACCAACGTAATCAAACGCCCCACCGCACTCTACTCGTAATTACAGGTAGAAAGCCGCAGAAGCCATTCAGTCCCAGAGCCGAAAAATGGCACATGCAGGTTTTTTCAAGGTGGAAAAAAGTCTGGCGAACTCCTCGCATCATGAATTTACCATATTTGACCCCATGATTGGTTGATTGGTTTACGAGCTAATCAAAGCCTGTTCGCCTCACTTACTGTACCGTAAAAACTCGAATAGAGGAAACATGTGCTAGGACGTTGGAGTTACAAGTACCTCTCCTAGTAAGGCGCGTCGTATACCGGTATTCCTTTTATTTTGTCTCAACTGGGGGCTGAGTTTGCGGTGTTTTCCCCTCGCGTAGCTCAGAAGGGAAATTCCAACGTCCTAGCACATGTGTCTTCTATTTGAGTTTTTACGGTACCCTTAACCTTTGGTACAAAAACATTCTCTCTGTGTACTTTGTGCAACTAAAATGGGCAGCACCACAACCCAGGACTTCAAACAAGACTCTGGGGAAAATGAAAAGCCCCCATCCTAGCAGAAAAGGGCTTTGAACTGTTCCACCGCTTCTGGCGCGATATTGAACTGGTTAGAGACTTCCTGCATGGCCAAGCCAAAGAGAGAACAGTGACGACAATGTACTGGGCTGGCCCGGGCTTGCTTCTACAGTTATCACAGTGCGGTCACGATCCGCCTCAGCTTTTTTGTTTACTCTAGTATACATACAAGCAACTCGTTCAAGACCCCCCTAATCCACTTAAAGCGTCAAAACTCCTTCAAGTAGTGCAGCTGTCACAGGGTTATTCTTCGGGATCGGAGTTGTGGAAACCCGTACCATACGCCTGGCCGGTCCGCCCTATACAGTAGGTTGATAAGGGCAAGGCAGACCGCCTCTTCCCACAGAACTGTACTAGAATACTATCGGTTGCATTGAGCAGGTCTTTGATCCAATTGGCCTATTCCACCATGTTAACCTTTTCTGTTATTGATACTTATGTCATCCGGGATTCGGCCCCACAAAAAAAGCGAGCACGATAGTATCTTCGACACGTCTCATAGCCCAATTCAGTGACAGGGATTTCACCGGCATCTAGGGACGATGCACAGTACTATATACTCGAGTATTGGGGGTAGCATGCACAAGAAGCCGCAGTCAGCTCATACAGAGGTAGAGGGCCTAAGTTTTGTAAGTTCCACAAGCGAGCCTGCTACCCTCACCCATTGTGGAACCTACAAACCTTAGGCCCGTACCTCCGTAGGCAATCCAGCCAATTACAGGGTCGAGTATGGTAAACTCATTGTGCCAAGTGGGCCAGACCTTTTTATTTTATTTTTTAGATGTTTATTCTCGGGCTTTCTGTCAAATCTACCCCTCACCAGGGCAACTCTAAGCTACGCACACCACGGCAAACCCGGGGATCTTACCCGCCTTCGCACCAACCCCCCTTCCTGGTCTTCGGCGCCAGGTGTCCAGCCCATGCCCAGGGCAACCAGCGCAGCTCGTTCGCCAGACTTTTTTCCACCTCGATACCGTAATCGAACTAAGATTAGCTGTCGCTGCAGTCACACAAACCTAATCTTAATGTACAGTACGCAAACCCAAATGTGCCCCACTTTTGCTCAGCCCCTGGTACCGTAAAAACTAAAATAAACGAAAAATGTGCTATGTCGTTGGACTTGCCTCCTCTGGTAAGGTCTGGCGCTTTTTTGCTTTTGTGCATCTTTCAGAGCGGCTGAACAGCTCTTTTTTTGCAGTGTTTTTCGCCCCTTTTCCAAAGTAGGGAATTCTGGACTACATAGCACATTTTTCGTTTATTTTAGTTTTTATAGTACGAGTACTCGCCTATGGTAGAAAAGGATGGAAAACTTGGAGTGGCGAGACAAGAATTAGGAGTGAAGATTGATAAGGGGTAGTGGAAAAGTAGCGGTGTTGCATGACGCCATTAACTTAGAGTATTTGCACCCTGTATTTAGATATGGTCTCAAATCTAGGACTTTTATTAAGATAGGATACGGCTAAGCTGAGACCACGGGAGAAGGAATCAATCCTTTTGGAATAGTTCTTTTAAGGGATCATAGAAATGAAGGGGTTGAACTGCATGATGATACTTGAAGACCTGTTCAATCCAGATTTCAAGTGTCCGCCAAGCCCAGAATTTTTCCACTGATGCAAACTGTCTGCCAACTACCCCGTGTGATCTTGCTGTCATCCTTTTCTGCCGTGGGCGAGTACAGGAATGCAGCGGCGGTATTAACTTCCTTGCACAATCGCACAGGCTGCCGATGTCAGGGCACTGGTGTTTTTCATCGTCAGCCGCAGTCGCTTCTTGCCAGAATCCCACGATCACGGTAACCTAAGATGCAAGTACTCGAGTATGCCTTGCCCGTTCCCGGATTCCCGAAGTAAAACAGACAGCCTTATCTTCCCCACCCTTAGGCTCCTGAAACACGCCAGTCACCAACCCCCCCAACCTCACCAACCCCCCCAACCCCCGACACTGTCCAATCGGCCGGTGCGAACGCGCTGATGCCTGTTTATTCAGCTCTAGTGGGGCGAGTTAGCCCATTCTCTGTGCGTCCTCGTTAGGGGTAAAGAAGGTATTAATGTTGGAACTGCTTGTTATGTTACCGCAGGGGGAATTGCCGTCGCCGATGTTGATCGATTGTGTATGTGCAGTCTGATCTACTCGAGTACCGTAAAAACTGGAATAATTGGCCCTCGCGCTAGTATGTTGATATAAGGTTGAGCGTACGGAAAGTCCCTATTTTAAAGGAAATTGGTGTTTCAACACTGAAAACTAGGGTTCACTTCTCTGAGTCTGAGCGCTAGTCCTTGATACGGCTGCGGTCATTGGAGTGGCGAAGTAGAAAGAGGAAAAATTTAAACAAATGTATGAACCTTGGCGAGATACACCTTAAGTCAACATACTAGCGTGAGGGCCAATTATTCCAGTTTTTACGGTACTCGAGTACGGTACTCGAGTGCGAGTGCATGCCATTCTACCGGCCGATTTTGTGACTAGTCTTGTCCAGCTGATTGCAGCCCGTCATTTTTGGACTTTGATGGCGAAAACGATACACGGCGAAACGAAAAACCAATAACGCCAAGCAACTCACCCCTAAAATGATCCCACACTTCAGGTGCGGGGAAAATCTTTTCACTAACAACAATAACCTCAGGCTCACGCTCAACGATACCTGCTCCAACTAGCTAACTAAGGGCGATTACAGGAGTATGTATCAATCACAAAGACATCAGATCCACCCATGAGGCACCACACCACTCCATGTGAGTCTCTCCTTCCCCCATGAGCACTTCCGGCTAACTAAAAGGAAAACAAACACTTTCCCACCTCCTAGCTTCCAGCTCTTTCCGGTTGATCTTACAGTACTTCTGCTTTTCTCCCGGCTTCCCCGAAGGCTGCACGATCCCAAAACTATCACGCATTCCTCCATTCGCAATGCTTTCCCGGACGTATAAACAAAACGCCCAAAGCCGAAGCCATATGCCTAGGTCCTCAGCGCATATCCGAAGCCACAAATAAGCGCGCTCTCGGAAGCTATCAGAACAAAGGAAGTATCGGGAGAGTATGGCGAGTAGCACCATTTTCAGCAGTCATTCCCTGCGATCCTGCCATTAGATTGCCAACCAACGATTCCTAAGACAACCATCTTTGTGACAGAAGCCATAGCTCCAACCAGTCCCCCATTTTAAATCAAAAGATTCCAGTTTCAAAATAACGCATGGCAATAATGAAACCGACCTTAGAGAGTTTTCCTCAGCTCTCCACTATATTGGAAGTGGCTAGATGCTCCTCGGCATGCTCACGTTATTGTTTCACTGATCAGATAGTTTTCGGAAATGCGCGTAGGCTTTGTGAAGGGAGTTTGGATCGATACATCCACTGGAAAGCGGGAGAACCGGAAGGGAGAGTCAAACAGTTTGATTCCCGGGGGCTACAAAAAGTGGGAGTCTTTATGTTTCTTTTATTAGTAAGGGAGTGCGTGGGGAAGGGGGAACATGTGTGGGAGAGAACCGCCACGTGTGGTGATCTATGGAAGGATAGGAGGAGGGCTTTGTTGTGATTTATATATGTTTCTGCCTTTACGGTTAGCTAGTTGAGTGAGAGGGAGAAGTGAATGAGAGTGAGTGAAATTCCGCACCCACAGCAAAGTCGTGCACTGGCGATCCTATTTTCGTTGCTTGAACTCCTGGTATTTGGCCATTGCCCGTTAATCCGTTTATATGTTTGCTGTTTGGCTACATGGATGCTACTATAGGTCACACCGGACCTCTCAGATAAAATCAAGTTCCCAGAATCTCCCGCTCTCTCAAGTCTACTATATACAGCCTCGTCACCCCCCCCCCCTTTTTTTCCCAGCCGAATCTCAACAATTCCGGCGAGTGATAACCGATGAATAGAGTAATGATCTGCCATCGCCTCAAAAGTGCACAGTAGATAACGAATTTCCCTCACTCAAGAGAAATAAATCCTCAAAGGAGAAATATCCTGCGAAATAAATTCAATATATCATACCAAACTGTGTAAATTTGTGTTACCCCTTCCACTTCTCCCTTTTTGTGTGAAAGAAAAAAAAATGTATCATACAACAACATTATACAAGAATTCAATACGAAACACAAAGCCGAACCTATCATAACCCACCCTCACTTCTTTACAACCCTAATGTCAAAAAAATACTCCCACCAGCCATAGCAGTAATCACCCCAGCAGTCCAGCCACTCATAACTACTTTCTAAAAGGCAGAGAAGAGACATTGGGGCATAATTCGCCTACTTGCCTGAGTCGGCATCTAGGCGACCCTGGAGCAACTTTTTAACCCCTTCATGCCTGCCCCGGGCAGCACACTGGAATGGTGTTTGGAAATTATTGGCTCGCGTATCGGGGTTGACCTCTTTCCGGTCAAGGAGCAGCTTCACAATCTCCTCATGCCCACCATCGGCAGCACACCAGAGTGGTGTTCGGTTGTACTTGTCCCTCGAGTCGGGGTTGACCTCTTTCCGGTCAAGGAGCAGCTTCACAATTCCCTCATGCCCACCCTCGGCAGCACACCAGAGTGGTGTTTGGCCAGAATAGCCCCTCGAGTCAGGGTTGACCTCTTTCCGGCCGAGGAGCAGCTTCACAATCCCCTGATGCCCACCACCGGCAGCACCGCAGAGTGGTGTTCGGCCATCATTGTCTCCCGAGTCAGGGTTGACCTCTTTGCGGTCAAGGAGCAGCCTCACAATTCCCTCATGCTCACCCACAGCAGCACACCAGAGTGGTGTTCGGCCATAATAGCCTCTCGAGTCGGGGTTGATCTTTTTCCGGTCAAGGAGCAGCTTCACGATCCCCTCATGCCCACCCTCGGCGGCACATAGGAGTGGTGTATTGCCAAACTTGTCTCTCGAGTTATAGTTGACCTTCTTCCGCCCAAGGAGCAGCTTTGCGATCCCCACATACCAGAGTGTTGTGCTGCCATCATGGTCTTTCGAGTTGGAGTTGACATATTTCCAGCCAAAGAGCAGCTTCACAACCCCCTCATGCCCACCCTTGGCAGCACATAAGAGTGGTGTCCTGCCATCGCTGTCCCTCGAGTCGGGGTTGAC
>Ga0307513_10005448_pt1 | contig 16813 bp, 15 predicted proteins | sample 15_EM_MG_FD_202174 | JGI IMG/M metagenome (GOLD analysis project Ga0307513, IMG submission 202174) | Populus trichocarpa ectomycorrhiza microbial communities from riparian zone in the Pacific Northwest, United States - 15_EM | ecosystem: Host-associated > Plants > Roots > Unclassified | place... | reverse complement strand
TACAATGCCCCTAGGGGTATATCCGAAAAATAGTTATCAGAAGGCTTCTTGTTGTCCTGTTGTTGTAAATAGGTATTGTTCTTGAGGTACAAGGAGGGGTACGAGAATTTTGCGAACGCGGCTGTATGTGGCAACGGAATGGGCCCAGCACAACCAAACAGGGCCTTAGAACCACTTTACGGAGGTACAGCGTGTAAGTTTTGTAGGTTACACAGGGGTGAGGGTGGCAGTCTTCGTTTGTGGAACCTACAAAACTTACACGCTGTACCTCCGTAGGCTGCTCACCATATATTTTTCCATTCCCACTAAGGGTATTCAAAGTTGATGAACGGAAAATTTTGTTCAAAACTTGGAGGTTGAAAGGTACATAAGCGCGAGCACTATTTGCTTAATAAAGTTAGTTTGACAAAAGAATTTTCAACAGAAATATCTGTAGGTGCTCGTGGTGGAGAGCTCAGTAGACAACATAACTATGTTGTCATAACTGTTATTATACCAATAGGACGCAACCCAAACCTGATTGAAATCCTTTCATACCGAAAAGCACGTTGTCAACGCTGTGGAAGAATACCACTCCTACTGTATTATTTATACATCTTCCCTTTTTCCCTTAGCTCCTTCTTTTGCGTTCACTGCAACAGTCCCAGGTTACTCAAAGTTTCAACTCCCAAAAGTTTACATTCAGGCCCCCTATTGGCCATCTAGCTCTCGCAGTACATGTAGGCCAAGAACCTTTTTTCTGTTCCCCCCTTCAACCGTCATTTTCCGTTCCTAACTTTGAATACCCTTACTGGATGGGAAACCCGACTACGATAAGATATCCCTTGAACCGCTGAGACTTTCCAGTCCAGATTGCCTAAACAAACGGTGGCTTCACGAGTGTTCCACCACTATTAGCTTCTTACCACCTGACACCCCGACCCTGCATACCTGGTGCGACATCACCAAACACCGATCCACCAACAATGAAACACAAACACCAGCAAGAGCCGAACATCCATCCTCACCCTCGGTGACCGACTTTGCGGCTCAGCGTGACATCCGGAATCTATAGTACTGCACAGAGCATCCTACTCTACATCGATTTTCCCAACCGCACTTGTCGCTTAATATGATACCCGCAATTATCGGCTTAGACACTGCCCATGGCTATGCTTGAACAACGCGCCTTTCTCCCGCATGAGCTTTCATCCCATCAAAGCCCCATTAAACCACAAAGCTATCTTGAGCGCCCAGGGATCCTGATACCAGCACACAACCTTGGCGCGAGTACGGGTACGGTATCGTATTCGGGCGCATACATCCCCCACTCCCCCCAGGCATGCTCCTCGCCAGATTGTGAAAACAGTGTAGAAATAATTTCACAGATTTTGAGCCAAGCTACCGCACTGTACTCTGCTCGAAACACCCCGATACAAATGCCCTGCGGTTTGTACCCGGTGGAGTCGCTAAAAAAAATCGGGCAATTCAACCTTTACCTCTGTAGAGAATTTCCAGGATCACCAGAGGTATTCTTTTTGGTTCCTATTCACTCCCCAAGCGCAATACCCGCACAGTCCCGATTACCTACTCAAGCACGGACAGCCTCTCGCCCACAGAACCGATTCTATCTCCTTAGTATCACAGTCTAAAATGCCATAAAGTAACCTTTACCAACCACACAAAAACCACTACCTTAACCCCCTCAGCCAGACCAAACCCCCCATAGCCAAACCACAACAACAAAACCCGCCAACCAACACAGCCAACCGTAAAACCCGAAATAATTGAGAATCTAGCTAGGGCGTTGGAGTCTCCTCTTCTGGTATGGTCTATCGTAGCTTTTCTTTTTCCTAGTCTCGGATGAGGGCTGAAAGAGAACCTTCTGGGGGGGAGGGGGGAGGGGGGGGTTTTCACGACCTGATACGAAGGGGGAATCCTGGACGTCCGAGCGTTGTTCTCGACTATTTCTGTTTTTATGGTGGTTTACTTGGGATTAGCGGAGCAATAGCCAATCATCATAGAAAGACCTCCGATCGGGGTGTATTGCACGCAAGCCGGTGGCAGCTTAGCGCCTTGCTTATCTATCATACAGTAACTAGCTGCATTCCACCAAGCGCCACCGGCTATTTCTCCCTCCCACAATTGATCAAGAGGAGGAGGGGATACCATAGCATGAGTGTCTACCACAGCATGCCACCTAGCAGAAACCTCTTTATACCCAAATCCCACCGCCGCAAGGCAATAGCGTCAATCCCTCCCTCTACTCCACCAGTTCACAAGCTCCCCCGAGCAGGAAGAGCTGAATCGGAATACTTGCTTGTGGGGAAAAACGAAAAATTCGTGTTCTAGGAGGGGTTTTTTTAGAGCAGGTTGTTGCAGTCTTGCCCGGCCGGAATTCTCTTATTGTAGACTGCTAGAGGATGAAGATTTCCTACTAATTATCATACCTTGGACTTGTACTAATGGGGGTGGCAAGTCTAAAGTTACTAGAGCACAAGGAATCCCTCCGATAGCATTGCTTAGTCAGCTATTAAGTGCTCTACTCACTCGCGCTCAAATTCACGTCCTCAGAGTGCGATAAAAGGCATCTCGGAGGAGTATCCCCAACCCCAATGCCTAATAATATATCCCAGCCTTCCCAACCTAACCCCCCAGCTGCACATACACGAAATTTTAGGCGAAGGCTACACAAACACCTAGAAAATGGTAAAAACTAAATCCCTTACCGCATACCGGTAGTGTGGTTCTTTGCTACCGTACTTTACCTAGCTTTAGAGGTTCTTTGTTGTTCGCAGCTCCGCCATCAATTGTCTTACGAACTGGATTCAATCTCATCAAGGAAAATTAGTGTAGTGCCGGCTGTCGCGATGTGAATTAAATACCGGTAGAGGGGGGTTGAAGTGTTATTCCAGCATGCGCACTCATCATCCGATACCAGCTATTATACTTATCTCACGTGCGAGCCTACATATCCAAACCACGACCACCCCGAAATAATCTCCAAAAAACACCACCTAAATTTCCCAAAGAAGTACAAACATCCAATCACATTATCAACTTAACTACCCCGTACATCATACCCTCCATACAAAACATAGTCAAGTAACACATAATCAAATACCCATCCCCTCGCCCTCCCAATAAATAACATGCCGTATTAACCTTGAAATCTAGGATAAAAGGAAAAACAAACGCCATCAAACCGATGAGAAAGACCAAAAGTTGGAAAGAAGGAAAGCCAAGTGCGTCTATCTATGTGATTATAAAAAAAGATGATTCTGCCTCCGGTGGGGCATCCTTTTTTTGTTCAAGGAAAGAAGGAATCGGATAAACGAGAGAGAAAAGAAATATTAAGAGTACGAGGTAGATATACACTCCCTGCTGGAAACTTAGAGGGTTCATAGTTCCCTCCGGTCCAAAAATTATTTTCCTTCAGCGACGGGCGAAATTGAGGTACCTCGACTAAAGAAATCAATTAGCAAGCCGGTCGAGAAGGGCAAGGGAACAAAAAATCAAGAAGAAACTCACCGCCAAGAACAAAATCACCAAATTACTCCCAATAAACGCAATAAGTATGCCCAAATCCCTCCACCGATCATCAAACTTCATCCCCAGCGGGGTGAAAAACTCATCCCCAACGGAGAAAGCGCAATAATCGCACGACCCCGTAGCGTTCAAGTCGCGGATATACCCGGGCGCCATCTCCATAAACCTCGCCGCATACCCCCCGCACGTCTCGCCATCGGGTATTGGGAAAGTATTGTACTCGTGGGAATCACAGGTCACGGGGGCGCCATGGAGCTCCGTCACGACCATCCCGCCGACCAGACGCGTGAAGGGGTCGAGCTGGTACAGCCACGCGCGCCAGAACTTTGGAATGTCGGGCTTGGGAATGGTGACGCCACAGAAGAGGGTGAAGGTGATGATGACGAACGGGTTCAGCAGCGCGGAGAAGAAGGAATTGGGGGTGAGCGCGGCGAGCATCTGTCCGAGTGTTACGGAGAAGAGCTCGCACACCAGGATCATCAGGAATTGGTATCCCGCGCGGGAGGGGGCCGGGTTGAGGCCCGGGGGGAAGTAGAGACAGACGAAGAAGCCGACGGCGCAGAGGATGCTGTACGGCATCTCCGCCACCACCATTGACAGGGCGAATGCGAATTGGCCGTACATTTTCGAGGACTGCTCGCGGTAGAAGATTAGGCGGGACATGTCGTACTTTGGCTCCACCTGGGCGATGATGAGGGCTGGGAGGACGATGGCTTGGAAGATGATGAAGACGCGGTATTGGAGGGCGGAGCGGGATTCGTCTAGCTGTAGGAAGACGAGCCCGGTGAGGAGCGCGATGGCAACGTGGTTGAACAGCCTGGTGAAACCGTAGTTCGGGGTGCGCCAGAAGGACAGGTTCATTCGCTTCATGACCTCTTTGACTTGGAAGCTGACCGGTGTTGCGTATTCCCTTTCCTCGACCGGGGGTGCGGATCCAACTTCTGCTATGCGCCTGTCCTTCATCTGGGAGATCATGGCTTTGATGTTTGCAAGCTCTTCCGATGAGCGCCACACATCCGCCCAATCTCTATCTCCAATGCGAGGCGCATGTCCAGCGCCTATAGCGTCAAGCATCCATTCCGCAGGATTAGCGTCAGGAGGACAGTATGCTCCGTGCTTGGCAAAGTAGCCCAAGAGGACTTGCGCGTCTTTTCCGATGTCACCAAAGTAAACACAGTCCCCACCACGCTGAAGGAGCAACAGCCTATCAAAGTTCTCAAAAAGGGAAGAGTTCGGTTGGTGAATTGTGCAGAGAATAGCCTGGCCGGCCTTGGCAAGCTTCTTGAGGAACCGAACGATGTTAAAGGCGGACTGGGAATCAAGGCCGGAGGTGGGCTCGTCGAGGAAGAGAAGGAGTTGTGGCTTGGCGGCAAGTTCGACACCAATCGTCACTCGCTTGCGTTCCTCGACTGCTAGTCCGTTGGTTGGGTCTCCGATGATGGCATCTGCGATGTTTTCCATTTCCAGCAGTGCGATGACTTCCTCTACGTATGCATCCTTCTCCGCGCGGGAGACTTCATAAGGCTGACGGAGGTAAGCGGAGAATCGGAGAGCCTCACGGACGGTTTGCGTGGGTTCGTGGACGTCAAGTTGTTCTGCATATGAGGTGCCGCGCTGGAAGGCGGTTCCTTTGGGCTTGCCGTCTACTAGCACATCTCCGGTTATCACGCCAATGTTCTTCCTGCTTGCCAATACGTCGAGGAGAGTAGTCTTCCCAGCTCCCGAGGCACCCATCAAAGCGGTGAGTTCTCCGGGGCGGACGTAGCCGTAGATGTCGTTCAATAGACGGAGTTGTCCGCTTGGGGTGGGAACTTCATAGGCGAGTTTCTCCCAGGTAAGGATTGACTTGGACTCTATTTTCAATGCCGCCTTTTCTTCCTCTGCAGCGTGTTTCTGACGACGGCGTTCCTTCTTCTCAGCTAGTTTCTGATTGAGCGCCTTGCGTTCGGCGTTCTCCTTAGCGTAGTAAGTAACTGTCTTCCCGCCGGCACCATAGGAAAAGTATTCTCCGAGAAGCGCATTAGAGGCCAAGAATGCTACGATAAGGACGATGATGATACCAAAGTTACGCCAGAGGTCCTTGGGATCGTATTGGAAGCTCAGGTTGATGTAATCACCTCCGCTGATATCACTCGAGCCAGGGGAACTTCCAAGAAGAGTGCACGTCTGGTACCGAAGGTTCTCGTAGCCAGGACCAGACGGAACCAAAGAATCAGAAGTACAAGTCAAAGTAAGACGTTTAAACTCGTTCATCATAAGCGACGAGAATCCCAGCCCCAATCCGTTGATGTAGAAAATCCAAGAAATCCACTTTCCCTGAGCTGGATATGGAATCAGGTATCCGGAAGTCAACACAAACAAGGTGATAATGACAGCGGCGAATTTCATGGCGTAATCAAAATCGGGACAGATACACCCGATCGTTCGGAAGAAGAGCGTCATGGCAAGGTATCCGGTAATGATGATAAGCCAGAAAGTGAAGAACGCCCCCGCGTCGCGGACTAGACCACACATGAAGTAGACGATAATACTAAATACCATAATCTGCGTAGCGGCAAACACCACATCGACCACAATCTGTGCAATCCACAATGCGGACGGCCGGTGGAATGTATACGCCTTATGCTTGTTCACGATAGGACGTCCCAACATGGTAGAAGCTAATTCGCCGAAAGCCTGGAAAGCGTTGAACAATAATGAGAGGAACAGCAACCCCCCACGGGTGAAAGCCCCAGCGGAAGTCTTCGGAAGGTCAAGATAAACGGTGCCAAGAACGATTGCAATAGTCAGAGAGGTGATCCAGGAGACCACAAGCGAGAACTTGTCCTGCCATTTAAGCAAAAACTGTCGTTGCATGAGTGCCCATATCTGCCGGTAAAAGGGAATGGTGTAGACGGAGGTCTTTGGCGCTCCACGACGCTTCTCCTCGCGAACGGCGACCTCAAAGTTCTCGAAATGCTCCTCGCGAAGGGACTCCCGATAGGCTTCCATTTCCTGGTTCAGGCGAACGTAGTGCGGGGACTTGTGAAAGGCTTCTTCGAGAGCTGTTGGGGAGGAGGGGACGTTCGTAGCATCACGGCCGGGGGCGAATTCTCGCTCAAATTCGTCTGTGCAGCCGGTAAGGTAGTCGGGAGTGGTCTGTCTGGGCTTGGGCAAAAATCCGAGTCCTTCAAAGTAGGCTCTTGCCTCGCTAGTTGGACCGAAGAAAACTTCACGACCTTCGTCGATGACAAGAACTTTGTCGAATTGGGCGTAGATGCTCTCACTGGCTTGGTACAACGATACGAAAGTAGAAGTCTTGTAGATGTTGGTCATGATACGAAGGGACTTTGCATAGTCGAGGGCAGTAGAAGCGTCAAGTCCACGGGTGGAATTGTCCCAGCAGCAGACGGTAGCCTTAGTAATCATCATTTCGGCAATCGAAACACGTTTGCGCTCACCGCCCGAGACCCCGCGAACGAAGGGATTTCCGACAATTGTGTTTATTGTGTGCTCGATCTTGAACATCTTTAGCAACAGCTTTACCACACTGTCTTTGAATTCCTGCTTTGACATCCCGGCGGGGCGTTTCCCGGGGGTCTTGGTGTCGAGCGCGAACCCGAGGGTTTGGCCGACAGTGAGCGTCGGGTGGTGAACATCATCTATGATTCGTGTCAACTACGATGCATACCACATGAAAGGACAAATTAATTATTTATAACCCACCTTCTTCGTTATACACCGCCTCCCCACGGTACGTCTTGGCAAAAGTATCCGCCGGAAATTTCCCATAGAGCACTTCGCCGCCCACTTTTGTATACCCGGTCCTTTGGTTCGCAAGAACCTTAAGGAAAGTGGTACAACCGCTGCCGGGACGACCAAGAACCAGGACCATCTCACCGGGCTTAGTAACACCACGGAAACCCTTAAGGATATCGAATTCGCGACCCTTCTTGTTCAGCCCCAAAATACTACTAGCGGTAGCGAAGATGTTGAAGAAGCCAACGACCGCATCGGGGAATGTCGATATGAAGTTCCTCACTCCGCCGATTCCGGAGACTGTAAGATCTTCCCAGATGACGCCTAGGTGACACAAGGAATTAGTACTTGTCAATTCTCGCTCAGTTCACACAACAATAATCCATAAACTCCGGATTAAAGTCAAAAGCCCGAAAGAAGGGAAAAAATGGTAAACTTACCGATATGCTTAGGCTTTATCCCAGCTTCCCTATCAGCGCTCTCGGTGCCTCTTAAATGGTTTTCCAAATCGAATTGCCCCTCGCCCTCCTCCTCAACCCCAACCTTCTCCGGATCTCCTCCGCCCATCACTCTTCCTCCCACTCTACTCTGCGTACGGCTCATTTTCCGGGTCTGCCTGCTGGTAGTCTTGGACAATTCCGTCAATTGGCGACTCAATTCTTGAAAGTCCGCCTCCGCCGCCGCGACGTCGACGCCAGTGTAGATGTTGCTGTTCCCCCTTGGGTTGGAGGCATTCAGCTCCTGGCGCATCTTTTCGAGGTCGTCCATCGTGCTATCCTCAGGAGCCATGGGGACCCGTTTTTCGGACATTGCCCCCTGTCTGCTGCTTGTGTTAGTTTTACGGGAGTTGTAGTTCGGGCCTTGGAAGGCGAAACGCCGAATTAAAAGGAAAACTGCTCCGATGAAGTTGAGCGAAGGAATCAATATATATAACAAAAGCTCTCTATATATAAAAAAGGAAAAGAGTGTGTTAAGGGGAAGCAGGAGAGAAAAACTCCGCGACCAAGAAACTGCGAATATGGATGCAGATCAAAGGTTGAAGGACGGGAGTGATCTATCTACCAAAACAAAAACCTGACGGAAGGAGGAATGAGTGGTCCTTTTCAATTCCTTCCCTTACGAGCCCCGGAAAATAAGCAACCGTGAGCTAGCCTACTAGTTCTATAAGCTAAGGGGTAGTGAGGGTGGGTGGGTAGCACCGGAAAACAAAGGACCCTGACTCACGAGGAGGAGGAGGCGAAGGAACCTCCTTGTGCCGGAGGGATATCTTCGGAGATCCTGAAGGGCCTCGGGGAAACCCAGATCAACGGAGCTAGTTGGCTTTAGTCACAATTGAGGTAAAAAAAGTCACTTTTTTTCCCCCACCCTCACCCGTAATCATTTTACCAATGCATTTCTCTTGCTTTGGTGGTGTGGCAGGACCCGCCGTTCAAGTTGAGGATTGGGCACTTTCCGGGAAGCCCTCTCTGTCCTTGGGTTCAAAAGTTGATATTTACTCTGTGGCGCGGATGAGTTGCCGTTAAGCACAGTCCATCGTTAGAACAATGTCGCACAAAAGCATCCAGTCGGGTTGTCTCCGGTTGACGGCTCGGCGCGCCAATCAATATCGCTCGATCACGAACCCGGCAACCCTGTTGGCTTACTTTTCTTGGCCTGCAGAAGAAGAGGATGACTCCCCCCTGCTTGCCGACGAACGTCATGGAAAATCCGAAACTCCCAAACTCGGTCTTTAGTTCCCCCCTTCCCGTTGGGGGTGACTGAGTTTCATGCCTGGTGCGGATATGAATGCATATAAATTTATCGTCAGGTTATAACCGTCCTTCGCCTACGGTACCGTAGTTGTACAAAGAGAACACCCCAACCACTCGCCAAGGTATTAAAGCTACTATATTGATTATGTCAGATAGTATAACAGATGAGGCAAGTTCGGAACAATCGCACCGTGCCAACATGCAAGGGTAGAGTCCCATACCGTGGTCCAGATCTAACGCAAATAATGCAGCTCCACAATTCTGTACGATAGTCTAAACAACAAAATAGTTATTCTACTCGAGGTCACCAAAAAAACTAACCCAATGAAATCGCCAATTGACCATGCTCAAGTGCAAATATAATAATTGTGCCCTTGTCCTTATTCTCTGTTTGCTCGTGCTGTTCCCTCGCTACCATGCCCTCACTTCCAAAGCACACCCAACCAACCAACCAGCCCAATGACCCAAATTAACTACCGTACACGGAATTCCGTAGCCCCTGGGATGAGAAAAAACATCAAACGTCGTCCCGCTACGTAATCAGTGTGATGAAATGGAGCTTCGTCGGTTGCCGGTGCTGTATCTGGCCGACCCAAACCCATTCCATCCAATTGCTCAATTAAGCCTAGCCTGTTGCAGCGAGGAGATTAGCGACAATCCGCGTGGGGCACAAGCAAGAATGGGAAGGACCTGATATGATATTGGTATCCACCCAACAACCCGACGCCAAGATCCTGAAAGCCATGTGAAGAGCGGTATCAGATCTCCAACCAGTGCATTTAGTTCTATGAATCATCCAAAGTGGCCGATCAGCCCTGATCTGACCTCACACGGTTGAATCGGGCGAAACTCAATGCCAAGACGTCAAAAAACATCGTCAAACTTTCGACAGTTTCCGGTCGGCCTCCTGCGATCCACGCTAATCTCATAGGAATTATTTTTTTAGCATGATCCTGTAGTCAAAAAGGAAAGATAGACTTTGCGTCCATCAAAACTGCGCTGCAGCAAAAAAACAAAGAGAAACAATTCGCCAACCAAAAACCCTAACCCACCGCCTTCCGGCCCTCCATTTTGTATTAGTATCCACTTCGGCACGGATCACCAACGCTCCGAGACCAAGCAAAACCTTGACGGTACGGTGCCTCCTTCATCCACTGCCAAGATTAGCTCCTTCGGATGCTTCGTCATCCGAAGGGACGCAATTTATTCTTTTCCGTTTCCGGCGCGGATCCTGTGAGGTTTTCTTGCGAGTAAGTAAGTAGGGCAACCGGTACTGGCGCGCCGGAAAAGAATGCAAGGCTGGAATGACCGCATTGGAAGGGAGGGAGCAAAGATGAGATGATTGACAGGTTGTGTGTCATGAAATTTGCCTTTTTTTTCTTGGTTCGACGGATGGGTGAGGTTTCCGGGGGTTTGTCTCCTGCGGTGTCGGTATTCCGGCTTCCCTTCAGAAGTTTTTTTTTGGGTTATGGTATCCTGGGGTTGAAATTAAGCGTGACATGCACCCCCCCATCACTGTTTGATAATACCCTCGAGTGGATGGTCTTCTAGGAGAGCGTGGGCACCTTCCTACCCGGGAAGTTGCTGATTGGTGGGTTTCGTATTAGGAAACGAGCCGTGGTCAGCATGGTACGAGTACGAGTACTGCCACAATTCATCCAAGTTATCGTAACCACTTGAGAGTTCCCTACGGTATTTGGATTTACAGTAGCTACCAGTATCCGGATGAGGGTGTCCGGGTCGTCTGCCGTTGAGCTCGGGTGCTCAAGTGCCGGTAGCGATGAAAAAATCGGCAAGCGAGGTGGCGGAGCCAGGATGTGTGTTGATCAATGAGTAAACTTTGTGGAAAGAAACCCAGACCAACATCATTAGTGGCTACTCTGAAACATGTTTTAAGAATTCTAAGTAGCTTCCAGAAACATTATTCATCTTTATATAGCCAATCCTTATTGAGGTTAATTTTTAAGTATTGGCCTGAGGTACAAGTACCTTGTCGGTGGTGGGAAAATATGTTCGGTATCCAGTCCAAGTTTTCTCTACCCACCACCGCAACACATTGTTTTCAATTTATCTCATCAAACGCATACGCAGTACGAAGCACAAGAGGGCACAAATTTCAATCATATCGCTTCAAATAACCACTCTGAAAACTCACAATTGAGGGAATACTCACTGCATACTCACAGCCCCTCGGATCTTGCCGATGTTTTCCTCCCAATTTCTCGCCCCATCCATATCTATACCTCAAATAATTAAATCGCGTGCTGGGAAGTTTAGAATTTCCTTCTCCGGAAAAGGCGTGAAAAGCATAGAAAAAAGATGAGTCGTTCAGCTCCCCCTTCAAAAAAACGCAAAAAAAAAACTACACTCTACCGGTGTTAGATATGGCAACTCGAACGACGCACTGGTAGCACACTGTCTAACGACTTGAGGTTCCAGGGCAACCTGCAGCGACATTCTGCTTGTCTCTGATAATATGCGTCTAAAAACGCCGTTATTGTTGCACAGGCACCCAACCGATGAAGAAAAAAACGATCTCATAATATTAGGATATGTTATTCCAGACGCAACCGCTGGAGCGCTACAAACAAAGAACAAACGGTAAACAGCGAAATAAATTGATGCGAAACCTCCGATTCTAATTCTATAGAGGTAATCTCCGTCGGATTCCAACCCCCTCACTACAGTACCTCTCTCCTGCAGTACATCTCTTGGCACTCTTAACTCCATATAACCGCACAGAGTGATTTCGCAATCAGCCTCGCTACTACCAACAAAAGTTGGTGGCTTTTCTTCGTCATGGCCGCGTTGGCGCACCCACGTCATTCATTCATGGGGTAATACAATCCCGCGATGCGGTGAGACTTGAGTTTAAGTTAACCTAGCATCTATTCCTATCTTGTATTCTCCGACAGAGTTATAGGTATCACGCGCTGGTAAGTAAGAGCGGTTATATGCATGAATGGATGACTGGAAGCCTGAGTGACTAACCAAAGGTCTTGGTATTCGCGTGACTTGCTTATCGAAGATTTTAGCTAGGAACTTTGGTCAGTCATTGAGGATCTAGAGGGCTATTTTTCCAACAGGCTTTTGCGAGGCTCACGCTTCTGAATTCCCAATTCGCGTTTTGGAAATTGTATGCTCAGTTGGTGGCGGGCTTCAGTCTTGTATGCTGTGTTAGTGCCTGTGCATAATTAATTGCTCCGACACGGATTGAGGACCGATTAATACCGTAGTCAAATGCGATATTAATGTCTCCCGGGAAGGTATGACAGGGTCGAGTTGCGTAGTGAAAACCTTAAACGGACCACGTCGGCTGATGACTCTTACTCCCGTTCTGAGATCCTCCTCCCGATAATCCCTTCACTATACCTGCGGCATTAATCAATCCGCATGGAACCCTTCACAGCGGACCACCCCCCTCCCGCACTCTACGATCTGGTGCGCCCCGGCGGCCTCCATCCATACCCACGTGCCTTAACGCGGTCGGCTCCGTCTTAGCCCCCGGCCTCTCTGCGAGTCCAAACCCGCCGCCCGGGGAAGACGTGGCGATAAGCTGTACCCAGCCACGAGAACGCGGTTCCACGATTGACCACGTACGGTACCGTAACAGCTCGCTAGATCCGCCATCGGAGACCTGAATTGCACCACTTCACCAAACCACAATACCGGTATGCTTAGCGGAGTAGGTTGGTAGGGTAACGGATGCCGGCGAGTGAGATTCAACAAGCTTAGCCTCTCTAGGCTATCCCTCATCCGGGGAACACTGTTCCTTCTCGGGGCGCTTCATCTCGAATTACAGACGCCGAGCGCCCGATTGCTGATGGTGGATCTAACGAGTTTTTACGGTGGTGTTGTCCAAGCGGTCTTGATATCGCTAGGCGCGGCGCCCCGGAGATTTGACTCACGTCCTATGCGGAATTCCGGTACGGCGCCCACGCGATCACCCTTCCGAAACCTTATCACAGCTTTGTCGTGATCTACCACTATCGCGCAGAAATCGCACGCAGCACAGTTGTCCATATGGTGCTTAGTGTACCCAAGGATCTTATTGTGTGTGTTTGCGGGCCTGTTTGTGAGGGCGGAGCTCACGATCAGGTGCTTTCACTCGAGGTTTCTATCATCTTTCCCGGGCGCAAGAGGACCTCCACTATCTAGACACCTAATACCCATCCGAGGATGCGCCGCACATAGGTTAGAGCTCTCCGGAGATGGCGGTTCTCGCAGGTGCCGTCTTGTATGGGCTGGGGCTTTTCCGGCCAGTTTACGGGAAGGGTTAGGAATAGACCTGGGAGGAGATGGAAAGCAGGTGTTTGCGCTGCAGAGGGCCTGGGGCACGGCCCTTGTCGGAGCGTGGAATTGCGGGTTTAGGAAACGGGCGGAAGGCGGGGAGGTAGCGGGGTGGCAGGGCAGGGAAACGGAGGCTAGTGGCTCTCGGCGTGGGAGAGAGGAAGGATGCGGAGGTTAATGTTGCGCTGCTGAAACCCTTTCAGGTGCTGTGGGTCGGAAGTCCGAGAGCGGCTTCAATTGTGATGTCTCACAGACTTCCGGCAGAAGTGGGATGGAAGTAATGTTATTTTGGCTATTGGTGTTTCTATTTGGAAAGGTTATTTCTATTGCCGGGGTTGTTGGTGCTGTGTCTATTTCTTGTATCATATATCATAGGAGCGTCTAGGAATTATAATAGGCCTTAGCACTTGAATGATTATGTCGCCCCTACCACCACCCCTGCTGAGATGCGTTCTCGGTGGTGCCAGTGTTCCTAAGTTTGTACGCTCAAGAGATTACTCTGCAAATATTTCTTGTTCCTCAATGATTCTGTAACCTGCACACCACTAATTTCTTACCAAAAACTGTGCCTGGGTCTTAATTTTCCACTATCCCAAACGACGTATCGTTTGAACTCCGCTTAAGCGGTAGCAGGTCATGTTCGAGTAATGTGGGAGGGGATTTAAACGGGTACGGGGGCGGCGCTGCGGGTATCAGTTTCTCAAATTTCTACTGCTCGTAATATATCAAGGAAAAGGCATGGAATAACAGTGTGATCAACAGATGGCTCCGATAAACTGGAGTCAGCTCATAGTTTTGAGATAAATGGCCCTCGTGCGTTTGTGTAACGATTTCTGTGGTCGGAATGTTGTCAGCAAGGCGCAAGGCTATATTATCGACCCCGCTTTTCCTCAATTTCAAGCAATTCCCTTCACAGACCCAAGCCAGCCAACACTTTACTCTCAACAACCTTCGCAGCGGTGAAAATCGAAAAATGTCGCAATATTTGAGCAATAACCATAACTCTTTCAACACTACAAGCTCTTTCAACGCCACAAGCTCTTTCAATACCACAGGTTCTTTCAACACCACCACAAATACCTTTAACTACATCACCCCCGATGATAAGTCTGAGATATTGGCCTGGCTGTCTCCGCTAGAGCCAGGGGTACGGCATCGAGACATCGGAGCCCAACGGCTAGATGGTATAGGATCCTGGCTACTGGAAACCCAGGAATTCAGACGCTGGTATCGTGGTAATCGGGAGGATGGGTCTGATCATCGCATCTTATTTTGCCACGGAAGCCCAGGGGCGGGAAAGAGCTACATCAGGTAAGAGAGAGCTTAGGACTGCCGGAAGTCAAATAAGGTTATTTCTAACCGACCGGGTGACAGCTCACTAGTGATAGACAAGTTGTGCGACGAAGCGGGGGGGGAGGATACCCCCGTTGCCTGTTTCTACTTCGACTTTGCCTCCAGGAATGAGCAGTCCCCAGTAAATATGCTCGGCTCCCTGCTGCGACAGCTTGTTATCGCATTGGAGGGAATTCCTGAAGCGGTAGTCAAATCTTTTCGGAACCAGAAGAAAGTTATTGGGGGTAGGGGGCTACAGGTGGCAGGAATTTTGAAGATGTTCCAAACCATCACATCGACAAAACGAACATTTATATGCGTTGACGCACTTGACGAATGTGTGCCGGAGCATCAAATGGTAATCCTCGAATCACTTGGGCAGATTGTGCGGGAGTCGCTTGACACTCGCATATTTATGACCGGAAGATCGCATGTCGGAAGTGAGGTGGAAAGGAGGTTGGGTGGAGCGGTAGCCTTTCTGTTGGTAGAGCCTACGGGTGATGGTATCATTGGGTATCTACGTGAGAAACTCAGGTGCGACACTGCCCCTGAGCTGATGAGCAGTACACTCGAGGCGAATATTTTGGAAGGCATTTCCCAAATCAGCTTGGAAACGTATGTAGAAACCATGCAAGGGCTATGTTACGCAAGCTACCTCAGACCGATGGCTAACATATCCAAATCTAGATTCCTACTGGCTTCTCTTCACATCGAGGCAATCCTCCGAGAAACTACTATCGCTCAGCGAGAGAAAAGACTCAAGGCAGTGAAAGATGGGGCGGGGTTAGGGGAAGCATATAGCGAAACCCTTAAGCGGATAAAGGCACAGGGTGGGGGAAAGACAAAGCTTGCGATGGTCGCTCTCATGTGGATCTGTCATGCGGAACGACCGTTACAAGTCGATGAATTGCGTCATGCACTTGCAGTGGAGATAGGATCGACCTTTTTCAATAGCGAAAATGCCCCTTCGATAGGTGTATTGCTAGGTTGCTGTCAAGGACTGATCACAGTCGACAAGGAATCATCGACTGTCCGGTTGATCCACTTTACAGTCCAGGAGTATCTCTGCGCTCATCCAGACTACTTTAGCCATCCCCACTTGGTAATTGCAAAAGCCTGCTTGACCTATTTGAATTCACGACAGGTCAAGAACCTCCCATCCTACCCTCCCTCAGGCCACCAACTCATGCCATTCCTCAAATATTCATCGAGATATTGGGGAAAACACGCAAATAGGGAACGCTCGGTCCACGTGGGGGCCCTTGCGCTGCAGCTATTACGTTTGTACGAAGACCACCCATCTGCCGTGTCGCTTTTGGAGCAAATCCTGCCTGCTGGATCTCCACTAAACGCCTGTTCCCCAAACGGCTTCTCTGGATTACATTGCGCGTCTTTCTTTGGGATCGATGAACTTGTAGCCGCATTGATCAATTCAAAGAGTTACGAGATTAATCAAGGCGATTGCGGCGGAAATACACCACTCTCATGGGCGGCGAGGAATGGGCATGATGGGGCGGTCAAGCTCCTGCTCGAATGGGACGATGTCGACCCCTCGAGGCCAGATAACGAAGATAGTACACCACTCTTGTGGGCTGCTCATAACGGACATGAAGGGGTTGTCAAACTACTACTTGGTCGGGAAGATGTCGAACCCAATAGGCCAGATGACCAAGGCGGTACGCCACTCTTTTGGGCAGCTAATAGCGGACATGAAGGGGTTGTGAAGCTGCTACTTGGCCGAAAGGATATTGACCCCAATCGCCCAGATGACCAAGGTGGCACACCACTCTTTTGTGCAGCTAATGGCGGATATGAAGGGGTTGTCAAGCTGCTGCTTGGCCGAAAGGATGTTGACCCCAATCGCCCCAACAAGAATGGTCGAACACCACTCATGTGTGCTGCTCTAGAGGGGCACGAAGTGGTTGTCAAGTTACTACTTGGACGGAAAGGTGTCGAACCGGATCGGGCAGACAAGGATGGCGGAACGCCACTCGGGTATGCTGCTGGAAAGGGGCACGAAGGGGTTGTCAAGCTACTACTTGGTCGAGAAGATGTCGAACCCAATAGGCCAGATGACCAAGGCGGTACGCCACTCTTTTGGGCAGCTAATAGCGGACATGAAGGGGTTGTGAAGCTGCTACTTGGCCGAAAGGATATTGACCCCAATCGCCCAG
>Ga0307513_10005447_pt1 | contig 16817 bp, 13 predicted proteins | sample 15_EM_MG_FD_202174 | JGI IMG/M metagenome (GOLD analysis project Ga0307513, IMG submission 202174) | Populus trichocarpa ectomycorrhiza microbial communities from riparian zone in the Pacific Northwest, United States - 15_EM | ecosystem: Host-associated > Plants > Roots > Unclassified | place... | reverse complement strand
TGCTCGCCGATCGGTGCCTCGACCGCGGCCTTGTAATCCTTCTCGCCATAATTGCCGATCGTGACGCGCGCTTCGGCGCCGAATTCGCCGCTGGGACGGCGCGAGCGGATCAGCACCGCGCCTGCGGTGGTGTTGCGGCCGAACAATGTGCCCTGCGGACCGCGCAGGATTTCGACGCTTCCGACATCGAACAGGTCGGGCACGCCGACACCGATCGCGGCGATATAGACGCCGTCGACGAAGGTCGCGACCGCCGGATCGACGGTGTTGATGACGTTGGTCGCGCCGATGCCGCGGATGAAATAGGCGGTACCGGTGGGGAAGGACAGGAAGCTGCCGAGCTGGACGTTGGGCGCGGCCGCCGACAGCGAGTTGAGGTTGATCGCATGGACGCGATCGGTGACGGCGATCGGCACGCGCTGCTGGCTCTCGGCACGCTTGGTGGCGGTGACGACGATGTCGCCCAGCACATTGGCGCTGTCGGCTGCAACTTCGCCCGCCGCCTCGGCCGGCTGGGGTGCCGCGTCGGCCTGCTGGGCAAAGGCCGGCTGACCGGCGAGTCCCAGCATCATGCACGACGCGCCGAGCAGCGCGGCTTTCGCTGTGGTTCTACGGATCGTTCCAGGCATTTCGATGTCCCCTCTCTTATGATCTGACGATATGCGGGTGCGGATCAGCGGTCGGCGACCGTACGCTCGGCGCGTTCGGTGTGGCCGTGGCCGACGAGCCCGTTCCAGACGAACTCGGTCGGCTCCTCGAAGCAGTAATGGACGCCGGTGTCGGGCGTCGCGACGCCATCGAACTGGTCCATGTAACGATCGGCGGATTGCGGAATCGTCCGCAGGATTCGCGCCTGCAGCGCCATTTCGCCGAGTTCGCTGCTGATGGTGATGGCAAATCGCTCGGGCGGGCGATCGCGGCCGATCAGGACCGGCGCGGCATCGAAGCTCGCCTCGACCATGCGATCGCCATCGAACATCACAGCGCGCGAGATGCCGGGCGTCCGGACGCCGTCGACATGCTTGAAGCTCTGGACCAGCGAGAAAGCGCGACCGCCCGGGAACTGGCCGTGCAGCCAGTAGAAACCGCCGAACCCGGCGAGATCGCGGGGCCCGCGCGAATGATCGCGATAGGCATTGCCGTTCATCGCGACGGTACGAGCGGCATCGTCACCATCGATATAGCTGATCGTGCCGCTGAGCCGGCCGTGCTGCTCGTAATGGAAGGTGCACCAGTCCTCATCCTTCGCGGCGTCGCCGAAATCCCAGGCGGGGCGCGTCGCTTCGAACAGCAGATCCATGTCGAGCGGCTGGAACGGACCGTCGCTGAGATGGCTGTCGGGCGCGCGCATCAGTGCATCGAGCGTCAGCCGCCGCGCCGGGCCGGTGAAGCGGATGCGCCAGCTTTTGCCGGGCTCGACGCAGGTGATGCGCAACAGTGCGCCGCCGGCGCCGTCGAGCACCGGGTGATTGCCGAAGCCGCGGACGACATAATGCTGGCCGTCGGGCAGATAGAGCAGCACCTGTTCGCGCCAGATCACCGGATTGCGAGGCCACCGGCCGAGGTGCAGCCAGCAGCCGACGTCGGCCTGCGGATCATAGCCGTCGAAGCAGTAATTCTCGCTCCACGACGGGATGTCGGGGATGTCGAGGACCGGCTGTTCGTCGGCGGCGGTGAACTGGGTGCGGGCGTACATGGTTTCACTCGCTGACTGGAAAGGGATGATGTCGCGCCGCTTCCGCTGCCGCGATCAAGGCGGGCATCTGTTCGAGCGACGGCTGGACGAAGCGGTAGGCGACCTCGGTCGCCTTCAGATCGAGGTCGGGATGACTCGCGACTAGATCGAGCGCGCCGGCGCCGGTGATCGGCCCCTTGAGCGCGGCGAGCACGGCGTAGTAATTCAGCCGGCGCGGACTGATCGGCGTGCCGCCGGCCTCGACATACCAGGCCATGATCCGTTCGGGATCGGCGATCGGCGCCAGCGCGCGGGTGAACAGGAAGAGTTCGTCGGCGGGATCGCCGACATGGCAGGCCTCCCAGTCGAGCACTCCGGCCAGCCGGCCATCATCGACCATCACATTGTGCAGGCCGAAATCGCCGTGGATCAGACACGTCGGCGCGTCGTCATCCGGCACATTGGCGAACAGCCAGGCGAAACCGCGGGCGACCGCCGGCGACGACAGGGCCTGCGACCGTTCGGCAATCGCATGCCAGTAGCGGACATAATGCGCGGTGGCGTCGGCGATGCGATCGTGTCTCGCCCATTTGCCGAGGTGGCTACGCTGCAGCAGCGGGTCCCCGACATCGAGCGGGACGGCGTGGATGCGGGCGAGCGTGGCGATCAGTTCGCGCACGAGGCCATCGGGCAGCGTTTCGCGCGCGCCGAGAAAATCGCCGCAATTGCGGCCGCGCAGCCGGGTGGTGGCGAGGAAGCGCAGTCCGAGCCGCGACGCATCGTCCTCCAGCCACAGCGGCTCGGCGACCGGCAGCCCAGCGGCATGAAGGAAGCGCAGCGCCTCGAACTCGGACGCGACATCGGCGCCGTCCATGTAGAACGGCGCGACCGGCTTCTGCGCGCGCAGGACGATGCCATGCTCGCCGCGGCCATCGCGGACGGTGACGAGCACCGTGATCTTGGAGAAGCCGCCGGGCACCTGCGCGACTGCGACGATCTCGGGTGAGCCATCGGGCAACCGCCCGGCCAGATAGGCGGCGAGGTTTTCAGGCGCGAGATCGAGCGCAGCCGCCGAAGCTTCGGCCGGGCCGACATTCGATCGCCAGAGTCGCGCCTCCCAGGCGAGCGCGCGATCGATAAGCGCGATCGCCGGTGCGTCGTCGACATCCGACAGAGCGGCGACGGTCTCCGCCAGGCGTTTCGCCACGCAGTCGATCGCGGCCCGGACGATGTCGCCATCGACGTCGTCGCCGAAGCGTGGAAGATTTTCGGCCGGCAGGCCGAGCAGGGCCAGGCCGGCGGCGACCAGATCGGCCGCCTCGTCATGCGCGGCGCGATAGCGCGCGACGTCGCGGCGCTTGTGCAGTTCGTCGAGCACGATCCGCATCGTATTGGCGATCTCGGCGTCGGCCGGGTCGATCAGCGATGCGGCGAGCGTGCCGGCGGCGGCGCGCAATCCGTCGATCAGGCGCAGATCGGTCGGCGTCATGCGCCGGCTCCGCTGAGTCCGTCGACGAGGGTGGAGACATCGCCCCAGACCGCGGCGGCGGGGCGGCCCGGCCCCGATGCATTGTTGCCGACGGTGAAGCAGCAGATGCCGTCGCGATCGCCGATGCGCGTGCGCGACACGGTTTCGGCGCAGACATAGGAGGCGGGGCCGCCATGATCGCTGTCATGGCCGGTGATGAACGACGAGACCGCCGTGACCGCCACCACCACTTCGCTGCCGTCGTCGAGGCCGATGACGGCCTTGCCGCCGCGGACGGTCAGTCCGTCGATATTGGTGTCGGCGACGATATCGAGCGCGCGGGCATGGGCGAGCACGCCGTCGCGCATCACCCAGCCACCGAGCGCGAAATTGCCATGCGCGTCGAGAAAGCTGAAGAGCGAGTGCGACAATTCGGGGCCGGTGGTGCCGACCAGCCAGCGGCAGGCGCGCAGATTGTCGCCGTCGCGCGTGCCCCAGCTATGGTCCCGATGACCGAGGCCATCGACGATGTCCCATGTCCTGCCGGCGACGGTGACGCGCCCGGTGACGCGGCCCGAGCTTTCATAATGGGCGGCCGCGCCGATATCGGCCTGCTCGCGACCGATCCAGCGCCAGCACGGCATCGAGGGATAAAAGTCCCGATAGACCAGATCGAAGGCCGCGTCGGCATAGCGGCCGGTGAGTGCGATCGTGCCGTCGGCGCGGTACGTCCAGACCAGGCCGCCGGCACCGAAGCCATCGTCGGCGCGGGTGCGTTCGGTCACGGGCAGATCGAAGCGCAGCCGGCGGAAGCGAATGCCGTCGGGCGTCTGGATGTAGACCCATTCCTGGCAGACGTTCCTGACCGGTTGCGTGCCGATCCGCATGTAGAGCGTCAGGCCACTCGCGCGATCCATCAGGAACAGCAGCACCGATTCCTGCCAGGCGGGCGCGTCGCCCGGCGCATGATGGAAATCGGTATCGGCGAAGGCGGCGGGCCGGCTCATGATCGGGGTGCCTCCGGCGCGTCGCCGAGCAGGGCGGCGAGATGGCGTTCGAAGGGCGGGATGACGAAGAAGCCACCGGCGCCCTGGCAGAAATCGTCGCTCGATCCGTCCATATAGCCGCGCACCGCGCCGGCCCCGAGCGCGGCCAGCCTGACCGTGCCCCAGATGTCGTAGAGTCGCAGCGCTTCATCGTCGCAATCGCGGCCGCCGGCGTCGCGATAGGATGCCATGAAGCTTTCCCATGGCATGATCGGCAGGATCGTCGGGCGGATGTAGGCGAGGTCTTCGGCGGGATCGCCGATATGGGCGAACTCCCAGTCGAGGATCGCGCTCAGCCGGCCATCGACCGCGAGGAAATTATGCGGGCGATAGTCGCCATGGACGATCGCTCCGCCCGGCAGCGGCCGTTCGCAGCGCCGGCGCACCCAATCGAAGCCGCACTCGACGAGCGGGGAAGGCTCGATCGCCATCGCGCGCCATTGCCGCTCGGAGGCATCGACGAGATCGCGCAGTCGTTCGTTCTGCGGCCGGCCAGCCTGGGCATCATCCAGCCCGATCGCGCCGGGTTCGATCGCGTGAAGCCGCGCCAGCGCCCGGGCAATGTCGTCGAGCAAGGCCGGCGTGGCATCGCCATCGAACGCGGGATAGTCGCCGGTCTTGCTTCCCGGCATCCGCCGCATCAGCATGAACGGACCACCAAGCGCGGTTTCGGACAGTTCGACATGATGAACGGCGGGCACCGGCAGCGCCTGGACGGCGGCGGAGCCCAGCACCGGCGCTTCGGTCGCTATGCTGGTGCCGATGTGCCCCAGCCCGGTGTCCTGGCGCATGACCAGGTCGGTAGGCAGTTCGCGCGTTCCCATGATCTTCAGGAAGATCGTCTTTTTCGACCGGCCGCCGGCGAGTATCTCGACTTCGGTTGCCCTGATCGCCGGCGAACTGGGGAAATTCGCGCGCAGCCAGGCGGTGACGCTAGCGGGTGTCACGCGGTCATAGACCGACGGGCCAGTCGATGTCGGCAGCGGCGCTGCACTGATCGCATCGGACCAGCGACGTTCGAGATCAATGATCCGCATGCGCAACGCGATCGCGGCCGCGTCGTCGAGCAACGGCAATCCGCGGACGATGGCGGTCAGCGCGACACGCAATGCCCGGATCCGCGCGGCCGGCGTTGCGGCGGGCTGGTCCGTACCGGCCAGAGCCACATAGTCCGCCGCCAGCAAAGCGAGCGCAGGGCCGAAGACATCGTCCTCGGCGGCGAGACGATCGATGACGTGGTTCATGAAATGCGCCCGCTCGATTGCATCGCCGCCGGCGAGTTCGGGCAGGATGAAGCTGGCGATGTCGCTCTGGATGCCGCGCAGGAAGCGGGCGCGGATCGTGCCGCGGTCGAGAAAGCTGTCCTCGACTGCTGCCCCTGGTCGCGCTGCGGCGATGGTCGCCGGGCGCACGGGTTCGATCGCGGTTCCACGCGCTTCCAACATTCTCTCCCAATCAGTACCATTCGTTTCTAATACGTCATGTGTATCATATGCCAGGCGTTCGGCAAGTCCGAATATGGGGCGGGGCTTCGATTGCCTCGGCGCGACGCTTCGGGCACAGCGTCGACGCGGCGAAAGGCCGGAAAAGGACCCGATGAAGAGCAGCAAGACCCGGCCGAACGGCGTAGCGCGGACCGACATCATCGATGCGAGCATGCGGCTGTTCGCCGACCGCGGCTTTGAGGGCGTATCGCTGCGCGAGATCGCCGCCGCCGCCCGCGTCCACGTGCCGGCGATCTATCTCCACTTCGCCGACAAGCGCGCGCTCTACCTCGCCAGCTGCTCGGCAGCATTTCTCAAGCCCTCGCACGACCTGGCGATGCTGCTGCGCGACGAGGCGTCGGACGCCGAGAACATGCTGACCTTCATGATCGGCATGTGTCACGTCAACCTGACCAATCCCGTCGTCAACAAGCTCGCGCAGCGGCTGGTGCTCGACGACGATCGCGGCATGATCAAGATGCTGACCTTGAGCACGATCGACGAATATACCGGCCCCGTGCTGCACCTGATCGAGCGGCTGGTGGGCAAGAAGCAGGCGCGCGCGACCGCGTTCAACGCCTTTTCAATGTCCTATGGCGCATCGCAGAGCTTCAGCTTCCTGCACGCCGCCGGCTGGGTGACGTCGGCGATCCGCAAGCCGGCCAAGCTGGCCGAACATATATTGGGCGTCGTGATCCCGCACATCGACTGGATCGCGGTGCGCAAGGCGCTGTCGCCCGAGGCGCGCGCGCTGATCGCCAATCTCGACTGATCCCGGCGCGCGAAACCGCGCTCTTGCGCCGTCCGAATCCGCGCTTATGCTTGATCGATAACGATCGGTATCGATATGCCGGATCAGGAGATCACAGGATGCGACTTTCCGACGCCGCTCATCTGCGCATGCTCGCGGCGCTCGCCGGACAGGCTGGCGACCCTGCGACGCCGCCGAAACCCGCTCAGGCGATGCTGGCGATGGGCTTGAACGGCCTTGCCGCGCGGATGGCGGCCGAAACACGATTGCTCGACGAGACGCGCCGCGAGATCGCCGGATTCGCGGACGATCTGGCCAGGCTGGCACCCGCGCTCCACGCCGACCATGGCGCCGCGCTCGACGCACTGGCCGGCTCGGACGATAGACCGGCGCCAAGGCTGACCGCGCTCGCCGGTGCCTTCCTGACCTTGCTCGATGGAATCGCGGCGGGACTCGGCTCGCGCGGGGCCGTGGCTGCGGACGGACTGCCGCTGCTGGCGGCGATGGCCGCGCGCGAACAGGCGATCCTGATGCTGCGCGGCAAAAGCCTGGCGGCGGGCACAGACGCGACGGATGGCGACCCCCTGCCCTTCGCCGCGATCGAAGCCGCGGTCGCCGCATCCGAGTCGCCGCCCGCCTTCGTCGTGACGTCGCTCGAACCGATTTCCGGCGGCATGTCGAAGACCACGTTCATGCTCGCCGCGCTGGTCGACGGCGAAGAACGCGGCCTTGTCGTCAAACAATGCATCGGCCCGCCGCTGGTCGAGCTCGACTGCATGGAAATCGGTCGCGAGTTCGACATGCTCGCCGCGATCGCGCCGCATCTGCCGTTCGTGCCTAAGCCGCTGTGGCTCGGTCGCGACGTTGCGGGCAGCGCGGGCGATTTCGCGATCATGGCGCGCTGTGCGGGCGGATCGAGCGCGTCGTTCCTGACGCTCGATTCGCCGCTGCCGGAAGCGCTGTTACGCGACATCGCCGCGCATATCGCGCGAATCCACGCCGTGCCTTCCACGGCGCTCGGCGCATTCGCCGATCGCTATGGCTATGTCCGCCCCGAACGCACGACGGTGCGCGCCGCAGTGCTGGAGCGGCTCGAGGGCTGGCGGCAGGCGTGGCTCGGCTTCGATCGCACGCCATCGCCGGTCGAGGATTATCTGTTCGCCTGGCTCAAGGCCAACGCCCCCGCCAACGACGCGCCGCCGGCGCTGATCCACGGCGACATGACACCGCACAATTGCCTGTGGATCGGCGAGTCGGTGACCGCGGTGCTCGATTGGGAATGCGCCCATTTCGGCGATCCGGCCGAGGATCTCGCTTATATCCGCATGCATGTCGAACAGCGGATCGACTGGAGGGCTTTCCTCGACCATTATTGGGCGGCGGGCGGTGTGCAGTTCGATCCGGCGGTGCTCGACTATTACACCTGCTATCTGAACTTCCGCACCGTGCTTCTCGCCAATGTGATGGTGACCGCGGGCGAGCGCGGCCACAGCCTCGATCCGCGCCTGATGATGATCGATCGCGATTTCACCGGCATGCTGGTCTCGCTGTGCCTCGATGCCAGCCGCCGGCACGACGCGCGCGCGGCGGACGAGGCGGCGCGCCAATTGCAGACCGCCTGATGACGATCGGGCGATGGCTTCGCTGCCATCGCTGGGTCGATCCCGGGCATCCCGATCATCATCGGCATCCGCTGGGGGGTGCGTTGGTCGCCTGCAGGCGCTGCTGATCATCGGCGAGCCGGTGATAGTGGGGGCGACCGCGATCAGCTCAAACCGCGCTCAGGCCAATCCCCGCTGCAACCGCAGCGGTCCGTAGCTCTTTGTCGAGCGTGGCGAGCGGCCGGTTCAGGCGATGCGCAAGCTCCAGATAGCAGGCATCATAAACGGTCAGGCCATGGCGCTCGGCAAGGTCAAGCGTTTCGCGCCAGGCGCGATTATCGGTTTCGGTATCCACCCGGATCGGCAGCGCCGCGAAGTCGGCAAGCGAGCCCTTGCGGAACGCGGCATCGATGCGGCCCCGCCGTTCCGCGATCAGCAGGATATTGGCAACCTCCAGCCGCCACAGCACCGGCACATCGGCACCAACGTCGAGGAAATGATCGAATAGAGCCGATAGTGCTGAAGACCCCTCGTGGGGCATCTGCCATGCGATGGCGACTGACGAATCGAGCACGAAGCTCATCGGCGGCCCTCATCGCGGAAATGCTTCCATTCGGACCATTTGAATGGACCGCATTGGTTACGCGCGCGGGCGCGAATGCGCGCAGCCGCGGCCGTGACGGCGTCGCGGTTGTCGCCTACCGGAACGGGCACCATTCGGGCGACGGGTTTGCCGCGATGCGTTATGGTGATTTCCGCGCCGCGCGAAACCTCCATCAAAAGGGCGCTGAACTTGTTCTTGGCTTCGAACGCGCCGATCTCGCGCATGGCCACTTCCATCGAGTAACAGGCCTGTTTATCTAGCCTGTTAGCGCGCGACTGTCGAGAACGGACGTGGTATATGGCCGCTGACCGGCCTGTATACCAAAGGGCGCCGACCAGTGTGGCGGTGTGCCGACGACGGCAGAGCTTTGCCAACCGCCGGTCAGAAACGACCAAGCGTGCCATTGGTGACCCCTACGGGACTTGAACCCGTGTTTCAGCCGTGAAAGGGCCGCGTCCTAACCACTAGACGAAGGGGCCGCTAAGAGCGGAGTGCCGATTAGGCATTCGGATCGCCCGGGTCAAGGCGGCAATCGGTCAATCCGCCCAGGCCGCATCTTCGAGATGGAGTTCCGCGGCCGGGCGCGCCGCCCAGTCGTCGATTCGCGCGCGGCCGGCGAGCCAAAGGCGGCGGTGCGGGCCGGCGCCGAGCAGCGCCTGGCCGAGCGCGGTTTCGACCGAGCGGAAGGCGACGGTCTTGAGCGAGCGGCCGTCGTCGCCCGCCACGACGGCGCGGACATGGTTGGTGCCGACCACGTCGGCGCGCACTACCCTGACCGGCCCGGTCGCGACGCGCGGCGCCGGCCAGCCGACGCCATAGGGACCGCCCGCCTCCAGCGCCTCGACGATCGCAGGGGTGACGCCGCCGGGCGCGAGGATCGCATCGAGCAGCAGCGCGCGTTCGCCCTGCGCGCGGGTCACGTCGGCCGACAGCCGTTCGTCGAGGAAGTCGGCGAGCGCGTCGATCCGCGCCGCGTCGATCGTCAGTCCCGCCGCCATCGCGTGGCCGCCGCCGGCCACCAGCAGCCCCATATCCTTGGCGGCGAGCACCGCCGCGCCGAGATCGACGCCCGAGATCGACCGGCCCGATCCCTTGCCGGTCCCATGCTCGTCGACCGCGATGACGATCGCCGGGCGGCCCAGCCTTTCCTTGAGGCGTCCGGCAACGATGCCGATCACGCCCGGATGCCAGCCCTGCCCCGATATGACCGCGACCGCGCGATTGCCCTGGCGCACCGCGACGTCCTCGGCCTCCGCCTGCACCGCCGCCTCGATCGCGCGGCGCTCCTCGTTGAGACGATTGAGTTCGATCGAGATCGCGCGCGCCTCGTCCGGGTCCGATGTCGTCAGCAGGCGGACGCCAAGATCGGACTTGCCGACGCGGCCACCGGCGTTGATCCTGGGACCGAGTGCGAAGCCGAGATCGGTGCAGGTCGGCGCGCGCTCCAGCCGGGCGGCGTCGATCAGGGCGGCGATGCCGATGTTGCGGCGCTGGCCCATCACCTTGAGGCCCTGCGCGACGAACGCGCGGTTGAGTCCGCGGAGCTGCGCGACGTCGGCGACGGTGCCGAGCGCGACGAGGTCGAGCAGTTCGAGCAGCCTGGGCTCGGGGCGGTTGGTAAAGAAGCCGCGCGTGCGCAAGGTGCGGATCAATGCGGCACCGAGCAGGAAGGCGACGCCGACGGCAGCGAGATGGCCGTGCGACCGCGCCTCGTCATCCTCGTCGAGCCGGTTGGGATTGACCAGCGCGAAGGCCACCGGCAGCGCGCTCGCGCATTTGTGATGATCGACGACGATCACGTCGACCTTCGCCGCGCGCGCCATCTCCAGCGCCTCGAACGCCTGCGCGCCGCAATCGACCGTCACGATCAGCCTCGCGCCGCCCTCGGCGATCCGCACCAGCGCCTCGCCGGACGGGCCATAGCCCTCCATCAACCGGTCGGGGATATAGGCCCTGGGATCGAGCCCGAGGTCGCGCAGCAGCCGGATCAGCAGTGCCGCCGAGGTCGCGCCATCGACATCGTAATCGCCGAACACCGTGACCGGCTCGCCCGCCCCGACCGCGTCGGCCAGCCGGTCGGCGGCACGGTCCATGTCGCGGAAGATCGACGGATCAGGCATGAAGGCGCGGATGCTGGGTGCGCGATGCGCGTCGAGGGCTTCGGGCGGGCAGCCGCGCGCGAGCAGCAACTGGGTGACGAGATCGTCGCTGCCGAGCATGTCGTCACGCACGTCGGCGGAGCGCGCGCGCCAGCGCCAGGGCTGGCCGAGGATCGAATGGGCGATGTTGAGGGCGGGGTTCATGTGCGGCGAATCATGGCATGGAAGCGGGTGGGGTGACAGCGGGGAATACGGGCGTGGCCAATCCTCGCTGCGCGACAGGGAGAATTTTCAGTGCTCGGCAATGCGGAAGTTCAGCCGCCGCGTGACGTTGAAATCGAGCACCGCGACGAGGAAATAGGCGAAGGCCCATTTGGCGCGCGTGATGGGGCCGCCTCGCGCCTTGATCCAGGCCGCGTCGACGCGGTCGCTCGTCTCGATTTCGCCATCGACATAGGCGCGCATCTGATCGGCGAAGGCGCGATCCTCGATCCGCAGCATCAGCTCGAGATTGAGGTAGAGGCTGCGCATGTCGAAGTTCGCCGAGCCGATATAGACCGCATTGTCGATCACGAAGAGCTTGGTGTGGAGCTTGGTGTGCTGATATTCGAAGATCTGCACGCCCTTGCGGACAAGGCCGGCATAGGTGAAGCGCGCCGCCGCGATCGTCGCCGTATTGTCCGATTTGGCGGCGGTGACGATCCGCGCCTTGCCGCGGCGGCCGATCCGGTCGAGCCGCGTCAGCATCGCCGGGTTGGGCGCGAAATAGGCGGCGATCATGTCGATCCGCCGCGCGCGCCGCATGTCGCGCTTGACCGCCCGCGCCCACGGGCTAAGCCGCCGCATCGGGCCGCCGAGCAGCCAGCGCACCGGGCCGGCCGATCCGCTCCAGCCTTCGAGTGCCGCCGCGAGATCGCGCAGCTTCGGCTTCGGCGTGCGTGACCATGCCGACAGTGCGTCGAAATAGCCCGCCAGTTGCGCGACCGCGGGTCCCTCGACCAGCAGCCCGAGATCGCGCCATGCCTGGTCGGCCGGCGTGCCGAAATAATCGTCGGAGACGTTGAAGCCGCCGACGATCACGCGCTGCCCGTCGGCCAGTGCCAGCTTCTGATGATTGCGCAGCAGATAGCGACGGCCGAAGCGCGGGATGAAGCGGCAGACAGCGATGCCGGCGTCCTCCAGCGGCGTGAAGAAGTCGTTGTCGGCGGCATGATCGCTGCCGAAACCGTCGACGATCAGCGAGACCGCGACGCCGCGATGATGGGCCTCGAACAAGGCCTCGCGGACCTGCCGGCCGGCATCGTCATCCTCATAGATATAATAGAGGATGCGCAGCGAGTCCGTGGCACCGTCGATCAGCCGCAGCAAGGCCTCGAGCCGCAGCGGACCGGTGTCGAGCAGGCGCAGGCGATTGCCATCGACGGTGAGCCAGGGATCGGATGCCGATGCAGATGCGGATGGGGGTGGGGCCGTGGCCATTGCCGAGCCATGGCCCGGCGACGGGGGCGATGGCAAGCGCGGAGGCAGGATCGGACGCCGGCTTCGACTCGGCGGCAGGCCTGAGCACGGCGGCGGTCAGCGCGAGGCAGCGGCGCGGCGACGGGGCGAATTCACCTGTTACAGGGCGGGTTTCGCGATTTCGCCCCGCAAACAGGGGAAAAATGGCCTTGCGGCGGAATAGATCACGAAATTTTTCCAGCGATGACAAGGTCATAGCATGCAAAAATCGGCGTCACCTGTTATCGTGCGGAACAGGGGAAGAAAATCTGCATAACAGGTCGATTCCGCTGCAGAACAGGTCGGTTTTTCTGCAGAACAGGTCCACTTGACAATGCGGCCGAGGCAGCCGACCGGACGCCGCGCCGCCCGGTCAGGATTCGGCCAGCGCCCCTTCGATCGCCGCCTTCAGCTTCTCGCCGGCGTCGGCCTCGACGCGCTGCACGGTCCGCTTGCCGGTGGCGGGATCGGTCTGGTGGAAGCTGAACGCCTTGCCCTTGAGCGGCGCGGAGATCAGGTCGGCGATCATCACTTCGCGATGGCGGTTCTCGGGCGACGCGAACGGCGCGATCAGATCGACCAGCCAGATGCGGTCGCCGGCGATCCATTCCTCGAGCGTCAGCCGGTTCTCGGGTTCGATCATGCCGCGCTGCAGCTTCCGTTCGCCCTCGGGGCCGCATTTCGCCCACAGCGCGAGGCCGACCGGCTTATCGCCATCGCGGAACAGATAGAAGGACTGGTGGATCAGCGCCGGCATCACCAGCCAATCGAGATCGCCGATCGCGATGCCGCGGTGCAGTGGCGACTGCGACAGCAGCCACGTCATCATCCGTCCTGGTCGGGCTGGTGCGATAGTCGATGCGGTTGCCGCCGATCGCGCGGCCGGGCTGGACGACGCGCCCACCGGATCGCCGCCACGCCGAGATCGGGCAGCGCCAGAAGTTCGCCGGCGCCGGTGGTGCCGCTGCCATTGTTGTCGAACCACCGCTTGAACTGCGCGAAGATTCGTCGGCGGCGGTCAGCCTGCCGGCGCAATTGGTGTCGAACGCGCGCAGCCCCTCGATGTCGGTCTTCGCGCCTGCCTTGTCGGCAACGCACGAAATCTCGTTGATCCCGCCCATCCGGCCGTTGCCGCCGCGAACGCGCGCAAAGACCGCGTCGTGCTAATCCGGGGGCGGGTTCGGCGCGCTGCTGGAGCTGGCTGGTGCGCTGCGTTTAATATTTGGCGATCGAGGCCGTTACGCAGCGGCTCAGGTTGGCGGCGACCACCGGCAAGGTGTCGGCCGGCGCCACGGAGCTGCCCGTTCAGCTTTCGATCGCAGGGTATGGGGTTATTGCACCTGTCACCGTAATTCCTGAATTCCTGAATTCCTGAATTCCTGGTAATTCCTGTACGTCGATGTTGCGCATATGCTCGACGCGGAGCTGCTCATATTCGAGCAGGCGGATCTTCGAGAAGTCCTTTATCCGAGAACTTATTGCCCAGATCGACTCTCGATGCAGCCACCGCGGATCTCAGATCCGTTCGAAATTGTTCTGAATAACTAGTAAATAAAATTTCGCCGCTCATACTTCCCCCTATTCGAACGTCATTATTGGACAATTAATTTTCCCAATATGAATGAAGTGGTTGCTTTTTCGATCTCGGCCCAATCCTTTAATCTCTGCGCATCAATATCAACGCTGAGAAGAATATAGATGGTCCCGTTCGGACGTCTTACTGCAATTTCCTTCATCATCTCGCATGATGTCGGGGCCGATATAGAACCAGGGGCAATACCGGGGAGGCATTTAATCAAAAAATCGTAATATTTCTGATTATGTTTTAAAAATATCTGCTTCAGCAATTCTTCCGGCCGCCCAAGAACGCTATCGGTTCGGTAAGACAATCCAAATTTGCTGTAACCTTTATCGGGAAAAACCTTTTCTCCGTACCACAGCAGAGGAAACCCAGCGCCATTTCTCTTAACAATGAGTTGATCGATGAATCCCTTATTTTCCAATCGAGCCTGAAGTAAAACGGTATCTCCGACGGCGGATTTAGAATTTCCAGGATCTGAATTCTTATAATTCAGCCGTAAAACGCCACTGCATCTATCGAGGTCGCCCGGCTCACACGCGTAGTCCCGATTCACAACGAGATTTTCGTTCGTCGTGGCGTAGCCGGATTGTTTCAGAGGGACTGTGTAGAGATCGTGCCTCATATTTTCCGACGCCCCTTTGTCAGAGCAAGCCGATGAAAGACATATCAAGCATACAGCCGCCGCTAGTGGATTTATTACTCCCAGTATTGAAGTATTTGATTGTTTCCTGGCAACAGGAACTCGAACACAGGATGATTGGCTCCCGATGCGTTCAAGCGTGCGGGCATTCTTCATCATGCGCCTGCCACCGGCGCAAGCCCGGCCACGGATTGCCTTAGGGATGTAAGACTGCTGGTCATCTAACGCTCCTTAGACCGCATGAGGTCCAAGCGGCGCTTGGCCTCGACGATGCCAAGTGTACGCTGTCGTTCGATTGGTATGAGGCGCGCTGGAGCATTGCCGCCTGGTGATGGCGAATATATCCAAACGCGTCGGCTATCATCTCGTGCGGCGAGCTTATAAAGGCGTCGTGCACGCTTGAGGTCTACTGGAAGCCCTCTGCCCTCCTCGAAGCATACGCCGAGCGACAATTGGGAACCCTTGTTACCGTTCTGTGCTTGACGGGCATGTTCTTGAACGTCGGCCGCCGTAGCACCCGGTAGCAAGGATATCCCCATATAGGCAGAAGGCGCCGCACATCCGGCGAGCAACACCGCGGCGGCAGTCGTGGCCGAGAAAAGAGATCGCACATTCTTGGTAGACCGAGCGGCTACGATGCAATCGTCGGACATGACGATTCGCAGTCGTTCGCAAGTCTCAAGCGCACATAACGTCAACAGCCTCATCCCCCTTGCTGCAGCCTAATAGATGGCGCTCATACCGTCAATACAGTTCTGGATCCCAAAGTCGGACAACGCCAAGCAGTTACTCAGAACATATCGTATCCGAACTGTTGCAGATTTCGTGCAGCTATGAGGCGGAAACTGCCCCCTCACCGCTCTCTCCCCGCCTCATCCATCGTCTGCGCGATCGGCGACAACAGATATTGGATGATCCGCCGCTCCCCCGTCTTGATCTCCGCCTGCACCGCCAATCCCGGCCCGACCACCTGATCCTTCCCCGCCACCCGGATCGTCCGCCGCTCCAGCCGAATACGCGTGGCATAGACCAGCCCCGCCCCCGCCCGCCGCTGGTCGCCAGCACCCGGAGCCTGTCCCGGCGGCAAAGCCGCGACAGGCTGCTCGATCGCGTCGCGGCTGATGCTCTCCACCACGCCCTCGATCAGGCCGTAATCGGTGAAATTATACGCCTCCAGCTTCACCCGCACTTTCTGCCCCTCGCGGACGAAGCCGATATCCTTGTTGAGGATCTGCGCCTCCACCTCCACCGCGGCATCGTCGGGCACGATCACCATCAGCGCCTGCGCCGGCTGGACGACGCCGCCGATCGTCGCGACCGCCAATTGCTGGACGGTGCCGCTGACCGGGGCGCGCAGTTCCTGGAACGTCCGGCGGCGGGCCGACTTGCGCAGCTCCTCGGTCGCCAGCCCCGATTTGTCGGTCGCCTCGGTCAGTTCGCTCACGGCGGCCTTGGCGAAGGTCTCGCGCAGCTTCGCCATTTCGGCGTCGAGCGTGCCCATCGCGGCGCGTGCCTTCGCGGCGGCGGCGGCCTGCACGTCGATGTTGCGGATGTGTTCGACGCGGAGCTGTTCATATTCGAGCAGACGGATCTTCGAGAAATAGCCCTTGTCCGACAATTCCTGCCGCGCCGCGAGTTGCCGTTCGACGAACGGCAGGGTCTGTTCGAGCTTGGCGATCTCGGCGTGGGCGGAGGCCAGTTCGGCGGCGCGCTCGGCGCGCTGCTGGAACAGGCTGGCGCGCTGCGCCTCATATTCGGCGATCGAGACCGCGACGAAGCGGCTCTGGTTGACGGCGACCGCCGGCAAGGTGTCGGCCGGCGCCAAGAAGCGGCCCGAACGGCCTTCGAGCCAGGCGAGCAGCGCGTCGTTGCGCGCCTTGGTGACGTTGGCGGAGATCAGGCTCTGGCTCGCCTGCGCTTCGTCGGCGCCGGACAGGGTGGAATCGAGTTCGATCAGCAGCTAGCCCTTTTCGACATGCTGGCCGTTGCGGACGTGGATCGCGCGGACCGATCCGGTCTCGATCGGCTGGATCAGCTTGACGTTGGCCGATGGGATCACCTTGCCCTGCGCGATCGCGACCACGTCGACCCGGCCGATGAACGACCAGAGCAAAGCCAGGGCGAAGAGGGCGCAGAGGGTCAGCATCAGCCAGCGGGAGCCGGGGCTGGCTGGCTTTTCCATGATCTCCAGCGCGGCTGCGAGAAATTCGTGGTCGGTGCGCGGGCGGGCCTGGGCGTCGGCGGCGTTTTGCTGGCGCCAGGCTTCGCGGAGGATGGTCCAGTGGTGGTGGGGGTTGGGGCTAGCATGAGGTGGGGTGGTTTGCCGGTCTGTGGTCGCCGCCGCATTCACACACTTTTTTGGCGTAATCC
>Ga0307513_10005446_pt1 | contig 16821 bp, 14 predicted proteins | sample 15_EM_MG_FD_202174 | JGI IMG/M metagenome (GOLD analysis project Ga0307513, IMG submission 202174) | Populus trichocarpa ectomycorrhiza microbial communities from riparian zone in the Pacific Northwest, United States - 15_EM | ecosystem: Host-associated > Plants > Roots > Unclassified | place... | reverse complement strand
AGTCGTAGATCAGGGGGAGTCAGGAGGTAATAGAGGAGCACCAGACGCAGTCAGGACGCACAGGACGTAGGGGTCCGTGTCCGGATGGCGTCAGGACGGATGGCGCTAGGTGACGCAAAGTCAGGACACGACGTCGATCCGACGTTACGTCCTGATTCGCGATTAGCATTCCGACGTCCCGGGCGTCAGACGCACGGGGTGCACAGGACGCAAGGTATTATTTTTGCTGATGTTCCCTAGCTTTGAGTCTTCAAGGATGCAACGTGCGCTGTCCATAATTGTTCTGTTCATTCGTTCCGCTAATCCATTTTGTGACGGGCTGTATGGTGGGCTAACCTTATGCTGGATGCCATTCATTTCTAGGTAATCCTTGAACCTACTGTTGATGTATTCGCCACCTCCATCACTGCAGAGGGATTTGATCTCCTTGCCACTCGCCCTTTCTGCCCTGGCCCGATATGCTTTAAAAGCAGTGAGTGCTCCATCCTTTGTATGAAGTAGGCAAACACTAACACAACCACTTTTTTCATCCGTGAAAGTAACGAAATACCTTTCACCATTTAGATTAGGGGTCTGCATTGGTCCACAAATATCTGTATGGACAATGCTAAGAAGATCGCTAGGCTTCTGCCTCGATTTCGTCTGTGCCTCTTTCTTCTGTCGCCCAAGTGCACAGACCCCACATATTCTTGACGTTTCGGTAACAGTTCCGCTGACTTCCATATCCATAACCTTTGAGGATATAAAATTTAAGGCACTAGTGTCGAGTGTTCGGTGACATAGTCTGCGGTGCCAAACTTCCAGGGTGGCACTTGGGGACTGGTTTGTGGCTAGCCCAAAGTGTGCTTCATCCCGTGGTACCAGGCTACCAGCCTCACCTCCCCCGGTGCACTTGAGGTAATACAAGCTTCCATGTTGCTCTCCAAGCTCTGTTCTAACTCCACTCTTACTAACAAAACACATAGATTTCTCGAATTCCACTTTGAACCCAGCCTCCACCATCCGTGTCACGGAGATTAAGCTAGTTCCTATCGTAGGCACATGCCAGACGTTTCTTAGGGTTATCGCTCCGGCCTTAGTGGATATCTCTATATCCCCTATCCCATGTGCTTGTAGCTTCGTACCATCTGCTATGGTAATTGACTCGTCCTTGCTAACAGTCTTATAGCTGGCAAACCTTGCACGATCATGGGAGAGATGTTGACTCGCACCGGAGTCTATGATCCATGCATTCCCAGGATGGCTCGTTGAACCTTCGGCCAGAAAGGTAAATTCTTTTGCCCGTCCTGCACCCGCTGCGGAGGCTTCTTCTGACTTTCTTTTGTAGCAGTCATTCTTCCAATGCCCTGTCTTGCCGCAATAATGGCATTTTGTTGTTTGTGGACTGCTGATACGTGCTGGGGTCTGGCCTGTGCCAGTATATCTGGGCCGGAAGTGTCCTCTTCCTCTGCTATTGTAGCTATTCCTACCCTTTGTACCTCTCTGGGTGAACGTACCCCGTTGCGCTGAGAACGCAGTATGAGTTGTCTCCTTACTAACCTCCTGTATTTGGGTAGCACGGCTGATCTGCCTACGGCCCGACTCCTGCAGTAGTCGCCCGGCCATTGTATCGAATGTTACCGTATCGCTCCTGGATTGGAGGGCCATTACCAATGGCTCATACGATTCTGGCAAGCTCAAGGTAAGAATTGTCACAAGCTCACTATCCTCCATTCCCTTTCCCTCAACTGACAGACCTTGCAGCTGATTTGCTAATTCCCTAAATTGGTTCAGGTGTTGTGCCATATCTTCCCCCTCGGCCATTCTCAATGCCCAGAGGCGTTGCATAAGAACCAACTTTCCATTCATTCCAATCCCTTGGTGTACCTCCTTAAGGGCAGCCCAAGCGTCCTTGGTTGTTGTCGCATCCTGTATGTACGGTATCTGCGAGTCCTTAATATTGAGAGTGATGATCGTAAACGCCTGATCATCCTTAGCCGTGCTGACAGTACTTTCCTCAATTGCGCACAACAGGTCTTTTTCCTTCAGAATTCGGATAATTCTGAAGCGCCAGGCATTATAGTTGCTCTGGCCGGTCGCCATAGAACCATCAAGTTTCTCGATAGACTGTGTGAGCGAGGTCGTACTCACATGGCTATTACTACCCCGCGTGTTCGTGCTGGTAGAGCTCCCTTCTCCAGTTCCGCTTCCTGATGTTGCTGCTGACATTCTTATTGGCTCAATAAGTTGTTGAACCTATGTTGCTTCGGTAGGCACTGCTTGTTCGTGGGCTGACTACGCTCCCGGGCTCATAACCTAATAAAAACTGTGGAGAAACAGGCAGCGATTGACAAAGACGTATGGGACTGAATAAGATATAGCAATGTTAGGCTAATATTTTTCATAACCTCTATTTTTCTATCAACGGTGGGGGAGTACAGGGCCCTTAAATACACAAAGAATGATGAAGACTCTTCCGGAAGGCTCCGGACAATGATGACACCATTACCGCCATATCTCGCACCCTCTGCTCAACTTTCCCACTTTCACCACCTCATCGCTTTCCTTCACCACATCACATATCCTTCACTGAGTCACCGATTATCCGCACCGGGAACTCTCGGATATCGCTTATCTTCCAGTGTCTGGTGACCATGGTCTGAGTACCAGTGAATTATAATATCTAGCAGAATGCGCCTGAGTGTCTTACAATCACTGGTATAAGGGTTGGGATTGTGATCAAACAAGCTCCACACACTCTGGGAAAAAGTACTAAACACCTATAACCCGTTCTTTGGTTACGATATTAACTGGGAGCATTGAAGGCGCCCATTTCAGACTCTAGGCACCGCCTAGTTTTAGGCAACGCCCAGCCTCGGGTGTTGCCAAAAACCCATATAACGGGAGAAAATAAGGTGGTTTTCCGACTTTTTTTCGCCCTCGCCCGAGTATTGCCTTTTTATTTGCTCTAGCTGAGAGGCTGAAAGACGGATTTCTCGCAGAGTCCCTGCTCCTCAATCCAGGGAGAGAATCTAGACCCCTGGGCGCCACACTCAATTGTTCCGGTTTTTACGGTACTATCGATATACACTTCTCTAGCGACCAAGGCCCTCAAATTACCAGACTCCGCCATGACATCTCACCTTCTAGCAACTGTAGCCTACAGGACGGATTCCTTCTTCAGCAACGGCTTACTTGGGGACAAATATATTGGCAGGGTTCCGAATAGTCCGACCAGTCAAGTCTTAGATGCAGGACCAGGATTGCAGGTCCTTGTTGATGGCAGTGACTGGACCCGACTAACTCGGGTGGTCCGGTCCATTTTGGACTGATCCCAGACCAGTCTTTATAAAAGATCGCATCAGAGTCTGAATGGCACCTCGGCCAACACTTGCTAGGAATAGAACTATAGCTATAGGAGCTTAAAGCAGCTTGCCACATTCTAAATCAACACCCCCCAATACAAGATGATAAAACATCACGGAGAGGATAGCATGTGGTGGAAGTGCGATTACCCGATGGATAAGTTGCATCGGATACTGGTATTGTAGCATTTGGTCATGTATTATCACTCACTTAGTGCACCAAAAATAGTTACATACTTGGGAACCTGTTTTCGCCACCCTTAATCTAAGTGAGGCACTATCTCCACCATATATAATCTATGGAAAAAATAAGTTTAATTAAGAAAAGCTTTATTTGAACGTAATATATTGTGATAAAAATAGAATATCCTATTGCTTGGCGGGCTTGATCGGACAAGTCCTGGTCGAGTCGGTTTCGATAATCCTGACTCTCCAGTCGGTCTAATTTCGACCATTAGACTAGACTTGACTTTTGACCTGACTAGCTAGTCCAGTCTGGTCTTCCGCCGACCATTCGGAACCCTGTATATTGGTAATTTATCACTTAAAACCGTTTGAGGATTCCAGACTTCGAACAAACTAATTTTCAACCAAACGAGTGATAGGGTGCTAGATGACTAAGAGGGGTTTTTACTGCGCCATCATAAAATCATGCTCATTCGATTGAGATACATGGCGTGATCAGAAGTCAGCTCTTATAGCATCTTATATTACTGTCGCAGATCACAGCAGTCGAACAAAAACAACAGCTAATATATGCAAGATTCCTAGCCCAGCGCAGCCTCCCAGATTTCACGATTCCAGGATTCCATACTTGATTTTATACCGGTCTTCACTCTGGATATTCTTGCTAATCACTCATACCTGTGACAGCGATCATTCCAACTCCAGTACCTATGCCAACCACTTTCCTTACAACTACAAGTGTACTCCTGACAACACAGATATATTGTTTCTTTTGACGGTAGTAGATGAGGAAACTGTTTTCAGGATGCCCTCTAAGAGCAGAGGGTACCTGCATCGGTAGCGTTGATTCGTGAACCCTGTAAAACTAGAAAACACAAACGGGGTGGCATATGATGTGGGGTGTTTCTTTTTTTTCTTTTTTTCAATTCACTTCCCGTTAATCTATCTGTCATACCTTGGTTACTAGTCTTTAAGATCTGAATTAAATCGAGCTATAGGTCGTTGTGCGGTGCGTACCCCTGTCGTTGCATTTGTTGAATTGTCTATAGGGAGTGTAGTCAGGTGACTACACCAGTGTTCCGGACCGCTCAGTCCGTCCGTCTTTTTTCGAGTCCATGGACGGACTAGGGTAGATGGAGGTAGGCCCGGACACCCTACCGGGCCCGGTAGGGCCCTGTGCTCTTTTCCTCTTACATCTCTTTGGCTGATATTCCCAGAAACTTCAAGTTCATGATTCGATCCCGCCCATAGTTTATGATCAGACAAACCATGTGCCATATGCGTAACCTAATATTTATCAAGGAAGAATACATCTTTAAGAAATAAAAGAAGCCAAAAGTATTTTCCAAATTAGAACTCAAAAACTACTGGCATGAATCTGCGAGGTACCAAGCATATCCTCGCTGCAGAGGGTACCAGCACTATCGTCGTGGGAAAGCTCTGATATCGGTTGGAGATATCTGGATCCGAGAGGGCCAGTTGAGTTTCCCGATAACTCTTCTGGAAAATCCTAGGCATTGTGCTGCTATTCATCTTCGGCTGCGTTAGTTCTTTGGCTTTGTTGCGACCTCACCACCGTGACTATAGTTAAAGCAAAATGCTTCTGGAAGTATTTAAAAGAGAAAATATGGCTCGTAGCGGAATGATTTGTTCAGTGTCATCTTGATACTTGGAGCGCTTGATGATCTATTTAGCCTTCTTCTCCTTCCTGTAGGTATATCGTTTAGTATTTCGGTCACAGTGCATCACCATATATCACTCATAGTTTGTTTACAGCCCCTTGCTGGAAAATGTGACTTCTCGGGATCCGGTTGCGGGTGGATGACCATATCGGATTCTTTTTGTATATGGATACTGAGATGAGATGTCACTAGTGCGTCATGTTAGAGATGTGTTCCCCATGGTATAGGACAGGTTGTCCGGTGTGACTGCTAAGTCCATGTAATATATTAGTGCTTCTTTCTCGCAGGTGCCGGCCGGTGGTAGGCAGATTTACCTTCCTTAAATCAAGCTATCTTGCAACCCGGAACCCCAATCTCTCGAGTGCGATTTCATGACGGGGCACTGGAATGTGCTCAATCACATATCACCCAACCTTTCACCAAGTCCCCTTGAAGTCCTGAATCCTAACATTTTTTTAGATCATAAATTTCAAATATATTTGTGCACAAGTATGTCATCGTCCAAAACGACGTCCACCTCCGAATGTTGAGAGTATGCCGGTTTGCCCGGCTAGATCGACCTGGGAGATGTGCAAAGCACAGAGCTTTGCATAGTTCTGCGCAAATATCGGGCCCAGGATTTCTAGGGACAGGGCATGGATAATGCTTTACCCTTCAGGACCAAACCCGCTACACCACTATTGTGTGCACTGACGAATCGGCATTAGTATTACTGAGAATTTATTTGAAGGGGTGTTACTTGATTTTAACCTGAATGGCAAAGCCTGATAAGAGGAGTATCGACTATGAGAATTTGCAGCCCTTGTTGGTCGTGGCAGAGCTGAGCACTAGCTTAGATATTAGAGCATAATAGGACTCTCCCCTGTAGTTTGTAGCCGCTACCCTCATGGGTGTGTGGGCGCTTTGAAAGACAAGATTAAAGAAAGCAATTAGCCAATTTCGAAGGGCGAAAATACACATATCTAGGAGTTCAGACACAAATTAAAACTATTAAAAGTGATAACTCCGTGAGTGCCTCAAGCCCTGGCGGCATCCTATTGTGCGTGGACAAAATTAACTAAACATCAATGAAGAGGAAAATATTCAGTTATGCCAAGACCACTCCCCCACCCACCCCACCATACTGATAACCAAAATAAAAATAAAAATGACCATTTGGCCTAACTGCCAAGAATAGGAGACCCAGTATCTTAAACAAAGAGAGGTTGACATAAAGATTTAGTTTTAGTCAAGCAAGAGTAATTTCTTTAGAAGAGTCGAATTGCTAGCTGCTGGGGAGTATTTAATTTTGTCTACGCAGAATATCAAGTCATACAGTGCGAAAAAAACATGATTCACAAGGAAAACCTCAAACCCATCTGCTACACCACTCACACCTTCTTCGTCCATTCTATCGGTTTAAGATAGATCTCTCATGTAAACCAACCTCCGGACCGGCAAAATACTCCCAAACCACTCCCACCAGTACCCACTTCACCACCTGAAAATCGAGCTCTTCTGGAATGAGGGAAATCCGGGAAACTTATATTCCACCTCACAGCCCAGGGCCACCTTTGGCTGGTCTCCCTGCGAGCCGGGAATAGTACCATAGCTAACGGGACCTCCTAGGGCTTTGTCTAAAGCATCCCCTAACTCCTTTGCAGACATCGTATTCCCATCGTCAATCGTATTCAACACGGTCTTTAGTAGCTCCCCTGTTGTGAGACAACTGTCCTCCCGAATATACACATTTCGGCAGTAGTACACAACAGCGATAATCACCAGTATCTGGCTGGCCGCTATAGTGCCCGCCGCGATGACGACCCTATCCCATTTCACTTCTAGAGTTGTTTCCACACGTTGAGCCCATGTGGGATTGTCATCCTTGTACATACCAGGGAATATCCGGTTTCCGTAGGCTATTGCGGTGATGGGGAGGCGCGCTATTAGGGTGGCGATGTAAAGGTTGTAATGCTCTTTTTGGGCGGCGGAGCCTCCTGTGCCATTTTGGTAAAAATTCAGTGCCTGCACGCCGACGGAGGGGCTTGATTGGCGCTTGAGATCTGCGAACGACCGGTACACTACTGCAGAGGTCCCACCCACCAAGGGGCCACCACAGGAATTTCCCATGTGCCCCGTCGGTCCCAGTGCTCCACCTAGTTCCACCCTCTCCATAATTGGTAAGAGAAAGAGTGTGGGAGAATTAAATAATGGTTCCGGATGGGGGTTTCCCCCCACCGTCTCAAAAAGTCTCGAGACGCATTCCCAGGCCGTTTCGCGATGTACGACATCTAGAGAATAACACATTAGTTCTTGGGAGTATCGCTAAAACATTGAAGATGGGCTCCTCACATGTCACTGAGGATCCATTTGTCTCCCCGGCTAGTGGTGCTGCCCAAGTAACCTGTTTTTCACCATGGCGGAACCAGGCATTATTGCTGTCCAGTACTCTTAATACTTCAGCGATTTCCTCCCGGTTTTTCTCATCTTTCCAATCTGTTTCATAGACTAGGTAAGCTTCACCACACCTTCCATCAGTGCCGAGTCACCCAGTTTGTATAATATACCCTTAGAAGTTTGGTTATCACTGCCATAATCTCTCCAGTACTTATAGCCGTCAAGGCGGAAGATGGTACATTTAGCAGAGGAGTGGATAACATGATCTGAAGTTTCTAAAAATCTCTCCACTCCTACTCGTTTCGTTATGTGATATGCCAAGTCCACATTACCACCAGTTCCTTCGAGGCCCCAGATAGGCTCTATGAGGCTGTAGTAGTCCCATGGTTCTAGGATCCGCGGTTCAAGAAAATCAGGTTCAACTCCCGGCCGATAATTAATTGTAGTTAATCCACCTCTAACCAAATCCAGGTATGATACTGCATGAAAGGTCAACCAAAGTTGCTATGAAAGGAGGTATTCTCGCAGGGAGTAGAATACTTACGAGGGCTTTTCTCGATCATCTCGAAATCTGTAACATTCTTGGCAAGTAATATAGTCGAGTTCCAATCTGTAGTAAGTGTAGGAGCGTCCTCAACTGAGTCATCGACCAAGTTGTAAGTTAACCCAAAGATTGCGACACTGAATCTGCCAGTAATATTCACAAGGAGATATAACATGACAATGAAAGTCGTCGTGGACAATCTCCATTCTTGAACATGAGCAACAAGGAGTTTTGCCGAGCCGGTTGGGGATACCATGGCAAACAACAATTCAATCTGTCTCGGCCGTTAAAATGTGGTCAGAGGTTTGGTTAGGATTGGACGGCGCATACATCTCGCATTTTATACTTTCTCCTAGCAAGCAGACTCCATCTCAGCATTGACCCTAAATATCCTAAAAGAGATCCAAGGCCCAAGCTCGCGAAAGCACCGAGTAGAATTGTAATTGCATTGAACCCGCGCTGTTCTATTTGCGACAATTTCCCCATCCGTGAGAAGATCCGGAGGCCGATGATAAGAAGCGACAGGGAAAGAGCTGTTGTCATGCATCTCCACGAGAGAGAGGCCATGTTCGACCAGAACTGCTTCCGACTATCGAACGATATCGCCGACCCAGCCGACTTTTCCTGTTTTGATATGAAAGGGCCGTCCACATTATCGTATGGCGGGGGGTGGGAGTCCGAGGACGATGATGGCATTTCGAAGAAGGTTTATACGATCGAAAAAGATGTTGGGTCTGTCAAACTCCAAGGGATCTGGAGGGAGGGTTTTAAAGGTCCGGAATATGAGAGTAGCGTGATATACCACTGACGTTGTGCTATAAATATGAGCCCCTTCTGGCTTTGCCTAGGCGGCAAGCAAGCGGGGTACTGTACTGCCCCCCCACAGTCCATGACAACGGCAACAAAGCCACACCTCCTCTTCCTTGATTTTGAGTTTTCCACTGCGTAAGTTTATATAAAAAATTAGTAGCCAAGTTATAAGCCTACTGTATGGTAAGACAGTCCCTACAGTAGTCTTGGCGAAGCTGGGTGGGTGACGAACAGGGGTGTTTGGTGTGCAAAAAAGGATTTGTCAAGGTTGGGGCTACAAAAAATCATTGGCGACTGATCCCTGTCGATCACCAGCATGGTTCAGTCGCAACTGTCATGCTCAGGCTGTCAAGGCTTAAGCCTGTGGTCCCTGCCCCTGACCGAGCAGATGCCGTGGTGGATGTGCACGTTTTTCGCTATGCAAGTGTTGAACCCCAAACTACTTACCTCCTCTATTTTCCCAAACGAGTCGAGTCTATTTATCTAACACGACCAGGCGCCTTTCGGTATGTGCTGTAGGTACCGCTTTAGAAATGCCATGATATTCCTTCCAAATTGTTTACAAGCCGCTAAATTACAAATACCATTAAAATCTCCCCAAATCATGATCTGAAAGCGCTACCAAGCAACGATAGAGAAAAGATCGAATTATTGCGTGACAAACACCCCCTTAATCTGATACCATGCAGAACCCTAAACAAGAGGCTACCAGAGTAGAAAACCCCACATTAAATCTGAGCATCAATAGGGTAGGAGCCTAGCAGCAAGGATAGGCGGGGATATATTTGGCTGGCTAACCTTGAATAATTGCTCTAAAACTTGTTGCTAGACCATGCATCATACCCTGCTGTACGAGACAAGAATTGTTACTTTAGCCTAAATCTCAATGTCGCTCCAGGGAATTCTGGGTTAAGAAAATACCTCAGTATCTATGGGACACACGGCCCCAATTTCTTATATATATACATGTAAAATATACGCATATAAATGGAAATACCATGGTATTTGTTGCATTCCAAGCAGGGCCTTAGCTCACTAAAGGATGCAGTAAGGTGCGGACCGCCCGCATTCGTTATTTGATATAATGCAATTTTTGTCCCACTCTTGTAGCATTCTTGTCCATTAAAATGGAGATAAATGGAAGCCTGTTTGACAGACACACCAAACCGGCATTTTTTTATATTCAGTACAATTGCTTTATGGCACTTTTTCGCGAAACCAAACCAATAATCAACTTAGAGCAGTCTGGCAACCAAAAAAGCCTTGGTTGCAACATTGACATCAATGCCACTCGGTCTGAATCTCCAATTTGTGCCCGAGCACAGGAAAATAGAAATATACTGTGTTGACTCCGACTTGTATTACTTGGTAAGAGGACGAGCTGACCAATTGTCGCTTTTGCTCCGATTTCTTTAATACTGAATTACTCGTATCTCGGCACAAATTTAACAGAGTATTACACATCAAAAAGGATTTTCTGCCTATCGGATCCCTACCGACACAATGGCAATATGGTGTGCACAAGCGAGCAGAGCCTCCCTACATGTACTCGGATACCAGGGTTAGTCCGCGAACACCAGAATTTATTCTGAGTATGAGCTAAAGTGGCAAATATCCAATAGAAACCGTGAATAGATAGTTCAACCAATAGTAAATCAGAAAGCGTTCGAGGAATTCTTCTGGTTTTCAACCCACACCCCTTAGTGCGTGCGCTATTCCCAATATCGTCGTTAGCTTTGTCAGCCCTGTGTTCGCGGACTAGCCCTGGTATCCGAGTACCACCCGTACTCGTCCACGCGTCCAACATCCCGCCCGCCCGCCACTTATCATACCGAACTCTAAACAACTCTCCGACGATTGGCGAGGAGGGTTGGCTTACCACATTACAAGTACCGGTATAACACCGTTAACTTAGGGTCAGTGCAGGGCAGGCACTGACTCTCCCCCCTAGAAGTGAGATAATGACAGTTTATCAAACCTCCCCGAACACAAACATATCCCCCGAGAAAATGAAAGTCCTTGCGCGGTATTTTACCTGAATCGCTGATGAACTAGGATATAGTGAGTACAGCCTTCGCCGTAGTCTTGACGAAACTAGGTGGATGACGAACATGGCCCATGGGTGTTTGGTGGGCAAAAAAGGATTTCGTCAAGGTTAGGGTTGCAACAAATACCTAGCAACTGATCCCTGTTCCTCACCCGCCCTGTTCCGTCACGGCTATGGTGAAGTGTAAATTCTGTTGTCTGCCCCTGCCCCTGATCTAGCCGTTGCTATTGGAAGTGCATGTTTTTCCGCATCCAAGTGTTAACCCCAAACCACCCACTTCCAAATGAGTGGGGTCTATTTATCTAATACCTCCAGGAACTTTTCGGCATGTAGTGTACTGTACAGTATTATCATACTCCAGGAATGCCATGGTATTCCTTACAAATGGCTTACAAGCTAAAACGAGAATGCTATGATATTTCTGAAAATAAATGGGTTCCGCAGCGCTAGCATTTTCACGCCCTATCCTCTTGTTTCTAAAGCAACCTTATAAGATCAGAACTTAAGGGGTGTTTGGCATGCCGTGATTTGAAATCATGGTTTGAAGTCACGACCTGTGAATAGCCCTCTGCTAAACATGATTCCGATTTGTAATTTCCAAACTGCAATGTAGAGCTGACTCTATGAGAATATATCACTAGCATTTACTAAAACAGTACTTACAAGTTCAAAAGAAACATCATAGCTCAAAACACTCACACACATACTCTGAAGATCACCCCAACTCATTATTTGAAGATATCCTCAAGCAATCCCCATCAGTATCTTATATCATGATTCAAGATAGAGAAAGATCTAATTGATATTATAATATATACGTGCTAAACACTCCTCAATCTGATATCATGCAAAACCCTTGACAAGAAGTTACAGGGATAGAATTCCCCACATTAAATCTAAGCATCACGGGGGTGGGAACCTAGTAACAAGGATAGGTATGCAAGAATATATTTGGCTGGCTAACCTTGAATAATTGCTCTAGAACTGTTTGCTACTATATGTGGACCCCCGAATAATGCGGGAATATTGTGAAAGACTATTATTTCTGGAGCAAGGCATTTTTTATATGGTGGCGTGTCAAACAGAGCTTCAGCACTCCAAACCAAGGGCGCTCATTGAGTTTTGCCAACTTTGGGTTTCGTAACCCTTGCTTTGAAAAATAGAATAATTATATTTATTTGACAAGGCGACTATACAGCCCGGTTTCGTAGCAGCCTAGGCGCGGCCAGTGGCTTGTATTTATTCACACTAGAACGTCCAAACGTATCACCCTAGGAATTCTCATACTCAAGATCTCCAAAACACTCCACCTTGATTCCTTGAACTCAGACTCAACAATTTCTTCAATCGCATAAACCCTCCTTCTGATAATGTCATGCGCAAACTCTCCCACCCCGCCCCATGGTGGCGCGGATGACCCATTGATATCAAAGCGAGGCAAGTCACCAAGTGGGCCGATATTTTTCGACAGTCGGGAGCAGCTCCGGCGCAGCATGATCTCTCTCTCAACGAGATGCTTGACAAACTCCCTTTCCCTATCACTTCTTACCAATATGCCAAAGCCCAGAACATGTACATAAATGATATCTATAATGGAAAAACGTGAGAAAAGTAAAAACCAAAGTAAACTCCACAAGAAAACCCTGCGCCCATTTCCGATTGTTGAAGAGGTCAGTTTCCACTGCCGGATGCGTTGGGGTGAGCGTATTGCTGCCCTTGTCGCTCGAGATCGTTGGCACCGAAAACTCCCAGCTGACAATGTGGGCGCTTCCTGTCCTGAGCGGGTGGTGGGCGGGAAAACAAAGAAGGCGAGCGGTAGAATGGTTTGAGGATCTCGTGTTGGGGGAGATCTCGTGTTTAGGGGAGTTCGTGTTTTGTGGGCTTGAGAGCAGCTACTTGTTGTAGGTGGCTCACGGACCCACCATGCTGGAACTATGGTCCAGAGCTTGACGCGACGTCGGCCATACCTTTTTCCGCTGACCTCCGAGACACCCCTCCCTCGTTCGACTCGTCCCCCACGCCCTTTATCCCATTGGCAATGGGTTGTCCCAACCCGTCATTTATAGGTCTCCGGGTCTTCTCATGGATGGGAAAATTGTCCCACATGGAGCAGCGGGGATTCAATTCAATTACAATTCTACTCGGTGCCTTAGCGAGTTTGGGCCTTGGATCTATGTTGGGACATTTAGGGTCGATGCTGAGATGGCGTCTCCTTGCTAGGAAAAAGTATAAAATGCAAGACGTATGCGATGCCCGTTCCTCACCAAAGCTCTGACCAACCCTAATGGACGAGATTTAGATTGAATTGCTGCTTGCCATGCAATCTCCCGCCGGCTCAGAAAAACTCCTTGTTGCACATTTTCGGGAATGGAGATTGTCCTTGACCACCTTCATTGTTATGTTGTATCTTTTCCTTAATATTACTGGAAGGTTCAATGTAGCTATGTTTGGGTTAACTTACAACCTGGTAGATGACTCTGTTAAGGAGTATCCTACCTTTACCACATATTGGAAATACTCTGTATTGATTACTAAGAATGCTACAGATCTCGAGATGGTTGAGAAGAGCACCCGTAAGAATTCTACCTTCTGCAAGACTACCTCCTTTTCTCAGCAATTTTGGTTGAGCCTTCATGCAGCATCATACTTAGATTTGGTTCGAGGTGGATTGGATAAATTTGGTAATCGACCAGATAATAGATTTAATATCAGTGAACCCCAGACCTTGCCCGCAATGACATATAGCTGGCTCAGAGTTATGTCTAGTACCCCCAAAGAAACTGATGGAAATGTGAGCTTCGAATATTATCTACCGGACTTCACGGGAGAGGATGAGTTCCCGGAGGATTGGAACCATGCAGCCCACACCTCCGCTAGATGTACTATGTTGCGTGTTCAAGGCGATAAGTACTGGAGAGACTACACAAGTGAGAACCAAACATCTAAGGGTATGTTATACAAATCCCATGGCTAGCTACTAATAGAAGGTGTTAAGAGGCTCACACTGATCTTAGAAATAGATTGGAAAGATGAGAGAAACGGGGAGACAATCGCTGAGGTATTAAGGGTACTGGACATCAGGGGTGCCTGGCCCCGGGGTGGTGCAAAACAGGTTACCTAGGCAGCACCACTAGTCGGGGGGTGAAATGGATCCTCAGTGACTTGTGAGGAGTCAATCATCAGCGTTTCAGAGATACTGAAACGATGACTTCCGTCCGGGCAGATACTATCTTCCTGTGGGTGATACGAACCTAAGAGTAAACTGAAGAACAAACCGACGGACGAAAACACGGAAATGATATCACGATCTAGAAACCAAACAGTACCAAGGTGGGCTATCGCCGCTCACACACTGAGTAGAGTTAAAAGGAACTAAAGACAATGAAAAAAACCGGTGGAGAAAAGAAAAATCTCTATCTACCAAACACAAGGTCCGCGTTGTTCTGTTCTCGTCGTTGTTCCTTCGTCCGTTCCCCCTTGTGTTCCTGTGCCGTTGCCTCCTCCACTTCCACCAAACCCTACGATCCTTGCCCTCTGTGAGTAATCCCTGCCCCCTTGCTCCGCCCGTCTAACACCTAGCTATGTAAACTTTGTGCTATGAACGTAAAATACAGGAAACATTCTCGTAACATCGGTAGGCCTACTTCGAACCCCACAATACCTCCAAGAACTAATGTGTTATCCTCTAGACGCGGTACACGACAAAACGGCCTGGGAGTGCACCTCAACCCTTTCTGAGACTCTGGATGGAAGCTCCCACCCAAAACCATTGTTTGATTCCCCCACGCTCTTTCTTTTACCACTTGTGGAGAGGGTAGAACGGCGCGGAGAGCCGGTGCCACTGGAGTACTTGGACAATTCTTGTGGTGGCTCCTCGATAGTATGCCAGTCTTTCACGGACCTTTTCTGCCAACCAAGCTTCTCCGTCGGGGTACAAACACTCAATTTTTACAAAAATGGCACAGGAGGCTCCGCCATCCAAAAGCAATATTACAACCCATACATTGCTGCCCTGATAGCCCGCCATCCCATCGCAGCAATAGCCTACGGGAATGACGTATTCGCTCATATATCGAAGGAACCTGCAACCGAATTCTGGACTCAACATGTTGAAACAACTCTAAAGGTGAAATGGGGTAGGGTTGGCGTCACGGCAGGCATCATAGTCGCCGGTCAGATACTTGCGATTGCCAGTGTTCTATATTACTGTCGAAATGTGTATGTTCCGGAGGACAGTTATCTAGCAACAGCCGAGCTGCTGAAGGCGGTGTTGAACGAGATTGCCGATGGGGATACGAGGACGGTGGAGGAATTAGGGGATGCTTTAGACAAGGTCCTAAAGGGTCGTTAGTTATGGTACCATCCCAAATCCTCAGGGAGACCATCCAAGGGTGACTTTCGGATGTATGGTGGATAATAACTTTCCTGGCTTCCCCCAATTCCGAATGCGCTCTGTTTTCCGGCCGTGAGGCGGGCGGCAGTGGTAGTTCAGGGAGCTTTACTGCACCGGTCCTGTGGATTGAGTTTAGTTTATATGGAAGACTATCTTAGGTTGATAGGATGGGAGAGGAAGAAATTAGTGATGTAACAGTTGGGTGTGGGGTTTTCCTTGTGGGTCGTGTTTTCACGCGGTATGGCTTGACGGGATGTGGTCGGGGCCTGAGGTATATAGTGTTATTATTTTGAATGGCTTCACTTTGTGTCTAAAGGCACAGAAACGTGTATATATCCCCCTTTTGAAATTTGGCAATTCCATTCTTCAACCACCTAGTCATTCAAAGCACCCAAACTTCATTAGGATAATGACTACGAAGCGCAGCCAAGAGCCCTTTTGAGCTCTGGTATCTATACGGTCCTTGGGCCCGCCACTAACACAGGGAGGAAATTCACAGAGTTGAGGCTCATGGTCTAAACTTTCGCTATTAAGGTTAAGGGGGGTTTGGCACCTGCTGATTCGATCTAAAACCAAGATTTGGTAATGTTCATATGCACTATGATACAAAACTATAACAAGACGAAAATCATTATACCATACGAACTGGAATATGACAATTGTGAATCTAGCCCGGGCGTTGGAATTGCCCCTTCAAGTAAGGTATCTTGTATTTGTCTCCTGATTCATCTCAGCCGAAAGCTGAAAGAGAACCTTTCCACCACGTTTTCATTCGATAATCCAAAGAGAGCATTCAGACATCCTTGCGCCATCCCAAGTTATTCCAGTTTTGGCGGTATCGATCTAGCTTTTTCTCGCAACTAGCGCCCCAAGATTTAGGGATTCATCCAGGTATCGCATCTTCTAGTGAATACGGCCTCTAGCATCAGTGTTCCCAACCGTCCCGTCCGGACTGCAGGGCCCTGGCGTCCAATAGTCCCGTCCGTTCCGGGCGGGGTTGGTATGGACGGCCGGGCAAGGCGTCCGTCCTCATCACTTCCAGAAAGACTGCAGGGCCCGGCCGTCAACCTACAGTCCTGCAGTTAATATCAAGTTCCGGTAGGGCCTCGCCGTCTTTGGAATTGACGGGCGTCATCTGCAGGGCCCGGCCGTCCTGAGTCAGGACGGGCGTCACCTGTAGGTACCAGCCGTCACCTGCCCTCCTGAGTGAGGACAGGCGTTACCTGTAGGTATTTCATAAAAATACCATAAAAAAACTTTCGATTCGCTATCTCCGTCAGCTTATAATAGGTTCAGTTTGACAGGCTAATCAAATTGCGTGTGTCGGTTAATGAGATTTAATAACGTCCTGATGGTTGATTTTATCCCGCATAGGAATGCACTAACCCTTTTGAAGACTTCTAGGCAGTAGATTCGGAGATAGCAAACGACAGGAGTTT
>Ga0307513_10005445_pt1 | contig 16822 bp, 17 predicted proteins | sample 15_EM_MG_FD_202174 | JGI IMG/M metagenome (GOLD analysis project Ga0307513, IMG submission 202174) | Populus trichocarpa ectomycorrhiza microbial communities from riparian zone in the Pacific Northwest, United States - 15_EM | ecosystem: Host-associated > Plants > Roots > Unclassified | place... | reverse complement strand
CGCGACATCTGGGACATCGCCGCCGTGGCGGGCTTCTTCAACATGTCCAACCGCATCGCCGCCGCCACCGACATGCGTCCGAACGCGGACTATCATTTCCTGGCGCGGAACAAGCAGGGCTGACGCCGGCGCGGTGCCGAGCGCGTCAGTCGCCGTTGGCGGCCAGCCGGTCGAGGCGGGTGACGGTGAACCCGGCCGCCTCCAGCTCCGCGATAACTTTGATCGCGTGCCGCGCATCCTTGATCTCGATCATCACATCGAGCGTGGTGCCCTTGGCGGGCACGTCAAGGAAGATGCGGCGGTGCGACACTTCGAGGATGTTCGCCCCGGACGTGCCGAGACATGTAGCCACACGTCCCAGCAGGCCGGGCTGATCGTCCACCACCAGCCGCAGCGAGACGATCTTGTCCTCGCGCTCCAGCCCGCGCATCATGATCGAGGCGAGCACCCGCACGTCGATATTGCCGCCCGACAGCACGAGGCCCACCTTGCGCCCGCGAAACCGCTCCGGCTCGGCGAGCAGTGCCGCCAGGCCTACCGCGCCCGCGCCTTCCGCCATCGTCTTCTGCAGCGACATGAACGCCGCGACCGCCCGCTCGATCTGCTCCTCATCGACCAGGACGATGTCCGAGACCAGCCGCTTCACGATGGGCAGCGTCAGCGTGCCGGCGCCTTTCACCGCGATACCCTCGGCAAGGGTCTGGCCGCCGCAGACGGGCGTCTGGCCGCGCACCGCCGCCCACATCGAGGGGTAGAGCGCGCATTCGACGCCGAAAATCTCCACATCCGGCTTCATCTTCTTCATCGCCACGGCACTGCCCGCGATCAGCCCGCCGCCGCCGATGGGAAACACCGCGCAGTCGAGGTCGGGCTGGTCCTCCAGCAGTTCGGCGCCGACGGTGCCTTGGCCCGCGATGACGTAGGGGTCGTCGTAAGGGTGGACGAACAGCAGCCCACGCTCGGCGCCCAGCTTGAGCGCGATCTCGCGCGCCTCGGCCACAGTCTCGCCCGCCAGGATCACCTCCGCGCCGAAGGCCTCGGTGTTGCCGACCTTCACGAAGGGTGTGCGTACGGGCATGACGATCAGCGCGGCGATGCCGAGCCGGCGCGCGTGGAAGGCGACCGCCTGGGCATGATTGCCGGCTGACATGGCGATGACGCCGCCACGGCGTTCGGCCTCGGTCAGCGACAGCAGCTTGACCAGCGCACCGCGATCCTTGAACGCGCCGGTGACCTGGAGGTTTTCGTATTTGACGAACACCTTGGCGCCGGTGAGCTGCGACAGCTTCGGCGCGGGCAGGGTCGGGGTGCGCAGCACCTTGCCGCTGATGAGCTTGGTCGCCTCGAAGATATCGCGGAAGGTAACGGCCAAGCCCTCGTCCAACCCGATCTGCGCCGTCGCCGTCATGCCTTGCCCTCCAGCCGCTATGTCGCCCGCTCGGGCAACAGCCCCTGGCACCATAAGTCACGCGAGGCAAAACCGAAATCCCCGCATCGCGCGGGGATTTGGCAGACACGGGAATCTCGGCGGATGACCGGGGCCACGCCATTGGGCGGAATGCGTCAAAGAACAGGCGCCGTCAAGATTGCGAGCCCGGAGCCCTCCAAGTGAAAGGCGCGCCCGTTGCGCCGCTTGATCTGTCGGCGCGAGGCAAAATGATCCGCAGGGCAATGATATTGACGACGGAACCGGCTGCGAGGACGATCGCGCTCAGCAGCATCACATCCACGGCATCACTGCATTGATTGCCATCCGGGCAGACATGCCAAGCGTCCGCCCAGGCGGCAAACCCCGCCACGCCATAGACGACCGCCAGGGCGACGCCGACAATAAACGCAGCCCACGCCAAGACCTTCGTGAGCATCGCCACCTTATCGCATCTCCAGCAGGAGCTTTGCCGCCGCCGGCGCGAAATAGGTAAGGATGCCGTCCGCTCCCGCCCGCTTGAACGCCATCAGGCTTTCCAGCATCACCTTGTCGCGGTCCAGCCAGCCATTTTGCGCCGCAGCCATCAGCATCGCGTATTCGCCCGACACCTGATAGGCGAAGGTCGGTACCGCGAAGGTATCCTTCACGCGGCGGACGATATCGAGATAGGGCATGCCCGGCTTGACCATCACCATGTCGGCGCCCTCGGCCAGATCGAGTTCCACCTCGCGGATGGCTTCGTCGGTATTGCCGGGATCCATCTGGTAGGTGCGCTTGTCGCCCTTCAGCGCCGAGGTGGAGCCGACCGCGTCGCGGAACGGGCCATAGAAGGCCGAGGCGTATTTGGCGGCATAGGACATGATCAGCGTGTCTTTCAGCCCGCGATCCTCCAACGCCTGGCGAATGGCGCCGATGCGGCCGTCCATCATGTCGGAGGGGGCTAACACATCGCATCCGGCCTCCGCTTGCACTATCGACTGGCGGATCAGCGCCGCGACGCTTTCGTCATTGGCGATGCGGTCGTCGATTATCAGGCCGTCATGGCCATGGGAGGTGTACGGGTCGAGCGCCACGTCGCAGACGAGGCCGATCTCGGGCACGGCCTTCTTGATCGCGCGCACCGCGCGGCAGACGAGGTTGTCCGGGTTGAAGGCTTCGCTGGCCTGTTCGTCGCGCAGCTTGGGGTTGGTGAAGGGAAACAGCGCGATGGCGGGAATCTGGAGACGCGCGGCGTTCTCGGCCGCGGCGACGCACAGGTCGACCGAAATGCGCTCCACGCCTGGCATCGAGGCGACCGGCACGCGCTGGCCTTCGCCCTCGACGACGAAGATCGGCCATATGAGATCGCGCGGGGTGAGGTTGTTCTCGCGCACCAAGCGGCGCGACCATTCCGCCTGTCGCGTCCGGCGCATCCGTATGGCTGGAAATCCGCCGGCCGGCATATGAGGAGACTCCACCATGCTGGCGCCGCGCGGCCGCGTTCCCTTGAAGACCTTTTCATCCATCTGATGATCCCACCCCTTGCAAATGTCTTGTCCGGGCCGGCCGTTAATTTTTCGCCGGAGGCGTAAGGTGGCGCAGCCTTGGGCAATAATGTCACTTACTCCTTAGGCGGGTAACTTGTCCACATATTGGAATAATTGTGTTAGCTGCGGTTCATAATGCTGTCTTCACATTGTCGCGCTTTGCATTGAATGAATGCGTTTCATCAAGCCTCAAGGAGGGGTCACAAATGGGAATGCTGAGGATGTCGCGTGCTCTGGGTCTGGGCGTTGCGGGACTGTTGTTTGCCTTTGCGGTGAGCGGCGCACCGGCGCCGTCAAGCGCGCAGGACCGCGCGGCCCGCTGCCAGGACTACGCTCGCGACGCAGCGGACCAGGCGGACAAGAACGACCGCAATCGCTGCGGCTATAATGGCCCGCGCTGGAGCAATGACCGCACGAGCCATTTCGCCTGGTGCATGCTGTTCCCCAAGCAGGCCGAGGACGAACTGCGCGCCCGCAATGACGACCTGCGCCGGTGTGGCGGTGGCGGCGGCGGCGGTGATCGCGACCGCCGTGACGGTGACCGCCGCGACGGTGATCGCCGTGGTGACGGCGACCGCGGCAATCGCGAAGGCAAGCGCGCCAGTTGCGACACCTACTCCAGCATCGCAACCGTCCAGACCGAGGCCAATGACAAATACAGATGCGGTAATCGCGGTCCGGAATGGTCGAACAACAAGCGTGGCCATTTCGAATGGTGCATGACCAACAAGCGCGAGTTCACGCTCGATGAGATGCGCTTCCGGGCGCAGGAGCTGCAAAAATGCTTCAACAATCTCGGCGACTATGACGACGACAATTATGACCGCAGCTATCGTCGCCGGTTCTAATCGCTAACGCTCGGATAGCGTTTGCACGGTCGAGAACGATCATCCGGCGGTGGCGGTTTTCACCGCCGGATTTCACTGGCAAAACGCACTGTGGCGGCGCTTGGCCACATCCAGGTGGAAGTGGTTGGTGTGCGCCTCGTTCGCCTCCGGGCCGAGCACGGTGCCGAATACCTTGCAACCGCCATCATGCACGTCACGCAGGAATTGCGCGCGCTCATCGCCGGCCTTCCAATGCTCCAGCACGCTGATGTGTTCGCCCTTGGCCGTGACGAACTCGGCCACGTCGATGGCCTCGGCGAAGGCGTGATAGCTCATGCGCTGCGATGGGTTGTTGTAGCGCGGGCGGCAATCATAGGCGGCCAAGTTCACCACGCGGATCACCGTGGCGTCCAGCAGCGCCTTCGCGCGCGGCTGCACCACCTCGTCCATCCAGCGGTTGATCGCGGCGGCAAGGGGACAGCTCATCGTCGCGGCCGGGCGCAGCTCGACGCGCGGCACGTCGTTGATATATTTGAGCTGGATCGGCGCCGGCGTCCCGCACACGCCCTTGCGGATAGGGCTAAGCTCCTTGAACTCGAAGCGCGTATCGCCCAGCAATTGATGGCACTGGGCCAGCGCATCCTTGATCGCCGGCTCCGGCCAGACGGTCGGCGGCGCCTCGGGACCAAGCGGAACCGTGGTTCGCGGCCATTCGGTGGGCGGCTGGAGCGCGGTGCGGCGTTCGGGGAGCGGGGGGAGATCCTCGGGCGCGGGCTGAGGCGGCAACGGCGCCTCGACGGGCGGCTTGGCTTTCCTGGACTTGGCTCCCTTATACGCGCGCGACTTCGAGTGACGCGGCCTGGTCTCGACGGGCTGGGGAAAGGCGGCCGCGAATACGACGCTGAACACCACCAGACACGCTATCAATCGCGTTGCCAACGTCCAGCTTCTGCCTTTCGGGGTGCAAACGGCCTTTGGCTCGGCGGTGCTCATGCTGCCTCTTGTTCTCCCTCCAACCATACATGTATAGCTCGTGCCCTGGCCGATAAGGCGCAAGGTCAACCTTTGTTCCGCCGCCCGCTCGGCCGACGCCCCCCGGCGGGCGCTTGGCTTTAGCGAGGCATGCTTTGGGAGAGCCCATGAACGATCAGTCAGCCAACGATCAGTCAGCCAACGGTCCGTCCGCCGCGCGCTCGCTGGATGTGATTTTCCGCGAGGAAGGCCGCGCCGCCTTCATCACGCTGAACCGTCAGCAAGCGCTGAACGCGCTGACGCATGACATGATCTCCACCATATACCGCCAATATCTGCGCTGGGCGGCGGCGCCCCGTATCTATGGCGTGGTGATGGAGGCCGCACCGGGGCGGGCTTTCTGCGTGGGCGGCGATATCCGGACGCTTATCGAGAGCACCAGCAGCGATCTGGACAAGGCGCTGGCCTTGTTCCGCGACGAATATCAGCACAATTGGACGCTGGAACAGTTCACCAAGCCCAATGTGGCGCTGATCGACGGGCCGGTGATGGGCGGGGGCGTCGGGATTTCGATCTTCGGCACGCACCGCGTCGCCGGCGAAAACTTCCGCTTCGCCATGCCGGAGACGTCCATCGGCTTTTTCCCCGATGTCGGCGGCGGCTGGTTTCTGTCGCGGTTTCCGGGCGAGACGGGAACGTATCTCGCGCTCACCGGGCGGGCGGTCGGCCGCGCGGACGGCTTCTATCTGGGTATCGCCAGCCACTGCATCGCGGCGGCCGATTTCGACAAGATCCGGCACGCCATGATCGAGTCCGATCCTGTGGACCCGATGCTCGCCAGCCTGCATTGCCATCCCGGTGACAGCGAGATCGAGAAATTGCGACCCGTGATCGACAGGGTGTTTGCCGCCGATTCGGTTGAGGAGATCCTGTCGCGGCTCGATGCCGAGGGCGGCGCGCATGCACAGTGGGCGCGCGAGACGGCCGCCACGATCCGGCGTAACGCCCCGCTCAGCCTCAAGGTGGCGCTGCGCCAGCTTCGGCTCGGGCGCCGGGCGGCCTCGCTGAAGCAGGCGCTCATCACCGATTTTCGTCTGGCCTCGCGTCTGGTTGCGGCGCCTGATTTCCGCGAAGGCGTGCGCGCGGCGCTGATCGACAAGGACCGCAAGCCCAAATGGCTGCCCGGCACGCTCGCCGAGGTTACAACGGATATGGTGGAAGCCTGTTTCGCCCCGCTTGACGCCGCTGAACTGACGCTGAAGGACCATTGGGGGCTGATCGATTAACGAGACGACACAAATACAACCTAAAAGCGATCTTCCTGTTGAAACACAATTTTAGCTAGTAGAATTAAGTTCAATTTAGTGATCTTCCCTCTAAGGTTGCATATCGAAGCAATCAACCTTAAGAGGCGAACCATGAGCGTTGTCCTTGATCTGACGCGCGAGGCGCAAGCGGATGAACGGCCGCTCAAAGCGCAGTATCTGTCGAGCTTGAAGGTCGTCGAGCGGCTGCACAGGCTGCTGCTCGACGTCGTGAAGAACGAGTTCGAGCGCGTCGGCCGCACCGACGTCAACAGCGTGCAGGCGCTGCTGCTTTACAATATCGGCGATTGCGAGCTGACCGCCGGCGAGATTCGCACGCGCGGCTATTATCTGGGCTCCAACGTCTCCTACAATCTGAAGAAGCTTGTCGATAACGGCTACATCCACCATCAGCGCTCCAAGACGGACCGCCGCTCGGTGCGTGTCCGGCTGACGCCCAAAGGCAAGGATATCTTCGTCGTGGTCAACGCGCTGTTCGAACGCCAGCTCACCATGATTGAGAAGGTGGCCGGCCTCACCGTGCCCGATCTGAAGTCGCTCAATCAGAGCCTTGCCCGTTTGGAGCGCTTCTGGGTCGATCAGATTCGCTACAGGCTCTGAATGCTGCCTGATTCAGTTGCACAGCTTGCGGTCGCGCGCGGATTTGTTGCATGAACCACACGCCCTGTGTCCGATCCGCCGATGGGTGAGACGAGGCATTGATTAAATGCGTCGTTTCCCACAGTTTATAGGCCGTGTTACGGAGCGCTCGTCAATGACGGATGGGGGGCTTCGTCCTGCGTCGAAGGCGGGAGAGCAGCGTTCGTAATGGGACATTTCACCATACCGGTTTGTGATTTGTATCCCGTCCTGGAGCGTCGTAGGGGTGAGGCGGGGCGCGGCATGGGGGCGATTACGACATATTTCGTACCCATTCGTGAATGACATTGGCGCGGCGAGCGAAAAATTGCGGCATTTGCTGACGGGAGTGCGATTGGTGACTGTTAGGCGTGATATCGGAAACTTCTCTGTCCGCGCGGCGGGGGTAGCGGCGTTCTCCGTTATGTGCTTCCTCCTTGCCTCGCCGGCGACGGCTCAGAGCGTTGCAAACATCGATAACTGGATGAAGTTCGATGACGGCAGCGGTGATTGGGACCCCGGCTTCGACCGGTCTTTCGCGCAGCAATGGGAGACGCAGCCGCAGCGTGGCTATCCAACCCTGTCAGCGGACAATCTTCCGCCGATGAAGGCCGCGATTCGTAAATATGCCGATATCGTGGCTCAAGGCGGCTGGGACAGCCTGCCGGCGACCGAGTTACGGCTCGGCATGACCAATCCCGCGGTCGTCGCTCTTCGCCATCGCCTTGAGATCGAGGGCGACATGCAGCGCGAGGGCGGCAATGCGCAGACCTTCGATTCCTACGTGGAAAAGGCGGTTAAGCGCGCGCAGACCCGCAACGGCATGCCGCCGACCGGCACGCTGGACAAGGCCACGATCCTCGCGCTCAACGTTCCCGCAAGTGCCCGGCTTCGCCAGCTTCGCACCAACCTCGTCCGCATCGAGTCCCTGGCCGCGCCGAGCAAGGGCCGCTATGTGGTGGTGAATATTCCCGCCGCGCAGATCGAGGCGGTGGAGAACAATGCTGTCGTGTCCCGCCATGTCGGCGTGGTCGGCAAGACCGAGCGGCAGACGCCGATCCTGAAGTCGAACATCCATGAAGTGAACTTCAACAAGGAATGGATTCTACCGCCGACGGTGATCATGCAGGATTTCATTCCCAAGCTGCGCGACAAAGCCAAGATCGCGGACGTTATCAAGCGCTATGGCGTCGACATCTATCAGGATTACAACGGCTATGCGAAGAAGCGGCCGCTCGATCCGATGCAGGTCGATTGGAACGCTCCGGAAGTGAAGGGGTATTTCTTCGCGCAAAAGCCCGGCGACGAAAATCCGCTCGGCTTTATCAAGATCAACTTCTACAATCCCTATTCCGTCTACATGCACGACACACCGGGCAAGAGCGTGTTCGCCAAGAATTTCCGCGCGGAAAGCTCAGGTTGCGTCCGCATCCAGAATATTCCGCAGCTTACCGCATGGTTGCTGCGCGACAATGGCTGGGATCTGCCGCGCGTCAATGGCATGAAACAAAGCGGCGAGACGGTGAACGTGCAGCTCAAGCAGCGTGTGCCGCTGTATTTCGCCTATATCACCTCCTGGGCGACGCCGGACGGCATGGCTTCGTTCCGCCGCGACCTGTACAACCGCGACGGGGTTGGCGCCACGGCGACAGCCTACTAGTGCATCGATCCAAACGCGGGGCATTCATTGGGTAGCCAAGGAATGCCCGCTTAGGCCAGCGCTTAACAGCTTTGCGAGAGTCTTCCGCCCGTCGGCGGAGGGCTCTTTTGCGTTGTGCGGCGCAGAAAAAAGGGCGACGCGGGGAATGTTCGGGGCGTATCGTTCCCAGGAGCGGCATTAATGTGGTTCCAAACCATCTCATGTGCTGCCAGGATAATGAGGGAAAAAACGACCCCGCAGCGAGCCTGCTTGTGTCTGCGACGATCGCCTTTTATATAGAGCGGTGCAGCCGCGCGCGGCGCGCAAGAGTGTGCTGCCTCGCTTGAGGCATTCAGCCAGGGAAAGTGTGATGTCGGGATCCAGTGCCTTGGCGGCGACGCCGCAGGAGAATGCCTTCTTCACTCATTCGCTTGCCGAGAGCGATCCCGAGCTGTTCGACGCTGTCGGCAAGGAAATGGAACGCCAGCGTCACGAGATCGAACTGATCGCCTCGGAGAATATTGTCTCGCGCGCCGTGCTCGAAGCGGCCGGCACCGTTTTGACGAACAAATATGCCGAAGGCTACCCCGGTAAGCGCTATTATGGCGGTTGCCAGTACGTTGATATTGCCGAAACGCTGGCCATCGACCGTGCCAAGCGACTGTTCGCCTGCGCATACGCCAACGTGCAGCCCCATTCCGGCTCGCAGGCCAACCAGGGCGTGATGCTCGCGCTTGCCCAGCCGGGCGACACGATCCTCGGCATGAGCCTGGCGGCGGGCGGGCATCTTACCCATGGCGCGGCGCCGAACCTGTCCGGCAAATGGTTCAAGGCCGTGCAATATGGTGTCAGCCCGGACGATAACCGCATCGATTTCGCCGAGGTGGAAAGCCTCGCCAAGGAGCATCGGCCGCGTGTGATCATCGCCGGCGGCTCGGCCTATCCGCGCATTATCGATTTCGCCAAGTTCCGGGAGATCGCGGACAGCGTCGACGCCATCTTCATGGTGGATATGGCGCATTTCGCCGGGCTGGTCGCGGCTGGCGTCCATCCAAGTCCGCTGCCCCACGCCCATGTCGTGACCACCACCACGCACAAGACTTTGCGCGGTCCGCGCGGCGGGTTGATCCTCACCAACCACGAGGACATCGCCAAGCGGATCAACTCGGCCATGTTCCCCGGCCTGCAAGGCGGTCCGCTGATGCACATCATCGCGGCCAAGGCGGTGGCGTTCGGCGAAGCGCTGCATCCGGCATTCACCACCTATGCGCAAAACGTGGTTGCCAACGCCAAGGCCATGGGCGAAGCCATCACTTCGGCCGGCTATGGGCTGGTGACAGGCGGCACGGATACCCATTTGATCCTCGTCGATCTGCGGCCCAAGAGCCTGACCGGTAAGATCGCTGAAGCGGCGCTAGGGCGTGCCAACATCACATGCAACAAGAATGCGGTACCGTTCGACCCGGAAAAGCCGTTCGTGACATCCGGCATTCGGCTCGGCTCGCCCGCTGGAACGACACGCGGGTTCGGCCAGGCGGAATTCCGTCAGATCGGCCGCATGATAGCGGAAGTGCTGGACGGCGTTGTCTCAAATGGCGACAAAGGAAATGGGCAAGTTGAAGCCCGTGTACAGCGGGAGGCGATCGAGCTTTGCGACCGCTTTCCAATTTATAGCGCATAACGCTCTGTTTGGAGCTTGGGAGGCCGGGAATGCGATGCCCCCATTGCAGTTCGAATGAAACGCAGGTGAAAGATTCCCGACCGACCGAAGACAATACGGCGATACGCCGCCGGCGCTTTTGCCCGGAGTGCGGCGAGCGTTTTACCACCTTCGAGCGCGTGCAATTGCGGGAACTTGTCGTGATGAAGCGCAGCGGCCGGCGTGTCCCCTTCGACCGGGACAAGCTGATGCGCTCGGTTCAGATCGCGCTGCGCAAGCGGCCCATCGACCAGGAACGCATCGAGCGGCTGGTGAGTACGGTCGTGCGCACGCTTGAAAGCCAGGGCGAGAACGAGGTGGTTTCGCAGACCATCGGCGAATTGGTCATGGAGGAGTTGCGCAAGCTCGATCCGGTCGCCTATGTGCGGTTCGCCTCGGTGTATAAGAACTTCCGCGAGGCGCGTGATTTCGAGACGGTGCTTGGCGAGATCGCCGGCGGCGGGGTGACGGGTACGCGTCCGCTTGGCGCCAAACCGGATGAGAGGGTCGGCACGATGGGTCTTGCGACCGATGAGCGGCGTTAGCAGCCGCGCGGACGAGGCCAGACGCGCGCTGCAGCTCAAATCTCACGATCTCTCGGCGATGATGCTGGCGCTGGCGCTTGGCAAGCGCGGGCTTGGGCAATGCTGGCCGAACCCGGCTGTCGGCGCGGTAATCGGCCATGATAGCAGCGGTCGCATTATCGCTGGCGCCTGGACGGCGCGTGGCGGGCGTCCGCATGCCGAGGCCATCGCGCTGGCCGCTGCCGGGGAAGCCGCGCGTGGCGCCACCGCCTACACCACGCTGGAGCCTTGCTCGCATTGGGGGAAGACGCCGCCCTGCGCCGATGCGTTGCTGGCCGCCGGAATCAAGCGGCTGGTCTACGGTGTGGTGGACCCCGACCCGCGCGTCGCGGGCCAGGGGCTGGATCGTCTCGCCGCGCATGGCGTCGAGGTGATCGCGGGGCCGTTGCCGCGCGAAGCCCGGTGGCTCGCGCTTGGCCATGCCTTGCGGGTTAGCGCCGGGCGGCCTTTCGTGCAGCTCAAGCTTGCGGTTGACGCGGGCGGCATGGTGCCGGCCGGCAATGGTGCGCCGCAATTCGTCACCGGCGAGGAAACCCGGGCCCATGCTCATCTGCTGCGCGCCCAGACGGACGCCATTCTCGTCGGCAGCGGAACAATGACGGCCGACGATCCCGAACTCACCTGCCGCCTGCCGGGGCTCGCCGAGCGCTCGCCTATCCGCGTGGTGATGTCCAGTGGCGGCACGCTTCCGGCGTCCGCGAAAATGCGGGCGAGCGCAGCGGCGTTTCCGGTTTGGGTCGTCTGCGCCGAGAGCGCTCGGCCGGCCGGCAGGGCCGAGCTTGAGCGCATCGGTATCGTGCTCATTCCCGTCGCCGCTGGGCCGGATGGCCGCCCCGATATGCGCGCGGCGATGCATGCGCTGGCCGGGCGCGGCATCACGCGGGTGCTGGTGGAAGGCGGACCGGCCCTGGCTCAGGCCGTGCTGAAAGCGGATCTGATCGATGAGGCGCTCATCTATCGCGGTGCGGTACGCGCGGCCGGCCCGACCATCCGGCCGTTCGGCGCGGCCGGGCTTGGCGGGCTCACGGCGCATGAAGCCTTGCTGCCCCACGCCGAAAGGATGATTGGCTCGGACCGTCTTTCGGTCTACCGACGCGGCGAATTCTGGTAGGGAGATTGCATGTTCACCGGACTTATTAGCGATGTCGGCGTGATAAGAGGCGCCGACCGGGGCCGCTTCCGCGTCGCCTGCTCCTATGAAGCGGCCTCGATCGCGATTGGGGCCTCGATCGCCTGCGACGGCTGCTGCCTGACCGTCACGCGCCTGGACGTCGATGGCGACGGCAAGACCGTGTTCGACGTCGAAGCCTCCAATGAGACGCTGTCGCGCACGACGCTGGGCAAATGGCTCGCCAGCCGCCGCATCAATCTGGAGCGCTCGCTCAAGGCGGGCGACGAAATGGGCGGCCACCTCGTGGCGGGCCATGTCGACGGCGTGGCCGAGATCGCGGGCGTGAAATCCGATGGCTGCTCGATACGCTACGAGATCACAGCGCCGCCTGATCTGGCCCCCTTCATCGCCGAGAAAGGCTCGGTCACGCTCGACGGCACCTCGCTGACCGTTAACAGGGTCGCCGGCAACCTCTTCACCGTGAACATTATTCCGCATACTCTCTCCGTCACCACTTGGGGGCGAAAGGCAGCCGGCGAGATGCTGAACCTGGAAGTCGACCTGATCGCGCGCTATGTGGCGAGGCTAATGGGAAAAACACAAGAGGCGACAAGGTGAGCATCGCAGAGAAGCGTCAACTGACAGGCCGCCTCGCGGACCTCGACACCGGCATGATCGCCACGCCCGACGAGATCATCGAGGATGCGCGGCGGGGCCGGATGTTCATCATCGTGGATGCCGAAGACCGCGAGAATGAGGGCGACCTGTGCATCCCTGCGCAGATGGCGACGCCGGAGGCCATCAATTTCATGGCCAAATACGGTCGTGGCCTGATCTGCCTGGCGATCACGCCGGAGCGTGCGGCCGAGCTCAAGCTAGAGCTGATGACGCGTTCCAATCAGTCGCGCCATACCACGGCGTTCACCGTTTCTATCGAGGCGCGCGAAGGCATCACGACCGGCATTTCCGCCTATGACCGCGCGCACAGCGTCGCTACCGCAATCGATCCGGAGAAGGATCATCGCGACATTGTCTCGCCCGGCCATGTGTTCCCGCTGGTCGCGCGGCCGGGCGGCGTGCTGGTGCGCGCCGGCCATACGGAAACGGCTGTGGATGTCGCCCGGCTCGCCGGCTTTGCCCCGGCTGGCGTGATTTGCGAGATCATGAACGACGACGGCACCATGGCGCGGCTGCCCGACCTAATCGCCTTCGCCCAGCATCACGGCCTGAAGATCGGTACCATCTCCGACCTGATCGCCTATCGCCGCCGCCATGACAGCCTGATGCGCGTGGTCGAGGAGCAGCGTATCGACAATCTGCACGGCGCCGCGTTCGCGCTGAAGATCTACCAGAACACCGCCGACGGCCAGGAGCATGTCGCGCTGGTGAAGGGCGATGTCGCCGCGCCTGGCCCGGTGCTGGTGCGCATGCATTCGCTGAACCTGCTGGAGGATGTGATCGGCGTCGGCGGGGAAACCAAGCGCCGTTCGCTGATCGACCGCGCCATCGACATCATCGCCGGCGAGGAGCGCGGCGTTCTCGTGCTGATCCGCGATACCGGCCCGCAGGCGCTGTCCTCCCGTTTGCGCGACGGCAGCGACGACCGCGATGCCGACAAGCGGCTTATCGTCTATGGCGTCGGCGCGCAGATCCTATCCGATCTGGGTGTCCACGAGATCGAACTGTTGACCAATTCGCCGCTGCCGAAAATCGTCGGGCTGGAAGGCTATGGCCTGACCATCGTCGGCCGCCGCGTTATCGAGTAACACATATGCCCGACACAAAGCCCACCATCGCCATCATCGAAGGCCGTTTCTACGAGGACATCTCGGACGAGTTGGCCAAGGGCGCCATCGCTGCGCTTGAAGAGGCCGGCGCGGCATTCGAGCGTTTCCCCGTGCCCGGCGCGCTTGAGATCCCGCAGGTGTTCGGCATGATCGCCCATGCCGGCCTTGCCCCCTTCGGCGCGGCGCGGTGGCGCTATCACGGCGCGCTCGCTCTCGGATGCGTCATTCGCGGTGAGACCTCGCATTATGATATCGTAGCTCAGGAATCCGCACGCGCGCTTCTCGACATCGCGACACGTCACGCTATCCCGCTCGGCAACGGTATTCTCACCGTGGAAAATGAAGCCCAGGCCTGGGAAAGAGCGTCGGTGAGCGATGGAAACAAGGGACGCGACGCGGCGCGCGCTTGCCTCGACCTCGTGGATGTGTTCATGAAGTGCCATGATTTCCGACAGAGATGAGGACGGCGCCCCGGCTAAGGCCGAGGGCGGGCGTAAGGCGTCGTCCGCGCGTGGCATGGCCCGGCTTGCGGCTGTCCAGGCGCTGTATCAAATGGATGTCGCGCGGACTGGTGCGCGCGCCGTCATTGAGGAGTTCACCCTGCATCGCTTTCGCGGCGAGGCGGAGAAGGTGCATTACGACAAGACCGACGAGGACTTTTTCAAAGCCCTCGTGCTCGGCGTGGTGGAGAAGCAGCGCGATATCGATCCGCTGGTCGGCGCCCATCTCGCGAGCGGTTGGCGGTTGGCCCGCATCGACAGCATCCTGCGGGCGATCCTGCGCGCGGCGGCCTTTGAATTGCAGGAACGCCGCGACGTGCCGGTCAAGGTGATCATCAACGAATATGTCGATATCGCCCATGCCTTCTTTGGCGGTGAGGAGCCGCGCGTGGTGAACGGCATTCTGGATGCCATCGCGCGCGCGATACGCTCCGGCGAGATCAAGGACCGCGTCCATGGCTAAGGCGGAGAACAGGGCGCCTAAGCGGGTTTGCGTTGGTAAGCTGCGCCAACACCTGCTTGGGCTTGCGTCCTAACCAGTCATTCCGCGCTTCGCCACGAATGGCTGCTTAGAGTCCTTTATTTGAGCAGGGTTTTATCCCAAAACCGGTGCCCACTTTTGGGAAAACCTGCTTAGCATCGTTTCTTTCGATAACCGGAAGGCCGCTTTTCGCGATGACGCTTGGCCTGCCTCTGTCCGAACAGGGCTTGATCGCCCGCTATTTCGCGCCGTTGGCGAAGGATTTTCCCGGCGCCTATGGCCTCCGGGACGATGCGGCGATTGTCGAGACGCCTGTGGGCGCGGACCTTGTGGTGACGATGGATGCCCTGGTCGCGGGCGTGCATTTCTTTCCCGATGACGCGCCCGCCGATATCGCATGGAAGGCGCTGGCGGTGAATGTCTCCGACCTCGCCGCCAAGGGCGCGACGCCGCTGGCCTATAGCCTCGCTCTGGCCTTGCCGCCGCCGCCTTCGGCCGTGTTCCTGGAGGGCTTTGCCGCCGGTCTGGCCGAGGCTCAGGCGGCGTTCGGCATCGCGCTTTCCGGTGGCGATACGACCAGCGCGCGGGGCGACGCGCTGACCATCGCCGTGACCGCCTTCGGCACCGTGCCGCGTGGCGGGATCATCCGGCGCGGCGGGGCGCGTGCGGGCGACAGCCTCTATGTCAGCGGCACCATCGGCGATGCCGCGCTTGGGCTGAAGCTGCGGCGCGGCGACAGCGATGCCAGCGACTGGCCGCTCGCCGACGACGCAAGGCATTGGCTGGTCGCGCGCTATCTGCGCCCACAGCCTCGTATCGCCCTCGCGGCGGCCTTGCTCGCTTATGCCTCGGCCGCGATGGACATCTCGGACGGTCTTGCGATCGATTGCCGGAGGTTGTGCGCGACGTCCGGCGTAGAGGCCACAATCGAAGCATCGCGCGTACCGCTTTCCGCTGCGGTTTCGGCCATCATCGCCAGCGATCCGGACCTGCTCAGGGCCGTGCTTACCGGCGGCGACGATTACGAGATTCTCTTCGCCGTGCGCTCGGGCGAGGAAGCGGCGATGGAGCAAGTCGCCGCGTCAACCGGCGTGGCGGTCACGAGGGTTGGCGCCATCACCGCTGGAGCGCCGGGTCTCACTGTGCTGGACACGGACGGCGTCAGCCTCGACCTCGGCGCCGGCGGGTATGATCATTTCGCACCCTGACCGCGTTCGCCGCGCGCCGGACATGCAAAAACCTCTGAGTATAAGCACGGTGGCCTGATGCTGGTTCTGGCCAAAGGCCATGTCGTCCTGTTACCAGAGGACGACGGGTTGCAACCCTGGTGTGGATATTGGAATGCGTTGGCCAGCCAGACATGCGCGAGGTAAACCCGGGGGCAGCGCCTGAGCGCGCCGGTTCTCATCCGTAAGACCCCGCATGGTTGTGTCACCCATTCTTTGCCCAGGAGAGCCATCATGGCCATGGACGGCCGCAAGCGCCTCAACCCCACCCGCGTCTGGCTCGATCGGGAAATGGCGGCGTTCGCGGCGCGGCTGCCCGGCGGCGCGCTGGTATTGGATGCCGGGGCGGGCGACCAGCCCTATCGCAAGCATTTCAGCCATTGCCGCTATGAGGCGGCCGATTTCGAAGCGGTGAACAAGCCATACGCCCAGAGCACCTATGTCTGCGATCTGGCGCATATTCCGGTGGAGGAAGGGCGCTTCGACGCCATTGTCTTCTCGCAGGTGATGGAGCATCTGCCCGATCCGCTCAGCGTGCTGAAGGAGTTGCGCCGCGTGTTGAAACCGGGCGGCGTGATGTTCTATTCCGGCCCGCTCTGGTTCGAGGAGCATGAGAAGCCCTACGACTTCTATCGCTACACCCGCTTCGCGCTGCGCCATCTGTTCGCGGCGGCGGATTTCCAGATGGAGGACCTTCGCTGGCTGGAAGGCTATCTGGCCAGCGTCACCTTGCAGCTCAAGACGATGCGCAAAAGGCTGCCGATGTCGTTGTCGGCCTATGGCGGCGGGCTCGCGGCCGTGCCGATCCTATGCCTGGCGATGGTCTTCAAGCCGCTGACGCACATCCTCACTTTTGCTTTCGCCTATGCCGACCGTCAGGCTCGTTACACTGAAAAGGGCTATCCTATCAACTACTTGGCGATTGTTCGCAGACCATCCTAAAGCGGCGTCAAAGATCGTGGAGCGCGCCAAGCCTCCGCATCTGAGCATTTCGTCGTAAAACGCGACAATTAACTCAAATACCAAGACAAAGCCGTGCCGTATTAAGACGCTGTTGCGGAGCGTTGGCGATTTTTCTATTGTCCACCCGCCTTCCAT
>Ga0307513_10005443_pt1 | contig 16822 bp, 14 predicted proteins | sample 15_EM_MG_FD_202174 | JGI IMG/M metagenome (GOLD analysis project Ga0307513, IMG submission 202174) | Populus trichocarpa ectomycorrhiza microbial communities from riparian zone in the Pacific Northwest, United States - 15_EM | ecosystem: Host-associated > Plants > Roots > Unclassified | place... | reverse complement strand
TTCGGCGCGATCCACCGCAAGCGACTGAGCGCGGGCGAGCGTTACGTGGTGGACACAGGCCACCTCGTCGCGTGGGAAGCCTCTCTGCAATACTCTCTGCGCAAGGCCGCGTCCGGTTTCTTCCGCACGATGGTCAGCGGCGAAGGGATCGTCGCGGAGTTTGCAGGCCCCGGCGAGTTGTTGATTCAGACGCGCAATCTCGCGGCCTTTGCCGGTCTGTTGAAGCCTTTCTTCCCGTCGCAGGGCGGCAGCGGCGGCAGCGGCTTCAACCTCAACCTCGGCGGGTGAAGAGTTCGCCCGCCGCTTCGGAGAGTTATGTCAGCTTTAAGCGACCAACCGACATCTGCAATCATCAACCTCCTCCCCGGCGAGGGGCGGCGCGTGAGCATCATCGGCGTGCCCCTCAGCTTCGGGGCGGGCACGGCGGGCGTTGACCTCGGACCGGCGGCCATGCGCGTCGCGCGTCTCAACCAACGACTCGCGTTGCTTGGCTACGAAGTGCGCGACCTCGGCGACATGCGTCTCGAACGACCGCAGACCATCGCGGCGGCGCAGGACAAAGCGAAGTACCTGCGCGAGATCAGCCTCGCCTGCGAAGAACTCGCGGCGGAAGTACAGCGGGCGATGCGCGCGGGCGAGTTTCCGATCATTCTGGGCGGCGATCATTCCATCGCTGCCGGGTCGGTCGCGGGCGCGTCGTCAATCTTTCACGAGCGGCAACAGCCCATCGGCATGATCTGGTTCGACGCGCACGCCGACATGAACACGCCGGAGACGACTTTTTCCGGCAACATTCACGGCATGCCGCTCGCCGCGCTGCTCGGTTACGGCGCGCCGGAACTGACGCACATCGCGGGCTTCGCCCCCAAACTCGACCCGCGCTACTGCGCGCACCTCGGCGCACGCGACCTCGACCCCGCCGAGCGCGATTTGATACGCAAACTCGGCATGCGCTTCTTCACCATGCGCGAGATTGACGAGCGCGGGATGAGCGCGTGCATCGACGATGCGATTGCGATTGCGAAACAAGCGCCGGGCGGTTACTTCGTCACGCTCGACGTTGACGCGCTCGACCCCGGCGACGCGCCGGGTTCCGGCACGGTCGTCCGCGGCGGGCTGACTTACCGCGAGTCGCACCTCGCGTTGGAAAAGATCGCGGAAGCGGGCGGCATGATCGCCTTCGAGGTGGTGGAAATCAACACCGCCCTCGACTTCAACAACCGCACGGCGGAACTCGGCGTCGAACTCATCCTCTCGGCTATGGGGAAGACGATTTTGTAAAACCGTCAATCGTGAATGGGAGAAAGCCGTAAATCGTAAATCGTAAATAGAAACAACAGGTTTTCTCTATTTACGATTCACGATTTACGGTCTTTCAATGGGAGCGCGGATTGAAAAGAAGAATCAGAGTCGGGGTGATTTTCGGCGGGCGTTCGGGCGAGCATGAGGTGTCGTTGCGTTCCGGGCAGGCGGTGATCGAGGCCATCGATCATCGGAAGTATGAAGTGATCCCGATTGCGATCACGAAGAAGGGGCAATGGCTGTCCCCGGCTGAGGCGTTGGAGTTGTTGCCGCGCGCAACTGCCGGATTGGTGTCGCAGGAGATGGGCGAAAACAGGGAAGCGTTGACCATCGTGGGCGACCCTTCGCGTTCCGGCCTCGTCGCCTTCGAGGCCGACGGCGAGCGTGGCCGCGCGTCGCTTCCGGTTGACGTGCTCTTCCCCGTGCTGCACGGGACTTACGGCGAGGACGGCACGATTCAAGGTCTGTTCGAGATGGCAGACGTGCCTTACGTCGGCTGCGGCGTGCTCGCGTCGTCGTGCGGCATGGACAAAGTGGCGATGAAGATGTTGTTCCGCGAGGCGGGACTGCCGATCTGCAAGCACATCTGGTTTTTGCGCTCGGAGTGGGAGCGCGAACGCGCTGTCGTGCTCGGACGCGTGGCGCGGCAACTCGGTTTTCCGTGCTTCGTCAAACCGGCGAATCTGGGTTCGTCCGTCGGCGTGTCGAAGGCGACCGACCGCCGCACGCTCGCCGACGCGATAGACCTCGCCGCGCGCTACGACCGCAAAATAATCGTCGAGGAAGGACTCGACGCGCGCGAGATCGAGTGCGCCGTGATCGGCAACGATGAACCGGAAGCGAGCCAACCGGGCGAGTACATCGTCCACGACCAGCAAGGCGCGTTTCTCGATTACACGGAGAAGTACAGCAACACCGGGCATGTCGAGTTTGTCGTGCCCGCCCCGGTCACAAAGTCTGTGGCGGCGCGCATCCGCCGCATGTCCGTCGAGGCGTTCAAAGCGATTGACGGGTCGGGACTCGCCCGCGTGGACTTCTTCCTCCGGCGCGACACGGGCGAATTGCTCATCAACGAACTCAACACCAACCCCGGCCTCACCGAAGTCTCCGGCTACCCGAAACTCTGGTCGGCCTCCGGCCTCTCCTTCAAACAAGTCATAGATCGTCTCATCCGACTCGCCCTCGAACGCCACAAAGACAAGTCGCGCAACGAAACGAGCGTGTGAAGAAAACGATGAACGCGGAATAAAAGCATCAACCGGCTTGAATGCTTTTATTCCGCGTTCATCGTTCCGCTTTTATCCTTGTTCTTCCGGCATCACCTCGCCGTTCCACTCGTATTGCGCGGCGACCATGAGCGGCAGGAGTCGCTGGTAGTAGCGCATGACATAGACGAGATAGCCGCCCGCGCAGAGCAGTTGCAGCAGGGCAAAGAGGAAATGCCATTGCCGGACGATGAACAGATCAGGCCGGAGATGAATTGCCAGCGCGACGGCGAAACCGAACGCGACCGTGAGCGGCATCAACAGGCGCACGTTCTTGATCTGCTCGCGCTCGACGACGAGCAGCAGGGCGCGCGCCGCCTCTTTGTTTCGCTCTTCGAGCCTGCGCCTGATCATGCGCAGGTCAACCGCGAACAGTAACCAGATGACGCACCCGTAGACCGCGCTCAGGCTGAACCAGTGGACGGGGCTTTCGAGTTGGGTGAAGATGATGACTTCGAGCAAGGTGCTGCCGATGTAGAGAAAGTTGTGCGCGAACTCAAGCGGCCAGCGGATGACCGTAAACGTGTGCATCAGGGAGCGCGACCAGAAGAGCAGGATGACCAGCAGCCCGGAGGCGACGTAAGGCCAGAAGAGATAGCGACGCGTGACGATCACGTCGCGGCTGCTCTCGGTGAGGAACGAGAGCGCGACGCCTTGAACGATGCTCACCAGCGTCAATTCGATGTTGACGACGAGGAGGTCGAGTTCCTTGTGCGTATAAGTCTGTTCTTTGATGGGCATGGGGGAGATGTCCTTTTGTGTTCAAATTAAGACGCGCCCGCCGGGTCAGGCATAGCGGGAATAGACGGTCTTAACTTTGTCGAGGAAATCGCGCCGATCAACGAGGAAATAAAGTTTCGCAGGGGTTGTGCCGCCCGTTAAATTCTCGATCAGTTGTTCCAGCACCTCGAACTGGTCGCGCTCGGTGATGCCCTGCGCTTCGAGTTGGCCGGAGTAGCGCAGGCGGCGGACGAGTTCGACGAGCGTGAGACGCCCCTCGAAGGTGATGCCGCCGTGCGCCTGAGAACGGCTGACGAGATACTGGATCAACAGCGCGTCGGCATACAGCGGCGGCGAGAGATAGAGACGCGTGCCCTCGTGCTCCCAGCCTTCGGCCAGACGCTGCGAGCGGCGCACGGCGCGCACGTTCTCGAAAACGTCCGCCCAATTCGTCTTCGGCTCTTTGCGTTCCAACATGTGACGCGTGACCGTGATAAGCCATGCGTCGTCAGTGAAGTCTAGTTCGCGACCGAGCGCGTCGAGCCACGAGAAGAAAAGGTCGCGTTTCGTGGAGCGCGATTCGATCAAGACGAACTGTTCATCCGCTTTGGGGAGCGACTTGACGAGGGCGCGACGCGGGGCGTCAGTAGCTTTGCCGCCTTCGATGCGAAACGTATCGAGTCGAGCGTGCCAGCGTTTCGCGGCGTCGCAATAGGGGCAGCGCGGGTGCTTCTCTTCGCTATCGAAGTAAGGCCGCGCCGGGACGCCCGCCGTCAACTCTTCAGCCGTGGGCGCGTGGCGTTTGATCTCGGAATAAGCCGTGCGCGGCGCGAGGCCGAGTTGCTTCGTGAAGAGATCGAAGATGCAGGCGAGACACACGAGTCTCGTGTAAGCGTTGACTGTGCCTGGCGGAAAATCACTAAAATCCAGATCGCGTCTTTTCTGAGCTGTTGCCATAAAGTTATTTTACAGCAGAGATGGATTTTTACCTGACAGGAAAGCCACTGGCGAGACGAGAAAATGATTCTCAAAGATAACCAACAGACGCGCGTGCGGGCGGCAACGGTCGTCCGCGCGGGCGGCCTCGTCGCTTTTCGCACGGACACGTTCTATGGCCTCGGCGCAGACCCTTTCAACCGCGACGCGCTGCAACAACTGCTCGCGTTAAAGGGCAGGGAAGACGGCAAACCGATCCTGCTCGTCATCAGCGACGCGTCCGAGGTCGAGCGTTTCAACGCGCGCGGCGGGAAATTATTCGACGCCATCAGCGCGCGTCATTGGCCGGGAGCGTTGACGTTGGTCGTCAGCGCGCGCCCGGAGTTGCCGGAAGAACTGACGGCGGGGACGGGAACTATCGGCTTGCGCCTGCCCGCCGATGCGGAGGTCTGTGAATTGGTGCGCGTGTGCGGCGGCGCGCTCACGGCGACGAGCGCGAACCGTGCGGGAGAGCCGCCCGCACGCACAGCCGGAGAGGTCGCACGCGCGTTCCCCACCGGCCTCGAACTAATAGTTGACGGCGGTGCGGCGCGCTCGCAAGCACCCTCCACCGTGCTCGATGTCAGCGGGGGCGAGGCGCGCCTGATACGCGAAGGCGCGGTCAGTTGGCGGGAGTTGCAGGAGACGATTCGAGACGTGGCGTGAGAGAAAGGTTGACGGTAGTCCGTGGTCAGTTGTCAGTTGCGTGTGGCAATCACGCGACTTGCTAAAGACAGATTTGAACAACTGACAACTGACGACTGACCACGGACTACTGTCAGCCTCACTACTTATTCACCGTCAGGGTGCGCACGAAAGTCCAATCGGCTGAGGCGGCGACCTTGATATTGCCGACGTGCTTGCGCGCGATGACCATATTGTTGGCGTACCAGAGCGGGAGCATCGGCACTTCGCGGCTGATCAAATCCTGCGCCTGCGCATAGCGCATTTTGGCTTTGTCGCGGTCGGCGGTTGAGACGGCCTCGCCGAGAATCATGTCGAGTTCGGCGTTGCGATAGCGACCACGATTAAAGTTTCCGCCGGTCAGGTAGGTGAAGAGGTCGCGCAGAAAGATCGGGTCTTGGTTGCCGCCCACCCAACGACCGGCAGTGAGTTGATACTGCCCGTTGCGCTGCGCTTCGCGGAGCGTGTTGTCTTCGAGCGTTTCGATGTTGACGGGGATGCCCACCTCGCGTAGAGAGTTCTGAATCACGCCCGCATACTGGCGCACGACCGCGTTACTCGCGGAAATTTTGAAGCTGAGCGGCTCGGCGAATCTCAAGCGGGGGCCGTCGCCGTCGGGATCGGGGAAGCCCGCTTCGTCGAGCAACTTTTTCGCCTGCGCCGGATCGTATGCGTAGGTTTTTTGCTCGGTCGAATAAGCCCAGGACTCTTGCGGGAGAATCGAGTGGGCGATGCGCGCCTGTCCTTGCAGGAGATTCTTGACGATGCTCTCGCGGTCGATGGCGTAGGCAATCGCCTGCCGGACGCGCGCGTTGTTGACGGGCGCGCTCTCGTTATTGAAACCGATGTACTGCACGTTGACGCCGGGCGATTGCACGACCTGAAGGTTCGGGTTCTTCCCGAGATTGACGTAAGCGTCGGGCGAGAGCGCGGTGTTGACGGCAAGGTCGACGCGACCGGCGACGAGTTCGGCCTGCTGCGTGTTGGCGTCGAGGATGACTTTCACGCGCAGGTGTTTGATGTTGGGCGCGCCTTCCCAGTAATTGTCGTTCGCTTCCAGATCAACGACCTGCTGCGATTCGTCGTAGCTGACAAACTTGAACGCGCCGGAGCCGAGTGGCTTGATCGCCTGCGACTCGAACGTGTCTTCGGGGATGATGGCGATGGGGATCAAATTGGCGAACAACTCAAGCCACGGTCGGCGCAGCCGAAAGACGACCGTGCGCGGGTCGGGCGCTTCGACCGACGTGACGAACGGCTGCTTGCTCGCGCCCGTGCCTTCAAAAAAGGGCACGGCCTTCGGCGAATCGGAGGCGAGTAATTTATCGAAAGTATATTTCACGTCGGCAGAGGTGAGCGGCTTGCCGTCGTGGAACTTCACGTTGTCGAGCAGGGTGAAGGTGACGGACAGACCGTCGGACGCGGGCTGCACGCTCGACGCCAACTCGCCGACGTAGTCGAACTTTTCGTTCTTGCGCATCAGTTGGTTGAACATCAACTGGCGATAACGCTCGCTCGCCGCGTCGATCCCGCGCAGCGGGTCGAGCGTCTTCTGGCTGGCTTCGAGCACCATCACGAAGGCGTCGCCGCCCGCGCGACGGCAGGAGACGCCGGAGAGCAACAGGCACAGCAGCGGGGCGAACAGCAAACAATGCGTGAGCGGAAAATTATAAGTGCCAGTGGTCTGACGCCCGCCGCATCCTGAATTTCGGGTTCGCATCAAAAGTTGCCTCCATAGGTGTAATTGAGTTTGCGGTTGAGCGCGGCCACTTCGCCGGAGATTGCGTGGAAGCGCGCCGCGTCGAACGGTCGCGGCGGTTGGATGAGAGATTTGAAGTGTGCGATGCGTTCGAGCGACGCATTGACGCGTTCTTCGCTGAGAACGCCTTCGCGGACGGCTGCGAGCAGCGAGTCGAAGCCGCGCCGGATCAGGTCCGGGCGCGCGCAGATGAGCAACATATCCTCGCCCGCTTCGATGGCGAGACGCACGGTTTCCTCGATCTCGTAGTGGCGCGCAATCGCGCCCATCTCCAGATCGTCCGTGACGACCAGACCCGTGTAGCCGAGTTCGTCGCGGAGCAGTTTGGTGACGATCTGCGGGTTGATCGAAGCGGGGATGAGCCGCCCGCCCGCCGTGCCGCTTCTGAGATCGACTTGCGGGAAACCGCCGTGGCTGACCATGACGGCGTGAACCATGTTGTCCTCGCGCTGGAAAAGTTCGATGTAGGGCGCGAGGTCTTGCGCGATGAGTTGGTCTTGCGAGAGGTTGATGATCGGCATCTCTTCGTGCGAATCAACCTCGCCCGCGCCGATGCCGGGAAAATGTTTGGCGCACCCGAGGCAGCCTTCGCCTTGCAGCCCGCGCAGGTAGACCATCGTGTAGCCGAGCACCTCGCCGGGCGAGCGGCCATAGGAGCGCGAGTAGAGGCCGTTGGAGAGCAGGTCGCGGTCGTCCGTCATGATCGAGAGGACGGGCGCGAAGTTCATGTTGAAGCCGAGCAGGCCGAGGGCTTCGCCGGTGAGACGACCGAGCGTGCGCGCGGCAGCGAGGTCGCCATGCTGGCGTATGGTGCGCGCGGCGGGCATCGGCGTGCAGATCTTCCGCAGGCGATCAACGAGTCCGCCCTCCTGGTCGATGCCGAACAGCGGCTCGACGCGCACCACCTCGCGCACGCTGTCGAGCAGTCCGCGCAACTGTTCCGCGGACGCGACGTTGCGACCGAAGATGATGACGCCGCCCGGCTGCACGTCTGCAACGAGCGCGCGCGCGTCTGCATCGAACTCCGTCCCCGGCAGACCGATGTAGAGCAGTTGGCCGATCTTTTGTTCCAGCGTGAGTGAAGTAAAGTTGTCAGTCATCGGATTTCAAATGGCGAAAGTGAACTTGCTGTGTTTGAGAGATAAAGGGGGGCGCGCCAAAGGGGGATGACCGGCGAGCGCATGTGTTTAGAGACGGCGCAAGAGGGGCGCAGGCAAGGCGACCGAGCGCGGAGGACGAACTGACGTGGTAACTGCTCAAACGATTCGCGTGCGTATGTTTTTCAGGAGAGTACGGATTTCTTCCGACGAGAGGTTTTCTACATCAACGCCGCGCAACTCGTCAAGCAAGCTCTGGTTAACCGTGTCGAAGAGCGTCGCCTGCGCCGCGAGCGCGCGCCTGCCCGCGCGTCGCGCTGCCTGTCCCAACGCGCCGCCGCCGTTCTTTTCTTCCGCGTCAACTTCCACGGGTGCGCCCTCTGAATTTGAGAGTTCGGCGGTTGCGGCGTTCTCGGCGAACACGTCGAGTTCGTAGCGTTCGAGGCGTTGCAACACGTCGCGCGCGCGCGTGAGCACCGCCGGGGGAAGACCCGCGAGGCGCGCGACTTCGATACCGTAAGACTTCGAGGCGCGCCCGCGTTCGAGTTTGTAGAGGAAGATGACTTCGCCCTCGCGCTCGGCGACGCGAATACGATAGTTCTGCGCGCCGGGGAGGCGTTCGGCCAGTTCGGTCAGTTCGTGATAGTGAGTGGCAAAGAGCGTTTTGGCCGCGTGCGCGGTCGAGTCGTGCAGGTATTCGGCGACCGCCCAAGCGATTGAGAGTCCGTCGAAGGTGGACGTGCCGCGCCCGATCTCGTCGAGCAGTACGAGCGAGCGCGGCGTCGCGTTGTGCAGGATGGAGGCCGTCTCCGTCATCTCGACCATGAAGGTCGAACGCCCGCGCGAGAGATCGTCCGACGCGCCGACGCGCGTCCAGATGCGGTCGAACAGCGGCAGGTGCGCGCGCTCCGCCGGGACGAACGAGCCGACCTGCGCGAGCAACGCGATGAGCGCGACCTGCCGGAGAATGGTTGACTTGCCGCCCATGTTCGGGCCGGTGACGATGAGCAGACGATCCGTAGAATTGTTCATGTAGAGATCGTTCGGGATGAAGGGCGTCTCGCTCGTCGCCTCGATGACGGGGTGACGACCCTGCACGATCTCGATCTCGTCGCCGTCGTGAAGAGACGGCTTCTGGTAACGTTGGCGGACGGCTGTCGTCGCGAGCGCGGCCAGCACGTCGAGCATGGCGAGGGCGTGCGCCGTCGTTTGCAGACGCTTCGTCTCGGTCGCCACACGTGCGCGCACTTCGGCGAAGATGGTCGCTTCGAGTTCGCCGATGCGTCCCTCCGCGCCCATCACTTTCTGCTCCAACAATTTGAGTTCGGGCGTGGTGTAGCGTTCGGCGTTGGCGAGAGTTTGCCGCCGCTCGTAGTCGGCGGGGACGCGCGCGGCCTGACCCTTTGAAACCTCGATGAAGTAGCCGAAGACGTTGTTGAAACGCACGCGCAGGGAATTGATGCCGGAACGCGTTCGCTCGCGCGCTTCGAGAGCGGCGATCACCCCTTTGGCGTCGCGGCTGATGGCGCGCAGTTCGTCGAGTTCTTCGGAGTAGCCCGCGCGGATCGCGCCGCCTTCGGAGAGATTGAGCGGCGGGTCGTCGCTGATGGCCTGTGCGATGACCTCGCGCACGTCCGTCAACTCGTCGGCGTTCTCACGCAAGACTTGCAGGAGCGACGACCCGGCGTCCGATAACGTCTGGCGAATCGTCGGCACTTGTTCGAGCGAGCGGCGCAGGGCAGCGAGGTCGCGCGGCGTGGCGGTGTTCATGCTGATACGCGCGATGAGTCGTTCGAGGTCGGCCACGTCTTTGAGGAGCGACTGCATGCGGTCGCGCTTCATGTGCGAGCCGTGAAAGTCTTCCACCGCCGCGAGCCGCGCTTCGATCTCGCCGCGACGCACCGATGGCCGCAAGAGCCACGCACGAAGCAAACGCGCGCCCATGCCCGTGACGGTCGAATCGATGACGCCGAACAGCGTGTGCGAACGCCCGGCGTTGTTCTGCGCCTCGACCAGTTCGAGATTGCGCACGCTCACGGCGTCGAGCACGAGATAATCCTGCGACGCGAAATAGGTGATGTCGTTGACGTGCGCGGCGGCGTCGCGCTGCGTCTCTCGCGCGTAGCGCAGGCACGCGCCCGCGGCGGTGACAGCATCAATCTTGCCTTCCAGCCCGTAGCCTTCGAGCGTGTACGCGCCGAACTGTTCGAGCAGCAGAGAGGCGCAAGAGATCGGTTCCCACAACCAATCATCCAGCGGCGACAGAGACATGCAACTGTTACCGAAGTTCGCCGTCTCGACGCCGTCGGGGCGTGCGAAAGGGACGACGTTCGTGTCGCGGTTGTTCGAGAGCGGGAGCGGCTCGGTGCGCGCGCCGCCCGCGTAAGAACTTTTGATGAGCGGCGCGAGCGAGGCGGGGAAGAGCAGTTCGCGCGGGCTGTAGGATTCGATGTCGGCGCGGATGCGTTGCCAGGCGTCCGCGCCGTGCGCCTCGGTCGCGCGAAATTCTCCGGTCGAGAGGTCTAAGAAGGCCACGCCGTAAGAATCGCCCGCGCCGCAGACGGCGGCGAGATAGACGCACTCGCGCGATTCCATCAACTGCGGGTCAATCGCCGTCCCCGGCGTGATGACGCGCACGACCTCGCGCCGGACGAGTTTCTTCGTCTTCGACGCGTCCTCGGTCTGCTCGCAGATGGCGACGCGAAACCCTTTGCGGATCAGACGTGCGATGTATCCCGACACCGAGTGGTGCGGTACACCGCACATGGGGATGCCCGCCGCGCCGCGCTCTTTGTGTCTCGCCGTGAGCGTGATTTCGAGTTCACGCGCGCCGGTCACGGCGTCGTCGAAAAAGAGTTCGTAGAAATCGCCGAGACGGAAAAAGAGAATAGTGCCGGGGTGTTGCTGTTTCAGTTCGTGATACTGACGCAGCATCGGAGTGAGTGTCGGTTCAGCCATGTTTCATCCAGAGAGAGGAATCGCCTGTTAAGCAACTAATGTATTGGATCAGCCGACGACGGGCAAGTCGAGAAAGCGATGAGGGCGGAGAGCGGAGGGATGAACCGGAAAAGCTCTCGCTTCGTTGAGCAGTTTCTTAATTCATCCCTCCGCCCTCCGCCCTCTAATTCATCCCTTATCTCAGGACGCGGAGGTCGCGTTCGCTGGTGATCTTCCAGCCGCGGTTGGTCTTTTGCCAGACGATCTCCTGTAGGACTTCGCCGCTTTGCGGCTGCGAAGAGTCGCCGCGGCTATAGGATTTGCGGAAGATGGTGGTGGCCGTATTTCCGGCCTGTCCGAAGGTGATTTGCGGGTCGCCGTTGCGACGGATGGACATGCCCGGCTCTCGAAAGAGTCGCGCCTTTTCGGCGCGCACAGCGGCGCGCGTGGTGTTTTGCGTGAGGTAAAAGGCGGAGACGTTCGGCATGTAGAAATTCGTCACCTGCGTCAGGTTGCGCGCGTTGTGCGCGGCGAGCCAACTGTCAACCGTCGAACGCAACGCGACGCGCTCTTTCTCCGCCGCGACCGTGACCGGCTGCGAGGCGGACGGCTGCGGCGACGGACTCGGGGTTGCCGTCGGAGGCTGCACCGTCGCCTCCGCTTGTGTGCCCGGCGTGGCGTTGGTCGAAGGCGTGGCGTTCGTGTTCGCGTTCGCAACGTCGCCGGTCGCACGGCTGCGCCACGCGTAGAGCAAGAGGCCGAGCAACGCCGCGAGAGCGAGCGAACCGAAGACGAGCGCGACGGGAAAACGGCGCGGCGCGTTCGTCGAGTTGAATGAACCGGACGGGGACGGGTTGACCTCTGTGGCCCCCCCGACCTCTGTGACGGCCTCGTCCTTTTGCGACGCGCCGGACGCGCGCGGCTCTGAGAACGCGGGCACGCTTTCGCCGGACGGCTCGGACGTTTTAGATATTTCCGACGCCGCAGGCATTTGCGGGTTCGACTCGACGGGCGCGACTGTCTCCCCTGAAGGTTGCGCGGAGTCGCCTTGAAGCGAGACAGGGTCGTCGAAGGTCGGCTCACCGGCGCGGTCGGTCTGTTTCTCGTTCGTGTGATGTTCGGTGAGCGGGGCTGCGTTCTCTAGCGGGAACGTCAACATTTCCGCCGGTGCGGCGCTGGTCTGCGCCGCCGCACTGATCTGCGCGGTGGTCGAAAATTTTTCGTCTGAGGGAATGTGCAGGACGAGCGGCGCGTTGTCGTCCGGCTTCAACGTGTGGCTGATGTCTTGCAGTCTGGAGGCAAACTCGGTGGCCGTTTGCGGGCGCGCGTCCGGTTCTTTGGCGAGCGAGTCGGCGACGAGTCTGGCGAGCGCGGGCGGGGTGTCGGGTCGGAGTTCGCGTATATCGCGCGGCATCTCGCGGACGTGCTTGAGGGCGATGGCGGTGGCCGAGGGCGCATCGAACGGCGGGCGACCCGCGAGCATCTCGAAGAGAATCACGGCGAGACTGTAAACGTCGGAACGCGCATCGGAATCGTGACCGGCGCACTGCTCGGGCGACATGTAGCGCGGCGTGCCTATGAGCGCACCGGCGGCGGTCAGCGGGTCGCCGCTCGTGGTCGTCTGTTCCAGCAGGCGTGCGATGCCGAAGTCTAAGACCTTAGCCTGTAGTTCGCCGCGATGGTCGCGCGTGAGGATGATGTTCGAGGGTTTCAAGTCGCGGTGAACGATGTCGGAATGATGCGCCGCGCCGATGCCGTCGCCCACCTGACAGGCGATCTCCACAGCCCACTTGATGGGCAGCGTCCCCTCTGCGTTCAGGTATTCGCGCAGGGTCTGCCCGTCGAGCAATTCCATGACGAGGTAGGCTTCGCCGTCGGCGAGCGCGCCGTAGTCGTATGTGTTGGCGACGTTCGGGTGATTGAGACGTGCGGCGGCGCGCGCTTCGCGCCGGAAGCGTTCGAGCGCCTGCGGGTCGGAGACGGAATCGGGCAGGAGCATCTTGACGGCGACGGGGCGTTCGAGTTCGACGTGCGTGCCGGAATAGACCGCGCCCATGCCGCCCCTGCCGAGCAGCCGGTCGAGACGATACTTCTCCGCGATGAGGCGCGGGCCGGGGCGCGCATGCGTCAACTGCCCGTGCTCCGCCACGTCACAGACCACCTCCGTGTCCTCGTAACAACGCCTGCATGTACGGCAGATTTTCATCCGACCAAAACACTCCAAACGTTTTCGCTGGTAGCCCCGACTGATAAAGCGCAAGTTTGAGGCGGACGCGTCTATTGGAACTAACCGAAAAACAGTTCGGCGACGTGATAAATCTCGTCGCTCAGTTTCTTGATCTCGCGCAGGGCTTCGTCGAGCGGGAAACTGACGACGCGCCTGCCATGAAGCGCGGCCATGTGCCCCCATTCCTCTGCGGCCACCATGTCGTAAGCCTTGATGCCGAAACGTGTGGCGAGCACGCGGTCGAAGGCGGTCGGGCTGCCGCCGCGTTGGACGTAGCCGAGTTGCGTAAAGCGAGTCTCGATGCCGGAGATGCGTTCGATCTCGCGCGCGACGAGCATGCCGATCCCGCCGAGACGACCTTGCCTGTAAATCTCCCCGTAGTTTTCCTCGCTCAGGAAATTCTCTTCCGGCACGGGGCGCGCGTCCTCTGCCACGACGATGATCGAAAACGCGCTTCCTTGTTCGGCGCGGTGACGCAGGAAATCGCAGACGCGCGAGAGCCGGAACGGGTGTTCGGGGACGAGCACCACGTCAGCCCCTCCGGCGATCCCGCCGTAAGCCGCGATCCAACCCGTGTGTCGTCCCATCACTTCGACGACCATCACGCGATGATGCGATTCCGCCGTCGAATGTAGTCGGTCAATGGCATCCGTCACAACGCTGACCGCCGTGTCGAATCCGAAAGTGAAGTCCGTGCCGCCGACATCGTTATCGATAGTCTTGGGGACGCCGACGATTGGATAGTTGTGCTCGCGCCACATGTCGCGCGCGGTGCGCAAGGTCCCGTCGCCTCCGACTACGATGAGCGCGCCGAGTTCGTGCTTCTCCCAGTTGAGGCGGATGCGTTCGATGAAGTCCGGTTCGTCAAACGGATTGGTGCGGGACGTGCCGAGGATCGTGCCGCCGCGCGGGAGAATGCCGGAGACGGAACTGCGCGTGAGCGGGGTGATGTCGTCTTCGATGAGGCCGCGCCAGCCGTTCTTAACGCCAAAAACCTGCGCGTCTTCGACCAGTGCGCGACGCACTACGGCACGAATGACAGCGTTGAGGCCGGGGCAATCGCCGCCCGCGGTCAAAATCCCTATGCGCACACCCATCAGTACAACCGAGTGGAAAAAGCTCGACCTTGAGCCACCTGTTTGCTTGAATTTAAAGTCGCGCCTATAATCGCGCGGCATACCATCGCATGTCAAACTTGAGAAGCGAAAGTGAATCCACGACCGCGCGAGATGCGCCTGCCGACGCTGTGTTGGCAGCAACGGCAGGCGCGCCGCTCATCCTGAGCCTCGACACGGCGACCGAAGTGAGAAGCGTCGCAGTCGTGCGCGGGGAACGCGTTCTCGCCTGTACGCGCGGCCAAGTGTTGAGGGAAAACTCCGCGCGCGTGCTGCACGACGTTGCCGAAACCTTGTCTGCCTCCGGCGTCAAACTCGAAGACATAGAACTCTTCGCGGCGGCGATCGGGCCGGGCAGTTTTACCGGCCTGAGGTCGGGACTCGCCACCGTCAAGGCTTTCGCAGCGACCTTGAACCGGCGGGTCGCAGGCATCCCCACGCTCCACGCCATCGCTTACGCCTGCGGCCCTACGGCGCGCGTGCTGGCCTGTCTGCCCGCAGGTCGCGGCGAGGTGTTCGCGCAACTGCTTTCGGTTGACGACGCGAAAGCCGTGCGAGAGTTGAGCGAGCCTTTTCACCTGAGTCCGGCGGCGGTGTTTGAGAAAGCCGCGAACCGGGGCGGCGACTTGAAGTGGGCGGGACGCGGGGCGCACGCACACGCCGGGGCGATACGCGAGTTTGCGATTGAGAAGGGAATTGTCTGGCGCGATCCGGACGCCCGCGAAGCTGAGTCCGGTGCAAACGGGTCTGATTTAGATGACAATGTGTGTTGGACGCTCGCGCCGCCGTCGGAGTCTTACGCGACGCAGATCGCCGCGCTCGGTTTGATGAATTACCTTGATGGAAGTACGTTGGTCGCGGAAGATTTACAGGCGCTCTATGTACGTCTGTCAGATGCGGAGTTGAACGAGAGATGTCGAGCGTAGACCTCGCCGCCGAACCCACACACAGCGATTACGAAATCGATCAGATGACGCCGCACGATTTGCTTGAGGTCGTCGAGATCGAAGAGGCGTGCCGCCTGAGCCTGTGGGGCTGGGATTCCTATTACTCCGAACTGTCGCGCCCCGAAGCGATCATGATCGTCGCGCGACGCGCCCGCGCCGAGACACAGACCGGACACGCCCTCTACGGGTTTCTCAGCGCGAGAGTCTCCGCACAAGAGTTGCACATCAATAACATCGGCGTACACGAATCGGCGCGGCGGCGCGGCATCGGCGACGCGCTGATGCAGGAGGCCGTCACGACGGCCATCAGGCAGGGAGCGCGCGCGGCCATCCTCGAAGTGCGCGCGGGCAACGTTGCGGCTCAGTCGCTTTACCGTCGATACGGTTTTGAAGTCGTCGGCAGGCGTCGGCAGTATTACCGCGCGCCGCCGGAGGACGCGCTCCTGATGCGCGCCTCGCTGAAATCTCCCACTTGATTCAAGCGCGGTTTTTAGCTACCATTTTCCCATTGAAATCATAAACGCGGGAAGGGCATCAACGTCTCGTCTCGAAAGCGAATTGTTCGCACCACCCAAACGCATCTGCCAAAAGGAGGCTTCCCTGAAATGGAACTGACCAACACGGACAGCTTAAGAGAAGAATTGATTATGAACGACCCCGAGTTTCGCGAATTGGCGCGTGAACACGGACGCTACGAGGCACGCCTCAGCGAACTGACCTCTCTCGCTTATCCGAACGACGAGGAGCAGTTGGAAGAGATTACTCTGAAAAAGAAGAAGCTGGCCGTTAAAGATCAGATGCATGAGATCATGCTTCGTCACCAGAAAACTGAAGAGTCCGCGCACTAGAAGCGCCGGGCCTACCCGCAGATTCGTAGATAGTTTTACAAGATAAGGGAGGGGACGCCGTAGGGTGAAAATACGTGCGTCCCCTTTTCTCATTTTTCCGCAATGCTAACGAAGAACAGGATTGAAACGTGATACGAGACGGCATCCCATTTGTCTTAGTCCCACTCGCAGCGGCGTTGCTCGCGGCTCTCACCGGTTACTGGTACGTCGCAGTCCCGCTCCTGCTGCTCGCCCTCTTCATGGCCTACTTCTTCCGCGACCCGGAACGCACGCCCCTCTCCGAGCAGGACATCATCGTCGCCCCCGCCGACGGGCGCGTGACGAGAGTGGCGCAGGTTATCCCGAACGATACGCAGTCGCCGCAGGTCGTGAGCATCTTCCTGTCCGTCTTCGACGTACACGTCAATCGCGCCCCCATCGCCGGCGAGATCGTAGACGTTGCTTACACGAAGGGTCGGTTCATGATCGCCACGCGCGAGGAAGCGAGCGTCGTCAACGAGCAGAACGCCTTGACGATCCGTGGCGAGCGGATGACCGTCGTCTGCAAACAGATCGCGGGCGTGCTGGCGCGCCGTATCGTGTGTTGGAAGCGCAAAGGCGAGAAGCTGAATCTGGGGGAGCGTTTCGGCTTGATTAAGTTTAGCTCGCGTACCGATCTGGTGCTCCCGCCGGAGGTCGAGATCAGTGTGCGCGTCGGAGACCGTGTGCGGGGTGGCGTCAGCGTGATCGGGAGGCTGCGAGGATGAGCACAGACCAAGAGGAAATGGGCGACGCCACCGCGCCTCAGAAGGAGCGACGCGGAATCCATAAAGGGCTGTACCTGATCCCTTCCGCCTTCACAGCGGCAAACATCGGGATGGGTTATTTCGCCGTGATGGGAGCCTTGCGCGGGTTTCAATTACTCGAAGGAGGGACGGAAGCGGAACTGATACAGGCCACTTCTCAT
>Ga0307513_10005442_pt1 | contig 16827 bp, 11 predicted proteins | sample 15_EM_MG_FD_202174 | JGI IMG/M metagenome (GOLD analysis project Ga0307513, IMG submission 202174) | Populus trichocarpa ectomycorrhiza microbial communities from riparian zone in the Pacific Northwest, United States - 15_EM | ecosystem: Host-associated > Plants > Roots > Unclassified | place... | reverse complement strand
GCACGGTCGCGGTGTCCGCGCCGCAGCGGGCCGCGTGCCGCAGCGCGTCCGGGGCGGCCATCCCGGAGCCCAGCGCCGCGGTGAGCGCCGCGGCGAAGTTGTCCCCGACCCCGTACGTGTCCGCCAGCTCACCCGAGGGCGGCTCGGCCGGGTACCTGCCGCCGCAGCCGCTGGCGGTGAAGTACCGGCCGCCGCGCGCCCCGTCGGTGAAGACCAGCAGCCCAGGCGGCTGGGGCAGGGTGCCGGGGCGGCACCGCTCGTCCGGATCGTTCGCGCTGCCGACCAGTGCGTCCAGGGCGACGCCGGCGGCCCGCACGGTGGCCGCTTCGCGGCTTGTCGCGACGAGGACGGCGGCGGCGCGGGCCAGGCGCAGCGCAGGTACGTCGCCGGCCGTGAAGTACACCGCGTCGTAGCCGCCCAGCGCGGTCCAGTCGAGCGGGTCGTGGCCGGCCGGCGCGAGCCGCTCGCCGATCGTCAGCGTGGTGCGCTCCCCCGAGCCGTCCACGAGGCTCACCGCCCGGCTCGTCGGGCCGTCCCGCCGCGCGGCGACGACCTGTACGCCCCGCTCGGCGAGGGCCTGCCGGGCCAGGTCCGCCTCCGCGTCCGCGCCCAGGGCGGTGAGGAACGTGCAGGAGCCGGCGAGCGCGGCCAGCCGGACGGCGGCGACCGCACCGCCGCCGGCCGGCCCCTGCCAGATCGTCCTCGTCGAACAGATCTCCCCGACGGCCGGTAGCCGGTCCACCCGCACGATCGTGGTCCACTCGACGTGTCCCACGACGGCCACCCGAAGCGACCCCATTTCACATCCCTTTGGTCGGTATACGCCTATTAGTGAGCATATAGTTACTTCGTGAACATCGAGGTGGCTACCGCGCCCGGGTCCCCCTCCGACGGGGCCGTGGTCGGCGTCGACCTGGGCGGGACGAAGCTCGCGGCGATCCTGGTGGACGCGCACGGGGTACAGCTGCACCGGGTCCAGCACCGGATCGCCGGCTACCCGGACGCCCTCGACGCGGTCGCCGCCGCGGTGGCCGAGTGCCGGCGGGCCGGTGGCCGCTCGGCGGGACGGATCACCGCCGTGGGAGTGGCGGTGGCCGGCCCGCTGGACCGGGACCGCGAACGGGTCCTCGCGGCGCTCAACCTCGGCTTCGCCGACCAGCCCCTGCGCCGCGACCTCGCACAGCTGCTCGACGTGCCGGTGGTACTCGAGAACGACGCGAACGCGGCCGCCTTCGCCGAGTACCGGTTCGGCGCGGCACGCGGCTGCCGGTCGCTGCTGCTGCTCACGCTCGGTACCGGCATCGGCGGTGGCCTGGTGATCGACGGCGAGATCGTCACCGGCGGCCGTGGCGCCGCCGCCGAGCTCGGCCACCTGCCGGTCGATCCGGACGGCGAGCCGTGCGGCTGCGGTGCCCGGGGCTGCCTGGAGCAGTACGCGAGCGGCTCCGCCCTGGCCCGGATCGCCGGCATGCCGGGCCGGCTCCTCGTCGCGGCGGCCACCCGGGGCGACCGGGCCGCGTCCGACCTGCTCACCGGCGCCGGGGACCGGATCGGTCGGGCGCTGGCCGCCCTCACCCCGGTCGTCGACCCGGACCTCGTGCTGCTCAGCGGCGGGCTCGCGCACGCCGCCGCGACCCACCTGCTGCCGCCCATCCAGGCGGCGCTCGACAGGTACTGCCCCTTCCGGGCGCAGCGGCCCGCGCCCGAGGTGCGGCTCGCGGCGTGCGGTGTGGACGGCGGCGCGCTGGGCGCCGCCGCGCTAGCCGGCGCCGCTGTGGACGACCGCTCGGCCGGCGTCGCACTCGCGGTCGAGCTCGGCGACCCGGCCGTGCACCTCGGCGTACCGGCGACGGATCGGGCCGTCCGCTAGCCGCCCACGCCACCCGCCGTCACGCCCGGCACCCGGCCAGGTCGAGGGCCGCGGCGACCCCGATCCGGGTGAAGCAGTCGATGCGCAGGTCGGCGTCCTCGAACTCGACGCCCGCGGTGAGTGGTCCGGCGACCGCCACGCAGCGGATCCCCGCGCTCTTCGCCGCCCGGACGCCGCGCGTCGAGTCCTCGAACGCGACCACCCGGTCCACGTCGACCCCCATCCGGGCGACCGCCGCCTGGTACAGCGCCGGACTCGGCTTCGCCCGCGCCGCGTCGCCGTCCGCGCACTCGACCACCTCCCAGCCGGCTTCGATCTCGCCCTGCCGCGTGTACTCGGCGATCCAGGCACGCGTGCTGTTGCTGACGATGCCCCGGCGGATCCCCCGCGCGTCGACGTCCGCCAGGAAGGTGCGCACGCCCTGCCGTAGCCCCGCCCCGGCGAGCAGCTCCCGCTTGCGGACATCCACCGCGGCCCGCGCCGCGCTCCGGTCGACCGGGGCGCCGGTGACCTCCTCGAGGTATCCCCAGGGGTCCGGATCCAGGCCGCCCATCAGCGCACACCACCGGTCTTGCGGAAGCCGCCGCCCAAACCCCCGGAAGTACTCGTCGTACGCCTGGAAGACCAGCGGCTCGCAGTCCCACAGGGTGCCGTCGAAGTCAAAAAGGAAGGCGACATCGCGCATCCCGAGAACATATCACTACAAAATAGGGCATAGACATCGTGTACCGGCCATAAAACTGGGCTCAGGCCGCACTCGCGAGAGCGGGACCTGAGCCCAGTCACCGGTTGAACCGGCGGGTTACCTGTGTCGCTTCCTGATGCGGATCGGCTCGGAGGCCGCCGACGCCGGGGCGTACCCCGTGGCGGTGGCGGTGACCACGACCCGGATCTGCTGGCCCGCGTCGGCCGGCCGGACGAGGTAGATCGGCAGCGTCGCGTGCGGGATGTTGACGCCGTTGCGCTGCCACTGGTAGGTGAACTTCGCGCCCTTGACCGACCATTCGCCCGGGAGCGCGATCAGTCCGAGGTCCAGCAGCGAGATGATGCGTGGCGGCTCGACGTTTCTGATCGGAGCGGGGCCGACGAGCTGCCCCACGCCCCAGCGCGCCGTGGTCTGGTAGCCGAGGCCGGTCGGGTCGGCCCAGGTCCGGACCGCCGTGCGCACCGCGGCGGTCGCGTCGTTGACCTGCACGTCCAGGCCTTGGAAGGTACCCAGGCCGCCGTACGTGAGCATGTTGATCGCCGCCTCGACGACGTAGCCGCCCGGCACCCGGCTGGTCGCCGACCGCAGGCGCGTGGCCTGGGCGGCGTCGTCACCGGTACCGAACGACGTGGCGTTGTCGGCGCTGATGCGGATCTGGGTGTCCACGTCGCGGTACGCGCCGTTCTTGGCGTTGCCGGCGTCCACGAAGATCTCCACCGAGTCCTGCACCCACGGGTCGGACGCCGACACGTCGATCGTCGGGTCGGCCACCTCGGCCAGGACGTAGAGCGTCTGGTCCCGCCAGAGTGTGCGTACCGTCGCGATCGCGCCGCCGTCGCCCTCGACCGACTTGGCGGTCGTGACCGCGTTGGCGTCGGCCCACAGCGGGTCCACCGCCCCGTCGACAGTCACCGTGTTACGGGCCTGCCGAACCTCCAGATAGGACAGAGCCTCGACGAGGCCGACCGTGCCGGTGGCGCCGGGACTGTTCCAGCCCGCCGCGCTCGCGCCGTCCGTGGCCCGTACGTCCAGGGTGAGCGTGCCGCCCTGCGCCGCCCCGGCGAGCGGCAGGTGGGCGACCACGGCGTACCCACCGTCGCGGGCGGTGACCACGGCGCTCGCGCCACCCGTGGTCGCGCCGCCCCGGCCGACGGTGTATGTCGCGCCCTCGAGCTCGAACGTCACCGCGTCCGCGGCCTCCACGTCGCCATCGGTGACCGTGACGTACGCCGTGAGGTGGTCCGCCGCCCAGCGGAGCTGGAAGCCGGCCACCTCCCCGATCGGGTGCAGCGGCAGCTTGGACCACTCGAGCGACTTCGTCGCCGCCGCGTCCAGCGCGACGGTGCCGGCGAACACGTTCGCGGTACGCAGCCGGGGTGGCAGGTCCTGCCCGCCGACCGCGCCGTAGTAGGCCGGTTTCGCCCGTAGCGAGTCGTCGAAGATGAGCGGCGCCCCGTTGTTCACCCGCCAGCTTCGGCCATCGGTGAGCCCCCACATGGTCACGGAGAACAGGTCGTCGGCGTACTCGCGGAAGACGTTGAACGCGTCCCGGTAGTAGTAGCCCTGCTCGATGCGGAGCGCCTGGCTCACCGGCGTACCCGTCGGCACGTCGAACTCGGTCACCGCCTGCGTGACCGGCAGATCCTCGAACTCCGCCAGCGCGTCGCCGAGGGCCGAGATCGGCATCGTGAGGTTGACGTGGAACTGGTGCCCGACGCCGTCGACCGGTATGTCACGCGCGAGGAGCCGCTCGACCAGGCCCAGGTAGCGTCCCCGCTTGCCGGCCTGCTCGGTGTTGTAGTCGTTGATGAACAGCTTGACCGGGCGGGTCACGCCATCCGCGGCGTAGACGTCGTTGAACGCCTCGTCGGCGTACTGGAAGGCGAGATCGATGTACTGCTCGCCGAGGATGTTGTACCAGTTGCTACGGCGCAGGCCGTCGGCGAAGTCGCCGGTGTCGGCGATCACCTCGTTGACCACGTCCCACGCGACGAGCGGGTTCGTGTCGCCGCCGAACGGGCCGTAGGTGTCGCTCATGTGCTCGGCGATGGCGAAGACGTGGGTCCGCAGCCGGTCACGGAGGATCTGCTGGTCGGCCGGCGAGCTCGTGAGTGGCTGGCCGGCCGCGTTCTGGAAGAACCACGCCGGCGTCTGGCTGTGCCACACAAGGACGTGCCCGTACACCGTCAGGTCGTTCTCCTGGGCGAACCGCATGATCGCCCCGGCCTGCTCGTGCGGGGTGAAGACCCGCTCCGCGTTGTACCAGGACTCGGGCTTCATGTGGTTTTCGGCCGTGACCTGGTTGAAGTGGCGCAGCAGGAGCTGCGACGGACCGCCGGCGGTCTCGCGGCTGTCGATCGCGACGCCGACCGGGAAGTCGACGGTCTCGTGGATGCCGGGGAGATCCTCGATGACCGGCGGCTCGGGCACCCGCACGAGGACGTCGTCGACGAGGAAGTCGCTCGTGTTGCCGGTGGCGCCACTCTGGTACCGCGTCTCGAAGTAGAGGAACGCGGTGTCCGCGACCGGCGCGGTGAAGCTCGCCGTCACCTCGGTCCAGCCCGTGTTCGTGACCGTGTCGAACCGAGCCAGCGTGCTGAACGACTGGCTGCCGCCCGCGCTGCTCTGCAGGCTCAGCCAGATCTCGTCGGTCGGCTGGCCCTCGGCGAACCGGAGCCAGGCGCTCACCTCGTAGGTCGCGCCACCCTCGAACAGGCCGGTCACGTCGTGTCCGATGCCGGCGCCCTGGTTCGGGCGGTTGGTCACCAGCGCGGCGGCCGCGCCGCCGTGCGCCACACCGCTGAGCTCCAGCGTCGGCGCGCCCTGGCCGCCGTCGCGCCCCACCCAGCCGTCCAGGCCGTCCTCGAAGTCGGTGTCGACGACCACGGTGCCCGGCTCCGGGCCACCGCCGCCGGGCGCGGTGACGAGGATGTCGTCGACGATCAGCGTGTACGGCGCGGCGAGGTTGTCACTGCCGATGTAGATCTGGAACTGGGTCGGGTCGGTGCCCTCCGGCGCGGTCCAGCTGCCGGTGATGGCGGTCCAGCCGGCGGCGTTGACCGACGCGTTGCCGACCCAGCTGAATGCCGGCTTGGCGACGAAGCGGACCCCCGCCGAACCCGCGGTGCCCTCGGCCAGGCGCGCCCGCATCGACAGCGTGTACGTCGTGCCGGGCTCGAAGATGCCGGCCGGCGACTGGATGCCTTCGTAGTCGTTGTCGCGGTCGACGATGCGCAGCGCCTTGCCACCCTCGGGCAGGTCGGCCACGGCGAGGGTGACAGCACCACTCTGTGTCCAGGTGCCGGTGGTGCCATCCTCGAAGTCGACGGCGCTGGTGACCGTGTCCGCTCCGGCGGCCAGGCCGGCCACGGCGACCGAACCGGCGACGGCCAGACAGACCGCCATAACCACTCTCAATATTCGTGAATGCCTATGTCTGTGGCGCATGGGAATACTCCTTGGTTTGGGCCGTTGGGCGCACCAACGCCCGGCGTGCCCAGGCACCAGGTGATGGAGATGGGCGCATCTTATCGATGTCTCAAGCACCCGTCGATACGACTGGCCGATCACCGTCGTCGATTCGGTGAGCCTTTGCCCCTGCATGGGCCCCCACCCCGAAGGGGTCGTCTACCTGACTGACCAGCACCCTTTGTCGTCGCACCGAAATAGGATGGCGTTCGCCTTTTGGGAGGTGTGATGGGCTTTCCGGTACAGACCGTCATCCAGCCCGCCGTGCTGGCCGGCAAGAAGAACGGTCGTCTTCCAGAGACAATCCTGGTCGAGGTCCCGTGCTTGTTCGGCGGGCCGACGGTCAGACTCCTCACCCCCGCGGCCCGCGCCTGGCGGGCACTGCGCGCCGCCGCCCTGACCGCCGGCCACTCACTCAAGGCGGTCAGCGCCACCGACTCCTATCGCCCGTTCGACGTACAGGAACGGATCTTCCGCGACCGGTACACCACCACCAGGGTGCCCGGCATGCGGGCGCGGGAGTGGCAGGGGCAACTGTGGTTCAAGCGGGACCCCGACCTGGCCAACGCGGCGGTCCCCGGTACCTCCAACCACGGCCGCGGCCTGGCCGTCGACACCGGCGAGGAGCGCGACCAGGACTCCGGCGTCGAGTCCCTCGACCAGGCGACCCTGCGATGGCTCCTGGACAACGAGCTCCGGTTCGGCTTCTCCCACGAAGACCAGACCGAGCCGTGGCACATCCGCTATTTCGCCGGAGACACCCTCCCCGCCGCCGTACAGGACTTCACCGGAGAGGACGAAGACATGGCCCTCGGCGAGGACATCTACCGCCTTCTACACGACGGACGGCGCCCACCCGGCACCGCCCAAACGGCCGGCGGCGGCGTACCCATCGCCTGGATCGTCCGCCAGATGACCGAAATCAAAAACGAACAAACCAAGGCCCGACTACGCGACGAGGCCATCCTCACCGCTGTCCGCGGTGCCGACGACGGCGCCCAGATCCTCGCCGCCATCGACCAATCAGCCGCCAAACAAATAGCCGCGGTCAAGGCCCTCCGGGTCGACCTCGCCCGCGAGCTCGCCGACGACTTCCTCGACGCCCTCAACGGCCAAGTCGACAACACCACGGCCGAACTCCTACGCGAGGCCATGGACACCGCCGTACGCCAAGTAACCGGCGGCGCCGAGGGCTAAGTCCCAGTGATCAAAGCTCCCCTCAAGTCGTTCTAGCTACTTCAGGGGAGCTTTGATCACGGAGACGCATCCTGCGGACGGAAGCGCAGCCGTTCCTCGTGTGCGCGTGGCTCCCGTGTCCTCATCGCCCGGCTCGGGCGCCGGCGGTCGCGGGTGTGGTGGCGGCGGCGGTCGCGGGTTCGGTGAGGATGTGGTCGCAGGCGCGGTCGGCGACCGCGGCGATGGTCAGTGATGGGTTGGGGCCGACCGGGCCGGGCATCAGCGAGCCGTCGAGCACATGCAGGCCGGGAAAGCCGAAGACCTCGCCGTACTGGTCGCAGACGCCCTCGCCGGCGTGGCGGCCCATCGGGACGCCGCCGAGCGGGTGGACCGTGACGACCCGTTTGGACCACCACAGTGGATTGTCGACGAAGCGGGCGCCGAGGTCGGCGGCGATCGCGCGCATTGTCTCGCGGACGCGGGCGAAGTACTGCTCCGAGGTGGCGGTCGTCCAGTCCACCTCGAGGAAGCCCCGGCGAAGCCGCATGACGCCGTCGGCGACGTCGCGTCCCATGCCCAGCAGGGGAAGGGAGCCGCTGCCCAGCGTGCCCGGCCCGAGCAGCACGGACAGGGCCGCGGAGATCTCCGACACCGGCGAACGGCTCAAACGGCCGCGTAGCCGGGCGTACGCGAACAGCAGGGCCCGCCGCAGCAGCCCATGCACCTGGGATGTCTCGACGAGCCATTCCGCGAACACCGGGTAACCGGCGTCCTGGATGTAGTAGCCGCGGCCGGTCGAGCCGTCGCCGTCGACCTCGTCGCCCACCCGGATCGTGCTGGTGATGACCGGTCCCCGGCTGCCGTCGACGCGGATCGCGTCGCCCTGGGGATCGCATGCCTTGAGCAGGAAGGCGAGCAGGTCCCCGTTGCCGCTGAAGCGGGTGCCCAGGCTGGTGCTGAGGCCGGGAAACGCGCCGCGGTTACGCAGCAGCAGATAGGTGCTGCCGAAAGCACCGGCGGCGATAATCAGCCGGGAACAGGTGATCCGCTCAAGCGGCAGGCGCGCGGTCGGCGTCTTGCTACCTTCGTGCTCCGGCTTGTGACGTACGTAGAACACCTCGAATCCGCCACCCGGGATCGGCGCGAACCGGCGTACCTCGCAGCGGGTACGGATGTCGGCACCGTGATGAGCAGCGGCCGAGAGGTAGGTGTGGTCGAGTGTGTTCTTCGCCCCGTCGTTGCAGCCGATGTCGCATTCCCCGCACAGCCGGCAGCTACGGCGGGGAAGGCCGTGGAGGTTGGGATAGTCGGTGGTGATCGGCGCTCCCGCCACCGGCGCCTCGGGTGGGCCGAAGGACACCGCCAGCGGTGGGCGCTCCCAGGCCAGGCCCAGCTCCGCCGCGCTGTGCCGCATCGCGTTGGTCTTGGGCGTGTCGTTGTACGGATACCGGGTGGCGCCGAGCATGCCCTCGACCGTCGCGTAGTGCGGGTCCAGGTCGTCGCGCGTGACCGGCCAGTGCTCGTATCCACCACCGGGCAGCGGCGACTCCTTCACGAACCAGTGCTCGTCCTTGCGCAGCAACACGTTCGCGTAGATGAGCGAGCCGCCGCCCAATCCGCTGGAGACGACACCGTCGATGCCACGGAAAGCCCAGATCTGAAACAGCCCGTGCAGGCCCTCGCTCGGATCCCAGAAATTGCGGGCCATCTCGGCCGGTGTGCGGGCGAAACTGCCCGGCGGGTACGCCTTTCCACGCTCCAGCAGCACCACCGAGCGACCGGCTTCGGCGAGCCGGTAGGCGGTCACCGAGCCGCCAAATCCCGACCCCACCACAACGGCGTCCACATGTTCGGATGTCCCTGAATTGGCGTCAGCGCCATTCCACCGTCGAACCATGTCGCCTCCCACCCGAACATTCACCGTAACCCGGACACATGTGTCCTATTGGTGATTTCGGATGTTTCAGCGAGGGATCAGGAGGTGGCCAGCAAAGCCGCCGAGTAGGGGTGGCGGGTCAGCACGTTCGGACCGTCTTCGGTGACCACCACGACGTCCTCCAGGCGGACACCGCCGCCGCCCGGGACGCCGGGGACGATGATGGTGGGGACGACGGCCAGCACCATGCCCGGTTCCAGCACGAGATCCGGGGTGCCGCGGCCGGGTGGGGCGATGAAGGGTGGCTCGGCGTACCCGACCCCGATGCCATGGGCGATGATCATTTCTTGCATGTGGCCGTAGAACGGTGAGTCGGCGTAGTGCTTGAGTGCCGCGGCCTGCACGTCGGTCGCGAGTGCGCCGGGGCGCAGCGCGTCGATCGTGGCGCGGTGGATGTCGTACACGGTGCGGTAGATCGCGCGTTGGGTGTCGTTGTCCGGCTCCACGCAAGCGAAGGTGCGGGTCGCCTCGCTGAAGATGCCGTTGAAGCAGGCGCCGATGTCGATGAAGACCAGGTCGCCGCGGCGGATCATCCGGTCACCCGCGAACCGTTGCATCGGCGCAGTGTTGGGGCCGGAGCAGACGATGAGGTTGCACTGCGGCACCTCGGCGTTGTGGGTGTAGAAGACCTTCATCACCTCGGCGAGCACGTCGCACTCGCGCACCCCGGGCTGTACGGCCTGCTCGGCGGTGGCCATCGCGAGGTCCACGATCGTCGAGGCGTCCTCGAGTAGGGCCACCTCGGTCGGCGCCTTGACCAGCCGGGAACCGTTGAGCGGGGCGTTGGCGTCGACGATCGTGTATCCGTCGAGCAGCTCCTCCAGGCGGCGCAGGACGGTGACGGTGGCGATGTCGACGCCGACCCGGCCGCCGTGGCAGCCGAGCTCGGTCAGTGCCTCGGCGATCGGCTGGAGGGCCGAGGCCGGTGCGGTCTCGCTGACCACACCGGTCGGGAAGGCCCGGATGCGTTCCGGCGGGATCCAGGTCATGGTGGCGCGCCGATGCGGTGTGTCGTCCTGATGGACGAAGACCACGACGTCGTCGCTGCCCCGGACGCTGACCACGGCCTGCCGGACCATGAAGTTCGGGGCCCACAGCGGGCGCAGGCCGGCGATGTAGCGGCAGTTGGCGTACTCGAACGCGACCACCGCGTCGAGGTCGGCCGCTGCCATCGCCTCCTGGACCCGGCGGTGCCGGAAGCGGCGTAGGCCGGCGTAGTCGATGCCGTCTCGCCAATCGACGTCGTAGCGCATGGGCTCCTTCTTCGGGTCAGTCGGGCGGGGACACCTCCGTCATCCCCAGCCGGATCTTCTTGGCGTTGAGCATGTGGCCGCGGGCCACCTCCGCCGCCCGGGCGACGTCGCGGGCCTCGATCGCGTCGAGCAGCAGCTCGTGCTCGTTCGACGCGGTGCCGAGGCGGCCCGGCTGCTGCAGGGTGCTGCGCTCGAAGCGGCGGACCCGGTCGTGCACGACCCGGATCTGGCTGAGCAGGAACGCGTTGCCGCCGGCCTCGGCGATGTGCTCGTGGAACTCCAGGCTCAGGCCCGACACCCGTTCGAAGTCACCGGCCTCGGCGAGGGAGATCATCTGGCTGTTGAGCCAACGGAGCTGCGCGATCTGGGGCGGGGTGGAGTTGCGGGCGGCGAGCTCGGCCGCGACCCCGTCGAGCGCCACCCGCACGTCGTAGATCTCCAGGATCTCGGTCGGGGAGATCGGCGCCACCGAGAGGCGGCGACCGCCGCGCCGCTCGATGAGCCGCTCGGCCTCGAGGCGCAGGATGGCCTCCCGGACCGGCGTGCGGCTCACCCCGAACGTGCGGGCCAGGTCTTCCTCGGCGAACTGTGGCCCGGGCATGAGGATCTTGGTCAGGATCGCGTCCCGGAGCGTCCCGAAGACCGCGTCGGAGGAGCCCTCACGGGTCTTCCGCTCGTCCCAGAGATCGACGACCGGCTGCATGAGGGAATCAAGCTCCTGCTTCGTCACCTGTACGCTCACCGCCCGTCCCGCTCAATTCTGTCGACAATGCACACCGTTTGAGGATACAGAGGCGCTCAGCCTGGCCGTGGACCCGGTGTGACCACGGATCCCGGGTCCCCGCCTGACAGGTACGCCACCACCTGCTCCGCGCAGCGCCGCCGAAGGGTTTGCTGGGCAAGCGATCCACGCCCGCCGGTATGCGCGGTGAGCAGCACGTTCGAGTGGCCGTCAGCGATCAGCCGGCGCCACCGCTCCTCACCCACCGTGACGTCGAGGCCGACACCGGACACCATTCCGGTACGAACGGCGGCCTCCAGGGCGTTCTCGTCGATCACCTCGGCGCGGGCGGCGTTCACGACTACCAGGCCGGGCCGCGCCGACCCCAGCGTGGCCGCGTTGAGCAGCCCCTCGGTCTTCGGGGTGAGTGGCGTGTGCACAGACACCGCGTCCGCCTCGGCAAGCGCCTCGGCCAGTGGCACGACCCGGGCGCCGGGCACCTCATCGACGAACGGGTCGACGACGAGCACCTGCCGGAAGAGCGGCGCGGCCTTGGCCACCAGGCGCCGCCCGATCCGCCCGGCGCCGAGGACGGCGAGCACGCACTCGCCGGTCGGCCGGGAACGGTCGACGGCCGCGCGCGCCGAGGGCAGGTCATCGGCGAGGGCGGCGACGTGCGCGCCGGGCACGCCGCGCAGCAGGCTGAGCACCAGCGCGAGCGCGTGGTCGGAGACCTCCTCGACGGTCGCGTCCGGCACGTTCGACACGGTGATGCCGTGCGTGGCCGCCGCGGCGACGTCCACGTTGTCGACGCCGACCCCACGCCGAACGATGAGGCCGAGACCGTCGAGACCCTCGAGGGTGGCGGCGTCGAAGGGTTCGACCGCGCCCAGGATGATCACCCGGGCGCCGGCGGCGTGCGTGGCGATCTCGTCCCGGGTACCCAGCGGGCGCAGCTCGACGCGGCACGGCACCTGGTCCGCGATGCCGGTCTCCCACCGGGTCAGCGGCCCGAGCCGCGCGCTGAGCAGCACCAGCGGTAGGTCGCTCACCAGGACCTCCGGCGCACGTCCATGATGAGGTCACCGACCCCGTCCACGGTGAGGGTGAGCCGGTCGCCCGGGACGATCTCGCCGACGCCGCCGGGCGTGCCGGTGGCGATGACGTCGCCGGGCAGCAGCGGCACCATGGTGGAGGCGCGCACGATCAGATCGGGTACGTCGACGATCAGCTCGTCGAGGCCGCCGCTCTGGCGCTGCTCGCCGTTGCGGGCCAGGCGCAGCGTCAGTGCCGACGGATCGGGTACCTCGTCCGCGGTGAGCACGACCGGCCCGATCGGGGTGAACGTCTCGAAGGACTTGCGCATCGACCGGTCCTCCTGCCCCTCCGGCCCGATCCGCATGGTGATGTCGAGCAGCCCGGTGTACCCGAGCACGTGGTCCATCGCGTCGACGCGGGACACGCCCCGGCACGGCCGCCCGATCACGACGGCGATCTCCCCCTCGTAGTGGAACTCCCGGCCGGGCAGGTCGGGCAGCTCGATCGCGCGGTCCGGCCCGACGACGCTGGCCGGGGCGAGCACGATAAGGCCCATCTGCCGCGCGTCGAGCGCGCCCTTGTCCGGACTGCGATCGCCGAGCTCCCCCTTGTGCGGGGCGTAGTTGACCGGCGCGGCCAGCGCCGTGCGTGGCGCCACCGGCGCGGTGAAGCGCAGGCCCGCGGCGGGAAACCCGGCGTCGGCGCCGACCCGCGCGGCGACCTCGCCGGCCACGTCCAGGTACCCGGCGACCGAGCCGCCCGGCAGCAGGTCGGTGACGTCGACCGCCCGGTCACCGCCGAGTGCGACGACCCTCCCGTCGGCCACCACCCCGAGCCTCATGAGGCCCCCGCGCCGAAGGCCGGGAAGACCCGGTCGCGATACAGGTCGATGCCGCGGTGGGCGGCGTCGATGTCGTCGATCGGCACGAACCCGACCGTCACGTACTCGACGCCGGCCTCGACGTAGCGGCGGATGCTGGACACCACGTCCTCCGGGCTGCCGGCGAGGGCGATCCCGGTGCGCTGGAACTCCTCCACCGGCCAGGCGGACCAGTCGTCACGGCGGCGCAGCACGGACAGTCCTTTCTCGACGGTGGCGGGGTCGTCGTCGATGACCGTGTAGAACATGGCGCCGCCGTGGATAGGCCGGTCGGTGGCCGCCCGCGCCTCGGCGAGCGCGCCGCGGAAGAAGTCGGGGTCGAGGCCGCCGCCCTGCGGGGTCGCGGGAGTCCAGCCGTCCGCGATCTGGGGCAGCAGCCCGCGGATCCACTTCGAGGCCCCGCCGAGCCAGATCTCCGGGCGTTCCTGCACCGGCTTGGGCCAGAAGGGGATCGCGTCGAGCTGGTAGTGCTCACCCCGGTACGTGACCGGCTCGGTCTGTGTCCACAGTGCACGGATCAGCTCGACGCCCTCCTTGAGGCGGGCGACCCGCTCGCGCAGCTTCGGGTACGGGAAGCCGAACGACTCGTACTCGATCTGCTGGTGCCCGGCGCCGACCTGCAGCAGCAGCCGGCCGTTGGAGATGTGGTCGACGGTCATCGCCCACTTGGCCACGAACGCCGGATGGCGCAGCCCGATCGGGGTCACCTGCGGCCCGATCCGGACCCGGCTGGTGACGGCGGCGATCGCCGCGAGCGAGGTCCACGCGTCGTGGAAGAACGGCCGCTCCGGGTCGGCGTTGGTGTAACCGGCCAGCCGCGAGCCGGGCAGCAGCAGGTGGTCGATGACGAACACTCCGTCGAAGCCGGCATCCTCGGCGTGCCGGGCGAGGTCGAGCAGGTCGGCGAAGCGGGTGCCGACGTGCTGGCCGTGGATGGACAGCTTGAGGCCGAACCGTACGCCGCTCATCGCGCCCCCTTGGCGTAGCGCCCGGCGCCGGTGCCCGCCGCGCGGCCGAACACGGCCCCGCTGGCCAGCCCGGAACCACCGGGGTAGTTGAAGTAGAACAACCCGCCGACGAGCTCGCCGGCGGCGTAGAGGCCGGGGATTCGCGCGCCGCCGTCGTCGAGGACGTGCGCGTCGGGGTCGACCCGCAGCCCGCCGAAGGTGAAGGTGATCCCGCAGGTGACCGCGTACGCCTCGAACGGCGGCTTGTCCAGCGCCTGCGCCCAGTTCGTCTTCTCCACGTCCAGCCCGTGGGTGCGGCGGCCGTCGCGCGCGTTCGGGTTGAGCGGGACGTCGTCGTCGACCGCCGCGTTGAACGCGTCCACTGTGGAGACGAGCCCCGCGGCGTTCATGCCGTCCATCCGCGCCGCGAGGCCCTCGATGGTGTCGGCCCGTACCCGGGTCACCTCGCGGATGTTGTACTCGTCGCGCAGCATCGGCGTGACCTTGGAGTCGAAGACCTGCCACGCCATCTGCCCCGGCTGGGCGAGGATCTCCCGGCCGTACTTGGCGTAGGTGTAGTTGCGGAAGTCGGCGCCCTCGTCGACGAAGCGCCGGCCGTCGCTGTTCACGACGATGCCGAGCGGATAGCTGTGCTTCTGGTACGAGTCGCCGATGGTGCGGTCGCCGAACTCGGGGGCGTTGAGGTCCCACGCCACCGCGTGGCAGCCGGACCAGTTGCCGGCCGGGCTCGCGCCGGCGTCGAGGGCCATCCGGATGCCGTCGCCGGTGTCGTACCGGGTGCCGCGGACCTTGGCCAGATCCCAGCCGGGACCCAGGAACTGCGCGCGCCAGGCGGCGTTGGCCTGGAAGCCGCCGGAGGCGAGGACCACCGACTCGCACTCGATCTCGCTGACGCGGCGGTCCCGTTCGACCCGTACACCCCGGATGCGGCCGTCGCGCACGATCAGGTCCCGGGCGCGCGAGTCGTACGCGATGGTGACGCCCGCGCGCTCGCAGGCCGCCTCCAGCGCCTCGACGAGCCCCTGCCCACCGCCGCTGACCTCGATCGCGACCCCGCCCCAGAAGGTGAAGCGGCCGTCGACCCGGTACGCCTGGCGTCCGTAGCTGGGCACGAACCGCACGCCCTTGCCGTGCTGCCAGGCGACCGTCTCGGCGGCGCGGCTGACCAGGGCTTCCAGCAGGTCCGGGTCGGCGCGGTGCTCGGTGACCCGGGCGAGGTCGTCGAAGTAGTTCTCCTCGCTGTAGGAGCCGAAGTCGGTGTTCGCCCGTTCCGTCTCGGACAGGTCCGGCACCAGGCGCTCGATGTCGGCGGGCGTGAACGGGAACCGCACCAGCCCGCCGGTGTACGCGGTGTTGCCGCCACGTTCGGCGTGCGGCGCGCGTTCCAGCAGCAGCACCGAGGCGCCCTGCTCCCGGGCGGCGAGCGCGGCGCACATCGCCGCGTTGCCGCCACCGACGACCACGACGTCAGGTCTTGTCATCGTTCCCCCGTTCTCTCGGCTGGTCGGTCTCGTGCTCGCGCAACGTCGTTCCGCCGAGGTCCTCCACGAGTGCCGTGCGCTCCCCCGGCTCCTGGGCACCGGGTTGCGGGCCGACGAGTACGAGGCCTTCCTCGGAGGTCGCGACGGTGGCCTTGGCGCGCCGGGCCTCGCGGATGTTGCCGATGATGCCGAAGATGAGCAGGCCGATGGAGAGCGCGACGAGGATGGCGGTGACCGGCCGGGACATGAACGTGCCGAAGCTGTTGTCGGTCAGCAGGAGGCCGTGCCGCAGGTAGCCCTCGAAGTCGTGGCCGAGCGTGACGGCCAGGGCGAACGCGGCGACCGAGTAGCCGTAGCGGAGCATGAAGTACCCGACGAGGCCGAAGAAGATCATCACGCCGACGTCGAAGACCGCGTTGCGCAGCGCGTAGACGCCGACCATGCTCAGCAGCAGCGCCATGACGAGTACGACCGAGCGGTCGAGCTGCACCAGCCGCAGCATCGCCTTGGCCAGCGGCCAGCCGATCACGGCCAGCACCAGGGTGCCGCCGATGAGGCCGGCCGTGCTGGCGTACAGCATCTCCGGGGTCTCCTTGATCAGCAGCGGGCCCGGCACCATGCCGTGCACCGTCAGCGCGGCGAGCAGCAGCACCATCGAGCCGCTGCCGGGGATGCCGAACCCGAAGGTGGGCACCATCTCGCCGGACTGGGAGGCGTTCTGCGCGGACTCGTTGGCGGCCAGCCCTTCGACGCTGCCTTCGCCGTACTCCTCGGGTTTCTTGGAGGTCAGCTTGGCCTGCTGGTAGGCGACGAAGGCGGAGGAGACGCCGCCTCCGCCGGGGATGGCGCCCATGATGGTGCCCCACACGGTGCCGATGCCGATCGGTCGCAGGATGCGCCGGGCCAGCCCCCACGTGGGGACCTTCGCCTCGAAGCCGCCGGAGGTCTGCCGCCAGTCGTAGACCTGCCGGCAGCTGCGGATCAGCTCGCTGATGGCGAGCGCGCCGATGACCACGGGCACGATCTCCAGCCCGCCGCGCAGCTCGACGATGCCGAAGGTGAACCGGCCGGTCAGCGCGACCGGATCCGGTCCGATCATCGTCACGGCGAGGCCCAGCGCGCCGGCCACCAGGCCTTTGACGACGTTCTTTCCGGTGAGGCTGATGATGGCGACGATGCCCAGTAGCTGTAGTGCCCAGAGTTCGGGGGCGAGGAAGACATATAACAGCTGGGCCAATGGCACCACCATGGCGACGAAGAAGAACGCGCTGACCAGCTGGCCGAGCAGGGCGGCGATGTACTGGGTGCCCAGAGCCACCCCGCTCTGGCC
>Ga0307513_10005441_pt1 | contig 16831 bp, 15 predicted proteins | sample 15_EM_MG_FD_202174 | JGI IMG/M metagenome (GOLD analysis project Ga0307513, IMG submission 202174) | Populus trichocarpa ectomycorrhiza microbial communities from riparian zone in the Pacific Northwest, United States - 15_EM | ecosystem: Host-associated > Plants > Roots > Unclassified | place... | reverse complement strand
CAACGCCTTCACCCAGGGCAAGCGTCTGACCGCGCAGGGGTTCTCGGAGCCCGTCTTCGTCGTGAACCTGGGCTGGCGGCACAAGATCAACGCGCGGACCAGCGCGACCCTGACGGTCAACGACCTCCTGGCGACCAACCGCTATGTGCGTAGATACGAGACCGAGACGATCCGCGAGGAGCTCCGCGTCCACCCGGTCTCCCGCGCGTTCATCCTGCGCCTGGACTACCAGCTGGGCGGCGGCGGCAAGCCGGCCAAGGAGGGCTTCGACTACGAAGGCGGCGCCGCGCCATCCCCCTGAGAGACGGACCCCGTCGGGTCGTCGGCGACGCGGACCAGCATCTTGCCGAAGTTGCCGCCTTTCAGCATCTCGGCGAAGGCGGCCGGGATCGTCTCCAGGCCCTCGCGGATGTCCTCGCGGTACCTCACCTGGCCGGCGGCGACCCAGGGCCCCATGTCGGCCAGGAAGGCGTCGTGGTGGCTCTCCACATAGTCACCGACGAAGAGGTTCTGCACCGTGACCCCGCGCGCGGTCGCCCGCCGCGCTTCGGCTTCTCCGGCGTTCGCGTCCGGCGCGTCGCCGTAGTGGGCGATGAGGCCGCAGATGGTCATCCGCGCGCCGGGCCTGAACAGCGGCAGCACGGCGTCGAACACCGCGCCGCCGACGTTCTCGAAATAGACGTCGATCCCGTCCGGGCAGGCGGCCGCAAGATCGTCGGCGAAGGCGGGCGAGAGGTGCGAGACGCAGGCGTCGAAGCCGAGCTCTTCGACAACGTAGCGGCACTTGGCGTCCGCGCCGGCGATCCCCACCACGCGCGCGCCGCGCAGCCTGGCGAGCTGCCCGGCGATCTGGCCGACCCCGCCGGAAGCCGCCGACACCACCGCCGTCTCCCCCGCCTTGGGATCGCACTGCAGGATCATGCCGGCGTAGGCGGTCAGCCCCAGCATGCCCAGCACGCCGACGCCGTGGGAGATGCGCCCCTGCGCGGGATGGAGCTTGCGGGGGACCATGTAGCCGGGGCGGGGCACGCCGTCGCCCATCAGGCCGTACTCGGCCCAGCCGTTGGTGTTGAACACGAAGTCGCCGGGGGCCAGGCCGTCGATGCGGCTCTCAACCACCTGCGAGACCGTGCGGGCGTGGCAGGGCGCGCCCTTCGGCTCCACGCCACGGCGCTTGTAGCCCCACTGGTACGGGTCGAGGGAGACGTAGATCGTCCGGGTCAGGGCCTGGCCGGGACCGGGCGTCGGGATCGGCGCCTCGCGAAGTTCGAACGTGCCGGGCTCGGGCCAGGAGCCGAGCGGCTGGGCGGATCGCGTCCAATATCTGTTCATGCGGGGCGGAGCATCGATCCCGCCAGACGCGCGTGCAAGCCCTACTGCGACGCCCCGCGCGCTTCGATAGGGGCGATCTCCACCAGCACGTCGCCGCGGACCATGTGCAGGACGTCGTAGCGGTCCAGCGTCGGGTCGACGTGGGGCGGGACGAACTCGACGCGCTCGCCGCGGGCCACCGGCTCGTCCTTCGGCCGCATGAGCAGGCCGTGCTCGTCGCCGAAGTAGCGATAGGCGCATGCAGCCCACTTGGACGTCACCGCCACGGGCAAAGGCCCATCGGTGGCGAAGGCCTTCAGGCCGGCGTCCACCGTCACCCACTTCGGCTGGTTGGCGGTGATCACGGTGGCCGCGATGGTCAGCGCCTGCTCAAAGTCGCCGTCGGGGTCGTCCTTCAGGGCGTCGCGGTACTGCCGGTCCATGAAGGCGAAGGAGCCCGGCTGGATCTCGTTGAGCACGCCCTGGGCCGCGTCGGCCGCGACGCTGCCGGTGCCGCCGCCGGTGACGACGCGGATGTCGGCCCCGGCCTGGCGCAGGGCGGCGATCACGGTCTGGAGGTAGGCCATGCCGTCGGCGACGGCGGCCGCCCGCGCATTGGCGCCCTCCATGTGCTGCCACGACCCGCCGTAGCACTGCACGCCGATCAGCTTGAGGTGCGGCTGGGCGGCGATGGCCTGCGCGACCTCGACGGCCTGCTCCGGGCTGGCGACGCCGGTGCGGCCAAGGCCGGGGTCGACGTCGATCAGCACCTCGATCGGCCCCTGCGCCGCCGCGCCCAATTCCTGAGCGCCGTCAACGTGATCGACGACGATCCTGAAGTCGGCGAGGTCCTGCGCCAGCCGCGCGGCCCGCCCGGCCTGAGTGGCCCCGGCGATCGGCGAGGTGACCAGGATGGCCCCCACGCCCGCGGCGGCCAGCGCCTCGGCCTCGCCAAGCTTCGCGCAGCAGACCCCCACCGCCCCGGCCTCGATCTGGCGGAGCGCAATGGCCGAGCACTTGTGCGACTTGGCGTGGGGCCGCAGCGCCAGCCCGGCCGCCTTGGCCCGCGCCGCCATCTTGGCGACATTCCGCTCGAAGGCGTCGAGGTCGAGCACCGCGGCCGGCGTCGGGATCAACGCGCGCGACCCCGGCTGGCCGATCAGCGCCCGCGTCGCGGCAAGGTGCGGCCGCTCGCTCACGCGCCCATGTACCCCGGCATCCAGCCCTCGTGGGCCGTGCGGAGCTTGGCCAGCGCCATGTCGAAGCCGGGCCCCGATAGGCTCTCGCCGCCGGCCTGGCCCACCACCGCGGCGGGAATCCCGGCGGCCTTGGCTGCGGCCAAAATCGGCGCCGCGTCCGCCACGGCCAGTAGGTACCGCGCCTGGTCCTCGCCAAAGAGGTCCCCCACGCCGGACGCCGTCACGCTAACGCCGACGTCCGACGCCAGCGCCATCTCGGCCGCCGCGGCGATCAGCCCGCCGTCTGAAAGATCATGTACCACAGTTACTTGTCCGCCCAGGATAAGGCTCCGCACGAAGTCGCCGTTGCGCCGCTCGACGCCCAGGTCCACCGGCGGAGGCGCCCCATCCTCGCGCCCGACGATCTCGCGTAGGTACATCGAGGCGCCGAGCTCTCCCGCCGTCTCGCCGACCAGCACCAGCGCGTCTCCCGCCTGCATCGACGAGAAATCTGCCCGCCGCGCATAGTCCGCGATCAGCCCCACCGCCCCGCAGGTCGGCGTCGGGGGAATGGCCGCCCCGTTGGTCTCGTTGTAGAGGCTGACGTTCCCGCTCACGACCGGGAAATCCAGCGCCCGGCAGGCCTCGGCCATGCCCTCGATGGCGCGCACGATCTGGCCCATGATCTCCGGGCGTTCGGGGTTGCCGAAGTTCAGGTTGTCGGTGATCGCGATCGGGTCGGCGCCGACGCAGGTCAGGTTGCGCCACGCCTCGGCCACCGCCTGTTTGCCGCCCTCATAGGGGTCGTTCTGCACATAACGCGGGGTGCAGTCGCTGGTCATCGCCAGCGCCTTCTTCGTCCCGTGCACCCTGACGATGCCGGCGTCGGCGCCGGTGGCGCTGTCCTCCAGGGTGTCGGCCATGACGTGGCGGTCGTACTGCTCCCAGAGCCAGCGCTTGGAGGCCATGTCCGGCGCGCTCATCAGCTTCAGGATCGCCTCGGCGTAGTCCGCGGGCTCCGGGACCTCGGCGGCCGTCAGCCGCGGTTGCAGCTTCGTCGCCACCCACGGCCGGTCATAGAGCGGCGCGTCGTCGAACAGCGGCGCCAGCGGCACGTCGCACACCGTCTCGCCCTTGTGCTTCAGCACCAGGTGGCCGGTGTCGGTGGTCCAGCCGATGGTCGCCGCGTCCAGTCCCCACTTGGCGAAGATCCGTTCCCCGTCGTGCTCGCGCCCGGGCTTCAGGATCGCCAGCATCCGCTCCTGGCTCTCCGACAGCATCATCTCATAGGCGCTCATGCCCTCCTCGCGCTGCGGCACCGCGTCGAGGTCGAGCTCGATGCCGAGCCCGCCCTTGCCGGCCATCTCGACGGAGGAGGAGGTGAGGCCCGCGGCCCCCATGTCCTGGATCGCCGCCACCGCGCCCGACGCCATCAGCTCCAGCGTCGCCTCGATCAGCAGCTTCTCGGCGAAGGGGTCGCCCACCTGCACCGTCGGCCGCTTCTCGTCCGAGGCGTCGTCGAACTCCGCCGAGGCCATGGTCGCCCCGTGGATGCCGTCGCGTCCGGTCTTGGAGCCGAAATAGACCACCGGCAGCCCCACCGCCGGCGCGGCCGAGTAGAAAATCTTGTCTGCGTCGGCCAGCCCCACGCACATGGCGTTGACCAGGATGTTGCCGTCATAGCCGCGGTGGAAGTTCGTCTCGCCGGCCACCGTCGGCACGCCGACACAGTTGCCGTAGCCGCCGATCCCCGACACCACCCCGCCCACCAGCCGCCTGGTCTTCGGATGGCTGGGATCGCCGAACCGCAGCGCATTCAGCAACGCCACCGGCCGCGCGCCCATCGTGAAGACGTCGCGCATGATCCCGCCCACGCCCGTCGCCGCCCCCTGGTAGGGCTCGATGTAGGAGGGGTGGTTGTGGCTCTCCATCTTGAAGATGCAGGCCTGGCCATCGCCGATATCCACCACCCCGGCGTTCTCGCCCGGCCCGCAGATCACCCGCGGCCCCGTCGTTGGGAACTTCCCCAGGTGGATCTTCGAGGACTTGTAGGAGCAGTGCTCCGACCACATCACCGAGAACACCCCCAGCTCGACGTGGTTCGGCTCTCGGTTCAGCCGCTTGACGATGACGCCATATTCCGCAGCGCTAAGGCCAAACTCAGCGGCCGTCTCGGCCATCGTCTTGGAGGGGGCAAGGCTCATGCGCGGCTTCTAGCCGGACTCGGCGGCGGAGGGGAGGGGGTGTGGTTCCGCGCGGAGGACGAGGTCATGTCCACATCGCCAAAGGGCCCTCGCCACTAAGCCAGGGCTGTGGGCGAGCTCCGTATTAAGCCCTCGTCGTTCTAGATGATGCTAGGCGGCGGTCGCTAGAGTGTGGAGTGGGGCCAGCCGCGCCAACTCACGTTCGAACGCAGAGTTTGTTGCGCGGCCGTCCCCAGGTGAGAGCCACATTGCCATCTGAGGAACGAGGACCCGATAAACCCGTAGCTGCTGCTCGTCCCACGGGATTTGCGAGGCGATTCGCTGATTATTTTTGCGGCCGCAGTGCGAGCCCTTCGCAGTGGCAATCCTGCTATTTCCAGGGACGGAACGGCTCTTGAACGCCTCGTTGCTCCGCGATTTCAGGTCCTCGTAGAAACGCTCGCTGCAGACACGATGGCATTCCCTCCCCGGGTACTGCCGGATCACCGTCTCAGCGGTTTTGGGAGGCCGGATCTAGCGTTCGCACAGCCGGCGAGCTTCGCGCGACGGGTCACGGACTCGTTCGCGTCTTTTCGCGAGGGTTCGCGGTTTGAAAAATGGCGGCTGACGCCCGCGGGCGTCCTATCGCGTCTGACCGCCATCCACCGGGACCACGGCGCCGGTGACGAAGCTCGCGAGTGGGCTCATCAGGAAGGCGGCCACCGCGCCGATCTCCTCGGGACGACCGAAGCGGTTCAGGGGGACTTCGCGCTTGATCCAGCGGGTCCAGGCCTCGGCGCGGGGGCCGGTGGCGTTGGCTTCCCAGCTGCCGCCGGGGAAGATGATGTTGCCGGGCGCGATGGCGTTGACCCGCACGCCGCTCGGCCCCGCGATGCGGGCGAGCTCCTTGGTCAGGTGGTTCATGCCGGCCTTGGCGGTGCCGTAGGTGAGCGGCGTGCCGAGCGCGCCCAGCCCTGCGATGGAGGAGATCAAGAGGACCGAGCCGTCGGCCCGGGGCGTCATGCGGCGAAGGGCGGCGCGGGAGAGCCGCCAGGCGCTATCCAGGTTCTGGGTGAAGCCCTTGTCCCAGGTGTCGTCGTCCACCTCGAAGCCGGGCGGGCAGGGGTGGAGGCCGACGTTGGCCACCGCTCCGAAGATCGGGCCGAAACTCTCCTCCGTGCGCGCGACCGCGTCCTCGATCACGCCGGTGTCGCGCATGTCGCCGGCGATGGCGAGCAGGCGGTCGTCGCCGTAGGTCTTGGCGAGGTCGCCGCGCGTGGCCTCCAGCGCCTCGGCGCCTCGGGCGGTGATCACCACCTTGGCGCCCTCGGCCAGGCAGGCCTCGACGATGCCGAGCCCGATGCCGCGGCTGGCGCCGGCGATGAAGATGACCTTGCCGTCCAGTCCGAGTTGCATTGCCGCGTCCTCCCCTAAGCCCCAGGCCGACTTGTTAGCCGACCTGGAGGGCCGAGGGGAGGGGCGGCGGTCGCGGCGCCCTGGGCTAGAACGACTTGCGGACCGTCGCGCCGTAGGTGCGCGGCGGGTTGGTGAGGAAGCCGTAGCGGGCGCGCAGGCCGCGCTCGCGGTCGATCGCCAGCCAGGCGCGCTCGTCGCCCAGGTTGTTGATGAAGCCCGCGACCTCCCAGGTGTCGCCGCGCACGCCGATCCGGAAGTTGATGATGTCGTAGGACGGGAGCGAGAGCGGGAAGGAGAGCGCCGTGACCGTGGTCGCGCCGACCGCGGGGAAGAGCTGCGTCAGGCGCGGGTTGTTCTCCTGGTCGGAGATCTGGGTGTAGCGCTTGCCGACATACTGCCAGGTGAGGTTGGAGAAGCCCTCCAGGCCGCTCGCCACCTCATGCTTGTAGCCGACGCTGAACGAGGTCTGGAACTTCGGCACGGTGGGCAGGCGGTTGCCGTCGGCCAGGCCCTGGATCGGGTTGCCGGCGGCGTCCTTCAGGCTCGAGGTCAGCTTGGCGTTGTTGTAGGAGGCCGTGGCCGCCATGTCGAAGTCGTCGGTGATGTTGTAGGCGAACTCGGCGTCGAAGCCCGCCGACTTGGCGCTGGGGACGTTGGCGATGATCCGCGAGGAGCAGCTGCCGGCGTCGACGGTGGCCTGCAGGTTCTTGATGTCGGCGTAGAAGCCGGCCAGCGTCAGCGAGCCCCGGCCGCCGCCGAGCCTGGCCTTCAGCCCGCCCTCATAGTTCCAGACCGACTCGTTCTTGAAGGACGGGGTGGAGAGCGCGTTGAAGGTGGCGAAGTCGGCCGGCGTGCAGAGCGGGCGGTTCAGCGGGTCGTTGATGCCGCCCAGCCGGAAGCCCTTGGAGACCTGGGCGTTCAGGGTGATGTCGTCGGTCGCCTTGAAGGCCGCGATGACCCGGGGCGCCAGGCTGTCGGCCTTGGTCTTGCCGGGGACCGCGATGGTCTTGTCGGCGAAGATGCCGTCGAAGGTCAGCGTACGGTCTTCCTTGTAGTCGGCGTAGCGCAGGCCGGCGGTGATGTTGAACCGGTCGGTGACCGAATAGGTGGCCTCGCCGAACACCGCGAGCTGCTTCTGCTTATAGGGCACCGTCGAGTAATAGAGGTGGTCGGTGGGCGCGACGGTGCTGGCGGTGGGGATCCCGGTAAGCGCGCTGAAGCCGTTGACGAACAGGTCCTGCGCATAGTCGCGGTCGATGTGGGAATAGAAGCCGCCGACCACCCACTGGAGCGGCCCGTCGTTGTTCGAGGCGAGGCGGATCTCCTGGGTGAACGACTTCACGTGGGTCGTGTCGGCCAGCGGCGCGTCGAGCGTATAGACCGCCGGGCGCGGGTCGATGCCGACGGTGATCGAGCCGGTCAGCGAGGTGGCGTCGCGGTACACCAGGACGTCACGGTCGGTGTAACTGGAGATCGACGTGAAGCGCAGGTCGCCCATGTCGTACTGCAGTGTCAGGTCGGCGAGGAAGAACTCGTCTTTGAACTTCTCCTGGAACTGGGTGAATTGCTTGGTGCCGCCGAGTTGGACCCGCGGCCGGGTGGTGGTGAACTCGTTGGCGAGGATGTTGAAGATGTCGACGCGGTTGAATCCGTCCACGTCGGTCTTCTGGTAGATCAGCCGCGGCGTGATCGTGAGGTCGTCGGTGGGCTTGAACAGCAGCGAGGCGCGGACGCCTGCGCGCCAGCCGTCGTTGACGTTCTTGTCGACCGAACCGCCCGGCTGGATGGCGTCGATGAAGCCGGGGAACTGCGAGCCGTAGGCCGTGACCCGCAGGGCCGCCGTCGGGCCGAGCGGCATGTTGACCACGCCCTTCAGGTCGCCGCCGATCTCGCCGCCCTGCACACCGCTAAGGGTGCCCTCGAGGGTGCTTTCGAACTTGTCGAGCTTCGGCTGGTTGGTGATGTAACGCACCGTGCCGGAAAGCGAGCCGGAGCCGAAGAGCGTGCCCTGCGGCCCGCGCAGCACCTCGATGCGGTTGAGGTCGAAGAGGTCGAGGTCCGGGGTGAACAGCGACAGCGAGATCACCGATTCGTCGAGGTAGACGCCGACCTGCTCCTTCACGCCCGGCTGGTCGCGGACGATCTGGCCGGCGGAGATGCCGCGAATCGCCACCTGGCTCTGGCCGGGGCCCAGGTTCTGGACGCTGAAGCTGGCGACGCTGCGCGACAGGTCCTCGATGTTGGTGATCCCGCGTGCGCGCATCATCTGCTCGCTCTGGGCGGCGACCGAGAAGGGCACGTCGATCAGGGCCTGGTCGCGCTTCGTGGCGGTGACGATCAGCTCCTCGACCGTGGTCTCGGCGGCGTAGGTCGGCGCGGCGATGGCCAGCGCGACCAGGCTTGCGCAAGAGGCAAGCGCTGCCTTGTAAAGGGTCATGTTGTGTCTCTCCAGTGACGGCAGCCTCCGTGGGCTGCGCATTTCTGAGGCAGAGGTTGCCCACATTCGAAGAACGCCGGTAGTGCACCGATGCAACTACCGCGCGCGGAATTCGCCCGTCAGGCGAAGGACAGCCCACGGCGGAGGCGCCGCGCGGCCGCTCCCATGGTTAAGCCTTGCCCACAAACGGCCCTTTTCAAACCCGATGGAGTCAGGGTCTTGAGCCGGGGGGGACCAACCGGATGGAGGGAGTTGCATGATACATCGTGCACCTAAAGTGCTTGTCGCGGGGGCGATGCTCTTGGGCGTGGCCAGCCTTGGCGGCTGCGCCACCAAGAAATACGTGAACGAGCAAGTGAGTGCGGTCGATACGCGCGTAAGTGACGTCTCGACCCGCGTGGGCGAGCACGACACGAAGATCGCAACGCTCGACACCGCGACGAAGGACGCGCTGCAGCGCGCGGAAGCCGCCGGCAAGCTCGCCGAGGGCAAGTTCGTCTATTCCGAGGTGCTGAGCGACGACAGCATGAAGTTCGGCGTGTCCAAGGCGACGCTGTCGCCTGAAGCGCAGGCCCGGCTCGATGCCTTCGTCGAAAAGCTGAAGACCGACAACCGCAACGTCTATGTCGAGGTCCAGGGCCACACCGACGCCACGGGCTCGAAGGACGTCAATTATCGTCTGGGTGAGCAGCGGGCCGAAGTGGTGCGCCGCTACCTGAATCAGCACGGCGTCGCTCTGAACCGCATCGGCACGATCTCGTACGGCGCCGACGCTCCCGTGGCCCCGAACAACAATCGGGCCGGCCGTTCGGCGAACCGCCGGGTGGTGCTGATCGTCCTGGCGTAAGGGGTGATTGGCGCTCGTCCCGTGTGAATCGTTGTGACGAGCGCCCGACCTCAGTCTTCTGCGAGGCGCCGCCGGCTGCTGACGGCGGCGTTTAGCTTTTTTGTGCACGTGGGCCTGCTCGCGGCGCTGCTGCTGGTGCAGCCGACGCCGCTGCGAGACGTCGAGCTGCAGCCGATCGCCGTGCAGCTCCTCCAGCCCCGCCCGCTGGCCGACCCGGTCAAGCCGCTCGAGCCGCCGCAACCGGCGCCGGCCGATCCGCCGCCGCCCCGAAATATGGCCCGGCCCGTCAAGACCCCGCCACCGCCTGAGGTCGAGACCATAGCGGCGGGCGACGGTCCCTCCGCCGAGGGCACGAATGAGCTCAGCGATGCGCAGGTCGCCTCGGCCGCCACGGCAGGGTCCGGGCCGAGCGGCCGGGCCTGCGACATGGTGCAGAGGCTGCAGGCCGCGCTTCGCAAGGACCGCCAGGTGCAGGCCGCCATGGCCGAGGCGCACCGCGGCAAGGCGATCATGGTCTGGGACGGCGACTGGGTGCGCCATCCCGGCCAGGAGGGCGACGGGCTGGCGGCCGTACGCGAGGCGATCATGTGGGAGGTCGGATTCGCGCCGGAAGCCTGCCGCAGCGAACCGGTGCACGGCCTGGTGCTCCTGTCCCTGAACGACGGCCAGGGGGCCTCGCGGGTCGTGGTCGGCGCCGGCGGCGCCTGGCATTGGTCTGACCTGCTGGGCCTGCGCGGCGGCGGGACTGTCAGGCGATAGGCGGCGGCTGCTGACAGCACGATGGCGGGAGTTGCGCGTTAGGCAGGCCGGGAAAAGACGGAGATCTCGCCATGCCCCTGAAAGGCCGATGCCATTGCGGCGCCACCCAGTTCGAGGTGCCCCACCCGCCGAAGGACGTCACCCGCTGCACCTGCAGCTTCTGTTCGCGTCGCGGGACGCTGAACGCCTATTACGCGGTCGACGAGTTCAAGCTGACCACCGCGCGCGACCGGGTCTCGACCTATCAATGGAACACCTACATCGGGCAGCACCACCACTGCTCGATCTGCGGCTGCGGGACCTATTCGGAATTTCCCGACTTCTCCACCGGCCAGCCGGACTTCAACAACTTGAAGATCGGCGTCAACGCGCGGCTGTTCGACCAGGACGCCATCGACATCGATCAGCTGCCGGTCGTGGTCGTCGATGGCAAGAACGACTGGTGACGCCGGTTATTTGAAGCGGAAATTGCCGCCGAGCAGGGTTTGCCAGTGCGGGCCGTAGTGCGGCGTCATGCGCGCCTCGAAGGCGTCGAGATGCTTGGCCAGGCGCGCACGTTCGGCGGCGATCGCGGGTTCGGCCGGGGTGGTCAGGTTGGGGCGCCAGCGGGCGAGGTCCTTCAGGAGCTCCATCAGCCGCGCGTGCTCCGGCGAGCCCTCGGCGGGCAGGGGATGCAGCAGGCCGTCGGCTTCGTGCAGCGCCGCCTCGAATTCCGCTTCGCCGGTGATCATCGCAAGCTACTCCCTCGTGGCCCCTCCGTGTCGTCGCCGCGGCGCCTCGCGTCAATCGCGCGGACGCCGACCGCGTTCCGAAAACGCGATCGCGGCTCTGAAAATGGAGGGAAAGGTGTCGACTGACCAGGCGCCCCGATCTGGGGGCTGGGGGGGCTGTTCAGGATCCGGACCGGATGCCGATCAGCCGACAACCCCTAATAACCGGGGGGATGTGTCCCTCGATTGCCGCCAATGAGGCCATTTCTGGGCGTTGTCTTAACGCCACAGCGGAGCCGGAACCGCCGCCGCAGAGCACGCGAAGGCTTGCCAGCGGACGCGCCCGGGTTGATCACAACGGCAACGACGGTCGATCTCTCTCGACTGTCAGGGCGTGGGGCCCCGCGACGCTTCCCAGGATTTCGGTCCTGCGCGGTTCAAGGAAGCGGCAAAGGCGGCTCGCAAGAGCCGCCTTTTTTGCGTCCGCTTTCCTGGCGAGCCCGTCGCGCGCAAACTGCGGCGATCGCCACGGAGCCCGCCCCGATGAGCACGCCCGAGCAAGCCCGCGTCACGCAGATCCGCAACATCGAGGCCAAGACCGGCAAGGACCTGGCGGCGCTCCGCGCGGCCGTGGCGGCGTCCGGCAAGCTGAAACATGGCGAGATCCGCAGCTGGCTGATCGAGACCTATGGCCTGGGCTGGGGCGACGCCAACACCTTGACCTTTTTCGCCACCGAGGACGCGGACGCGGCTCCGCCGTCGCCTGCGGCCGCGCTGGACGAGATCTATGCGGGCAGGAAGGCCCACCTGCGCGCCGTGCACGACGCCGTGCTGGCCGCCCTTGGCCCGTGGGGCGAATTCGAGATCGCGCACAAGAAGGGCTACGTGTCGCTGCGCCGCAAGAAGCAGTTCGCCATGCTGGGTCCCAAGACCGCCGAGCGCGCCGAGCTCGGACTCAATCTGAAGGACAATATCGCCAGCAACCGCGTCGTCGCCCAGCCGCCGGGCGGCATGTGCCAGTACATCGTGGCGCTCTCAGGCGCGCAGGATGTGGACGGCGAGGTGATCGCCGCCCTCAAACGCGCCTTCGACGCCGCCGGCTAGTTGTCGCCGCCTGCCTTCGCCGTGGTCGCCGCGGCGGCCTTTTCCTTCTCCTCGGCGCGTGCGCCGCCCAGGATGCCGGGCAGGGCGTAATTGCCCTCGTGGCAGGCGTATTCGAAGATCACGCCGCCCAGCGGCGCGAACTCGTACTCGCCGCCCCAGGGCTTTTCCCAGATGGTCGGGTCGCTGACGGTGAAGCTGTAACGGACCCGGTCCTTGGCCGTGCGGGTGAAGCGCTCGGTGACGGTCAGGTTCTCCCACGAGCCGGCGAAGTTCTGGCCGCGCGGCAGGTTGGTGGTCTCGACGACCAGGGTGTCGCCTTCCCAGTGGCCGATGGAGTCCCCGAAGTAGGGGCGCACGCCGTCGGTGCGGTGCTTGGAATTGAGCCGGATGATCCGCAGGTCGTGGTTCATCTCGACGTCGATGACCACGGCGTCGGGCGTCTGCAGGATCTGGTAGTTGTTGTTGTAGAAGCCGTTGGCCAGCATGGGCGGGCCGCCGTTGCGGCCAAAGCCGATGATGCAGCGTTCGCCGAGCGAGCGGCTCTCCGGATTGTCGAACGAGTTGCGGCCACCGCCGCCGCCGCCGCCAAAGCCCGGCTGGGCCGGCGCGCCGGCCTTGCGGGCCGGGAACTGGCCGTTCGCCGTGGTGAGGATCGAGGTGCGCGGCTCGCCGTTCACCCGCATCACGTGGCTGCCCGGATCGAGCCAGCCGCGGTTGTAGCCGCCGACGTCGCCGCCGGCCGCGGCGAACTCGGGCCGGACCTTGGCGGGATCGACCTTGGGCGCCTCGGCCGGAGCGTTGGGATCGGTCGGCTTGTTGCCTTCCTCGACCTCCTCGACCACGGCCGCTTCCATCTTCTTGACCTCGGCCTCGGTGTAGGCGGCCTGGGCTCCGAGCTTGGGCGAACGGGCGATGGGGGTCAGCGTCGAATTGGACCAGAAGCCCATCAGGTCGGGTTGGCCGAAGCTGGTGCGCGGCGCCTTGTAAGGGGCGGCGGCCGACGCGGCCTTGGCGTCCGGCGCAGCGAAGGCGGTGATCGGCGCGGCGCACAGTCCCGTGGCCAAAGCTGTGGTGAGGGCGAGGATTGCGGCGCGGTGCAAGGCGTAACTCCCGGAAATGCTGGTCCGCGTTTCGACGCGGTTTAATGCGGCGGAACTTAGGCTGCGTAGTGATGCACGGCAATGAGCGGGGCGTTACCGGATTGAAACGCGGCGTCTGAGCAATTGCCCTTCCTCGCGACCCGTCCCACAACTGGAATCAAAGCGGGGGGAAATCAGGCATGTCGAACCTGAACACCAAGTGGCGGCGCGAAAACACCTACGACGCCATCGTCGTCGGCAGCGGTATGACCGGGGGCTGGGCGGCCAAGGAACTGACCGAGAAGGGGCTGAAGACCCTGGTGCTCGAGCGCGGACCGATGGTCCGCCACATCGAGGACTATCCGACCGCCACGACCGATCCCTGGGACGCCAAGTATCCGTTGGGCCGCCTGCCGCCGGAGGAGGTCAAGGCGCACTATCCCGTGCAGAACCGCACCGGCTACGCGCTCACCGAATACACCAAGCACTTCTTCGTCCGCGACGACGAGGAACCCTATACCGAGGCCAAGCCCTTCGACTGGGTCCGCGGCTATCACGTGGGCGGCCGCTCGCTGCTGTGGAGCCGGCAGTGCTACCGCCACAGCCCGATCGACTTCGAGGCCAACGCCCGCGACGGCGTCGGGATCGACTGGCCGATCCGCTATCCGGACCTCGCGCCCTGGTACGATTACGTCGAGCGGTTCATCGGGGTGAGCGGGCGGGCCGAGGGCCTCCCGCAGCTGCCGGACGGCGTCTTCCAGCCGCCGATGCAGTTCAACTGCGTGGAGGAGGCGTTCAAGGCCAAGTCCGAAGCGCGCTTCCCAGACCGCCGCGTCACCATCGGCCGCGCCGCTCACCTGACCGCGCCCACCGAGGAGCAGATCGCGCTGGGCCGCGGCAAATGCCAGCACCGCAACATGTGCATGCGCGGCTGTCCGTTCGGCGCCTACTTTTCGTCGAATTCGGCGACCCTGGTCGCGGCCGAACGCACCGGCAACCTGAAGATCCGTCCCGCCTCCATCGTCACCTCGCTGCTCTTCAATGAGAAGAAGGGCAAGGCCGAGGGGGTGAAGGTCGTCGACGCCACGACCGGCGAGGAGATCGAGTTCTACGCCGACGTGGTCTTCCTCTGCGCCTCGACGCTCAATTCCACCTGGGTGATGCTGAACTCCACCAGCAAGCGGTTCCCCAACGGCTTCGGCAACGCCAGCGACCAGCTGGGCCGCAACCTCATGGACCACCACCTGGGGGTCGGCGCCCAGGCCGAGGCGCCGGGGTTCGAGGAGATGTATTACTCGGGCCGCCGGCCGAACGGCATCTATGTGCCGCGCTTCCGCAATCTCGGGGACGCGGCCAGCAAGCGGACCGACTATATCCGCGGCTTCGGCTACCAGGGCGGGGCGTCGCGGCCGACTTGGAACCGCAGCCTGCAGGGCATGGGCTTCGGCGCCGAGCGCAAGGCCGCACTGACCCAGCCCGGGCCCTGGATGATCCGCCTGGCGGGCTTCGGCGAAATCCTGCCTTACGCGGACAACCGCGCCACCATGAACCACGCCGTGAAGGATAAGCATGGCCTGCCGACGCTGACCCTGGATGTTTCGATCCGCGAGAACGAGCGGGCCATGCGCAAGGACATGCAGGCCGCGGCAGCGGAGATGCTGAACGCGGCGGGCTTCAAAAACGTGGCGCCCTACGACTTCGGCTATTCGCCGGGGAACGGCATCCACGAGATGGGCGCCGCGCGGATGGGGCGCGACCCGAAGACCTCGGTGCTGAACGCCCACAACCAGGTGCACGAGTGCCGCAACGTCTACGTCACCGATGGCTCAGCGATGGTCTCGGCGTCGTGCGTGAACCCGTCCCTGACCTACATGGCGCTGACGGCGCGCGCGGTGGACCACGCGGTGAGCGAGCGTCGGAAGGGGAACCTCTAGATGCTGAACCGACGGGAAACCTTCGCCGGCTTTGCGCTGAGCCTGGGCTTCATCTCCAGCGGGATCGCCGGCCAGGCCTGGGCCGCCGCGACGCCGCTCGGCTGGACGCCCGCCGCCCTGACGCCGGTTCAGGCGCGCGCGCTGGACGCCGCCGCCGAGCTGATCGTGCCGGCGACGGACACGCCCGGCGCGCGGGCGGTGGGCGTGCCGCAGTTCATCGACCGAGCCGTGGGGAACTGGTGCTCGGCGGCGCAGGCAAAGCTGCTGCGTGGCGGGCTCGACCAGCTGGACGTCGACGCCCGCGCCGCGCATGGGGCGGGCTTTGCGGACCTGACGCCAACGCAGCAGACCGCGCTGCTCACCCGCTACGACACCCCCGGCGACCCGCAGCGGCCGTTCTTCGGGCTGCTGAAGGAGCTGACCACCATCGGCTATTTCACCTCCAAGCCCGGGGCGACTGTGGCGCTGCGGTACGACCCGGTGCCCGGGGACTATCGCGGCTGCGTCCCGCTGAAGGAGATCGGCCACGCCTGGGCCACGACCTAACCGCCGGGCATGGATATCGCGGCGGATCCGGTGACGCGGGCGGGAAACGGCCGGCTGGGGGCGGTGGTCGACCTGACCGTCTGGCTCCTCGTCACGGTCGGCGCCTCGCTGGCGGTGGGCCTGCTCGCCCGCGAAGACGTGGGCGGCGACCTCCTGATGCGGCTGGCCGTGCCGGCCCAGATGCTCATCCTCTTCGTCCTGGCGACGGTGCTGCTCCGGCGGCGCGGGGAGCGATGGCGCTCCATGGGCTTTGCGCGGCCCCACGCCTGGCGGCGGGTCGCCAGTCTGGTTTTCGCGGGCTACCTCGGCGTGATCGGCTTGAACGGGTTGCTGGTGCTGCTGGTGTTTCCGCGCCTCGGCGTCGCGCCGCCGGCCTTCGGCGCCCTGGGCGTGCTGAAAGGTGACCCTTGGGTCTATGTGTCATGGCTCCTGCTGGCCTGGTCGTCCGCCGCCCTGGGAGAGGAACTGCAGTTCCGCGGCTTCCTGTGGTCGCGGCTGGAGCGGCTGTTCGGCGGCGGGCGGGCGGCCGCCTGGCTGACCCTCATCCTGCAGGCCGGTCTCTTCGGACTGGGCCATGCTTATCAGGGCCTGGGCGGGGTGTTGGCCACCATGTGCGCCGGCCTGGTGCTCGGCGCCGTCTTCCTGGCCGGGCGGCGCAATCTTGTGGCCTGCATGGTGCTGCACGGGCTGATCGACACCGTGAGCCTGACAGCCCTGTTCCTCGGACTGGTCCCGACCCCCGTCGTGTCGTGAACCGCCCGAGGCGCCACTGTTGACGTAACATGGGTTTGCAGCGCTTGTTGGCGGGGTCGGGGCTGAGCAGGAGGAACGCTATGAGCGTCTACCGCGTCACCGAGGTCATCGGAACGAGCCCGACAAGCTGGGAAGAGGCCGCCAAGGAAGCCCTGGCCGCCACGGCCGGGTCGCTGCGCGATCTGCGGGTCGCGGAGGTGTCGAAGCTGGACATCACGCTCACGCCCGACGGCAAGATCGAGTCCTTCCGCGTCAAGCTCGCCGTCAGCTTCAAGTACGAGACGTCGTAAGGGCCGGCCGGCCACGTATCGTCCGGAGTGGGTGCGCTGCGGCGTGATCGAACACGGTTCCGCCCCGATGACAGCTGACCCAATCTGGGCGATAGTCTTCGTTCAAGGGGGCGACCTTGTTCGAAGGATTCCTGGCCGAGTTGAAGCGGCGCCACGTGATCCGCGTGGCGGGCGTCTATTCGGTGGCGGCCTGGGGCGTGTTCCAGGTCGTCCACACGATCTTCGAAACCCTGGGCCTGCCGAAGTGGACATCCACGCTGGCGCTGGCCCTCCTGGTGCTGGGC
>Ga0307513_10005440_pt1 | contig 16832 bp, 20 predicted proteins | sample 15_EM_MG_FD_202174 | JGI IMG/M metagenome (GOLD analysis project Ga0307513, IMG submission 202174) | Populus trichocarpa ectomycorrhiza microbial communities from riparian zone in the Pacific Northwest, United States - 15_EM | ecosystem: Host-associated > Plants > Roots > Unclassified | place... | reverse complement strand
TGCTGCTCCTGACGCTGACGCTGACGCTGATGCTGACGCTGACGCTGCTGCTGACGCTAACGCTGCTGCTGACGCTGACGCTGCTGCTGCTGCTGCTTAGTAGTCAGGCTATCAAGTTTGCAACCTCTTTCCTTATCGGGCACCCTACTTTGTTTTGCCCCCCCTCGCCGCCCCTGGCCCCTGCCCGCCGCTGCCCCGCGCTGCTCATGTTTCGCAATACTCCCAAATACCTCTTTCCGTATTCTACTTCCATCCGCCCCCAGCCGCTTCCAACCGGGCCCGTTTGCTTTCTCACGGACGATCGGCCCACACACAGTACCCCATGACCCCTGTCAGGCGCTTCACTTCCTCCTAAGCCAATTGTGGCTCAATGGCGTCGCGCGCCGAGTAAAAAATAACCAGCCTCGGACTCCCCGGCCGTTCGCCCCTATTCCAAATACAACGCGAGACCTATATTCGGTAAACGAGCCGCGGCTGGGCGTCTTTCTCTCCGATCTGAGACCCTATCGCTTCAAGATGCACTTGATGCAATCCGGAATCCTTTCGCAGTCGCAGTCGAAGCATTCAGCATCGGCTATCACCGTGCAAACCGGCTACAGTAAAGTGCAATTTACACCCAGGCTTCTGTGACCAAAGGCATAATTTGCGCCCTTCAAGATAGCCATGCCTTCGGATGGATCTCAATCAAAGGATAGCCGTTCGCCCTTGTGATAGTCCAAGGTTATCAAGAGGCAATGGTCTGCGATCCACATATCTATGCACGCAGCTTCTGCGTCCGAGACCACTAGCTCTCTGTCCTCTGTCAGAAGTTGCGATGGTATCGCACATCAGAACCTCACTGATCAGAACACTGGTGGTTGGCTTGCCAGTGACACCCCGTATCAACTGCAACATCGGTTCATTGCCTCGACAAATCGAACCCAGACCAGCCCTTTGACCATGAGGGTAGAATCCTTATCCTAAACGTGCGTTATTGCTACACCTTTTATCATGGTATTTCTTCACTCGTCAAGCCCAGTGGATTGAGGGAACACGTGACGCCCAAAATGGATGGCTTGGACTGACGCAACTATAAGCGCAATATTAAACTATTTTCTTTGTATTGAAAGGTTCTTCGTACATCGAGTTTAAAAATGACATTTTAACACAAACCTGAATATTTTAACGCTGAACCATATTGGCGTCAGCGTCATAGTTCCCAACGCTGTCCCAAGGCCCTTTGCTACGCAAGAGTGGCAATTATTGTACATGATTTACTTGTATCCTTATGCCACCATCACTGTTAACATGCAATTCATCTCGGTGTGTTTGGTCCCAACCTTTACTTCCGCCCCCGCCTCGTTGCCGGGGTCAAGGTGACTTGTACGCCCCCCACGATCACCAGCGACAACTAGATACTATGTATGCTACTTTTTTTGTCATTTATCTGGCCCGTCGCTCAATCTTCTTCCAACGTCCGGCGCTTCCCAGACTGCGTAAAAACATTTCCCTGTTTTACCTGATTCAACAAAGTCACCAAGTTTCATTATATCCGTAAGTCTCTATAGCAGGACGCCTGAAACCCGTGTGCTGAATCCGCCAGCACCCAATCGCACTTCTTGCATCCCCACGTTCCTCACATCCAAGTAGTCAGACGCATTTTACAGGACACATCATGGCATCTTCCTCCCCACCACTACCGACTCCAAATCCCAGCACTCTGCGCGAGCTGGCCCTTCGTTCAATGAAGCCGAAACGCATGCCAACAGACCAACCTAATGCGAAGAGACCCCCACCTTTGCAAACGAATGTCACTCCTCGGCCACGTCGACCACCATCGCCAAGGGACGTTTTGGATTATGGCGAGCCGATGGACGTGGACCCCAAGTCGCCGACGTCCCCAGCGTCTGCCGCCTCTTCCACAAGGCCGGGGCTGAGTCGATTGGGATCGATTCGGCTGCGAGCTACCGGTCAGGCACCCGTGGCCCTGGCTCAGGAGGGCAAAGACCGTGAGGAGGGCGAAATTAGCGAGGAGGAAATTCGCGGTAAGAAACAGGAAGAGAAACCTAAATCACCCAAGAAACGGTCAGGAAAGCAACAGAGTAATATCCATGCAAGGGTTCAGCAGGAGGGTTTACATGCCTCAGCGTCCACCTCCAGCGCACCCCCACCGGCCCAGCCTCAACCTGGCCGACCATTAGCGACACAAGACGCCACTATGGTAGATGACTTTGCGTCTGAGCCAGTCGCTGGGTCAAGTCGCCCGAGGGTTCCTCCGGTACAAACCGCTTCCCGGGCAATGACACCGTTGCAACCACTCCCTCGACAGGACGAATTGTCACCGACCACTCAGCGCCTCAACCAAGAGTTCTTAGAAAAGCTTGCTCATTACCAGGTAGAGATAGATGAGACACATTGTCGACCCGGTTTGCCGAGTATGTTTTGATTGTAAACCCTGAAAGGAGAATCATTGACACCTCATCCAGTGCGATTTGAAGAGTATGAAGAAGCAAAAGGGCTCATATTGGATCTCCTCGGGTTTGGAATGACGCCGGAGGACCTCATCGACACTCAGGTCAGCAAGAGGCTGGTTGTCTATTGCATGCGGGAGATGAATCTCCGAATCCCCTTCAATGTTGACCTCAGCGACATTGTTCCATACGAACCCCCGTCAACCATGCCTCTACCTTCTGATACCCCTCCATATCCAGAGTCGACTGAACCATCACCTAATGACGCACTGGTACAACCTGGACAGCCCCCTCCTCCGTCCAGTTTACCTCCTCCTATACCATCTCACGAAGTCCCTCCTCGGCCTCCAGATGTGGTAAAACCACAACTTCCTCGACAACGACGACCGACTCAAAGCCATGCCTCCTTTTCGTCATACGGAAACCAGTCTGACCGTATACCACATACAGGCTACCCTTCTCCAATGGGAATGAACCAGAGCGCGGGTCCGCCACCGGCTTTCCCTCCGGACGTTCCATACGGCTCCTTTGGTTTGAACCACCCAATCAACCAGAAGGCCCACAACATAACTCATGTGAATGGATACCCACCTATCCCTCAACATATGCCGATACTCCCCCTGCACATGGGAATACCAATGGGAATGCCCGTGAACTACGGGGTCGACTACCAAGCACCATCACCTACACCTGCACATCAGCTTTCGAATCTCCCTCGGCCTTCTTTCCTTCCCAATCGCCCTGAATCAAGTGGTCAGAATCGCAGGGCCTCAAGTGGGCATCTGGCAACTTCAAGTGCACCTGCTGCACCTCCACAAGCTGTACCTACCACTGTCCCGCCCTCAGACCCAGCCGGGGCACGCCCGAGTGCTGCAGCACCCGTTGACCCTAAGGCTGCGGCCGAGGCACAGGAGATGCTAAGAAAAAAGGAGGCTGATATGCGGGAGGCGCTTCGAGCGAGACTGTTGAAGAAGCAAGGCGAACGCGAGGCAGAAGCTGCAATCCAGAACGCAATAGCCAGCCTCATTCCGGATAGCACGACAGACCTCACTCCCACAGACACGAATGCGTCGACCACGCCGATGGACCGTGGGTATGTACCCTACGTCCCGCAGGCGTATACTAGCTCTCTGGATGCCAAACTCTTGCACCCAATGGCCGCTGGGCACACCCCCCCTCCGGACACGGGCGGCGTATTCTCATCCGCACCTTCACTTACGTCAATCTTACACGGTACATCCTCCACCAAAGCGGACACAATAACCGATCCAGAATTGCGCCCTACCTCGAAACGCGGCATAAAACGCCCGACCGCGGACGATTTTATTGACGATTCTAGCCCTAACAAACGTGTGCATCACGATAATAGCCGTCCGTCAGGGTCCTCGGACGTCTCTGCGACCGGGCCGCTTTATAAGCGGTCGACTACAGTGAGCTTCACACAGTTCAATGCCGCTCGACCGGAGAGGGTTGTCATTCATTTATCGGAGGACGATGAGGAAGGCGGTGATACGAGCGACAGAGACACCGAGATGAGCGTAATATTTGCTGTTCCGTCTCGCACGGACACACCACAACAGGAAACCGTCGGTGATTTCAAAAAATCAGAGCTACAAGAGAAGTTGCGCATGATGAAGGAGCTTTTGCAAAAGAAAGAAGCCGAGCGACAGCAACGCCTTCGGTCCGGTACTGCAACCGAAGCGCAGACACCCAGAGCTCCCCCGGAGGAAACCACGACAACGCCCATTGGAACCAGTAGATCTTTGATGTCGGAAAGAAATGGTCTAATGGTTTCTGTGAGTTGAGGATACCCCCTCGAAAACAGCGGAATGCTCTGCGTTCGATGTACCATATCTATGCTCGCACATCTCGATCACAACCATCACCTCGATGTTTGTTGGCTTATGCTTTCATTCAGACATCTGATCTACAAAACCCACTTCCCAACTCACCCTCATCCACCAAGGAGTCCACCCCTGTGCCTCAAGTCGAATCTCCTCAAGCCTTGTCACCGCCACCCCCTGCAACCTCATCTTCTGGTTTGCTCCAACCTGATTGCTGGTCAGGCTAGGGCTGATTGAGTGTCACAGTCACGGCCATTTCCCTTCCTTCGCCCAAGCCCAAGCATGAAGTCATCGAGATTGGTTCATTTGTCTCCCGGTGAGGCCATTGCCGCATACTGACCATTGACTTTATAGTGGATGATTCCGATGAAGCTACATCAGATGACGACGGCAAGTTGAGCGCCTCTATTTCGCTGTGTCAACTAATTGTTCCCAAAGTCATTATCATCGAGCCTCCTGTCAAAGTAGAACTACCTCCGGCAAGCGCTTCCCATGTTCACTGTCGCGATTGATAATTATTCATCGTTTCCCGCCTTTCTCCACTCCTGTCCTGTTCTCGTGTTCGCCGGATATCCAGATACACACTTCTTCACTTTCCTTACCCACCGTATCTTCGGGCTCATCTTCACAAGCAGGAGATGTCTCGCAATCGCCACATGATATTCTCTCGCAGGTGCGTCTATCCTCCGTGGGCAGCGAAGGCTGAGCTCCGTTGATTCAGAAGGGCTACCACTTGCTTGGTGCTTCACGACTCACATTAGCCGGCTGACTCTCATTCATTCCAGGACTCTGAAGCACAATATGTTCCACCATCAATGCTCACGGCATTCACTCAACTCCCACTCCCCATTGACTTCTCCCAATCGTCCTCCATTCTTCCAAATACGGGTTCTGCTGGCCCATCTCGATCTCGGGACTTTGCTGTTGATCTGACTGCATTACAGAACAGCACCATGCAGAGGCTCGATCCGAATCGCTTGCTCTGTCGCTTCGAGTCATCGGGCGCAGGCAAATGTCAGGATCGACACTGCGAAGACTACCATTGGAGTGACCTTGAACCGTCTGGTGAGTTGACCCACCTCATGGATCCCGAAGGCCCACTTCAGGTCTATCTTGATGACCATCCATGCCTTTGCTTTTCAGATGATGTACTTGCTCAATACCTTCTCGAATCGGTCCTGGGCCTTGCAAATTATGACCATGGAGAAATCAAAGGAGTGATTCAGAGCACACGGACCCTGAATGCGGCCAATATGGGACTCTCTGCAAGCGCTACAGCAAGCGATCCACAAGGCTTTACGGACCTGGTTAAACAAGCACTGCGGGCACTCCCACCTCGATGATTCGTTCACCTCTTCGCCCTCGTGCGCTTTCTTGCTCTATCTGCCGCTTCGTGTTCACTCCCTCCTTGGTTAAGGAGGTCGGAAAGAATGGGAAATTAATTCAGAACCAAAAAAGATTTAAACAAAAAAAAAATTAAATGGAAAAGTATGCAGATCGAGCAAGACGCGCCCGTAGATTGTATCTTGGTAAATTGTGTACGCGGCTTTCTAATAATGATTCCTCTTCTACTCAAATGTCTCGGGTTCAGTTTTGGCACTGTGAGAGTGACCCGCTTTGTCATCGTAACAACTTAGACCACTCTCCGTCAGCATTGTCGCTACGTCGTGACTCGACAGATATATGGACGTGTTCCAGCAGAACACTGACATTACTGACACAGGGGAATTGCTTCCAGCGTCGTTGTTGACGTCTGTTCTGTCTATTTGCCCACAATCACGCCAAAGAAATCTGTCGAAATCATGGTTTATTTGTCCGTGATTTCGACCGCCTTGCTTGCTTTATAGTTCAAATTCCTCGCAAATGCTCTCAGAGAGTGAGTGCAGACGGCGTACTGTAGCCGCAATATGACGGTTATTCCTTTCTAGAACTGCTTCGCTAATTTAGCGGATGTAAGAGGAGAACTGCTTTTCGTGCGCTACAATGCGAGTGTAGGAGCAATTAATTCACGTCATGTGCCAGTCAGCAGTCAGCCATTATCAGTCGTTTGATAGTAGTTCCCTTGTGCGGTGCAATCTATGCATGCACCGGCCTCGGGTAGCCGCCGACGGAGGAGACGGAGGTGGACCCAGTGCCTCTCGGGCGTTAACTAAGTCGGAAGTTTGTTGCGCGGGCTCGTCTCGCTCGGGCCTCGGGTGCGCAGATGCTATCCTAGCTCCAACACTATCCGTTCTTCTATTCCCATATCGTCTTAAAGCGAGCGCCATCCCTCCGATCGACACGCGACAGGCCAGTGCGGGCATATCCAGGAGTTAATTCATCCACAGTGCTGGGGTGCCTCCTCATATAGCCTCCTCGTATATAAAATGACTCCACTTCGTTCATCGATTCGCCACTTCCTTCTCCCCTCCAATCACTCATGGCAACTCTCACCAACGCAGGCCTGGTGATCGCTGGTCTAATAGTCGTCAACTATCTATGGCTGGCTGCAACGCGGAAGAAGCGTTTCCCTGGTCCGCCTCCTCTTCCTTTCCTCGGGAACGTACACCAGCTTCCAAGGCAAACTCCTTGGGTAAAGTTTGCTGAATGGGGCAGAGAATATGGTCTGTACACATCCTCGCTGGCCTTGGCCTTGGCATACCGCTTATCGTGTTTAGGCCCTGTCTTTGAACTCTCCGTTCTGGGGACCCGCGTCGTCGTCTTGAACTCCGCAAAGGCCGCAGAAGACCTCCTCGTCAAACGTGGGACCATCTATGCAGGTAAAGAATCCAGCTAACCGTCCCGGACTAGTTTGATAATAAAGGCTCTTGTAGATCGCCCCGTCCTCCAGATGGCCGGTGAAATGTAAGTCGATGTGGTCGTATGATCGATGAGTTATTGGGGTCCTAGAATTTTACTTGTCCCTAGTGTCGGTTTCAAACGCGGCCTAGCCTTCCTCGACTATGACGACGACGCAAAAGCTTCTCGCAGATTCATTTTGCAAACCATTGGCCCGAAAGGTCTTCCCGACTATGAAAGCTTATTCGAGAGTGCGTCCATGCGCTATCTGCGTGGCCTCCGCGATACACCTGAGGAATGGATTCAGCACCTCTCTTAGTCAGTGAAATGAACCTAACCTGAATCACTAAAATCTCATCACCCCTCTTTCACTAGTGCTGCGGGTGCTATCATTATGAAAATTGCTTATGGATACGACGTAAAGGATGACCTCAGCGACCCCTATGTCGCGCTTGCGAACGATGCGCTAGACAAGTTCTCCAAGAGCACACAACTGGGGGAGTTCCCTGTAGACCTCCTCCCGATCCGTAAGCCTGGTTTTCGCCCTCTCAGTGTCTTGTGTACTGATCAGATCCTCAGTCAAATATATTCCCTCCTGGTTCCCTGGCGTCCAATTCAAGAAGTTGGGTAGGGAATGGCGTGTCTCAATCACCCAGATGTTTGACAAACCATTTGAAATGGTGAAAGAACAAATGGTAGGCACAATCTTTCCACTGTGTCGTCTCCACCCTTCTAACTGTCGCTGAAACATCAGAGAAACGGTACTGCGACTCCTTCATTCACCTATACACACCTGGATCAGCTGAAGGCATCGTGGGATGATGACCATATCTACGGCACCCCTGCTGAGATCATCAAGGCAACCGCAACCTCACTGTACGCTGGAGCTTCCGACACCACGGTATCGGCGATGCGGGCTTTCTTCCTCGCCATGTTAATCTACCCGGAGGTCCAAGCACGTGCCGCCGCTGAGATCCAAGAGGTCGTCGGCTCTGACCGACTGCCCACACTTGCTGATCGCGCATCCTTGCCTTATTGTAACGCAGTATTGAAGGAACTGCATCGCTGGTCTGTGGTTGGTCCCCTTGGTGAGTCGATACACCCAGTACCGAGATGACATGTGCTGAGGCCCTTCGCAGCCATACCTCATGTCAATAAATCCCAAGATGACGTGTATGAGGGTGTATTTATTCCGAAGGGAACCTATGTTATTCCGAACATCTGGTTCGTCCCTTCTGCCTTTCCATTTGGCCATCGAATTTAACACATCCTAGGGCAATTAACCGTGACCCCGAAGTTTATCCCAATCCACACGTTTATGATCCTCTCCGCTTCTTGGATCACAAACAGCCCGAGGCGAAGGCCGCCTTCGGGTATGGCCGTCGTATCTGTCCGGGTATAGGGCTGGCCGAGGCGTCCATGTTCCTCCAAATCACCCAAATGCTGGCAGTATTCAAGCTTGAACGGGTCCAAGATAAGCACGGTCACGAAATCATACCACCCGCCATTTTCGAAACGGGCACAATAAGGTTGGTCTTGTTATAGTCCCCTTGCACACTGCATTGACAGTCTCTTGCCCGCAGTCACCCCCGAGACTTCGCCTGCAAAATAACTCCCCGATCGACCGCGTCTCTCGAGTTGATTCGATAAGTCAATTGCCATAGCAGCCTTTATTCGTTCTACTCAGTGGACACACCCCATTCTAATCCATCACTGTTAAAATAGTTCTAATTGCTAATGCAACTCGGTGTATCTGTCTGTGTCTCGTCTCTACTGTATGTCGATGTCAGTGAAATACAAAAGCGATACCTTCATTCACGGGGAATCCGATGGAGTCCAATTCGGCAGAGATAGAGACTGCAGCAGGGATGTACAATGACGGAAAGGTTACGAAGGATGAAGTGGCTCGAAAAATAGCATACTCAGTCGGGTAATTGCGATTGCACATAGAGCGGCTGCACGGTGGGTAAACTGAACGGCGGATGGAGGCGGAAAAACAAACTAAGCACGCCGTTTATCATTATGATCGTCCTGAAATTGGGAGTTACAGTACAGCTTTAAGAACTGGAAGTTTTTTAAACACGCGCTGTGCGCCAGGCACTCTGCAGCGCGATACGCCGCGCCTGAAAAGAGCCTATTAATCACCACAATCAGCACATACGTGATCTAGAACTCACCTGATCAAATGAAATAGCATCTTCCTTGAGTTGGATTGTCTGCCCGTCGCTTGATGCCGTTCGGAAAGGGTTGCTGTCCTCATCTTCCTCCTCATCGTCTTCCATTCGGGACCGACCTCCGCCCCTCATGGCGCTAAATGCAGCCTTGTTACCAGCCAGACCGAATGTGGACTTCTGCACGGCGGTTCCGGAGATGCTGAGATTGCTGCTCTGTAGACCGCCAAACACTTTGGCGTCGCTCGTGATGGCCTTTCGAGGAGAGCTTGACAAGGGAGATACCAAGGGCATGCTGCTTCGTGAAGAAGCCGATATATGTCGGCTGCTGGGCATATACCGTTGTGCGAGATACTTCTCGGAGAAGCGAGTGCCGTGGATCTATACGCAAGGTCAGCGGCGTCCCTAACGGTTTCAGTGTAAGCCCGTACCCTCTTGAGTTGTGGTTTTGCCTCTTGGACCGATGCTGCCGTCAACCACACCTGTATATTGTGGGCAGCCTCTGGAATGTCACGGTAAATGTTTTCAATCACGATGTGCTTGGTTGACTCGTTCCGCAACAGCAGCTTCTCGTGCAGTTCTCTGGCAACGTCGTCCACTGATTCGTTGTTGAGGTGAATCTTCTCCGCCACCGCATAACCGACTTCGCGAATAAGCCGTTCCATATCAAGATTTTCCAACACCGATCCTACAATCGCATGTGCCAATAGATTCGCGTTCGTGAGAGGTAGCATGACGCCTCTGCGACCTAGAAGTCAACACCCGCACGTTTCTACTCAGAGAACCACGCACGATGTGATTTGGGTGACTGCGTGATAGAAATCGTTGGCATACTGTGGGAGTTAGTCAGAAACAATGGTTTGAGTGTTCGAGTGTATCATAAGGCTTACGCAATATCCACTCAGTGCAGGTTCACAAGCGACGAAGAACTGGGGTAGCCAGTCAGCAAGCAGATCCGAGATCCGAAGGGCCGACACTCACTAATACAATGCCACGGGACGCCATTGTTCGCGCAATCTGCAAAGGATCACGTCCTAGAGGACGGTTAGCTTGGGCAACCAGAAAGAGCTTGCTCTGACGAACCGCAAGGAGAACCTTCGGGAAAGCCGTCACCATGTTCCCCAATACCGTGTGGAGGAGCATCAGCAATGAGGACCACCATCTTCGTTGCATTAGGCCGCCAGTCCATATTCAAAGCTTCAGCCAATGCAGCAGTGACCTACAAACCCGTTATGAATCGAAGAGATTCAGCCATACGATTAGTACAACTGGTTCAGGGCACATACCGCTTCAGGACCGTCACCACCGCCACTAGCGAAGAGGGTCCGCAAGTGTTCCCGCATTCGGCTGATATCGCTCGTAAATCCAAAGTTTTTCGTTACATAAGTGTGATCCTGTGGCGGGTGATCCCGGAACGCGATGAGGCCGAGCCGTAGGTCGTCTGGGTGGATGAGCTTTCCAGACTCGAAAATGGCTCTTGAGATTTCCTCGATGTTCTTGGTGGCAGAGTTGATGTAGCTTCCTTGGCTCCCTGTGCAGTCCTGGATGAATACCAGATCTCTGTCCGCCACGAACACCAAATCGACAGGTCCAACAAGTTTAAGGCAAAGACGCGAGGGGATGCGAGACAAGATCCGGTCAGCACGTCCTGATGCAAGTACAGGGTTCTATTCTGTTCAGAATAAGACACTCACAGCTGCTTCCGGTTGCCGTCGTCGTACCCTATGGGCGGAGCTTGTGGGTACGCTTGTCGTGTACCATCATAGCCCGACTCTACATTCATATCAAAGTCCGTATCCATCGTCACACAAAATTACGGTCGTGAATTATCGTCGAGTTTGGGATCGCTCAAGGTCGTGGTCGCAGTTTAAGGTCGGAAAACGCGTGGTAGGTGGTCATGCACCAACCCGGTTCCGTTTGGCGTGCTCGACCACTCTTACTGGAAAAAATGCGCGAAAAGTACTATACAACGTTGAGACTATAACTCGCGTCGTCCGCCCATAAACTGTACGGACCACGTAACGATTGGTCCAAAAATGGACCCCGAACCTCCTCCACCTGGTCGAAGAACAAATAGTCGATAGGCCAGAAACAGTCCCGCTCCAATTCCGCTGAACAAGGTGGCTATAGTTGCAAGATTCAATAGTCGAGCGGTGGTACTCAATGCACCCTCTGCACCGGGCGTGGAAGAGGCGCTGTGCAACGTGAGTAGGACAGTCAAATGCAGTCAAGATTGGCTACCCACGGGTTCATGGCTATCTTGCAAATGGTGGCGAAGACATCGGCAATCTGTGCTGTCTTGACACTCACCGCAAGCGGGACTTGCAAATGCAGCCTTCGACAGTAGACGTCGGGCTGGACTTCATGACGCTGGGTGAGGCGTCAGCTCAAGCAAAGGCTGTACTCAAGAGGACTGCGGCGAAATCTACTGTGAAGGGAAAGAAGCGTACCTGCTGGGCCAAGTCTAAATCCGACTTGGTGGCAACGAAGAGCGTTGGGATATGATCAAGGCTGTATTGTTGCTGTGCACGTCACGAAAAACACAGTGAGAAAGACACATCCCAACCTCCAAGCCCCGCAAATACAACTGCCCGATTTGGACAAATGATGTATGATAGGCTGGTACAGTGTTAAAGTTGAGAAAAATGCGTACCCGTAGGTTACTGATGTATGAGAACGAGTTTGTATCGCTCGAGTCGTAAATGTATACGATAACATCAGCCAAGTCTGTGCGTTTCGAGCTCCGCAGCGTCTCGGCTTCGTAATTGGATCCAAACTCTTGCATCTATCACAGCAAAAATAGCCACGTGAGCACCGGGACTACGCTCCCTCCGGGGGAGGGAAAGAGAGCACGGTTCCGTTCAAGCGGACGTACCACGAGGTACTTCTCAATCCCATCAATCTCCACAGAGTTTACCACACTAATGGGTTTGGTAGTGGGGACGTACACGTCCCTGTACGGTTTTCCCGCAAATAACCGAAGCAAACTCGTCTTCCCGGAACCGGCAGCGCCACAAACGTAGCACAAGAAGACGTTGCGCGAGGATTTGCCCTTTCTCCTATCGGATTTCCTCGGTTGGGTCACCTTAAGCGCCGCCGTCGATTCACCAGGGAAACCGAGGTAGGCAAGATAGGCCAACGTCTTCTTGTGGTCTAGGAGCGTAGTCATGCTGCGTATTGGGGAAGGTCAGATGTTGCCAGTTACCTGGGGACAAGAGTCCTACCTCCATTGAGCGAGCCACCCCTGCAACGCGACAGAACCCGAATCGTCTGCGATGGTCGTGTCCGGGAACATGGTTCCTGCCCATGGAGAACCCGGAGCGGTGCTGAACAGGCTCTCCAGCTCCTTTGCATTCAGCGCGCCGTCCCGGTCCTTGTCATTGGCTTCAAAGAGACTGGTGAAGAAGTCGTACCCCACATGGCTGAGCTCTACAGAACAGTCCAATGGAACGTCAAACCTGCAGGTACGCTGTATGAGCGCGATAAGGCGTCCAGTCGGCACGAGGCACGCACCGGGGAGCAAGGAAGGGTTCTGTCAATCGTAGGTCTTCGGCATACCCAAACTTTCGTAAGACTGTCCACGTGGTTTCCAGACGCCCTCGTTGGATAAAAATAGTGAACAGGTAGAGGAAGCCAAGTTCTGTCAGGGCGTCGCCTTGCACGCCACCGTCGCCATGGTCTCGGACCATATCTCGGATCCCATCGAGTTCTTGTTGTTGCAAGGGTGCATCGAAGCATTTCCGCTGCGGTTTCCATCAGTTGAGATTCCCCAAGGAGAAGGGAGAAGAAGGTGAACCTGGAACTCGTTCAATTCGGCTGCATCCAACAGCCCATTCCTATCTAAGTCACAGAGTTTGAATATCCGTGTTAGGGCGTTTACACAGTCTGGTTTTAATACCTAATAGGGAATGAGAACTAGCAGAGTTGGGGGCGGACGGTCAGGAACATACGTGTTCTCTAGAGTCGTATAATGGTGCAGTAGGGTGTAATACTGCCTTTTGAGCGAAGTAAAATACTTCAGAGACATTGAGGGGCATGCTTGCTGAACACTCGATACAGGTCTCGACTTCCTAGTGGCAAGCCAATATAAATTCATGAAAAAAGCCTCAAGAGCGTCCTCACCTTGAACTCATTCATTATGGGTGCAATCTCTTCCTCTAGCGCGTCATTTGTGACGAGTCCGCCGCGTAAGTCGATCTTGTTGCCGACCAGGATTACTGGGACCTGCCCTCAAGGTGTTGATTGAGCTGATCTTGGTTGATACAATCCACTTACGTTGACACCCAGGTTTCTAAAATACGGTAACCAATAGTGAGGAATTCTTGAAAAGGAGTTCGGGTCGTCGATGGCGTATACGACGCATATTACGTGTGCTTTCCGTGCCTCCGACTCCAAGTAATATTTGTCGTCGCCTCTACCTGATCAAAGCGAGCCAATAAGACGCAATGTCACTCAACGTATGACCCATCCAGTCGTGCGCGAGAAACTGACGCACATCCAGTGTCAACAATATACGTAGTCACATTCTCTGGGGTGACCTCTGGTGGTATCATAACTTCTGGGACGACATGCTGGACCTGCACACGGGTACTCCGCACCAGTCAGCCACCTGCGCCTCGAATGGTTGGTTTGGGAGCGAAAATGCCGTACATTTGGAACATAGAACTCTTTGATCAACGAAGTGATAATCGTGCTCTTTCCGACGCCCTCTATTTTTTACGAGGGATTAGGATGTGAGCCGGGGGTGTTTCCCGTGCGCACCATCTCCGACGAGGACAATCCTCACATCTCTGCGCATGGTGGTTATCAGCTGCCGGGAGTAACCACAATTCGGGCCTCGTAATATGGTCAATACTGGTCAACCAATAGCCTTGTCGAAATTCACTGAGTCAACCTTGTTGCGTCAAGTTTTTCTTCCTTTTCTTCCTTTTTTCGTCCCTGTCCTTACCTGTTCGAGCCTACCGTGTTGGCCGTACCGACTCGAGAAACGACTTTCGGCAACGGGCAGCGCCTTTTTAGGTCTTTGCTTACATCGTCGGAGGAGAGCCGATCGCGAAGACTGGGCTTCAATTTTTGTGCGGCGGTGGGAGGAGGGACTCACATCCCCCGCTCGCACGATGCCTATTGACGGACACGGCTACCTCACCAAACGTGGATGGGCAGGCAAAGGCAGCGGTCTGCGCGTCGGGTCGATTGCACGGCCCATCGTCGCGAGCCAAAAGCGCGACTCGAAGGGCCTTGGCAAGGATCGTGATGACCACTTTGAATTCTGGGACCAGTACGTGATTATCTTCTCCTCATTTTCTTTCGCCGGGATGTCCCGAGGTGTTTTATCCCTCGATTGACCATGAAAGGCTTAAAAGCGTCCTGGGCTAGGGGTGGCTTACTAGTAGTAATATGAGTATGAATTGAACGGTTTCATCCTAGTATATATGCAGCAGCTGCAACGACCATCAAGATCAAAGTGTCCGCGGAGGAGCAAGGAGAATGCGAGCAGGTGATCAGCCTTGAGGAAGAGCGCCGTGGTTCTCTACGTACTAGCTCAGGGCTTGTATCGACGCAACAACCGAACAAACTCAAACGTGTATCGAGCCCCGTGGGGCATGACGCTATGACACCAGGAGTGAGGGGCAGTGAATCGCTCCTCACGATTGCAAAGCGCGAGGCAGCCAAACGGATGCTCTATTCAAAGTTTTACAGGGGAGAGGTGCTGAAGAGTGAGTATGAGGAGGCGGTGGTGCCGATCAAAGGGGGGGTGGACGATGAGTCTGAAGGAGGCGAGAAGCGAAGAAAGAAGCGAAAGAAGAAGCGAAAGCGAGGGGAGGGTGAGGGTGAGGAGGACGAGGAGGGTAAGAAGACAAAGAAAAAGGACAAGGGAGGAGGAGAACGGGTGGCGTAAGCGAGTTGTCTAGACCGCCGTTAATTTTTTTTGTGAATATGGTTTGTTTTCAAGGTTGTACTCGACTACAGTCAGCAACATTGACCATGGTGCTCATTAAGGAGTCCGGTACGAAGCGTAGTGGTGCTCGCTGACTGGGCAAACCGATCACTAACGTCATCACCTCCGCACTAAAGGCCTAAAGGCCCACTTCTCCATATCTCAGCTGAATGCCACAAGGATCCGCCCGAATGACCTTGACCAACGACAACGATTTTAGTGATGCACTACCAGCAGCCTGAAAGATCCGATCGAAAACCGGCGCAAGAGGGCACACGGCTGTTAACAGTGGCAGCTGCAGGTGCAGGTGGCCGAGGGCTCGAACGAGCAGTGAACGAACTCGAACAAACTGGAGAGCGCCCGGTAGGTTCTCGAACCCCCACATGGTATAGGTAGCGCGGTTGGTATTAAATAATGACGCATCCAACGACAGGTGTTGGCTGCTAATAAGCGCAGACGAATGAACAGCTCATGGATGACGGCAACCTCGACCGCCAACCCAGCACAACCACTCGAAGAGGTTTCTACGGAGATTCCTACCGACATTTCAACAGACACATTATCTCATAATATACCCAATCGAGGTGAGTTGTACCTTCCCACGTCCCCTTTCAATTCCTTTGCTCCTGTGGCTTCAAACCATGATTGTGGCCCGTTATGCATGCGTGCGTGTGCGTGTGCGTGTGTGTGTATCTTTGCGGGGGATTGCTGGCTGGAGGACGGGGGTCACAGCGAGGGTCAGTGCGGTGGTCATGAGGGTGGAAGGTCGCGCGCTGAAGAATAGAGTTGCGGCATCGGAGCTCTCCGCCGGCCTATGGCCCGATTGAGAGCAAAGCAACCGATTTATGAAGAAAGCAAGCCACAAAATGAAAAAGTAATTAAATTAAATTACGAGGGTTGTGTTGAAACACGAACCAGGCTTGCTCTCGTATTCGCCGGTGTTGACTTCCTCCTCCTCCCGCCATTCTGGCTGCTGGGCCTCTGCCATTGCTCGTTTTTTCTTGGTCTTGTTCGTACGCCTCGGCTCTCTGAGGCCAGCAAGTACTCGTCCTTCCCTGCCGCCATCGACGACGCTGACACCCACAATTCTCAGACGACCCCCGACGCTCAACTCCCAGCACTCGTACTCGTCCTCGTCCATCTCTATCCACTCTCATTCCACCTCCAAACCCTTTTCTCCTCTACGACTCTAACAACGTTGCCCGCTCCCGGTCCTCCTTGGATGCTCTCCCAAAACTAGTCGTGCCCCCGCAGGCTCCCCACCCACAGCACCTCGTAGGCTCTCACAATCGCGTTCAACTTTCAAATCCCATTTCGCCTCCAGTTCACAATTTCAACCTCAATTTCGACTACCTGTTTCACCCAGATCTCAGCCCAAACACGGCCCTGGAGCCCTCCCAATCGATGGCAGACGACCCTTCAAACGATCTAAACGATGTGTCAAACACGCCTCTTAGTCCCCATCCCTCACAGCTCCGTCCCCGTTCCTTTCGTGGCGGGTTCGGTGGCCCACAAGGCCCTGCTCAGCACCACCACCAGCAACCACACCCACACCAACCACAATCTCCTATGCGTTACTACCCTTACACATCCGACCAGTTGTACACGCTCCCATCACCCTCCACTTATCCTCCTTCACCAGCCTATTCCA